>Ga0164290_1000089_pt1 | contig 334433 bp, 266 predicted proteins | sample Micstemetagenome_FD_108782 | JGI IMG/M metagenome (GOLD analysis project Ga0164290, IMG submission 108782) | Contaminated culture microbial community from soil near Moab, Utah, USA - Microcoleus steenstrupii SON62 (Illumina Assembly) | ecosystem: Environmental > Terrestrial > Soil > Soil crust... | reverse complement strand
AGTAAGTACGAAAGACATTACAGCCGGCAAAGAAAAAATTTACAGGCTGCCGGAAGGTAAAAAAGTGCGGGTGCTGCTGGCAGAAGACAATGCCATCAATGCCATGCTTGCCAAACAAGTGCTCGAAAACGGCGGTTATACGGTAACGCATGTACTAAATGGAGCCCTTGCCGTGGAAGCAGTGCAAAACCAGGCGTTTGATGTGGTGCTGATGGATATACAGATGCCCGTATTAAATGGTATAGCTGCTACAGAAAAAATAAGGACACTGACCGGACCTGTTTCAAAAATACCGGTTGTGGCCATGACGGCACATTCCCTGTATGGTGAAATGCAAAACTGTTACAAGGCTGGTATGACCGGTTATGTATCAAAGCCATTTAAAAAAGAAAACCTTTTTGCAGCCATCCTCGAATCAATTGACATTCAAAACAACAACAAGCAACTCAGCAACACTATTGATGATATGATCACTTATACATCTTAGTAAAAAAACTGCAATACTATGTACAATATTGGCACAAGGATTAATATCGACCTCACTTATCTTCATTCTGTATCTGGCGGCGATGCCGGCTTTGAAAAAATATTACTAACCAGTGCATTGGCAGATATACAAATGAATGTGGACAAGCTTAAAAATGCCTGGCAAAACCAGGACGCTGAAGAAGTAGGCAATGCTGCCCACACACTGAAATCTGTGATGGTGATCGCCGGCTTACCACAACTGGAGCAATACTGCAAAAAACTGGATGTGGCATTCCGTGACAGGCTTTTTCATCCTGAAGAATCAAATGCGGTGATGGCCATTGTTGAAGGATGGATGGAAGCAAAACCTAAACTGGAAGAACTGATCGCCGTATATTAATAAACGCAGATCCCGTTTTTAATAAATGATGAGCCACTATATAAGGGGCTCATTTTATTTTTTATTATTCAGGATCACACAACCGGAGCGTTTTATTAAATGCCTGTATACTATTCCTAAAAACTATTCTTCCACATCATGCTTTCCACAGGGCGGTTGATCTGTCCGCTGTACTTGGCATTTTTCTTTTGATTATACCGCACTTCTATTTCACCATCCACGGGGAAATAGATCAACTGGCCGATGGGCATACCTGCATAGATCCTCACGGGTTGTTTTACAGATATTTCCAGGGTCCAGTTGCCACAGAAACCCACATCACCTTTACCTGCGGTGGCATGTATATCGATCCCCAGCCTGCCGGTGGATGATTTACCCTCTAAAAATGGCACATGGGCATGTGTTTCGGTGTATTCGTCTGTAACACCCAGGTAAAAAACATGTGGATGCAGCACATACCCTTCTTCAGGAATTTCAAAATGGGAGATCTGGTTGTGCTTTTTGGCATCCAGTTCCACATCATTATAGGTGGCTAAATACTTACCTAAATGAACATCGTAACTGTTGCTGCCCAGCTGGCTCCTGTCGTAAGGTGTAATAACGATAGTGCCTTTTTCTATTTCTTCCAGAATTCGAGTGTCACTTAAAATCATGTGCCTGTTAAATGGTTTAGTTGTTATTTTGTAAAACTAATTTTTCAAATCAGCATTTTAAATTTTTACCGCTGTAAATGCCACTGGTTTATCAACAAAATATCAACCCCTATACCAAACTGGGCGTATGGCATATTACAGAGCCGGAATTTTTTTTTATAAAAGAGGTGCCGTTGCAACGGGAGATCACACATCCGCATAAAAGACTGCAGCACCTGGCAGGCAGGTATTTATTAAAAGAGCTGTACCCTGACTTTCCGTATGACCTCATCAAAATTGCGGATACCCGTAAACCTTATTTGGAAAATGAAGCCTACCATTTTAGTATTTCACATTGTGGCCAGTATGCAGCAGTGATAGTAAGTACACATTACCGTGCAGGGGTTGATATTGAACTGGTAACAGCAAAAGTGCAGAAGGTGATCCATAAATTCCTGTCGCCCGGAGAACAGGAAATGATTTTAAAATTTCATCACATCCAGAACGCAGCACCTCATAGTTTCCTTACAGCTGCGTGGGGCATTAAAGAATCCTTATTCAAATGGTATGGTGATGGAGAAATAGATTTTATTGAACACCTGCAAATTTTAAAAATCCAGGCTGATGAAACAGCTGGTACCGCCAAGTGCCGGGTATTGAAACAAACAGCCATTGATTTGACAGTGCACTTTATTTTTTTTAACGGCAACGTGCTTTCGTGGGTGTTCAGTCAATAAACAGGCTGGCTGATCGAGATGACCTTATTTAAAAAAAGCCACCTGTTAAGGGTGGCTTTGTTATTATTTGCGCTGCGGCAAAGGCAGAAACGATCTAATATTCGTCTTCATTAAAGAAGAAATCTTCCTGGCTGGGATAATCGGGCCAGATGTCTTCGAGGCTTTCGTACACTTCACCTCCTTCATCTTCCAGTTCCTGCAGGTTTTCAATCACCTCAATGGGTGCTCCGCTACGGATCGAATAGTCAATCAGTTCGTCTTTAGTTGCCGGCCAGGGGGCGTCTTCCAAATGGGAAGCCAATTCTAATGTCCAGAACATCGGTAGGTAGGTTTTTAATTTTGTGCAAATGTATATTTTTGGTTCAATCTACCAAATCTGTTTTTTAACAGTGCGCTATATTATAATTCAGGAATCCATATATTGCCGTTGTATTAACGAAACGTTACAAATTATCAATTATTTTACTGCATGCTGTCGGCAAGAAATATTTCGAAAAATTATGGCACCCTGCCGGTATTAAGATCAGTGGATATTGACATCAATAAAGGAGAGATCGTGAGCATTGTAGGTTCTTCCGGAGCAGGTAAAAGCACGCTGCTGCATATCGTAGGTACGCTCGACAATGCAGATAGTGGTACCATATTACTGGCTGGCGAACAGGTGGAAAAGCTAAAAGGCAATAAACTGGCCGCTTTTAGAAATAAACACATTGGTTTTGTTTTCCAGTTTCATCACTTGCTCCCCGAATTTTCAGCGGTAGAAAATGTTTGCATACCGGGATGGGTAGCCGGCAGAAAAAAGAAAGAAGTAACGGAAGAAGCCATCCAGCTGTTAAAAACACTGGGGCTGGGCGACAGGCTCGATAATAAACCAGGGCAGTTAAGCGGGGGTGAACAGCAAAGAGTGGCGGTAGCAAGGGCATTGATCAATAAACCTTCTATCATTATGGCCGATGAACCTACCGGCAACCTGGACAGTGCCAGGGCCAAAGAACTGCATGAACTGTTTATTGACCTGCGAAATAAATTTAACCAGACCTTTTTAATTGTAACACACAATGACGAGCTGGCAAAAATGAGCGACCGGGTGCTGCAAATGAAAGATGGGAAAATAATTAACTGATTTGAAAATTTGATGATTTGATAATTACTTCAATCATAACATTATAATTATCAAATCGCCACATCATCAAATCCCTACATCATCAAATCATCAAATCAGTTAACCCTCGGTCTCCACGCCACTTCCTCTACGCCCAACAAATGACCGCTGTATCTTGAAAGTACAAAAAGATAGTCGCTCAGCCGGTTGATATATTTTATCACCAACGGGTCTACAAAGAATTCATGCTCCTGCATATTTACACAAAGCCGCTCGGCCCGCCGGCATACACATCGAGCCACATGAGTGGTGGACACTGCGGGATGCCCGCCCGGTAAAATAAAAAATTTCATGGGTGCCAGTGTTTCATTCATCTTATCCATCTCCCTTTCAAGTAATTCCACATCGGCTTCCTTTAGATCAGGGATCTTCATCAATGGTTCTTTGTGCGGATCGCAGGCTAGTGAAGATCCAATGGTAAATAACCGGTCCTGGATCTCTTTCAGGGTTACTTTACTATGTTCATCTGTAAGGAGGTCGCTTACCAGGCCGATATAGGAGTTGAGTTCATCGGTGGTGCCATAGGTTTCTATCCGCAGATGGCTTTTGGACACCTTGGTGCCGCCGATCAAACTTGTTTTGCCGGCATCGCCGGTTTTAGTATAAATTTTCAATGCCATCGTTTACAATTTTAAAATAAAAACCTGCCATTACAACCGGCAGGTATAAAAATAGTTCAAACAGCAGCCATTTTTAATTATTTCAAATTGAGCTTTATCTGCAGTTCGTCAAACTGTTTGGCATCAATGGTGGAAGGTGCATCCAGCATTACATCCCTGCCACTGTTATTTTTGGGGAAGGCGATAAAATCACGGATGCTTTCGCTGCCGCCAAGGATAGCACACAAACGGTCGAAGCCAAAGGCCAAACCACCATGTGGTGGGGCGCCATATTCAAATGCCCCAAGCAAAAAACCAAATTTATGCAGTTGCTCTGCTGCATCCATACCCAATGCCTCAAACATTTTTTCCTGCAGTTCCCGCTGGAAGATACGGATGGAGCCACCTCCAATTTCGTTGCCGTTCAATACCATATCATATGCATTGGCTTTAATACCGGCATAGGGATGTTTTAAATACTCAGCAGCATTTTCAATTATTGGATTATTATTGATCATCACCGGAATATGATCCGGCTTAGGTGATGTAAACGGATGGTGCCTGGCCACCCACCGGTTATCTTCCTCTGCATATTCAAACAGGGGAAAATCAAGCACCCACAACAATTTGAATTCATCTGCCTTCCGCATGCCCAGTTTGTCTGCCATGTACATCCGCAGGTCGCTGGCAGCCTTCCTGGTACGCTCTTCTGCACCAGCCAATATCAATACCAGGTCGCCCGCTTTGGCGCCGGCAGCATCTGCCATGGCTTTTAATTTGTCTTCGGTATAAAACTTATCTACACTGCTTTTATAAGTGCCATCTGCATTGCACTTAATAAACACCAAACCCTTCATGCCTATTTGAGGGCGTTTTACCCACTCCGTTAGTTCATCGGTTTGTTTGCGGCTGTATTCTGCACAATTGGGCACTGCAACTGCTATCACCGTTTCTGCATCATTGAAAACTGCAAATTCACCAGCAACCAGGCCTCCGTTACCAACTGAGGTAGTTGCAAGCGCCGCATGCTTGGCAGGAAAAGTATGCGCCGGGAATTTTAAATTGCAGAGTTTCATTTCAAAGCGGATATCCGGCTTGTCATTTCCGTAGGTCCACATCGCTTCTTCCCAGGTGGTGCGTTCCATTTTACCGGTATAGTCAATATTCTTTACATCTTTAAATATTCTCTTTACCAAACCTTCAAACATATTCAGTATGTCTTCCTGCTCTACAAAACTCATTTCACAGTCTATCTGGGTAAACTCAGGCTGACGATCGGCCCGCAGGTCTTCATCACGAAAACACTTTACAATTTGATAATACCGGTCGTAGCCGCTTACCATCAATAACTGTTTAAAAGTTTGCGGACTTTGTGGCAAAGCATAAAACTGACCTGGATTCATCCTGCTGGGCACCACAAAATCCCGGGCACCTTCAGGAGTGGATTTTATCAGGAACGGCGTTTCAATATCCATGAAGCTGTTCTCATGCAAATAATTCCTGGCACTGCGGTTTACGGCATAGCGGAGTTCGATATTCTTTTTTACCGCATTGCGGCGCAGATCGAGAAAGCGGTATTTCATCCTTAGTTCATCTCCTCCATCTGTTTCATCCTGTATGGTAAAAGGCGGCGTGACCGCTTTATTCAATACAGTAAATTCGCTTACCAGTATCTCCACCTCACCGGTAGGGATATTCGCATTTTTACTGCTGCGCTCATTCACTTTACCCTTTACCTGCAGTACAAACTCCCGGCCCAGGGGATTGGCATCCAGTTGCGCATTGAGACTTTCTGAAAACAGCAGTTGGGTCAGCCCATAACGGTCGCGGAGATCCACAAACGTGATGCTGCCAAACTTACGTACAGTTTGCACCCAGCCACTGAGTGTTACTTCTTTATTAGCATCGGCCAATCTTAGTTCGCCGCAGGTATGAGAACGGTACATTGTATTGTATGATTGATAAATGATAGTTAACAGTTTTGATCCGCTATGAACACTTTTACAGTTCTTATGCTGTTTATCCAGGCATACATGGCCATCGGCCTGTTCAAGGCGGCTGCAAATATACAGAGAGAAAGCACACGGGCAGGCGGGTAATACAAAGGCTATACAAAAACAATTCCTTGGTAAAAACGGTGTTTTCACCCGAAAAAACGGTGAAAACACTGAACTCATTATGAGACGCAATCATGAACTTAGCAACGTAAACAATATTATCTACTTAAAACCTATTTTTTATGGCAGTCATTTCATTTGAAACAGCAAGAAACATCACTACACAAGCACAAACCTGGATGGAGCAGGTGTCTCAATATATAAAGAATCCGGCAGCTCCCGTTCCTGCGGATATTTACAATACACAAAAATTGTCTTTTGAGATAAATGTTGAGGAACTGCAGTCGATAATTGATAAGTCGAACAAAGTGGTTGGTATTCTTGGTTATGACGCTGCAGGATCATTAACTGTTATATTTGTGGGTACAGACGAGGAGTACGCAATAAAGCCGGAAGTTTTGCCGGCACAAACCTGGCCAAAACTGGAAGGCCTGGATGAACTGGAAATGGTACTGGAAAAATATCTAACGCCTTAATAGCAGATGATTCTAATAAAAACTATCTATTATGGGTTACTGGGCATTTGCCTGGTAACCCTTTTATTAAACTCAAAACGGCTTAACAGGATCTATTTCTGGTTTATACCCATCATTATTTTTGCCATCGCTGTTCAGGCATCCCAGGATATATTGAAACAACAGGCTATTAAAGGATATGATTTTGTGTTTCATATCTATCAACCGGTAGAATATTCACTACTGGCACTTTTCTATTACCAGCTCATCAACAATGGAGTTGTAAAAAAGCTGATCCTGGCTTCCATACCTGTTGTACTGCTGTTTTCTGTTGTATACTATTCCGTGGGGTATGGTGTTTTTTACGGCAGTGATTTTATTGATTTTTGCGTATGTGCTTTTTTTATTAACATTTGGGTGGTCATCTTTTTTTTCGAACTGCTCAGGTCAGATGAAAATATGCACCTGGTGCATTATCCTGCATTTTGGGTAAATGCCGGCAACCTGCTTTTTTATGGGGGCTGCCTCATGGTAATGGGAGTATATTTCTCCGTACTTGGTACTGACCCAGGCACTGCGAAGCAATTATTAAAAGTGAATCATTATCTCAACCTAGTATTGTACAGTCTGTATATAATAGGTTTTACACAGCCGTTAAGATGGAAAAAATAATTATCATAGTGGTGGCCGTTACCGTGCTGATCCTTTTTTTTGGTTTTATCATTATCCTGTATGCCCTGGCCTATCAAAAAAGGCGCAACCGGTACGCAAAAGAAAAACAGCAGATGGAAGCCCGCTTTACTGCAGCCATATTACAAACCCAGGTGGAAATACAGGAACAGACCCTGAAAAATATTGCGCAGGAGATACACGATAATATAGGTCAGGTGCTGATACTGGCCAAACTGAATCTGAATACTTTTCCCGTAATGCAGGATGAGGCCACTTCCGTAAAAGTGAACGATACCAAGCACCTGGTAGGCAAAGCCATCAATGACCTGAGGGACCTGAGCAGAAGTTTGCATGGAGAAAAGATCAGTGAGTTGGGGCTGCCAGACGCTATCACCAACGAACTCAGAATTATGCAAAATACCGGCCTGTATCAAACAAAATTAAATATCGCCGGCAACAAATACAGGATGCAGCCACAAAAGGAAATGATCTTTTTTAGAATTGTACAAGAATGTATTAACAATATGGTGAAGCATGCCTCAGCAAAAAATATGGAAGTATCACTTTTTTATGAACCAGCTGTATTCCGGATGATCATTGCAGATGATGGCAAAGGCTTTGAACTAGCCAGGCTGCAACATACAGAAACAGGTATCGGCTTGAAAAATATGAAAGACCGGGCGGAACTTATTGGTGCAAACCTGCAGATCCATTCTTCAACCGGTAACGGAACACAGGTTGAGGTGGAATTTTTAAATCCCGAAATCTGATTATATCTAAACTACACACTATGGCAAATATTGCACTTGTAGATGACCATGCCCTTTTAAGAAACGGCCTGGCATCCCTGGTGAAAAACCTCGGACATACCGTATTGATCGAAGCACACAATGGTAAAGATTTTATCAGCAAACTGAGTACAGGCCTGCTACCCGATTTGGTGCTCATGGACATCAATATGCCAGAGATGGATGGTTACGAAACAACACAGTGGTTAAAAATTAACCACCCTCAAATAATGGTGATGGCCCTCAGCATGTATGATACAGAAGGTGCCATACTTCGCATGATGAAGTGCGGAGCGAAAGGCTATATATTGAAAGACAGCGATCCTGCCGAACTCAAAGAAGCACTGGAATCACTGTTTACCAGGGGATATTACTACTCCGACCTGGTGAATGATAAGATTGTGGGAGTTTTAAACAACCTCGAAGGCAACAGCCCCGAAATAAAAAGCCTGGTTCAATTATCCGAAAAGGAAACGGAGTTTTTGAAATACATCTGCACCGAACTTCCCTATAAAGAAATAGCAGACAAGATGCACATGAGCCCCAGGACAGTCGAAAACTACCGCGATATTCTTTTTGAACGACTCAATGTAAGGTCCAGGATCGGCCTCGCCATGTTTGCGGTGCGGAATGGCCTGGTAAATTTATAAAGTAATATAAGAGAATATCCCTGCTTATAACAGCAGCGGTTTTTATCATTTTAACCCGTCTTCAAATGAACCTGCTCACAATGCCGCAGCTGGACATTCAACAAGGCAAATTGTACAGGCGCAAGCAGCAAAATAAATAAATTAAGAAAGGCTGCTGATTCACGGGAGACTACGAATCAAACAACCGTAAATTCCGCAGAGAAAAAACAAGACCCTTGCCTTTAATTTTCCCGTCAACAGGGTTACATCAACCGGGCAAATTTACCATTTGTAAAAAACAGGTGCAGGTTAAAAAACAGGAATACCCTACTGCTTTAATAGGTATTATATTTTCACTATATTCATAAAATAAATACCAGCATTTACCTGCTTAAAGCCAATCCTGACAAAAAATTCCTTACCACCCAATGGCAAATATTGCACTTACAGACGACCACATACTTCTGCGAAACGGGCTGGCCAGCCTGTTGAAAAATCTTGGGCATCATATTTTGCTTGAAGCCGATCACGGTAAAGACCTCATCGAAAAACTCCGGGCCGGTCAGCAGCCTGAAATAGTGCTGATGGATATCAACATGCCCGAGATGGACGGATGTGAAACGACGCAATGGTTACGGAAACATTACCCTAAAATAAAAGTGCTGGCACTGAGTATGTACGACAATGAAAGTGCCATCATCAGGATGCTGAAAGCCGGTGCCAAAGGTTACATATTAAAGGATAGCCGTCCCCAGCAACTGGAAGTGGCCATAGATGCGATTATGAAACAGGGTTTTCATTACTCTGAACTGCTCAACGGCAAACTTATTCATGCCATCAACCAAATGGGTGACGTTTCAACCGACCTCAACACACTGGTACACCTGCACGAAAAAGAAACAGAGTTTTTAAAATTATGCTGCACAGAATTCACCTATAAAGAAATTGCAGATAAATTATCTGTAAGTCCCCGTACGGTTGATGGATACCGGGATGCACTCTTTGAAAAACTGCATGTAAAAACCAGGATCGGGCTGGTGATGTTTTCGGTTAAGAATGGGATTGTTCAGTTTTAGCCATCACATCACATTGTTTCCACCAATTCTTTGTGCCGTGGCTGCCACCAGCAATAAAAATAAATAAGGGGAATGAGCCCCAGTACAAAAGGGATCACGGCCAGGTGTTTGAAAGTGAACTCACCAAACAAAACCCCGCCATCGAAATGCAGAAACTCACTGATCATCCAGTAAGAGTTGGCAGATATCCAGAAGGCAATGGCAATATTATGGCAAGCCTCGCTCACCAGGTGGCGTGTACGCCATGCAATAACCAGTGCAATGATCAAGGTCGGAAACACCATGGCAATACCTAGCGGCTTCCAGATCATGCACCAGCTGATATCCTTTAAAAGCCAAAAAACAATATGAAGGTTCTCCATCCGGCGGTAGCTTAATGGAATGGAGTAGGTATTGTTATTCATTTGCTGATAATGTTTTCGCAAATATAAACAGGCTGAATATAAAAAAAGCCGGAACAATGTTCCGGCTGATTCAGATTATTAAGGACCTGTTTATTTATAATTCCGGATATATTCCATCAGTTCATCTTTATTACTGCTGAAACTGAACACATCACCAACAGTATAATACTCATTTCTGTCAACGGTATTTTTATACGCATACTTGGCCATATCCAGTTTATTACTTTCGAAGCTGAAATAACCAAGGATTTCTTTTACCTGCGCCGTAGTAACATAATTTGTGCTGAGCACCTGTTTGGCAATGTTCATTCTTGTTTCATCAAAGCTTTCATTTTTCAACGATGTTTTAAATCTTTCAAATTGCTGAACGTTCATGGCCCTGTTAAAGTTGCTGTTATTGTTATTATCCCAGTCATTATCCCAGCCATTGTCGTTCCAGTCGTTGTTATTGTTCCAGTTGTCGTCTGCCCAGTCTTCCTCATTGCCATAGTAAATACCATTGATCGGTTGCTCGTCTTTAAAAGCCTTGCCGAAACGGTTTACAGTAATATCAACATGATAATTGGGCCTTATAAAAATATTGCTGCTATATACCAGTCTATAGCCTCCGTTGTTATTGCCAGGCGCTGGTTTAAAATTTCTCATACGCTGGTAAATTTTTACCGAATGATAACCAGGCTGCAGATCAGACAATAACAATGTGTGACTGTTATTGGCTTTGTAACGGCTTCCATCCACCATTACGCGGAGGGGAGTTGTTGAAATACTGGAGATGGTTAATTTGGATGCAGGAGGATAAGCATATACGCTGATCGTGAGCAATGTGGCAATGAAGAGGGTAAATGTCTGTTTCATAATTTTTGGTTTTGTTATACAATTTTCAAATGGTATGCCGATGCCTTGTTTGCAAAATATAATAAATAGTTAAAGAAAAAAAGTACAGATCATTACTTGCATCCATTTTCTATTTTTCAGCAATTAAATTTTTGAACATTACAAAAACTATTATCCGGTTAAGCTGCCACCCCAGCGAATAAAACAGGTATTACAAAAACAGGGTCTAAAAGCCCCCTCTCCTCAAGGAGAGGGGGTTGGGGGTGAGGTAAATAAAAAAAAACTGACGAGTTAATCCCAAACTATATGCAATCCCTCTCCAAACGTCATCTCATTTACAAATAAAATCCAACTTGCAACCACATAGCAACAAATTGTATCTTGTATCTAAATAACACATCATGTTCCTGAAAAAAATTACCCTGCTGTTTATACTCATCACAGCAAGCACCCATATAGCAATGGCACAAAAAAATAACAACTACGCAGCACAATGGAAAAAAGTGGAGGCCTTTGAAAAGAAGGGACTCACGTCATCGGCATTAAAAGAAGTGCTGGTAATTTACAACCAGGCAATAAAAAACAATAATGATCCGCAACAGATAAAAGCGTCCATGTACCAGATCAGGTACAGGAACATGAGAGAAGAAGAAAGCCAGGAGAAAAATGTTTTTTTTGTAGACACATTGATTGCAAAAGCCAAAGTACCCGTTAAGAATATTTTGCAAAGCATGCAGGCTGAAATGATGTGGCAATACCTGCAAAACCACCGCTGGCAATTGTATAACCGTACAGAATTAAAAGAAGAAAAAAGCAGGGACATCAGTACCTGGAGCCTGGAAAAACTGCATGCAGAAATAAGCAAACGATACAAGGCGTCAATAGATAAAAAGACAGAAGGAATTCTAAAAGCAACTAAGCTGGATGAATTTGATGCCATCATCATCAAAGGAGAAAACACCAGGAATCTACGCCCTACCCTGTTTGATTTTCTTGCCTTTAGGGCATTGGATTATTTTATGACCGATGAACGGGACATTACCAAACCGGCCTACCAGTTTACTATTAACGACCCGGCAGCTTTTGCACCTGCCAATGAGTTTATAAAAAATCCATTTACAACAAAGGATACGGCTTCTTTACAGCACAAAGCCATTGAATTGCTGCAGGATATTTTGCAATGGCATATGGCAGACACCAGGAAAGATGCGTTGCTGGATGCGGACTTGATACGATTGAATTTTGTGTATCAACATGCCATAAACGAAGACAAAGAAAAATTATACGCATCCGCACTGAAAAATATCGAAGATCAGTTTTCCAGCAACGAAGCAGCAGCACAGGCCATGTATTTAAGAGCAAAAATTTATTATGATAAAGGACAGGATTTTGAACCCTTTACTAAAACAGACAACCAGTATGAAATAAAAAGAGCGAAGGAATTACTGGAAGTGGCGATAAAGAAATATCCTGCCAGCGAAGGCGGCATCAATGCACAAACTTTACTGAACAGCATTTTGCAACCCTCCTTAAGCCTGGAAACAGAAAAAGTAAATGTGCCACTGCAGCCCTTCCGCACATTGGTAAACTATAAAAATGTGAAAACGGTCTACTTCCGTTTGATAAAGACCAGCAGGGCAGAAATTAATAAGATCGATAGAAGTGACTATGAAAAGATTTGGAAAGATTATGTTTCCATGAAACCAATCAAGAGCTGGACTGTTGCCCTGCCCGACCCCATCGATTACCAGCAACATGCCACTGAAATAAAAGTTGATGCTTTAGACAATGGCGTCTATTTTTTACTGGCAAGCATCGATGAAAGTTTTGAATTAGATAAAAATATCATTGCGAAACAACTCACTTATGTAGGCAACATAAGTTATATCCACAATAATGAAAATGAATATTATGTTTTGAACCGTGACAATGGACAGCCATTGGCCAACAGTAAAGTACAGGTATGGGAATCAAAATATAGTTACACTAACAGCCGCAATGAAGAAATAAAAGCAGAACAATACACGACTGATAAAAACGGCTTATTTAAACTAAAGAAAACCAAAGACTACCGCACTTTACAATTACAAATAAGCAATGGCAGCGATGAACTGTTTATGGATGATAACAACAACAGTTATTATGGATACAACAGTTACGAACAGCCAAAGGACATTACACAAACCTTTTTATTTACCGACCGTTCAATTTACCGCCCGGGGCAAACGGTTTACTTTAAAGGAATCGTCATAACAAAAGCAAACAAAGTAGCAGAAAGCAAAGTGATTCCCTCGTTTAATTCAACCCTACAATTAAAAGATGCCAATGGGCAAAAGATACAGGAACTGAAAATGGTAACGAACGAATATGGTTCTTACCATGGTTCCTTCAAATTGCCGGAGGGTTCATTGAATGGGCAATTCAGTTTGTACGATTCAGCAGGCAATGGATATCATTCTTTTAGTGTGGAAGAATATAAACGCCCCAAATTTTCTGTGGAAGTAAAAAAACCTGCAGGTACTTACAGGGTAAATGACAGCATAAAAGTTACCGGCACCGCAAAAGCCTATGCCGGTAATAACGTAGATGGTGCAGCCGTAAAATATCGGGTGGTTCGTAAAGTGCGTTACCCAATTTGGTGGCAATGGGGTTATGTGCGCAAAGGTGGTGGACGCAGTATGCCTTATGGAAGAAATGAAGAAGTGGAAATAACCAACGGCACATCCACTACAGACGGTAAAGGTGAATTCACCATCACATTCAAAGCATTACCGGATGAAAGCATCAATAAAAAAGACCAGCCAACATTTTACTATGAAGTAAGCGCCGATGTAACCGATCTTAATGGTGAAACAAGAAGCGGTGAAACATCTGTAGCAGTAGCTTATCAATCTTTACAACTAACTATTGATGTGGCAGATAAAATAAATGCCGACAGCCTGCATACATTAAAAGTCCGCTCCACCAACCTGAATGATGTTTTTGAAAAAGCAAAAGTCAAGATCAATATTTATAAACTGGAACAACCAGCCAGGATCTTTCGTGAACGCTATTGGGATATGCCCGACCAGTTTGTGATGAGCAAGGATGAATACTATAGACTTTTTCCTCATGATGTGTATAAAGATGAAAATGAAACTAGGAACTGGAAAATACAGAAAGATATTTTAGAAGTAAATGATTCTACAAAAGAGCAGGAAGGCATCTCCTTACGCTTGCATAAAGGAACAGAAGAAGGTAAATTATTACCCGGCTGGTACAAGATAATAGTGACTACTACAGATAAATATGGTGAAGAGGTGAAGGCTGAAAAATATGTACAGCTTACTGGAGAAAAAACGGTTACGACAGATCCTGTTACAGTGAATATTACAAAACAAATAGCCGAACCGGGAGAAAAAATAGTGTATGATATCAAAACAGGTTTTGACAATATATGGCTCATTCATACCATTTCAAAAATGGAAGACGACAGTGAAGTGAATTATCCAACCATACAACAAACCAAACCTTTTACTGATGAAATTGATGTAAATGAAAACGACCGTGGCGGTATTGCCATGAGTTATGCTTTTGTACAACACAACCGGGTGTATAGCGGTAATGAAAATTTTGATGTACCCTGGAGCAATAAAGAATTGAATATCTCTTACCAAACATTTCGTGATAAACTATTGCCTGGTGCCAATGAAAAATGGACGGTAAAAATAAGCGGCAACAAAGGAGAAAAAGTGGCTGCTGAAATGCTGGCGGGGATGTATGATGCAAGTTTGGATCAGTTTAAAGGACATCGGTGGAACGGGATAAATATTTGGCCTGGCTTGTTTAAAAATATTATTTGGAATGAAGATGGATTTGAAAGTTCAGAATCAGATAATAATGATAATACAGCTGATGTTGAGGAAGACCCGATAGAAAAATCTTATGACAAACTTGGAACACACTCTAAAGATGGAGAAGTTCAACCGTTATGGTGGCTCAACCCATTAGATTATGCTTATAGAGGCAAGGGCTTTAGGCTTATTTCAAATGCGGCCCCGGGCCATGCTTCAGCAATTGAAAAAAGAAATTCCACTCCGTCAGTTATCAAAAAGGATGAAGAAGTCAGTGGAGATACAAATTTTTCTCTTTCAACTCAGAGTTCTTTTAACTCTACAGAACTTTTTGTAATGGGGGAAAAGATAAAAAATGTTCAAAAACCACAAGAAGAACAAATCCAAATCCGCAAGAACTTCAATGAAACCGCCTTCTTCTTTCCAGACCTAACCACCGATGCAGAAGGAAATGTTTCTTTCAGCGTTACCATGCCCGAAGCATTAACTCAATGGAAACTGATGACACTGACGCATACCAAAGACTTAAAAAGCGGCTATGCAGAAAAAACACTGGTAACACAGAAGCCATTGATGGTGCAGCCCAATGCGCCCAGGTTTATGAGAGAAGGAGATAAAGTGGAATTCAGTGCCAAGATTGTAAATCTTCATGAGTATCCAGTTACCGGAGCGGCCACGCTTGAATTACTGGACGCCGCCACTAATAAGCCGGTTGATGTGCTCTTTAAAAACATTTCTCCTTCTCAACGTTTCAGTGCCGGAGCCGGGCAAAGTGCCGTAGTAAAATATTCCATAGAAATTCCGGACAATTTTAATAGTGCCCTCACTTACAGGATCATTGCAACGGCAGGCTCTGTTACAGCCAACGACTGGAATTTTTCTGATGGAGAAGAAATGAGCCTTCCGGTTCTCACTAACAGAACATTGGTTACTGAAAGTATGCCGTTGAATGTAAGAAATACGACAAAGAAGGATTTCAAATTTGAAAAACTGTTGAACAGCGGCAACAGCAAAACGATCAGCAATCATGGGTTAACTGTTGAATACACAAGTAATCCTGCCTGGTATGCAGTGCAGTCGCTGCCTTATTTAATGGAATACCCATACGAATGTGCAGAGCAAACTTTCAACCGGTATTATGCCAATACCCTGGCTTCTTATATAAGTAACGCTGCACCACGAATAAAAGCCGTGTTTGAAAAATGGAAAACGGTTGATACTGCCGCTTTACTTTCCAATCTTCAAAAGAATGAGGAATTAAAATCTGCCTTGCTGCAGGAAACACCCTGGGTAATGGATGCACAAAATGAAGCCCAGCAAAAAAAGAATATCGCCTTACTGTTTGATATGGTTAAGATGAGCAGTGAAGCCACCAAGAGCATTAACCAGTTAAAGGAAATGCAAAGCAGCAATGGCGGTTTTGTATGGTTCAAAGGCGGGCCGGATGACAGGTATATTACGCAATACATCATCACTGGCATTGGCCATTTAAAAAAACTGAATGCGTTATCTGCCAATGCAGGTCAACAAATGAATAATATCAGCAGCATTGTAAAAAAAGCGCTTCCCTATCTTGATAAAAAAATAAAAGAAGAATATGACCAGTTGAAAAAGAATAAAATAAAACTGAATCAGAATAATTTGAGTTATACCGCTATTCAATATTTGTACATGCGTAGTTTCTTTACTGAAACGGCTGTAACAGCTGCATCGCAAACAGCAGTCAATTATTACAAACAACAATCACAGAAATACTGGCTGAGTAACAGCAAGTATATGCAGGCGATGATCGCCTTATCATTGCAAAGGAATGGGGATATAAAAACACCCAAAGCCATTATAAAATCCTTAAAAGAAAATGCTATCAATCATGCAGAAATGGGTATGTACTGGAAAGACTGGACCAACCGTGGCTGGTTCTGGCACCAGGCACCCATCGAAAGCCAGGCATTGATGATAGAAGCCTTTACAGAGATCGATAAAAACACCAACACAATTGATGATCTGAAAACCTGGTTGCTGAAACAAAAACAAACTCAAAATTGGGGAACAACCAAGTCAACTGCGGAAGCATGTTATGCTTTACTACTAAATGGAAGCAATTGGCTGGCAGATGAAAAAGATGTGACCATCAACCTGGGAAACACAACAATTAAAAGTTCTGATGATGCAACAGAAGCAGGTACTGGTTATTTCAAAAAAAGAATTGATGCCAACGAAGTAAGGCCAGCAATGGGAAATATAGAAGTCTCTATAAAATCAGCAGAGACGAAAGTTCCCCCTTTAGGGAGCGGAGGGGGTTGGGGCTCCGTCTACTGGCAGTATTTCGAGGATCTCGATAAAATAACTTCAGCTGAAACACCTCTTAAACTGGTGAAGAAACTATTTGTTGAAAGAAACACCGATAAAGGTCCGGTGCTGGAAGCTTTACAAGATGGAGCGAAAATAAAAGTAGGCGATAAAATAAAAGTAAGAATAGAATTACGTGTTGATCGAGACATGGAATATGTTCACATGAAAGATATGCGGGCCGCCTGCATGGAACCGGTAAATGTGTTGAGTGGCTACAAATACCAGGGCGGCCTTGGTTATTACGAAAGCACCAAGGATGCCAGCACTAACTTTTTCTTTAGCTGGCTGAACAAGGGCACGTATGTGTTCGAGTATCCTTTATATGTAACCCATGAAGGTGATTTTAGCAATGGCATTACTACTATTCAATGTATGTACGCACCGGAGTTTACCAGCCATAGTGAAGGGGTGAGGGTAACTGTAGCGCCATAAAAGCGCTAACCACGGTCGGCACCGAAGGTCAGACCGCCACAAAGAGCTTAAAAAACAATTATTCACAGATGATTAGCTAACGTTCTAACAGCCATGACGAAACGAAACCCTGCTGCCGGCAGATTGCATACGATCCTGCTTTGCTGTTTTTTAATACTCAGCAGCCACTTATATGCCCAGCAATTTGAATGGGCTTCTGCCGGCGGCAACCTTAACGCCGGTTACAGGGGTTCTGTCATCGACAGCAAAGGAAATCTTGTGGTGGTGGGTGATGCGTACCAACCAAGTTTCTATGACGGGAAAGGTTCTTTTATTTATAGTTCTTCGGGAGATTCGGTACAGATCAATCCCACTGCCAATCCACTAATGATCATAAGTTTTGACCCTGCAGGTAAAATAAACTGGAAGCAGGAGATCAGGAATGGCGGAGAACCGGTGGGCGTGGTACTCAATAACAACAATAATCTCCTGGTATTATCATCAACAGGGTACCTGTACACATTCAGCGAAAAAGGTGAACTGATCAATACAGCCTCCTGCGAATACCGGCTTGTACGAAATGCCAATTACTTTTTTTCAACCGGTGATAACAAACTTCTTGTTTCGGGCCGTAAAGTAGTGGATACAGTAAATGAAAAAGGCAGGTATGACCAGTTGCTGTTTACTTATATCATTTGCTTTGATGAAAGCATGCATACGGTTTGGGAAAAACGTATCCAGCATGAAACCGGGAGTTCCCTGGTGCCGGATTGCGCTATGGACATAGCTCCTAATGGAGATATTTATATTGGATGTTCCATTTTAGTGGGTGTAAGCTTTAGTAAAAAACATACTTATAAAGCTGCTATCGTGGATAGTATATCAAAAGACCATGAGCCTTACGAGGGCTTTATGGCGTGTTATACAAAAAATGGCGAATTAAAATGGGTAAAGCGTTCCGGTGGAAGATCGATCATCTGTTCCCTTAAAGCCACTACTGAAGGGATATTTCTAGGGGGAACAATAATGAACAACCTCATTTTTTTTGGAATGGAAGCAGACACTTCACAAAACAAAAAAATGTTCCTTGCCAAATTTAATCAAACAGGAGATATTAGCTGGCTAAAAACCACGACGGCTCATTCAATTAAAGCAATGGCAACAGACCAGGATAATAATGTCTACGCCATCGTGGAAAGCAACATCGGCTATCCGCAATATATGGTGTATGAAGGCGACACATTGAGAAATGTGTATCAAACACTCATCATTGCCAGTTACACAAAGGATGGCCTGTTCAGGTGGGTAAAGAATTGTAAAGTGCCCATGAGCAGGAACGCATTTCCACAGATCAAAACAGATGCCTGTGGTAATATTTATGTGTCGGGTGAAATGTGGAGTATCATGAAATCAAAGCTGAACTGGTTTGATGCCGCTTTTGTAAAAGGTGATGGTTATGGTGATGGCGCCTTTGTTGCCAAATTAAAAAATACCCTGCCGCCAAAAATTGCGGAACTGATCAGCCACAAAAAAAATGTTTGCGTCATTAGTCCTGCCCCCTGGACGATCTTTAATTATCCCAATCCATTCAGGGATCAAACGACGATACAGTTTAAAATTATGTATGATGATCCAGCCGTTTCATTGCAGGTATATGACTTGAATGGCCAGCTTGTTGCTACCGTTTTTACCGGCAAGGCTATGAAAGCCGGTACCCATACCCAGTTATTCACTGCCGGCACTTTAAGCAAAGGAATGTATGTTGCGGTGCTGAGGGGCACAGAGGCGGTTGCTACCGAAAGAATTGTTATTCAATAAGATAGGCTTAATACTTCATTCGCATCTGCCACAAAACCGGGATATTGAAAAGGCTGCAATCAACACTTGCCCCCTAATCCTGGTACTGGTGCCCAACGATCTGCAGATTGGCGGGTATGCGTACAGCGCCTTGGCCAGTGAAAAACTTCAATTTCATCCTTGCAATGTAGCCTCAAACCCTTACCTTTGCTGCCCCGTTGGAAAACCTGGCGGGATAAACAACATTTTTAACACACAAATTAAAGGGAATGAACAATTACGAATTGATGGTGATTTTTACCCCTGTGCTCTCTGAAGAGGAATACAAAGCCGCTCAGAGCAAATACGCTGCCATCGTTAAAGAAAATGGCGGAGAAGTATCGCACTCTAATCCCTGGGGATTAAAATCGCTGGCGTATCCCATTGCCAAAAAGACCACCGGTCTGTATTGGGTAATGGAATATAGTGCGCCATCCAGCTTCAATGAAAAGTTGAAAACTCAGCTTTTACGTGACGAATCAGTGATGCGTCACATGTACACTGTGCTCGACAAATACGCCGTTGAGTACAATGCAAAAAAGAAAAGTGGCGTAAAACATTCAGTAACTGAAAAAGCGGAGGCATAATCATGGCAAAAGCAAATGAAATCAAGTACTTAACAGCCATCAAAGCTGATAAGCGCCCAAAAAAATACTGCCGCTTTAAGAAAATGGGTATCCACTATATTGATTATAAGGATGCTGATTTTTTGAAAAAGTTTTTGAATGAGCAGGGTAAATTGTTACCACGCCGCCTAACTGGAAACTCTCTGAAGTTTCAGCGTAAAGTGAGCGATGCAGTAAAGAAAGCCCGTCAAATGGCGATTCTTCCTTACGTAACAGATCTTTTAAAATAGAAACCTCCCTGCCCTCTCCATTGGAGGGCTTTGGAGATTGATATCAAAAAGTTATTTCTAACCACCCTAACCCTTCAGTGGGGAAAGTGCCAAACACCGGTGTAACCGGAATGGGATTGGGTAAAAATGCAAAACAATGCAGGTAATATTAATTCAGGATGTAAACAACCTTGGCGGTGCCAACGAACTGGTAACTGTAAAAAACGGTTACGGCCGTAACTACCTTATTCCTCAAAAATTTGCTGTAGAAGCCAACCCTTCTAACCTCAAACAATTGCAGGAAAAGCAAAAGCAACAAGCTAAGAAAGAAGCCAAATTATTGGCTGAGATCAACAGCGTAATTGCCAAACTTGCTGAAGGACCATTAAAAATTGGTGCTAAAACAGGAACCAGTGGCAAGATATTCGGCAGCGTAACTTCTGTTCAGATAGCCCGTGCTATTAAAGAACAAAGAGGATATGAAATCGACCGTCGCCGTATCACCATCCTTGACGATGTAAAAGAGTTAGGTACCTTCAAAGCAAAAATTGACTTTGGTAACGGCAATGAAACCGAAGTTGAATTTGAAGTGGTAGCTGAATAATTCAATACAACTATTTGTAAAGCCCGTTTCGTTTGAAGCGGGCTTTTTGTTTATACAATAGTTAACGCAAGGGCACTTTGATAAGCGTTAACTTTAATACTTCAATGATTTACTATGCAGCGGACGTGGATACCAGTAAATATAATTGCCAGTTTTTTAGTGACGGCTTTTTTATACAGTTGCAATGATGGCGGTGTTAAAGCAAACACGCAAAAAGACAGCTCAACCGTGTCTGTTAATGACCCTTCTATACCCGGCAGTTTCAGTACACAAACAAAGTTGAAATTTGACAGCCATGCTATCCAGCAGTTTCTTGACAGCTTTGTTGCATTCAGGGTTTTTGAACATGATATCCGCAGCTTTTATCAAAGCAGGAAATATGCCTATGCCTGGTTTGATGAAAATGGACTGGTAGAACCTGCCAATAACCTGTATAACCGCATCATGAATATTGATGAGGAAGGCCTGCCGGATAAGATACCCTATAAAGAAAAATTTACCCAATTGCTGGAAGCAGCAGAAAAACCGTCTGCGGTACTCGACCTGATGCTTAGCAGCGAATACCTCTCTTATGCCAAATATGCCTGGCAGGGAATAGGCGATAAAGAAGTAAAAGAACTGGAGTGGCTGCTGCCGAGAAAAAAAATATCGTACACGCAGTTATTGGACTCTTTATCTGCCAATAAAAAAACACTAAACGAACCAGTGTACAGGCAATACGAACTATTGAAAGCCGAGTTGAAAAGGATGAAAGCAATAAAAACCAGCAACAGCCTGCCCCTGGTAAAAACAGATCAAAAGAAACTGCAGGAAGGAGATTCGTTGCCTGTGATCTCGGATATCCGTAACTGGTTGTTTATAATGGGCGACCTGGCAGAGAATAACAAGCGCCCTGTATTTGATTCTACCTTAACCGTGGCAGTAAGATCCTTTCAAAAAAGACTTGGGTTGAAAGATGATGGCATTATCGGTACCGGTGTTATTTCAGAAATGAACTATCCGCTGGAAAAAAGAATAGAAACGATCATGGTGAACATGGAAAGAAGCCGCTGGGTACCCGAAGCAGTGGAAAAAGATTACCTGCTCATCAACATCCCGGCTTATAAACTCTATGTTTTTGAGAACGATAGTATTGCTTTTGATATGAACGTGGTAGTGGGTAAAAGCCAGCACAAAACGGTGATCTTTAACGGCGACCTGAAATATATTGTGATGAGTCCCTACTGGAATGTACCCTACAGTATTTTAAAAAATGAAGTGCTGCCGGGTATCAGGAGAAACCGTCATTATCTCGCCCGCCACAATATGGAATGGAATGGCAACAGCGTAAGACAAAAGCCCGGGCCAAACAACTCCCTCGGCCTCGTAAAATTTCTTTTTCCCAACAGCCACAGCATTTACCTGCATGATACACCGTCGAAGTCGCTTTTTAATGAACCCAACCGGGCCTTCAGCCATGGTTGCATCCGGCTGGCAGAGCCCAAAAAACTGGCCGTTTACCTGCTGAGGAACGAACCCAAATGGGATGAAACAGCGATCACGGCCGCCATGAATGCCGGTAAGGAGCAATATGTTACGCTTAATAAAACCATCCCCGTCTTTATTTCTTATTTTACTGCATGGGTGGGCAAGGATGGTAAGCTGAACCTGAGAAAAGATATTTATAACCGCGACAGCCGATTAGCTGAAATGATACTGGAAAAACCATCTATTTGATTATTCCTTAAGAAAATCCGGTTTTTTTACAGAAATACCTATATTTGTTATGCTTTAATGTTTTAGTATTTAGTCGTTGGCTGATAATATACCCCTCAAAGGCCCCATTCTCAGTTCATTGTACCAACTAAGTCATTATGGTTTTTAATTAATAAATAAAAGTTTTTACAATGAACATTTATGTTGGTAATCTCAGTTGGACAATGACCGACGAAGATTTGAATTCACTTTTTTCCCAGTACGGAACTGTAACCAGTGCCAAGGTGCTTAAAGACAAAGTAAGCGGCCGTAGCAAAGGTTTTGGTTTTGTTGAAATGGATGATGCTGATGCAGCGAATGCAGCAATTGCAGCATTAAACGACTTTGAAGTACAAGGCCGTAAATTAAAAGTAAACGAAAGCCAGCCAAAGCCTGAAGGCAGTGGCGGTGGTGGTTTCAAAAAACGCAGCTTTGGTAGCGGTGGCGGCGGCGGAAGCCGTGGCGGTTACGGCGGTGGCGGAAGCCGCGGCGGCGGTGGTGGTTATGGCGGTGGCGGCGGAAGCCGTGGCGGCTATGGCGGCGGAAAAAGCGGTGGCGGTGGCTACAACAAAGATTATTAATCAGCTTCGCTTTAATAAGATTATCCTCCTCAACATGGTTGGGGAGGATTTTTAATGCGCTGTTGTGAAGCTATGAAACCAATCCTTCCTGTATCGCTACTTTCACCAATCCCGCAGTATTCTTTACATCCAGTTTTTGCAACAGGTTGTTGCGGTGATTTTCCACCGTACGCAGACTTAAAAACAGTTTATCGGCTATTTCCTGGTTGGTAAATTCATCTACTATCATTTGCAGTATCTCCTTTTCCCTCCTGGTAACAATTTGTTTGGCATTGCCGGCAGAAAGGCTGTTGAGCAGCTGCTGCCTTAGTTGCTCCTGAATATACTGTTCACCTCCATACACTGTTTCAATGGCGTTAATGATGGTTGCCGGGCTTGCATCCTTTAAGAGATAACCCATTACACCCTGCTGCAGTATTTTCTTTATCTGCGCCACCACATCAATATTGGTGAGCGCAATGATCTTTATATCACGGTATTGCTTTGTAATGATGGCAGCCAGTTCAATACCGCTTTTACCGGGCATTTGAATGTCGAGCAGTAACACATCCGGTTGTTCATTGGCAATACCCTGCAGCAGTTCGTCGCCATTGTTATACACGCCGGTTATCCTGATGTTCTGTACATCAGCCAGTATCTTTTGCAGACCATTTAAAATGATCACCTGGTCATCTGTAATCGCCAGCTTTATCATATCGCACTTTTATTTTTTCCGGGTTCAAATTCAAGGTATACACTGGTGCCTTTCCCGATACTGCTGTTGATGTCGATACGGCCTCCCAGTTGCATTACCCTTTGCTGAATATTTTTTAACCCCATTCCATTTGTTTTTGTTGCAGCACTAACGTCCATCCCTACCCCATCATCTTCTACCGTGATATCCACCCCGCCATCGTCATGAAAATTCATTTGCACAATGCGGTTGTTGCCTGTGCATGTTTCCGGATATTCTGTATCAGCTCCTGTATGATCCGGTAAACAGGCAGGTCAAAAGTGGCATCCATATTTTCCAATGAACCCAATGTCTGGAAACTGATGGCAGTACCGCCCTTGCCCGTCATGCGTTCACAAAAAGAGCGGACGGCATTGCTCAATCCTTCCTGCATCAGTATTTCGGGCATAATATTATGTGCTGTTTCCCTTAAACCCGAAGCCGTGTCTTCCAGTAATTTGATCCCTTCAATAAAATCTGGATTGTGCTCGTACTGGTTACTCTTTTTTACCAATTCAAAATTCATTTTAGCACCGGTCAGCAGGGCCCCGATACCATCATGCAGCTCCCGGGCAATCCGGGTCCGTTCCTTTTCCTCTCCATCAATGGTTGCATTCAGTCTTTCGATCTCCATTTTTTGCTGCAGGTTGTCTATACGTTCCTGCTGCAAGCGCTGTTTGTGTATATTTTTTCTTCGCCACAACGCAAAGCCCGCAATGGAAAATAGTACCAGTAAAGCGATGACCGATATCAATAAATTCCTGCTGCGTACCCTGTTCTCTACCTCCGCCAGTTTCAATTTTTGTTCAGCCAGCGCTTTGTCTTTTTCAATGATCCGGTAACGGACTTCCAGCCTGTTCACCATGTCGATCTTATCCTTCCGCATCAGGCTGTCGCTCAAAAAAATGTAGCGGTTCTTCTGGATCAATGCATTTTTATAATCCCCGGTGGCTTCATAACTGTCTGCCAATGTTTTGCACGCATCCACGAGTTCTGACCGTAAGTGAGCACCAGTAGTCTTCAATTTTTCAAGCGCTTCGTTTGTTAATGCGATCGCTTCCTGATAATGCCCCAATTGGTAAAGTGCTTTTCCTTTTAACAGGTTATTAAACTGCATAAAGAAAACAAGGTAATTTGTTTTTCCGGGTGCCTCTCCAAGCTTCTCCACCTTACTGATAAACCTCATGGCATCGGCTGGCTTATTTTCCTGCAAGTAAGTATCAGTTGTATTGGTATAGGCTGATATTTTTCTTGGCAGCGGCAGGTGTCCTATCCTTTCCCGCTCGTCTACATACAACAGGTAATAATACCTGGCACTATCAAATTTTTTCAATGCATGAAAATAAGCGCCCTGTAAAAAATAAACACTTGATATAGCATCATTACTATCTGGCAAAGAACTGGCCGCCTGTTTTGCTTTATCAACATAGTTGCGGAGTGTTACAAAATACTAATCGTTTTCACTATTGCCATAGTCGAGGTTTATCCAAAAAATAGCCAGCTTTGTATACAGGTCTATTTTTAATTTAGCATCGCTAATATTACCCGATTCTATTTCATTACTCAGCAGGTAGTAATAATAAGCCGATGAATCCTGCCTGCCCTGCTCATCAAATGTTTCTGCAAGCAACAAATGAATATCTGCTTTATCCTCTGCCAGCCTGTTATTTTCCTGTTCAAAGTAGTGAAGTGCCTTACGGCTGTATTCAATCGTTTTATCAGAATTATTTCCAAAATACCACCTGGCGATTTTGGCATTGGCTAATCCCAGGCCTGTATTAAATCCAAGTATGCGGCTTTGTTCTGCTGCAGTGATAAAATGCTGCAAAGCTTCCTCCGGCTTTTTATCTGTTAAGCTGCTTCCTTCCTTTAAAAGCCGTAAAACAGCAACCGAATCAAATTGATCTGCCGGGAACAGTTTTCTGTCATCAGCCTGCGCAGCAATTTTTAGTGACAACAGCAACAGTATGGCGGCAAGGCAACCAACTATTAATTTATTGAAGCTTCTGTTCTGATTCATGCAGTACCAACCTGTTTGTGCTGATAAAAGTAAAAATACAAAATACTGTACCGCTTTCACAAACTAGATCAGTAGTGTTAAAGAAATGTCAGCCTTTTTTCAAAGGCTGACAGTATTCCTTTTGCTCATGGGTTTTTCAATAAGTGTGACATTGGATTTTACCTTAACTATACCATGAAAAAAAACTATTGTATCAATATCCTGAACACTGTGGCAGCTCCTCCATTATCCACTTTAACTATATAAATACCTTTTGCATTTACCGGCAACTGCATGGCCTGGTTAAAGGCACCACCATTGTGATTCCAGTTTTTAGTGGTCATCACCTGGCCTGCTGCATTCATAAGCGTGGCTGTAACTGCTCCTTTTTCCACCCGGGTGTTATTGAGGATCAGGTTGTCATTGCTCAACAGGTAAGCCCATTTGGCAGGCTTTTTAGAAGACAGCATAATGATGTTTGAATAATAAGACACCCCGGTTCTTTCCGTGGCTTTGATGCGGTAGTAATTCCTGCCTTCACGTGCCTCCGCATCCAGCCATTGGTAACTTTGAGAAACGTATGAAGAAGGCTGGAGTTTGTTGCCGATCTTTTGAAATTGCACCCCATCAGCAGAACGCTCTACCTCAAACCAGCTTACATTCTCCTGTGCAAAAGCTGTCCAGAACAGCTGGTTGCCTTCAGGGGTACCTGTACCCGTTAGTTTGCTCATTTTAACCGGCAGCACCACATCTGCATCCAGTTTCATAATATTCGTACCTGCTACTGCGAACACTTTTTGGCAGATACCATCTGTACATCCGGGAACCGGCACAAAAGAAGCGCCTGTAAAATCACCGGCTAAAAATCCACCCAGGTTAGAATAATACGGCGTCCAGGATGCACCGCCGTCTTTGGTTACATACGACACTGCAAATGAAAACAGTAAACCTTCATTGGCATTGTACATGAGTATTTTTGGATAATTGGCCTGCAAAGGCAACCCTGCATTGCACATCGTCCATGTACTGCCCCCATTTACCGTTTTCATTACAAGTCCTCCGCCCGTCATGAAATTCCGCTCGCCTGTTACATACACAATATTCTCATCCACTATCTCGATACAGGTGATGGGTTTATCGGCAGCATAAACCGGCACTGTAAGTTTTGTCCAGGTTAAGCCTCCATCAGTTGTTTTATGCAAATTACCGTTATCGCCACCTGCATAACCCACGCTGCCATTTAAAAATTTAATAACCTTCAACTGATCCTTCAAATTGAAATCTACAGGATAAGGGAACACGGTGCTGCTGCTATCCCAGGATAATCCACCATCAGTAGTACGGTAAATAAACTGGTGAAAAGTATCTATGTAGTTAACATTATCAGGATACCTCACATTCGTGAGCAGCCAACCGGTATCTTCATTAATAAAATCGGTGCCATCCAGGCTTGCATTGGTAGGCTCAATATAAAGCAGGTCGAAAGTAGAACCCCTGTCCACGCTTTTATACAGCTGCCCGTTACTTGCTGAGGCGATCACCGTATTGACAGAAGGATATACAATAGACGTGAAACGGTCCCATGAATTAAATCCGGCAAGGCTTACATCTTCCCAATTATCACCACCATCATCTGTACGGATCATGGCACCATTTGAACCACCTGCAATACCGTGATTGGCATCAATAAAACTGATACTGGTTAATGAGTACCCGCCGCCAAAAAAGCCGCCTGATGGTTTTTTGAAAAAGCTATATGGTTTTCTCCACGCCGTTGTTGAATCTGCTATCACACCCCTTTCACCACAAACACCGATCCTTCCTGAAGGAGAGATATCAATACCCCAAAAGGAGAGGTCCGCTTCGTTGGAGCCTGGAGTATATACATCATTCGCTGTCCAGGTATATCCTTTATCTGCCGATATCAATACCTGTCCGTAGCCACTTGTTGCCGCTATATTGTTTCCGTTCCTGCAAATGGCATTGTAAATAGAGGGACTGTTTAACGGATGGTATTCAGGACGATAGGATGAACCATTATTGAGCATTACATATTTTCCTTCTGCAGTACTTGTGTTGATCCTGATCAAAGCGCCATTATTTTGAGAACCGACCACGATGGAAGTATCATCCATGATAGCGATGGCCCGGTAATATTGCTGGTCCAGCCCAAATACATTATCGGAATAATCAAAAATGCTTGTATCAATGTATCCACCGCCCCAGTCGGTTATTACTGTATCTGCGATGGTTGTATCCATATTGGTGTACACGGTGGTGGGTGTAATAGTATAATCCGACCATACCCCGTTTTGATATTTCCACACGAGGCCATTTGCCCCACCAGCATAACCCACACCCGATGGCGAAAACCTTATTTTTAGAATGGCTGCTGTGTACCAGGAAAATGCAGGAGCCGGGAATTCAAATTCCGGGTTCCAGGTTGCGCCACCATCGGTTGTTTTATAGATAGTAGCCCGGTTGGTCAACTCATCACCTTCTCCTCCTATATACCCGGTGTCGGCACTTACAAAACACACGGTGTGTATCTGACTGTACTGATAATTGGAAATGGAAGAAAAAGGAGTTGTAACTACGCTCCAGTTGATACCCCCATTGGTGCTTTTTATCATCACGCCATATTCACCCACCGCATACACCAGGTTGGCATTAACAAACTGTACATCATTAAAAAAGGGCCTGATGATGTCACCGGTACCATTGGTAGTGGTAAAGGCAAAATATTGCCATGTTCCTCCACCATCTGTCGTTTTGGCGATTCCTCCCAGTTCTCCCACCACAAGGGCTGTGTTGTCATCTGCATAAGAAATTTGCCCGCCCCAAAAACCAAATGGCTTTGGGTTACTATATTCCCATTTACTGGTGCCCAGCTGCGCCTGCAGGCTGCCACCAACACTTAGCAGCAATACTAAAAATGTAATCCGTTGTAATGTAAATTTCCTCATGTGTAAGAATTTTAATTGTAATGCCGATGGCAGTTTACAGGGTGGAGATTTTCAAAAGGTATGGGTGTTATCCTGGTGGGATAAAGGTAGAATGCGGACATCTGCAATAGCTAAGTGTTTATTTTCAATTTAAAAATTGAGTATAAACACCTACCTGCCCCTGCCAGTGGCAAAGTAGCTTTGTGCTGAACAAAAAGACGGACAAAGGCGGAATAAATATTTGTAATGAAACAAACACTGCTGCTGATATTTTTACTGGCAAACTGCTTTAGCTACGCCCAGGATAAATCCAACCGGGGTACCGAGTTTTGGCTGGGCTATGGTAACAACGTTTCTTTTACAGCAGGTGACTATGATGGTATCAACAGCCAGCAGATGGTTTTGTATATTTCTGCGGAAGAAGCTGCGGTAGTAACAGTGTCTGTCAACGGCACTTCCTGGAGCCAGGTGGTGAATATACCTGCTGGCAGTGTGAATACCACTATTACTTTACCTAAAACAGGTGCCGATGACTGCAGGATCCTGACCGAAGGCATATTTGACAAATCCATCCATATTGTGAGCGATAAACCTATAGTGGTATATGCTCATCAATACAACACACAACTATCAGGTGCCACTATGTTGCTGGCGGTTGAGACCTATGGCTACACTTACTATTCAGTCAACTTTAAGCAACCGCCGGTTGGTAATGACTGGGGCAAAAACTGGTTTTATGTAATTGCCAGCGAAGACAATACCAGCATACAAATAACGGTATCGGATACCACAGAAAGTGGTGTGCTTCCAGGCCAGACCATTACAGTGAACCTGAACAAAGGACAGTTGTACAGTGTATTTGGAAAGATCAGCCCCGAAAATGTATGTGACCTCACAGGAAGTAAAGTGGTGTCTGTGGCAGGTGCCGATGGTAATTGCCACCCGGTAGCCATGTTCAGCGGAAGCAATCGTTTTATACTATGCTTAACTGATGGTGGAGAAATTGCACAGCAGCAGATCTTTCCCGCCAGCGCCTGGGGCACGAGGTATCTTACTTTTCATAGTATGGTTGCTGTGAGCAACCCGCTAACCACTCCTTTTCTTAATTATTACAGGGTAATTGTTTCGGATCTATCCACTGTAGTAAAAAGAAACGGGATTCCCTTAACCGGATTGCAGAGAAACCGTTTCTACGAATTCAGCAGCACCAGTGGTGACTATATCGAATCTGACAAACCAGTGTTAGTTGGTCAATACACACCTAACAGCAACCAATGTACGGGTACTAACATGTCGCCCCAGGGAGATCCCGAACTGATGTTCCTGCCTTCTATAGAACAGGGCATTAAAAGAACCAGGGTGTACAATACCAAGAATGCCAATATTACTGTCAATTATCTTACCATCATTTTGCCCACCAACGGCGTGGCTTCTTTAAGGGTAAATGGTGCAGCGGTGCCGGCTTCTCAAAGAATGGCACATCCCAATAACAGCAATTATACTGTGGTGGCGAGAAGACTATTGGGTCCAGGTTCTCAAATATTAATAGAAAGTGATTCTGGTTTTAATGCCAGTATTTATGGATCGGGTATTTTTGAAAGCTATGGCTATATTGCCGGCACATTAATCAACAATTTAAACAGTATTGGCAGTGTAGAAAATGTATATAACGTTAGCGGACAGCCCAACGATTTTACCTGCCCAAGATCGCCCTTCCAGTTCAGCATTAAAACAGCATACAGACTTACTTCACTACAATGGCTCTTTAGCCAGGTGGCCGGTATCAGTCCGGCAAGAGATACCAGCATCAGCAACCCGGTTCCGTCAGATTCACAGATCATCAATGGCAGAAAATACTTTATCTATCCTCTGGGTGGCGAATATATTTTTAGTGATACCGGTATTTATAATATCCCTGTGGTATATGCTTCGCAGGAAATTGATCATTGCAGCCAGACTGAAAAATCAACAGTACCAGTTGAAGTAAAAGCAGGTCCGCTGGCAGATTTTTCAGTTATCTATCCTGGCTGCAGTATTGATACAGCTTTATTTATTGGCCTGCCGGATGTAAATAGTTATACAATAGATAAATATACCTGGCAGTTTGATGACGGCAGCAGGGACACTGCAAGCACCAGTTATAAAATATTTGCACCAGGCGATCACCCTGTTACGATGCAGGCAATTGCTGACAATGGTTGCCTGGATGATACAACTCAGATCGTAATTACTTTTCCAAAACCGGTTACAAAATTTGGCTACGATCGGAATATCTGTGCAGGCGATTCCATTTTATTCAGGGACAGCAGTACCATTGCGCAAGGTAACATTACAGACTGGCGATGGGATTTTGCAAATGGTAATACCAGTGTTTTATCCAGCAGCAACCCTTTTTATCATCCGTACAATACTGCAGGCGGTTATAGGGTGGCGTTAGTTGCAGTGAGTAACGAAGGCTGTGTGAGTGACAGTTTTTTCAATACAGTGCAGGTAAACAACGAACCGCAAGTAAGTTTTACATACACAGGCAAACTGTGTGCAGACAGTAATATTAGTTTTGTACCAATGGTAACTGCCAATGGGAATATGATCGCCAATGCCACCTGGTTCTTTGGTGATGGACAGCAGCAAACAGTGAACCATACAGATGCCGTTATCCATGCTTACAGTATTGCCAGCAATACTATCCCGGTTAAACTGATCATACGCGGTGGGCCCGGTTGCGAAAGCGATACTGCAACACAAACCATAGCTACCATCCATCCTAACCCGGATGCTGCTTTTTCTATAAGCGCTGCTTCCTATTGCCCGCAAAAAAACATTGTATTTACCTATACAGGCAGCAGCACCGTGCAAAACTGGCAATGGGATCTTGGCAATGGAATTTCCCAGGCTGCTTCGCCGGTAACTACCCAATACAGCAACGGTGGCGAATACACAGCTTCATTGGTGATAACGGATAACAATGGCTGTGGCTCCCTTCCACACCAGGAGCAACTAACGGTATTCAATAACCCCAATATCGATGCAGGTCCGTTTATCAATAAAACAGCAACAGATGTAAAACAATTAACTGCAAGTATTGCAGACACAGGCAGTTTTAGTTTTGACTGGAGTCCTTCTGACGGACTGAGTGCGGTGAATATCTTACAGCCGTTCACCAATATCAGTAACGATATTGTTTACACGCTCAAAGTAACCGGTGGCCCGGGTAATTGTGAAGCAACAGATACGGTAAGTGTAAGAGTACTCAAAGAGCTCTATATCCCATCGGCCTTTTCCCCAGATGGCAATGGCAGGAATGATACCTGGGGAATACCTGCAGTAAATGGAAATCCCTATGCAACTGTAACCATTTATAACCGCTGGGGGCAGGTCATCTTTCAATCGCAGGGATATAACCAGCCCTGGGATGGCAGCTACAAAGGCGTACAGCAGCCATCCGGAGCTTATTTTTACATCATCCAGCCAGATGTGAGAAAGACGAAGAAGGTAACGGGGTATGTAACGATCATACGGTAACTAACTAAAACCTGTATCCCAAATTTATACCCATTGCCCTTACACCAAACCATTGACCGGAGGTTTTAAAGGCGGCGCCATTAGCATTGGGTGGCTCATAAATATCAATTTTGATAACAGAAGACAGCAGTTCTTTCATCGGCCTCAGCTTCACCAGGTCAAGGGTTGTTTGCTCATCCACTGTAAGTGATCCCCTGTACTTAAAATCGCCACTGTTTACACCGTAGTTGAAGCCCACGATCCACCAGTCTAATGAAAATTTGTTGCTCAAACGCCATTGGGCACCCACCTGCAGGCCTGCGGTAAATGTATGGATGCTTCCTTTAAAAACTGCCACCCTAGGTATAAACTGGTTGGTTTGCGAATTATATCCCCAATAATTAATGGGCGCATCACCTGAATAACGGTTGTAACTTAAAAAAGGACCGAGGTACAAGCCTTGCAAAGCGCCTTTCTTGCCCAGGTAAAATCTGTATTCAGGTGTAATACCCAAATTACCCATCCTGGCCAGGTCGAGCCGGATCGTGGTATCTGTAAAAAGATCGGCGATGGTTTGCTGAAAAGGGATACTCCCTTCGGGCCGGTACCTCAGGGCTATTGCGAAAGCCTGCTTTTTGCCAACTGCTTTTTCATATTGAAACGAAAAGTTTTTAAAAAAAAGGGCGGGTACATTTATTTTGATGATGCTGTTAGCAGATTTTTCATCTCCCATACTGTCCCGCAAATTAATGCTCCAGCCAGGTGACTGTGCTGTGCTATTTAAATTGGAAGCTAAAAAAAACAATGCGACCAATATAGGTGACCTGTAGGTATTTTTCATTGGTGTGGGGTTAGCTGTTTAAACATGAAAATAACAATAAATCAAAGATGGAAACCCGGTTTATTTTTTGCCGGCCAAAATGCCTGCAGCAGCAACCCGATCAGGATCACCAGTACAGCACCGATCACATTGAGCCAAAGGAAAGAAACGATATCGGCCAGGTACACAACTATCACGAGGATTTGAGAGATCACAGCCGAAACAAACACGGCATTTCCTCTGATGTTCTTCATCCAGAAAGCCACTAAAAAAATACCGAGTATCACACCATAAAAAATAGAACCCAGTATGTTCACTGCTTCAATAAGGCTGTTACCTAAATTGTATGCAAACATGGAAACGATGATGGAGAATACCCCCCATGCCAGTGTGTACCAGCGGGAGATGGCATAGTCCTGCTTTTCCGTACAATTGGTATTGATAAACTTTTTATGAAAGTCAACAACGGTACAGGAAGCCAGTGAATTTAACGCAGCAGCTATACTTCCCCAGGAAGCGAGGAATATCATGGCGATCAATAAACCAACCAGACCCTTTGGCAGGTTCTCAATTACAAAACGAAGAAAGATATAATTGGTATCATTGGCTTTTTTATCATTGTTGGCAACACGGATCACTTTTTTATACTGTGTTCTTACTGTATCAGCAATGGTGAGGTTGTTCTGCTCCAGCAACTGGTTGTATTGCAGTTCCAGTGAATGTAAGGAATCTTTATACACCGTTTTATTAGCTGCTGCAACCTGCACATCATCAAAATAAACCGGCGGTTTATGGTATTGATAAAAAGTAAATACCAGTATGCCTACCAATAAAATTAAAAACTGCATGGGCACTTTTACCAGGCCATTTACCAATAAACCGATCTTGCTTTCTTTATCACTCTTTGCTGTAAGAAAGCGGCCTACCTGGCTTTGGTCGGTACCAAAATAACTGAGTGCCAAAAACAACCCTCCGATCACACCACTCCAGATATTGTAGGTATCCTTAAAATCAAATTTCCCATTGGTGACCCCCGTTGTAATCACATTCATCCTGCCATGACTGCCTGCAGACTGGAGTGCATCCGTGAAACCAATATCCGCAGGCAACAGGTGTACCACCATGTAACCTGCCAAAAACATCCCTGCAATCACTATGATGAGTTGCAACTGCTGTGTATAGGCTACGGCCTTAGCCCCGCCCGTTACAGTGTAAATGATAAGAAAGCTGCCCATCACCAGGTTGGTGAGATAAATATTCCAGCCCATCAGTGAACTTAAAATAATAGAAGGGGCATAAATACTGATACCGGTTGACAATCCTCTTGAAATTAAAAACAAAGCCGACGTGAGTGTTCTTGTTTTTACATCAAAGCGGTTCTCTAAAAATTCGTAGGCGGTATACACTTTTAATTTCCGTAATACCGGAACAAAAAAGATACAGATCAGTATCATGGCGATGGGCAAACCAAAATAGTATTGCACAAAACGCATCCCGTCTGTATAAGCCTGTCCAGGTGCGCTTAAAAAAGTAATGGCACTGGCCTGTGTACCCATGATGCTCAATAAAACCAGGTACCAGGGCAAAGAATTATTACTTAAAAAATAACCGTCGAGATTTTTTGTATGGGTGCTTTTATACACGCCATAGATGATGATGGTGCCGAGGGCAACGACTAATATGATCCAGTCGATGGTACTCATGCCCCCAATCCGCTTATCAGCGGAGCTTTTGGCGTATAACAATTTGAAGAGACAATGTTTTCCATCAGAGTGAGCTATTTAAAATATTCAGTTATGATAAAATAAAAGACAATCTGAAGCAGTAAAAAAACAATTACTACAGCATACCACTTGTTCCAATATGATTTTGAATTGTCTTCTTTCATAAAAATGGCATTAAAATTTACTTACTCCTTTTCTTACTACCCTTGGTTGCCTCACTCTTTAAAGTCTCTCCAGTAGACGTATTCAGGGTGGCCTGAGGGGCTATCAAATTAGCAAACAACCTATATGCTCCCGGCACACCGGCGGGTAATTCTCTAAAGAAAACCAATCCTGTATACACAAATTTACCCTTACCATAATCAGCAATGATCAGTCCACCATCATCCGCTTTTTCACCGGCATCATTCATGCTGATAATGCGCTGGTAATTGCTGTCAATTTTATCTGCATGGTACACACTGCGTTCCTGAATCCATCCTTCAAAATCCTTTGCTGTTATTTTGTTTGGGTAATTTAACGCAGGATGATCAGTTATCAGGAAATTTATTTTTGCAGTTTCATCCGTTACCCTTGTGCGGCTGATGTTAAAAGGATAAGGGCCAACCTTACCTTTTATACTGCTGATAAAATTACTGGTATTGTATTGCGTTAGTAATACACCGCCTTCTTTTACATACTGCATCAGGGTTTCATACACATTGCCCAGCCAGTCGTTGGTGTTATAAGCCCGTACGCCAGTGATGATGGCATCAAATTGTTTGAGGTTGTCTGAATTGATATCTGCTTCTTTCAACATCGTTACTTTATAGCCCATTTGTTCCAGCGCCTGCGGAACCTTATCACCTGCACCAGGAATATATCCCAGTTTTGAACCGGCGACCTTTAATCCATCATTGAATTCAACTATCCTGGTATCCACCTTTGTAAAATAATTGATGGTGGGTATATGATCGTACTGGATAGTATTTTTCAGCATTATATTATCCCCCATCTTTAAATGGCTGCTGGGAGAAGGATAATTGACTGCTTCGGTTTTCCTGGTAAGATTTGATTCAACCAGGCTGTTGAAAAGCGGTATTTTAAATACCTGGTTGCTGGGTTCAAAATGTGCTTCCACCTCGGTATGGCTGATGTATTGGGAGGTCTTAAAAGAATAAGAAGGATCAATGGCGTAGTCACCATTTGCCAGTTCTTTTCTTACCACCACTTTTGAATAGTTAGCAACATAAAAGGAAGGAATAACATACACCGGCTGGTATATCTCGCCCTTTACCGGATCAGTAAATTTATAACGGAGTGGTTTTTGAAAAGTAAAATCCGTTCCTTCAATGTTCACCTCAAACTGTACAGTCCAGGGTTCATTCTCTGCTGTACCGATCAATGGCTGATAGGCTACATTGAAACTTCCTTTATCCATAGGTGCTTCTAACCAGTACGGCTGTGTGATCTTTTTTTGCCTGGTAGAAATAAACAGCGTGTCAGAAAAAGTGGCATTGGTATTATTTACCAGGTTTTTAAAATCATATTCACCATCGTCTATATTTACAGTAACAGCGGGAATATTTACGCCCATCCGGTTGTTGACCACCACATTTATCTTCAAACTGTCACCCAGTACTGCATAGGGTGAAGCGGCAACAGCTTCCATAAATAACCCACTGCAACTCTCAATCACCTGCTTTAATTCTGTTAACTTTTGATTTCTCCAGTAACCATTTTCCAGTTTGCTCACTGTATTGTACAAACTAACAAGGCTTTTTAAAGAGGCAGCCGGGTTTTGCAGATCATATGTTGCCGTAACTGCAGCGAGTGCATCCTCAATACTTTTTTGATTGATCTTATTCCAGCTGATATCCACTCCATCAAACAGGTCCGTTTGTGGTTTGTCTCCTTTGATAGTTTCAAAATATTCCAGCATCGTTCCTCTTTGTGCGGGCACACCAAAACCCTGGCTTTTATGCTGACTCCTGCTTACGGCGGCTATCTCCCCGTAACTTTTACCCAGCAATGGATTGTACATGCCAACTTCCACTTTAAACTGGCTTTCATTCTGTGTGCTGTTGCCACCAAAATTGAAAGTATTCCACAACATTCTTTTTGCCTGCCATACTGTTACACCTTCTTTTAGTTGCTCGGGAAATTTTAATGGATCAGCTGCCGCATCAAAAGCCTCCCGGGCAAGGATACCCGAAGCCGCATGATGCCCATGTCCTGCCCTGCTGTCTTCCGGAAAACGGGTAATGATCACATCCGGACGGAATTTTCTTATTACCCACACCACATCACTTAATGTTTTATCATGCCCCCAGGTGGCCAATGCTTCATCGGAACTTTTGCAAAAACCAAAATCATAGGCCCTTGTAAAAAACTGTTCTGCCCCGTCGATCCTTCTTGCCGCCAGCAACTCCTGTGTCCTGATCAAACCCAGGTCAATCCCCTGTTCATCACCAATTAAATTTTGTCCGCCATCTCCCCTTGTCAGACTCAGGTAACCGGTACGGTACAATTTTTCATTGGCGAGATAAGCCAGTAACCTGGTGTTCTCATCATCCGGGTGAGCAGCGATGTATAAAACAGATCCCAGTACATTCAGCTTTTTTAACTGTAGTAGTATTTCCGAAGAAGTATAAGTTTTGGGAGCTTGTGCCGAAGCGCAACAGGAGATAAGTAAAAAAAGACAGGAAAAAATGAATTTCATACAGTGATTGTTTTAACCAGACTTCCGAAGTTTTAAAAACTTCGGAAGTCTGCAGATGTGAACTTCGGAAGTCTGTATCTGCGAATATAAGTTATCAAAAGAATGTTGCAACACCATTCATAAAACAACTGTCCCCCTTTTAGTACCAGGGGGACAGTTAAAAACAAATTTTATTGGGCCACTATTCTTTTTTCCTAATAAACTGGTAACCGCCTTTTTCGGCGCCCCAAACCTGTTTGTCATCTTTATCCCAGCCACGGTCCCAGCTGATCAATTTATCTTCGTGAATTACTACTTCGCTGGTAGCATAGGCGGCACCTCTTAAACTGCTGAGACATTCTTTACCAGGGGTGGAGCCTGAAAAATTGCCGCTCTTATCCTTGCGCAGATAAATAGCACAGCCTTGCCTGTCGATCAGGGAATCTTTTGTGAGGCCAGTTAACAATTCAGGATTAGAGCAGGCACCTGCAAAACGCATGGGTGAATTTATCTCATACACTTTACTCACCAGGGTGATATCATTCTGCCGGTACAAGTGGTAGATCCGCTGCCGGTAGGGTTTATTCAATGCAGATGCAACCGCCTGCTCCACATACAGCCAGTATCCATCTTCACTTCTTTCCCAAATGGCCGACATATTCAGATGTATGTTAAAATAGTCAGAATCAGACTTTGCCTGGATCTCACTGGTGAAGGTTCCTTCCATCCTTGATTTTAGTTCAAGCAGGTCCCTGTCGTCTACTTTTTCCTGGCTACATACGGATAAGGATATGATGAGGAATGCTGAGATAAATAATTTGTTTTTCATGCAGAATAAAATATGATGAAGAAAATTTAATGACGATTTGTTTATAATTGATATGATTTGTATGATTTTTAAATCTACGAATACCCTCATGATTACCCGACTGGCATTTACACATTCTCAAATTTTCAAATTTCCCAATTTTCAAATTAATTACTGTCCCGCCAAAAATACCGCATTACTCAACAACAACTTTCCACTCTCCCAAAAACTCCGGAAGATGGGATTATCAGGCAGGTAAATAATATCACCACTTCCGGATGGCTGTTCGCCAATCAGTACGCCATCTTTGATCTTATCCTTGATCTTGCTGCCAACAAAACCTGCCATGTGGTTTTCTTTTTTTATCACCCCCACATTCCAGCCTTCTTTTAAAAATTCATAGATATGGTCATCCTGCTTTAATGTAAAATAATGATTGCCTAAACCAAAGCTGAGCGGATGGGTAGTATCAAGATCAACTTTGTACACAGCACCTGCAATAAAGCTTTTAATACCGTCATGTTCACTGGCGGCAAATTGCTTCAGATCGGCATACGATGGTTTTTGCTCTTCTTTTTTTTCCTTTTCCTCATCGGTTTTCTTTAACTTAATTCCCCATTCACCTGCGGCCATCTGGTTAACCGCATTTTCCATCGCTATGATTTTTCCACCCTGCCGCACCCAATTTTTCAGATCAGCACTTGCCTCCTTATCGCTTAAAAATTTATAGCGGCCATTGGGTACTATCAGCACATCAATGTCTTTCCAGCTCACACTGTTCACCTCATCTGCATTAATTAAAGTGATGGGATAATTTAATTGCTGGTCAAATAAATGCCAAACTTCACCTGCTGCATTTGCATCACTGCCCTTTCCTGTGATCAATGCTACCCCCGGCTTTTTTATATAACGGATCTTATCACTGCCGAGGTCAAATCCGCTATCCATAAAACCAGATTCCAGCGTGGTTACATCAGCATTGAATGTAGCGGCGGTTCGCTGGAGTACCTGCAGTTTGTCTTCGTTTCCCTTACGCAAAATGATCAATGTGCCTTTGGAGAAATTTTTATTTCCAGAAATAAAATCCCTAACTGCGTAGCGTATCTTTAATCCACCCTGTATTAATGCAGCCAGCAGTTTGGCATCCTCAAACGAATTGTACCTTACCAGGTAGCCATATACATTTACGGGCAACACCGCTGGCATGGCGCCTTCTATAACTGTATTGCCAGCAGGTATTTTTTCTTTCACCGCGTAAGCCTGCAATCCATACACATAAGGCAATGCCCAGGCAGTAATATCATAGGTCAATGAATCAACCAGTTTTGATTTTGGTTCAAACAACACCTGCGCCAAAACACCTTTTGGCTGGTACGTGCTTATCACCAGGCTTTTATTGGTGGTGAACATTTCTTCCTTTTGGGTAAAATAATTAAAGCCTTTTACTGCAACGCCGCTACTATAGGTGTAATTGATATTATTGGCATCCAGTAATTTTTTCAATGCTGCAGCTTTATTGCCATTACCGGCTGCCACCACAAATGTCTTGTATTCGCCGGCACCGTTTGTTCTGGTATCATCAAAATACTTCTTAAAAGCAGCTACCAGTTTGGCCGTATTTTTTGACACCACTTCCAGTGTGCCCATGGTAGTAGTAAAGTGATGTTCGATCCTGTCTTTCAAAGTCAGTGTATCGCCGGTATTGGTGATCACCGCTGTACTGCTCCGGCTATGCCCTGCCTGTTCAAAGGTCATACCAATACTGCCGTTGTAAATGGGATAGGTATCACCGTAAGAGGGATAGAAAAGATCAAAAATCTCTTTTGTAAAATACAGCCAGCCGTTGGCATCAAAATATTTTGCGTTGTTCTTACCAATCTCTGCCTGGAAGCTCCGCTGAAAAGCTGTGATCACCTCATGGTAAGGTTCTGCCGCAGGAGCAAAATAATATGGATTGTTGTATCCCTGTTCGTGGTAGTCGCTGTGTACATGCGGCATCCATTGGTTGTACACTTTTAAACGTTGTTGTGTTTCCACCTGTGTTTGCCAGGCCCAGTCGCGGTTGAGGTCAAAATTATAATGGTTCGTTCTGCCACCCGGCCATGGTTCACTGTGTTCCCTTGCATCGGGGTTGGGGTTGGCCTCTTTTCCCACCATTTGCATTTGCCAGTTTACATAGCGGTCACGGCCATCGGGGTTAAGACAGGGGTCAATTATTACAATGGTGTTCTTTAAATAGGATGCTGATCTGGTATTGGAAGCATTCAATAATTCGTACACTACTTTCATGGCAGTTTCGCTGCTGCTGGTTTCATTGCCATGCACATTGTAACTCAACCAAACAATGGCAGGTGCGTTTACATCAGCGGGTTTATCGTTGAGCAAACCGGCAAGGCGCAAATTATTTTTTCTTGCCTCTTCCAGTTTGGGAAAATTTTCTGCTGAAGCAATAAACGCCAGCAATAATGGCCGGCCCTCATTGGTTTCTCCGTACTGCTGTAATTTCATTTGAGATGCTGCAGCTGCAGCGATATAGTTAAAGTAGTTCACTATTTTATAATGCGGCGTAAATTTGCTGCCAAGCGAATAGCCCAGGAATTCATCCGGTGATCTCAATTGCGCCTGGGTAAAAACGGAAGCAAGAAGCAAAAATGCAGGTAGTAGTTTTTTCATGTTGATAATTGCTGAACTGTTGTATTGTGATATTGATATATTGCTAAATTGTTCTATTGTTGGCTATCCGGAAGCAAATGATCACCAAAGAATGGAACTGCACAATGCTGTGCAGCGCATATAAAAACCATGTTTAAAAAAAATGATCTCATGCGATGTAAATTATTTATAACAACATTTTTAATCTCTCTTTTCCTTGTGCAAAGTAAAGCACAAGTTAACCCCTATAAGTACCGTATACAAAAAAAAGTAACGGCTGGTAAGGGGGCGGTGGTGAGCGCTCACCCCTTAGCGAGCCAGGTGGGCGTACAGATCTTACAACAGGGTGGTAATGCGGTGGATGCTGCCATAGCCACCCAACTGGCGTTGGCGGTGGTGTATCCTGGTGCAGGCAATATTGGTGGTGGTGGATTTTTGGTAGGGCATTTAAAATCCGCCCGCCTGCGGAACGGGCAGGGTAAAAACATTGCGATCGACTTCAGGGAAACCGCACCGGCCAAAGCAAGCCATGACATGTACTTAGACAGTACTGGCAATCCGCAACTGCAATGGTCGCAGGATGGCGCTTTATCTGCCGGTGTACCCGGCACCGTGGCAGGTTTATTTGCCAGTATGAAATATGCCCGCCTGCCATTTAAAAAATTGATACAACCTGCAATAGACCTGGCAGAAAAAGGTTTTTCTCTTACCCAATCGCAGGCAGATGATCTGAATGTATATGCCGATGATTTTAAGAAGCACAGTACCACTCCAGTGGCCTTTGTAAAATTTGTGCCGTGGAAAGAAGGCGATATACTCGTACAACTCAACCTGGCTGCCACATTAAAACGCATCCGGGATAAGGGTGCCAAAGGTTTTTACGAAGGGGAAACAGCCAAACTGATCGTAGAAGAAATGGAAAGAAGCAAGGGAATTATCAGCTATGAAGATCTAAAAAATTATAAGGCCAAAGAGAGAGTACCTATCCGTTTCAGTTATAAGGGACATGAAATAATCAGTATGCCATTACCAAGCAGTGGTGGTATATTATTACAGCAAATGCTTACCATGATCGAAAATAAAAATATAGCTGCGCTGAAATTTCAAACAGCTGCAAGCATACAACTGATGGTGGAAGCAGAACGGAGGGCCTATGCAGACAGGGCTGCATATATGGGAGATGCTGATTTTGTAAAAGTGCCGCTGGCGACCTTGCTGAGTAAAAAATATTTAAACTACAGAATGAGCGATTTTCAACCGGGCAAGGCAGGTAACAGTAAAACCACCGGCACTGCGGTAATTAAAGAAAGTGACCAGACGACGCACCTGAGTGTGATAGATGCCGAAGGAAATGCAGTGAGTGTTACCACCACGCTGAACGGGCATTTCGGCAGCCGGACGGTGGTGGGTGGCGCCGGTTTTTTATTAAATGACGAGATGGATGATTTCAGTATCAAAACAGGTGTACCGAATATGTATGGCGCTGTTGGTAATGAGCAGAATGCCATTGCTCCCAATAAGAGAATGCTGAGCAGTATGACGCCAACGGTTGTACTAAAAAACGGCAAACCGTTTTTGGTTGTCGGCACACCCGGTGGCACCACCATACCCACCAGTGTGTTTCAGAGTATTGTAAATGTGATCGATTTTAAAATGAGTGCTGATGATGCCGTGAATAAATTAAAGTTTCATCACCAGTGGCTGCCGGATGAAGTGTATTATGAATCCGGATTTGATAAAAATATCATTGCGGCATTGGAAGCGATGGGTTATAAAACCATTGAAAAAGGAAGTATTGGCAGGGTTGAAATGATACAGGTTACAGGCAAAAAGATCATTGCTGTAGGTGATGGAAGAGGTGATGATGCGGCGGAGGGGTATTGATGCAGCCCCCTTTTATCCTCTTACCAAAAGAAAGGAAATTGGAGGAGATTGAAGCGGAGATGAGATCCGGATTGATCCGGTTGTTTTATTTCCCGAAACGCTTCTTTTCAATTGCAGCTTCTTTTCTCTCGTTTTTGAGTGCTGTAATAAAATAAATGAAGAATCCAACACCGGTTAAAAACAGCAGTATGGAAAATCCAAATGAGCCAGGTTTTCTGTCAGCGTTACCAGCTGTATATCTTCGTATATCATCATACACAGATGAATAGAATAATTTTACCTGTTCACCAACAACCATAGATTCGCACTCCTTCTCAGTTATTGCCATTCTATACTGTTGACTGTTTGGAAGGATTACTTTCGAGTAAATTTTGCTTCTGGTAGATGCTATGCAGTTTTCCGGCATTTCAACTATCACTGCCGTCACTATTTCACCATATTGTATGATATCATTTGCCTCCTTCGTTTGATTAAACTGTGACCAGGTGGCCCAAAACATTATTATTGAAGCAAAAAGTGCGGTACCTGTATCAGAATTCATATGATTGCTTATTCTTCAAATATCATTTATTTTTGGCCCGTTCCTTCCCTTTCGCCAGGCTCTTCTGCAGCTTTTCATTCTTCTTTTTATCTTTTAGTTTTTTTCGCAAGGTCAATTTCATTTTCACTTTTCCGTCTTCCTCACTTTCGGCCCGCAGCCATACACTCATGCCAACCTTAGCGCTGGTTCCTTTATTTTTAGGAGCCTTCCCAGCTGTAAAACTGTTATCATTTAAATTGCTGAGCGGCACTTGTATCAGCAGGTCGGTATTCTTTCCTTTCAGGTCATAATTGCCCTCTATGAACATCCTGCACACACTGCTTTGAATTTCCATACGGTGCAAAAAAACCTCGGCAGCACTGATGTCCATGCGGTCTTTCAATTCTGCAAAACGAACATGTTTCATATCCCTGTTTTTAAAAACAAAATTTTTCATCTGTTCAAAAGGACCAAAATTGTCCAGTGCCCCATTTGTCAATGAAAAATTGAGTGTGCCGTATAAACTGGAAGGAGTGAGGTTTCCCAGCCGGTTAATCCCGGCTTTTAATGAAGTATAGGCTGTAAAATTTCCCTGCAGGTTTTTATGGGTGATAATATCCTGGCCAAAATTGTCAAAAGCGTACAGCAGCTTACTCACATCCACTCGATTGATGTTGGCTGTTACAGCCGCATTGTGGTTGCTGTTGTTGTTATGCATTATTTTACCGGTGGTATAGATGGTGCCCCCTGCAAGATCTACCGACACTTTGGCCAGTTCCCACTGGTACGGCAGGAATTTAATATTGGCATCAAAATTTTTCGCTTCCAGCCTTCCGTGTTTGATATCCGCAGCTTTTACATCCACATCAATAATACTGTTCACCAATATGGCATCGAGTTTTCTTGCCGTGGCAGCAAATGTAGGCGCCGGGGTTACCAATTTTGTTCTTTGCTTTACAGGCGCAAACAAAGCATTGAAATCTGCCAGGTTAAGGTAAGAAGAGCGGACATAACACTTTACTACCGCTTCCTGTGATACATCCTTATTCACAAATTTTTTCCTGATATTTTTTCCTTCCGCTTCCACGTCGAGTTTGTTTTTCAGATAGCTGCAGCTGAACTTTCGCATACTGATACTGTCCTTAAAAAAGCCGACATCACCGTTGCAGTTAGTAAACACAAAACTTCTTGGTACATATTCTATCACACCCGCTTTGATATTCAATTGCCCTTCCAGGTCTTCCAGCATGGAATTATCCTTTGTCAATGGCCCATCGTAAAAAAGATCAAGGTCTGCTGTGCCCCCTTTAAAGGCGATATCTTTTAATGCCAACTTATTGTCCAGCGCCTCCAGTTTACAATCTGAATGCAGCGAAAAATGCAGTTGCGGTGCTAATAAATTAGTGATGGTGATATTTTTGCCACCCAGGTAAACGCCATCCCAATCACCTTCAAAATGAGAGAAGGTAATTTTAGAATTGGGATCGTTGTGCAGGGAATCTTTGTGAACGCTGTTCATAAAATTACCGGCGAAACTGCAGTTGGTAAATGTTACAACGGGCGTTGTGAGTGTGTTATTTTTTGTTTGCCAGCTGATATCCACAGCTGGCTCCTGGTGAGCAAGCAATGAACCGTTTACAGAGCCCTGTACATTCAATGGTTCTTTAATCTTCACCAAACCTGTTTTTTCCCTGATAGCAGCTGTCACAATTTTATTGGCGTTTTCGTAGGGCAGGTCTTTTACATCAAATGAAACAGAAAAAGCAGGATTGACCTTATCAAATACAAATTTGCCCTTCATTAAAAATGGATGTTCATTTATTTTAACAGTGGTATTTTCAAATGACAAGGATTTAGTTGCCTTATCCAGCTGCAGATCCCAGTCTGCCTCCAGCGTTTGACCCTCCACGTAAGCGCCTTTTAACAGGTTAAATCCCAGCCCCTTTTTCATGGTGACCTTTTCCTTCATTTCAATATCCATCCGCTTGCCGTCATCTTCAACCGATGCCTGCAGTTTGTTCACCAGCATGGATATTTCCTTGTTTGCCCGCTTGTTTTCTATGCTAACTAAAAAATTGCTGACTGTGATTTTATCAATCTCAATAATATGACCGCCCTGCCTGGTTTGGCTCGAGGAACTTGTATCTTTTACCTTCAACAGGTAGTTATTACTGTATCCATTTGAGTCTGTAAACAGGTGAAATACCCCATCCTCGATAAAGATATTTTTAACAGCTTTATCAGCACTTATCAAACGAAATAGACTAAACGTAGTAGAAATTTTTTGTGCAGCAATTACCGGCTTGTTGTAAAAGGAATCTGCCAGCGAAAAACCATTGATCCGAAAAGCGATATTGGGAAAATGACGCCATACACTAATATCCAGGTCACTGATGGAGGCCTTGCCATGTAATTTTTCCTCCAGCTGCTTACTCACATATTGCATGATCGATTTCTTCTGGGTATTGATATAGATACCTGCAGCGGATAGTACCAGCAGGTAAATGCCGGCAATCCAGGCCAACAGCTTTATGGTGAACCTGCCAATTTTTTTTACATGTGTCATAAGAGCCGGTTAAACGAAATCAAATGCGGTTTGAAATTAATTTAAATTACCGGTATCCCGACCAGCCGCTTTAATTTTGTACAAAAACACGGTATGTACAACCTGGCAAGTGAATTTCTTGCATCCGCTATCAAGCGGCTCATGTATTACAAAGAGCTGGGCGATAAAACATTGGCAGTATTAACAACAACTGATTGTCATTTCAACCCCAACGAAGAAAGTAACAGTATTGCTATCATCATACAGCATATGAGCGGCAATATGATGAGCCGGTGGACGGATTTTTTAACCACGGATGGTGAAAAAGAATGGAGGAACAGGGATGAAGAATTTGAAATAAAGGGCTATTCCAAAGAACAGTTAATTGAACTTTGGGAAAAAGGATGGGCCTGTTGTTTGACTGCTATACAAAATCTACAGGAAGAAGATTTACTTAAAACAATTTATATACGCAGCGAAGGACTGATCGTTGTGGATGCCATCAACCGGCAACTGGCGCACTATCCCTACCATGTGGGGCAAATGGTTTTTATAGCCAAAATGGTAAAGAATACTCAATGGCAAAGCCTGTCGATAGCAAAGAATAAATCTGCTGCGTATAACCATCAACTTAAAACGTCCAAATAAACCTGCCCAACCAGGCTAACCAACACTTATAAATAAACGCAAATATTTTGGTATCTAATTTGCCTTGAGAAGGCGAATCGCTATTTTTACACCTTTAGTTAATCCAGCTGCAAAAATTCCTCAACATATTAAAATGGGTTTCCCTTACCATAGGATTCTGGATAGCGCTGGCCTTGCTGTTCGTTATTGTGAAGCCTGTATTGCCATCCTGGATTTTTTATCCCATCCTGGCCGGCTACGGTGTGGGTTGGTGGGTGGTGTTCAAAAGAACAAAACACAAACTCAATTTTTTTCTTTTTATCATCCTGCTATTTGGTTCCCTTTGGGGTATCCTCCACCTTTCTTCTGTACAAACCTGGATCACCAAAAAAGTTACAGACCAGCTTTCTGCAAAATTGCATACCCAACTTAGTGTACAGCATGTTGACTTTGAGTTTTTTGATAAACTGAACCTGAAAGGCCTGTATGTGCAGGATCTCCGCAAAGACACCCTTTTATACGCCGGCAGCGCCACCATCAGCATCACCGACTGGTTTTTTTTACAGGAAAAAGTAACGCTTCATTATATAGAGCTGTCAGACGCCAGGGTAAACCTGTACCGAAGTGATACCGTTTGGAACTACCAGTTTTTAGTTGACTATTTCAGTGGTCCGCAAAAAGAAAAAGACAGCACCGGCGGCATTGACCTTAAATTGGAAGAACTCAAACTAAAGAATATCACTTTTAACCAAATTGACAAATGGAGGGGCAGGGACCTGCTGCTGGGTATACAAAAACTTGATCTTAATGCCGATGCATTCGACCTGAAGAAACAGCTTGTGAGCATCAGCAAACTGGATATTGAAGGGCCACAATATATTGAGAAGAACTATACCGGCGAAAGAGACCGGCTTAACATACCCAGGATAAAAACTGTAAAAAACAATTCAATTAAAAAAGAGCAAGGCCTGGTAGTGTTGGTAAAAAATCTGCAGATCAGCAATGGACAGTTTGGTACAGAAAAAGAAAGCACCCGGCTGGCTTATGAGCATATTTTTGACGACCGCTATATTTATTTCAGGGATATTAATGCCAATATGAAGAACCTTCGGTTTGCCAATGACACATTAACCACCCATATCAATCTTGCTACCAAAGAAAGAAGTGGCTTTGAAGTAAAGAAACTGCAAGCCAATATGACTTTTTCGCCGGAAATAATGGAGTTTAAAGACCTCGAGATCCTGACCAATAAAAGCCGGCTCGGTAATTATTACTCCATGCGCTACGAAGACTTTGATGAAGACATGGGCCACTTTTTACACAACATCAAACTGCAGGGTAATTTTGTAAACAGTGAACTGTATTCAGATGATATTGCTTTTTTTGCACCGGAACTAAAAACCTGGAACCGGGTTTTTAATTTCAGTGGCAATGCCAGGGGCTCTATTGACAACCTGGTGGCGAATAAAATGCTGATCAAAACCGGCAATTCGTCTGTAAATGGCGACATCACCTTAAGAGGACTGCCGGATATTGACAGTACATTTATCGATTTTACCTCGAGGGACCTGCAGACGACTTTTGATGATCTTACACTGTTGGTGCCATCACTAAAAAAAATTGAGCAACCCAAACTCAGCCGTTTAGGTAATATTTCATACAAAGGAAATTTTACCGGCACCATTTACGATTTTGTTGCATTTGGTTCTATCAATACCAACCTCGGCACTGTGAATGCGGATCTTAACCTGAAATTACCAGACAACGCCCCGTCGGTTTATTCCGGCAAGCTGTCCACACAAAATTTTAAACTGGGTACATTTTTAGATGACAGCAAGGTGGGCAATATCACTTTCAATGGCAAAGTGAATGGAGCCGGTCTGTCAGAAAAAACCCTCGATGCAAAATTTGATGGTCATGTAAACAGCGTGGAGTATAACGGTTACAACTACCAGAACATCACGTTGAACGGCAGCTTCAGAAAAAAATTCTTCAATGGTCTTGCTTCTATCAGCGACCCCAACCTGGCCGTGGACAAACTCACCGGCTCCATAGATTTTAATGGCGACGTACCCCAGTTCAATTTTGAAGCATCGCTGGGCAATGCCGATTTTAAAAAATTAGGCTTTACAAAAGATGATTATCTGTTAAAAGGATTATTCAACCTGAACTTTAGCGGCGACAATATTGACAACTTTTTAGGAACCGCCACCATTAAGGAAGCCTCGCTTGTTCACAATGGAATGCGGATGTCATTTGATTCCCTGTTGCTTGAGTCTAAAATGGAGGATGGGCAAAAATATTTATCGGCCCGCTCAAACGAAGTGGATGCATCCATTACCGGCCAATTCAATATCCAGCAACTGCCGCAATCTTTTCAAACATTTCTCAGCCGCTATTACCCGGCCTATATTCAAAAGCCTGCCAGCCTTGCCGGCGACCAGGATTTTAGTTTTGAAATAAAAACAAAGAATGTGGATGAGTACATACAGCTGGTGGATAAAAAACTAAAAGGCTTTAACAACAGTACCATATCGGGTAACCTCAAACTCAAGAGCAATGAACTCAATATAAGTGCAGATGTGCCGGAGTTCAGCTATGATGGCAGAATATTTACCAATGTAACACTGCAGGGCAAGGGCAATTTTGACTCCCTGTCAACTGTAGTAAATGCAGAGGATGTTGCCCTGAGCGACAGCCTGCACCTGCCATTGACCAATCTCAGTTTTACCTCTGCCAATGATATATCTGTGGTGAGTTTAAAAACCAGTGCCAGTAAAACATTGAGTGAAGCGTCTATCAATGCAAGGCTCACCACAATGAAAGATGGCGTGAAGATCTATTTCTTTCCTTCTTCCTTTATCATCAATGATAACAAATGGCAGCTGGAAAAAGATGGTGAGATCACCATTGGAAAATCATTGGTAACAGCAAACGATGTAAAATTTATCAATGGCAGCCAGCAGATAAAGATTGCTACCGAGCCGGCAGAAGTAGGCAGCACCAACGATGTGGTGGTGGAATTATTGAAAGTGCATGTAGATGACCTGGCGGCACTAGGTTTGAAAGAGCCGGTACTGCAGGGCGAAGCATCCGGCACCATCAGGATTGAAGACCCCTTTAAAAGGCCCTTTATAACCTACGACCTGCTGACAGAAAAATTCAAATTTGGAACAGATTCCATCGGTAACCTGGCATCAAAAGGAACCTTTGATATCAATAAAGGTGTACTGTACACGAAAACAACATCCGATAATAAAGACAATAATTTAAACATAGAAGGCACCATCAATTTAAAAGACAGCCTCGGCGTAACCACCAACCTGGCCATCAAATCTGAAAAGCTTGACCTCTCTTTTCTCAATACCTATCTCGGCGATATTTTCAGCGATATTAAAGGCACTGCTAACACCAGTGATTTTGCAGTGATCAGCGATGGGAAAAATGTTTTTCTCACCGGAACGGCCAATATCAGCGAGGCTTCTATGACCGTTAATTATACGCAGTGTAAATACAGTTTCAGAAACAAGAGCATCATCTTTAATCCAGATGAAATTGATTTTGGTAAAATTGAATTAAGGGATACACTTAACAACACTGCCAGCCTTACCGGTAAAATGTACCATCGCTTTTTTAAAGACATACAGTTTGACGATATCTTATTAAAAACTGATAACGACCGGTTCCTGTTGCTGAATACCACCAGAAAAGACAACGGCCAGTTTTATGGAAAAGTATTTGGCAAGGCCGCGATGGCTATTACCGGCACGCAGGACAATATGCTGATGGATATTACGGGCGAACCATCGCAAACAGACAGCAGCCATGTGTACATTGTAAGCGGCAACAGTATAGAACAGGACAATATCAACTATATCGATTTTGTACAATTTGGCACTGCGATAGACGACAAATATAAAAGCCAGTCTGCTGCCAATGTGCTGGTAAAAATGGGGCTTACGGCCAACCCTTACTGTAAGGTGGATGTAATACTGGATGAAGCCACCGGTGATATTGTAAAAGGTACCGGTACCGGCTACCTTGATATTAAAGTGGGTAACAAAGAAGACCTGACCATCAATGGCAGGTATGACATCACAGATGGTGAATACACGTTTAATTTTCAGACCATTCTTAAAAAATTCTTTAAAGTAAACAGCGGATCGCTGGTGTGGAGTGGCAACCCGCTTACACCAAGGATAGATATCAGGGCAGAGTACCTGGCTACACAGGTTGACTTAAAGACGCTGTCGCTAGGCGGTAATGGCAGCTTAACCACCACTGGCAGCTATAACCAAAAAAGTGATGTACGTATCCTGGCCAACCTTACCGAGACCTTAGATAAACCAAAAATTGATTTTGATATCAAATTGCCAGCGGGTTCCAACCCGGATTTTTTAATTGTAAAAAGGCTGGAGCAGTTTAACCAGGATGAGAACGAGATGAACAAGCAGATCACTTCCCTGCTGCTCTTCAACTCATTTATCAATACCAGTGAAGGTTTTATAACTGCCAGCAGTGGATTCAGTATTTTATCGGGCACTATCGGAGGTGTGGTATCCGGTGCTGTTTCCGGATTTTTCAACAACCTGCTGCAGAAATATGTAAAGAATTTTAGTTTTAATTTCGATCTTAATTCCAGTCTTGGTGATGCCAATTCGCAACTGCAGCAAAATGTATCCAGGCTGCAGGCGGCCGCACGGAGTAATTTTGTTTATACCCTGCTCAATGGCAGGCTTATCATTTCGGCCGGGCTCAATGTGGATTATAATAATCCTTATGCCAACAGAAATACAAGCGTATTGGTAACACCGGATGTGCAGGTGGAGTGGATATTGACAAAGAACGGTCGTGTGAGGGTGGTTGGCTTTAACCGTACCAACTACGACCTGGTGGGTCAGCGGAACAGGACTGGTCTCAGTCTTGCTTACCGTCGTGATTTTGATAAGATATCAAAACTCATCGCCAATATTCTCTTCTTTGAATGGACCGCTAAAAAACCCGGCCCTCAACCATTAAAATAAGTTTATTTGTGACCAGCTAAAATGGTGTGCCCCAGTTTTTCCCGTTTGGTGGTGAGGTATTTTGTATTGTGTTCGTTAGGTTTTATTTCAATAGCAATATTATCCACTACCTCCAGCCCGTATCCCAACAACCCGGCACGTTTGCGGGGGTTATTGCTCATCAGTTTCATTTTGCTGATACCGAGATGGCGGAGTATTTGTGCCCCTACCCCATAATCCCGTTCATCCATTCCAAAACCCAGTTCCAGGTTAGCTTCTACGGTATCCATACCCTGTTCCTGCAGTTTATAGGCTTTTAATTTATTGAGCAGACCAATACCCCGTCCTTCCTGGTTCATATAGAGTACCAGTCCTTTGCCTTCCGCCTGTATCATTTCCATGGCGTGATGTAATTGTTCGCCGCAATCGCAACGGAGAGAACCTAAAATATCTCCCGTAACACAACTGCTGTGTACCCTCACCATCACCGGTTCTTCTTTTTCCCAATCGCCCTTTTTGATCGCCAGGTGAATATCGCCTGTATTCAGTTGCCTGAAAGCGATCAATTCAAAGTAGCCATACTTGGTGGGCATCTGTACCCTTTCTTCTTCCTTTATCAGGGTTTCTTTTGTAAGCCGGTATTCTATCAGGTCTTTGATAGAGATGAGTTTGAGGTCAAACTGGTTGGCCATTTCCCTTAACTCTGGTAATCTTGCCATGCTGCCGTCTTCATTCATAATTTCTACCAGCACACCGGCTTCTCCAAAACCAGCCAGCCTCGAGAGGTCCACGGTTGCTTCTGTATGGCCTGCCCTTCTCAATACACCACCTTTTTTTGCCCGTAAAGGAAATATATGTCCCGGCCTGCCAAAATCAGCAGGCTTTGTATCGGGATTGCTCAATGCCTGAACAGTTTTGCTGCGGTCGCTGGCAGAGATGCCCGTGGTACAGCCATTTCCCAGCAGGTCGATGCTAACCGTAAAAGGTGTGGCATGAAGCGAAGTATTATCTGTCACCATTGGTTCCAGGTTAAATTGCTGGCAGAGTTCATCGCTGATGGGGGCACAGATCAAACCACGGCCATACCTGCTCATAAAATTGATCACTTCCGGTGTTACATTGGCAGCGGCCGTAATAAAATCACCCTCATTCTCCCGGTCCTCATCATCCACCACGATCACCAGTTTGCCATTTTTGATATCTTCAATCGCACTTTCAATACTGTCGAGCATAATCTGTAAAATTTGCTGCAAAGGTAATGGTGAATGGGGAAGCAGAATTTGCTGTATGAGGAAAAGATGGACCGCAGATTTTGACCACAGATCTTTAATGAAAGATATGATTGATATGATTTTTTAAGGGATAGAGCATTAAGATTAAGAGTTAGAACATTGAAAGATAGAGGTTTAGGAGTTAGAGTGTTAGGAGTTAAGCATGGAGGGTTGAGGCAGGGTATTTCAGTTGTAAGATCATAGGTTATTGATTAGTTTGGGGGCTATTGTAAAGATCGATTCTTTTCTCTTTTGCAATATTGGTTATTTGCCAGTTGCTAATTGCCTCTTTGCCCTTTGCCACCTCGCCTTTCTCCTGTTGCTTATGCCCTCTTTATCAACATTTCTGCCTTTAAAAGGGATATTTGGCAAAAAAGTTTTTCTTTTGCAGCAGCGACCAACCAAACAAAACAACTGCTAAAGCAACAAATACCTGTTGGTTGCTGTCTTTTCGGGGGGATTTCTTAACATTAAAAATTTATGTTACGGCTATAGGCCGTTTGTTACTGCGATAAGCTGGCCATGTTGATGGTAATGATTTATTAATCAAAACGGCTTATTTATTTATGTATTAACCACTCACCTTTGCAAAAATTTGAAACTTATGATTATGAGAAAGAAAATGATGATGCTGACATTATTGTTGGCAATCATCGGCATTACTGTAAACGCCCAGGTCACTACCAGCAGTATTAGTGGCTTTGTGAAAAAAAATACCGGGGAAGTATTGGCCGGCAGTACTGTTAAATTGACCCATCTGCCTACTGGTACGGTGTATCAGACTTCCACAGGCAAAGACGGCCGTTATAGTTTGGTTAACCTGATTCCCGGCGGTCCTTATGCAATAGAGATCACCAATGTAGGTTTTGGTAATTACAGTGAATCAAACATCAACCTGCCATTGGGTGAAAACAGCAATCTGGATGCGGCTATGTCCACCACTGCTACGGTGCTTACGGATGTAGTGGTAACGGCCACCAGTTAGGCCCGTAAAAAAACCGGTGCTTCCACTAGTATCAGCAAAGCGCAAATAGCAGCATTGCCTACCCTCAGCAGGAGCATTTTTGATTTCACAAGACTTACTCCACAGGCCAATGGCAACTCATTTGGCGGAACCAATAACCGTTTCAATAATATCACCATTGATGGTGCTGTAAACAACGACGTTTTTGGTCTTTCTGGTTCGGGTACTCCCGGCGGACAAGCAGGTGCTACACCTATTTCCCTGGATGCGATTCAGGAAATACAAGTTGTATTAGCACCATTCGATATTACCTATGGGAACTTTACCGGTGGTGGAGTAAATGCCGTTACAAGGTCTGGTACAAATAAAGTGGACGGTTCGGTATATTATTTTATGCGTAACCAAAGTACCGTAGGTAAAGACCCTGTTTCGAGGTTAAAAACAGCCGATTTCAGCGACAAGCAGTATGGCTTCAGGCTGGGTGGGCCCATCATCAAAAATAAACTCTTCTTCTTTATCAACGGCGAAATGGCAAGAAGAAGCGCTCCAACACTTTTCAATGCAGGTGACGCCAACTCCCTGTTGACAATGGAGGAAGCACAGGATATCTCGGATTCACTCAGAAGAAAATACAACTACGATGCCGGCACCACAGGCGCTTTTGATGCGCTGACACAAAGCGACAAAGCTTTTGCAAGACTTGACTGGAATATTAATTCAAAACACCGGCTAACCTTGAGGCATAACTACATTAAAGCATTCGATGATAATATTTCAAGATCTGTAACTTCTTTCAGGTTTGGCAACAACGCTTACCGCTTCAACAACAAACAGCATATTACTGTAATGGAATTGAGAAGCCGCCTGGGCACCCATGTTTCCAACAATCTTATTTTGGGAAGGCATGAGATCAGGGATTTCAGGACTACTTATGGCACGCTGTTTCCATCGGTTGAAATCAATAAAGGTTCCGGTGTGCTCCAGTTTGGTTCCGAAAGAAGTTCAGTAGCCAACGAACTTGACCAGGATATATTTGAAATAACCAATAACCTGAAGATATTTTCGGGTAAACACACATTTACTGTGGGTACCCACAATGAATTTTTCAAATTCAGGAACCTGTTTATCAATGGATTTAACGGCCGCTGGAGATTTGCAAGTTTGAATGATTTTTATGCCAACGCACCCAGGCAACTGGATGTGAGTTATTCCGCTAATAAAGCTGCCAATGCAAAACCTTCTGCTACATTTGAAGCTGCTCAACTAGGTTTTTATATACAGGATGAAATTCAGTTCAATCCAAAATTCAGGTTAACGATCGGCGTAAGGGCAGATCTGCCAGTGGTCAATTCCACACCGGCCAATAACCCGATAGTTGATACAACATTTGACGGCTTGTACAATACATCCAACATACCTAACAAACAAATACTCTGGTCACCAAGGCTGGGCTTTAACTGGGATGTGCAGGGCAACAGGAGTGTAGTGGTAAGAGGTGGTGCAGGTATCTTTACAGGAAGGGTACCCTTTGTATGGATATCCAACCAGTTCTCCAATACTGGCCTGCTGCTTAAAACAATCAGCCAGACAGACAACACACCCACTGCTGCACCATTTGATGTAAATGGAGGCAGAGGATTTAATCCTGATCCAGCAGCGCAGGAAAGCCTGGGAACCGGGGGCAGCACATTTGAAGTGAACCTCATCGACAAAAACTTCAAATTACCCCAGGTATTCCGTTCTAATTTGGGTATTGATATTAAAGTACCTGGTGGCATCAACCTTACATTGGAAGCCATGTATTCAAAAAACGTCAACAATGTTTTTTACCAGGACGTAAATATGAAACCGGCTGTTGGTATCGTTGACACCGCTTACAATCGTGGTTTTGATGACAGGATCGCTTTTGCATCTTCTAACAATGCAAGAAGGATCAATCCTTTGATCACCAATGCCATCCTGATGACCAATACCAATCAAGGATATACGCTTAATCTTGGTTTTACTGCCACCAAAACAGTAAAGTGGATGTTTGCACAGTTAGGTTATAACTACAATGTTGCAAAAGATGTAAACAGCGGTGCAAGTTCCACTGCTTTATCTAACTGGGAATTTGTTCAGGTAGTGGGAGATCCCAACAAGGCACCTTTAGCCATTTCCAACCATCAAATGAGGCACCGGATAACCAGTGCCCTGGGTTTTAGCTTTAACTATGCTAAAAAACATAAAACATCCATTGCTTTCTTTTACAATGGTATCTCAGGGCAGCCCTTTACTTACCTTGTAAATGGGGATCTTAACAGTGACGGCCGTTTTGGAAACGACCTGTTGTATGTACCGGGTTCGCCTGAAGAAATCAAATTTGTTGACCGGATCAGTTCTAACGGCACCACTGTACTGGCAACTGCAGCACAGCAAAAAGCACAATTCCTGGAGTATATTGAAGGTGATAAATACCTCAGCAGTAAAAAAGGAAAATATACCGACCGGAACGGTTCCAGCACACCATGGGAAAACATAGTGGATATGAGGCTTTCGCAGGATTTTACACTGGATGTGAACGGCAGCAAACACAACCTGCAATTGACATTTGACATTTTCAATTTCACCAACTTGCTGAATAAATTCTGGGGCCGCCAGTATTTTGTAAGCAACCAGGCTTATACGATCCTTTCTACTGTAAACAGAACCTCAGGCCAGTTTGCAGGCAAAGGATATAATTTTACACCTGGCAATCCATGGACCTTGTCATTTGGTTCGAGGTGGCAGGGACAGATCGGTATCAGGTATTCATTCAATTAATACATACCAGTCATTTTATACAAAAGCTGCTCCCAGGGGCAGCTTTTGTATTATTAAACATTATGTAATTGTAAACACCTGTTTGGTGGCAACCCTTTTAGTGTTATGCCCGTTTGTGCTGTACATAATGATTTGATACTATTCAGCAAAAACCAACTAACGGGCATGAAGAAACTATTTGTACTTTTCTTTCTTATTGTAACACTTTGTTCTTTTGAAACATTGATTCGTAGTTTTCAGCCACCGCAAGGTCATACCGGCGCCGATGGCAGTTACTGTACCAATTGCCATTCTACCAACCAGCTGAATAATCCCGGTGGATCTGTGCAGGTAACCGGTTTGCCCGACGGGTCGTATACTGCCGGCACTGCATACAACTTCAGCCTCCAGATCAACCATAGCGCAGCCGACAGAAAGAGATGGGGTTTTTCAATTGAGGCCAGGAACAGCGCCAACCAGCCGGTGGGCACTTTCTCCACTACCAATGCACACGCTGGTATAAATGGTGCTGAATTATCGCACCTGAGTGCAGAAACCTTTGCCAGCTTCAGTTCCAATTATACTTACAACAACCTTCGATGGACGGCCCCCGCTAACCCCGGTCCCAATGACAACAACATTACTTTTTACTTTGTGGGCAATGCTGCCAATGGCACTGGTAACACCTTGGGTGATTTTATTTATTCTAACACTAAAAGCATCAACCTGCTGGTTAATCAAACCTATACATTTAATGGCAGTGGTAACTGGAGTAATCCTGCTAACTGGAGCAACAACACGGTACCACCAGCCACCATCACGGGCAGCGCCACCATCATCATTGATCCGTTTAATGAAGGAGAATGTGTGCTGGATGTGGAACAGCATATCAGCAGCAGTGCCACGCTTACAGTTGCGGAGGGTAAAATATTCAGGGTGCTGGGTAATCTGACAATTACGAACTGATAGAGATATATTATAGGTTTATTGATAAATTTTCTTTGGAAATCAAGGTGCATATAACGAAAAAAAATTGGTCTTGCAGGGGGAATCAGCATTCAGAAAAATTGTCTGTTGTTTTTCGATAACATGTTCAATTAGTTTTTTCATTGTTCTATTCACTGGAAATTCAATTATAATTATCCGTTCTGTTAGATGCCTGGGTGCGGGGCCATTTCAATGCATTACCGATAATTATGCAAAGCAGAACCACTTCTGCAACTGCGCCAAACACCATGTGCATCCAGGCCTCTCCTGCCAAATTAAACAATGCATAAGGAATATAAACTGCAGCCACGACGATGTTGGTAAAGCGGTTTGATTTAGCCGGCAGGGCAACAGAAAGGAAGATCATCAGTGCCGGAATGGTCACTGAGGCGAGTGCCACCAACAGAAATCCTTGCGTAATATCAAATACAAACACCTTCCCTGACTGAATATCTTCTATCTTACCTGGCATATATAAGGCGAAATAATCAACATAAATAAGGAGAAACATAAAACCCACCCAAAGTGCAGCAAGCTTTCCTTTGAAAGTTACTTTGATGTCTTCAAGTGAATTTTGTGTTGTAATTGGTGTATTCATAAATTATCATCTAAAAATTATATCCGAAATGCAGCCCAGGTTCAGGCGTCCATTTTGGCCACTTGTCATCTTTTTCTTTAAACCCATCTGGCATTTCAGTGAAATAAGGACGACCAGCAACACCAAGAGATGGTTCTATAAAAAACCTGTCTTTAAAAAGTTTAACGTGGTAGCCAACCCGATACGTGTTGAATATGATAAAACCATCACCCACCTTTTTACCATTATCATTCTTATATGTTTGCCACATAGGCGCTACGTGTACTGCTGCATAAACAGCTTTCCAAAAATACCTTTGATAAGCAACCCCAAAACCATGTTCCCTGATATACCCGGGAAATTTCTCTTCCGGTGTTCCGTATGCTCTATTATAAAAAGGGTTAATACCGAGTGGCCAGGCATGTTTCCAGGTGATTACTTCTACAGAAATTACATCTTTTCCTGAAATACGATAGCCTGCATTGAGTTGAGCGAAGCCGGGGGGATTTACACGATCTAAATTACCCAATAAAAACAACGTGCTGCCAACAAACCATCGTTTGTAAGTGCTGTCTGTTCTACCATATTGTGCTTTGAGGTGGAGCGTACTTGTTATCATTAAGACAAAACCAATGAATAAAATTTTCTTTTGCATTTCTTTCCTTTGTATTTTACCGATGCTGCAAAAGTAGATTCGCCTCTTCCCTAAACCCGTTCACTTAAGTTAAGAAATCACCATAGACACTTATTATTTTTAAAAATCCTTGCTGGTAGTCTACTTTGTGATTGTGGTTGTATACCTAAAAATACCTGCTAATTGGTGTGGGGAAGATGTTTAAATTATCGGTATGATTACCAGAAATTATACCCAAAGTGAAGCCCGGGTTGAATAAAGTAGTTAGGCCATTTTTTTTCTACCGATTTAAAAGATTCTGGAACATTCGTTCTTACGGGCCAATAACTGCATCCAATAGCGGGCTCAAAAAAGAAGCGGTTTTTAAAGAACTTAAACTGGTAACCCAAGTGGAAGTTCAGATATAACGTGTATCCATTTCCAATCCTTTTTTTATTCTCATCCATATATTTTTCAAATGCATTCAATGCATGAATGGATGTATACACTCCTTTCCACCAAAAACGCTGGTATCCTACTGTAGGCGCAAGTATGCGTGCATGGCCTGGATAGTTTTCTCCCGGTGCATCAAATGATGGTCCAAAAGGGATACCGATTGGCCAGGAATAAATGGATCTTTTAAATTCAAAGGAAACCACATCTTTAGGTGTTATTCTATATCCAACATTTAATTGTATATACTGAGGGTTGTTTACTTTTGAAAAATTTCCTAACATCAGCAATGAACTCCCAACAAACCACTTTCTATACGTTTTATCTGGTTTGTCATACTGTGCATTCACCTGTAAACTGATTGTTAACACTAAGGCAAGTCCAAACCATAAAAATTTCTTTTGCATATCTTCTTTTTATTGTTAAATGATACTGCAAAAGTGGACTGGCGGGATACAATAACTCGTTCACTTAAGTTAAGAAATGCGTTTAGCTCATTTTTTCAAGAATTCTTGCTCTTAGTCTGCTTAATGACTGGGGTTTGATGCCTAAATAGCTGGCTAACTGGTGTTGTGGAACACGCTGAATAAGGTCTGGTCTTTTCTGCAATAAATTCAAATATCGTTGTTCAGGGGAAGATGTTTTAAACTCGTCAAAATTGATACGTTCTTTGGCTAACAATTCTTCCGACAATTTCCTGCACATTATCTCAAACTTTGGAAATTTACTGTTTACTTCTGCTTCCATATCAGAATTTGAAACTGTAAGAAAACTGTCTTCAACACAACTGATGAAATATTCTGAAGGAGCTTTATTTAGAACACAATGAGGTGTTAAGGCGTCCATTTCTGTGTAGAAAGCTGTTGTCTTTTCTTCTCCGTCAATTATGTAATAAGTCCGAATACAGCCTTTTAAAACAAAGTAGCTTTCTTTCGAATTTTGCCCTTCTTTAAGTAAAATGGTCCCTTTTTTTACAGAGCGGAACAGGTCTAATGAAAGTAATGCGGTTTTCTCCTCTTCTGACAGAGAAATGTATTTTGATATAAAGTCAAATAGTTTGTCTTGCATTGTTTTATGTTGTTACTGTTGTCTGCTACACTTGCCCCCAACATCTGCTGGTAACTTGTAAAGTTGCGCAACTATCTACGGATACTTGCATTTCTGAGCCTATGCTATTTGCCTCCTTGCCAATTGCCTATCGCCCCCTTCCCCATCCCCATTTTAAAAACGCCGGGAAAGCCCTGGCCCAGGTAGGCACATCATGGCGGCCGTCTTGCAGTTCAAGGTATTCAATGTCGTGGTTGTGGTACCCTTTCTTTTTTAGTTCCGCTATTAAACTAATGGTATCATCTATCGCATCAATGATACCGTTGTTGTTGCGGTCGGCCGTTTCATCCTGTGTGCCCACTTCAAAAAAGAATTTCAGCCACGGGTAATAGCCACCTTCTTTTACCTGGCGGTGCATGATCCGGTGCAGTTCTTCATCAAAATCTGCATCTTCCTGTGCTTTATCCCGCCACCAGAAACTGCCGCTGAATGCGCCCATTCTCACAAACTCCTCCGGGTAGCGCCACACAATATCCAGCGCACTCAAGGCGCCCAATGAAAATCCTGCGTAAGACTTTTCTTTAAAGGAGTGTATACCATAAGTTTTCCGGATAAAAGGGAGCACTTCCTTCATCACAAAATCGGTATGTGCCTGCGCCTTATTTCCCCTGCCTTTATAATCTAATATTTGAGCCGTGGCATACTCATTCCGCCTGTCCGGGCCACAGTGCATGGCCACGCAAAACAGCGGGTTGATCTCATTGTGCCTGTAGAGTGGCTCCAGGATCTTTTCAAACTCCATTTTTACCAGGTCCTGCCCGTCGTTGACAAGCAAGAGACTCATTTGAGACGGTTCTGCCACATGCAGCGGCAGGTAGCAATCAACTTTTACTTCTCTTTTTAAGTAGACAGAGTCAATTACGTGGTTTTCGATGGATAAGTACTGAACGTTTTCCCTAAGCATAGTTTCCAAAAATAAAGAAAAAGCAGGAAGGCAGTTGAAGGTTTAAAGTTTAAGGTTGAGGGTTTAGGGTTTAGCCTTGGAAGGAGCTGATTTTTGGAACAACTGTTACATGTTTACTATTCATGGGCTTTTTAGCTAATGCATCACTATCAGCAGTATAAATATTTGGTAAATAGATTTGATGAAAATATATTTATGGAATAGAAACCAAACTAACTTCACTTCTCAACATTTATACTCATGAAATAAGCCCTGCAGAAGCCGCCCATCCAGCGCTTTTCCAGGAAATTTCATGAAGCCAAAACCAACTAAAATTAAATACATGAAAAAGATCGGCATCCTCCACGGAAAAGAAAGAACCTTTCCTGAAGCATTTGTAGAAAGGATCAACAGTAAGAATATTGACGGTATTATAGCCGAGCCTGTTTATATCGAAAAGGTGATGCAGGGGGTGGCTTCGGACTATGCGGTGATATTTGACCGTATCTCACAGGATGTTCCTTTCTACAGGGCATTTTTAAAAAACGCTGCCTTGTGTGGCACGGCCGTTATCAACAATCCGTTTTGGTGGAGTGCAGATGAAAAATTTTTCAACAACTGCCTGGCAACAAAAATTGATGTGCCGGTTCCCAAAACAGTGATCCTTCCCTCACGTGACCTGCCGGTTGATACCTCAGCAGATTCTTTCCGTAACTTATCCTACCCGTTAGACTGGGGTGGCATTTTCAACTATGTTGGTTTTCCTGCTTACATGAAACCATTTGCCGGTGGCGGATGGAAAAATGTGTACCGGCTCGAAAGCATTGATGACTTTTTTGAAAAACATTCAGAAACTGGTGAGCTGGTAATGCTGCTGCAGGAAGAAATTGTGTTTGAGGAATACTACCGTTGCTACTGTATTGGTGGCAAGTATGTACGCATCATGAGCTACGAGCCCCGTAACCCACACCACCTGCGCTATGTGGCAGATTTTAAACCGGATGCTGCCAAATTAAAAATGATGACCGATATTGTTTTACGCATCAATAAATATTTGGGTTACGATTTCAATACCGTTGAACTGGCGCTTCGTGACGGCGTGCCCTATGCCATTGACTTCTGCAATCCGGCACCGGATGCCGACAGGGCCAGTGTGGGTGAGGAGAACTTTGAATGGGTGGTGGAAACATCCGCTAACTATGCCATAGAAAAAGCACAGGCACAGGTGCCAGGAGCTGATAATTTAACCTGGGGAGAATATGTAAAACGGAGTACGTTGAAAGAAGCGTTGTATAAAGGATAATTGATAATTGGTTAATGATGATGCATCAGATTTTTTTCTGAATGCGATTTCATATAACACGTGGCAATGAATAATTATCAATTATCAACTAATAAATTATCAATTCAATAAATGGCAAACATATCCTACAAAAATTTCACCATTGGCGTGGAAGAAGAATACATGGTGGTGGACCCCAATACCAGGGAACTCAGAAGTCATGAACAAAAAATAGTTCATGAAGGGCAGAAGATCATCAAAGACAAAGTAAAGGCAGAAATGCACCAGGCTGTGGTGGAAGTAGGCACAGATATTTGCCAGGATGTGGACGAAGCCTTTATGGATGTTTCTACACTGCGTAAAACCATCAGCGGTATAGGAGACAGTCTTGGTTTAAAACTGGGCGCTTCCGGCACACACCCTTTCAGTCATTGGGAAAGCCAGCTCATCACAGATCATGTACGCTACAATGAAATTGTAAACGAACTGCAGGAAGCTGCCCGGAGCAACCTCATTTTTGGGCTGCATGTACACGTGGGTATGGAAAACAGGCAGATGGCAATACATATTGCTAACTCCGCCAGGTATTTTCTGCCGCATGTGTATGCGCTCAGCACCAACTCTCCTTTTTGGGAAGGCAGGCTTACCGGGTACAAATCTTTCCGTACCAAAGTATTTGATAAATTTCCCCGTACAGGCATACCAGATTATTTTGAAAGCATTGAAGCATATGAGAATTATGTGAACCTGCTGATCCGTACCAATTGTATTGACAATGCAAAAAAAATATGGTGGGATCTCCGGGTGCACCCATTCTTCAATACCGTGGAATTCCGCATTTGTGATATCCCGATGACAGTGCATGAAACCATTGCCATCGCGGCTTTGTTCCAGGCTATCTGCGCCAAGCTGTATAAACTGAAGAGCCAGAACCTCAACTTTATGATGTACTCACGGGCATTGCTAAACGAAAATAAATGGCGTGCCAGCCGGTATGGGATCGATGGCAGTCTGATCGATTTTGGAAAGGAAAGCGAAGTGAACACCCGGGTGCTCATTTATGAATTGCTCGACTTTGTGGATGATGTGGTGCCGCACCTCGGCAGCAAACATGCCATCAACTATGTGCACAAAATTCTGGAGCATGGCACCGGTGCTGACCGGCAGCTGGGAGTGTATGAAAAAAATAAAAATCTCACGGAAGTAACAGACTATATCACCAGCAGTTTTTTGGCTGGCATATAAATCCATTGCTGCTATAAAACTACAAGAGCCTGCAAAAAATGCAGGCTCTTTCTTTTAACATATAAGTCCGTTTTTTTAACGCAACCAGCAGGTGAGCAAGTGACGGAATTGATTAAATTTACGTCATGGTAAAACTTTACTCCCCGAACAGTCATCTGATATCCCTAAAATGTACCTGGTAAACTTTGAGTATAAGTGCCGGGTACATTTTTAACTCATTACGATCTTATCAATGGTATCTCCTCCCCTGATGTCATCGATCACTTCAAGCCCTGCCGTTACTTTTCCAAAACAAGTATGTACACCATCTAAATGAGCCGTGTTATTCCTGCTGTGGCAGATAAAAAATTGTGAACCCCCGGTATTGGGTCCACGGTGCGCCATGGAAAGAACGCCGCGGTCGTGGTATTGCTTAGGCGCCTTTGTCTCACACTGGATGGTATAACCCGGCCCCCCGGTACCATTTCCATTTGGGCAGCCACCCTGTATCATAAAGTCGGGTATCACCCGGTGAAAACTCAGGCCATTGTAAAAACCTGCACTGATCAGCTTTTTAAAATTCGCCACCGCAATGGGTGTGGCATCGTCATACAATTCAAATTTCATCACGCCTTTGTTGGTGTGAATTTCACCTGTAGTGAGAGTTGTTTCGCTCATATTTCAAAATTTATTTGCTGCGAAAGTAAACACTTGAGCGTTGCCAGCAAAGTAACTAAGCCAACAAAGTTTTATGGTGTACTGTACTGTACCGTTTAAAGAAATGATTCAAGCACCTATTTTTTCTTTCGCAGATCTAGATTCTGAAAAAAGAAAACCCTGGCTACATGACTGTTGCGGTACCTGTTGCCTGCCGCCAGCTGCTGAAACCAGTTCATATACCCAAACTGAAGATTGCTTTGCTTACCCGTTTGATATTTGAAGCCAAGGAAAAAGCGGTTCTGATCAAAATAGTTGTTGACGATCTGCTTGCCAAAATTCACATGCACTTCATCGTTTACAATAAACGACCAGCTTTTAGGATCGTTGCCGTTTTTATAAAAAGGAATTTCATACCAGATGTTATACCGAAGGCGCCAGTTAAAATTGTATCCCTCCGCCAGGGCATCATCATTTAAAATTTTACGGCGGTATCTTTCTTCCAGGCGAAACCACTGCATCATTTTTTGTTTGCCATACTTTGTATGCCATTGAATCTGCTGCCAGGGGCGGTGTTCATATACAGAAATATTTTTGTGTCCTGCTGCGGGAAGGTCTGTGATATAAGCATATCCCGCGGTCAATTTTACATTATCGGTTACATAATAAGTGATGCCTAAACGTACAATGTTTTGTGCAACACCATCTACCCAATCATCTTTCGTACGAAGGTGTATATCAGACCACAAACCCCATTTATCGCTCAATCTTGTTTGATTGAAATAAGCCGTCCAGGTTCTGTTAAAATGTTCTGTTGTTTTTACCTGAGCTACCAGGTACTGTACTGCTAACAGCGCCATAAAAGCAAAAAAAAGTTTTTTCATTAACGCAATTTACATTGTTATACCAATGGAATTATTTTTTTTGACGCCACGGATGGATTCGAACCATCGTAAAGAGTGTTGCAGACTCTGACCTGTCCTCTCGGCCACGTGGCTGTATAAAGCCTCCCCGGGAACAGGGACGCTTTGTAGACTTACGATTGCCTGCCTGCCTTTTCTGACAGGTGACTTGCTATATGAAAGCTTCTTTGGTTGTTGTTTAAAAATTATAACGGAGTGTAACGCCGTAGGTTGCAGGATCACCCAATACACCTGCATAATGGCCAGCGTTACCGCCAGCTGGCAACAGTTGCTCAAAATAATCGGTATTGAAAATATTTCTCCCCCACAAAAAAGCAGAATGGCCATTATTTGATTTGAATCCAAGCCTTCCGTTCGCCAATACATACCCCTTTACATTCAGGAAAGCAGAAGGCGATGGGCTGGAAGAAAATTCAGAACGGTAGAATCCATCCAGTCCAATAAAAAATTTACCTGCCTTACCGATAAAGGACACCGGTGTTGAAAACTCTCCACCCAGTGAACCAGACCATTTAGAAATACCTGGCAATCTGCCTCCCGAAATATCTTTAAAGGCTACCTGCACCCCGTCTGTTGTTTGTCCTGTTTCTTCCAATGGAAGTGGCGCATTGGTAAACCTTACATACTTGCCATCGTTATAGGAAGCTGCTGTAAAAAATGTAAAATGCTCACTGGCTTTAATATTGGCGTCCAGTTCCACACCACGTACCCTTACTTTTTCTGCGTTGGCAATGTACCCCCGGTTTACGCCCAGCTCCGGTGATTGCACATTTGTTTGATAATCGTTGATCTCCGTATTGTAAACGGTTACGTTTAGGGTAAAATCCTTTGCTGGTGTGGATTTGATCCCGAGTTCATAATGCCTTACATCCTCTGGTTTAATAACAGCCAGTGATGTATCTGCTTTACCAGCCTTGGTTGGTAAGCCTGCCACGTTTACACCCACCGGTTTAAAACTGGTAGAGTAAGTTGCAAAAATATTGATGCGTTTAGTTGGCTTATATGCAGCACTGATCAAATAAGTGAAATTATTTTCATCCGCTGATATGGCGTAAGACTGACTGCTGTAGACTGCATTTTTGAGCGCTATCAATGCTGCATTGTCTGTTTGCAGGCCGCCGTAAGCTGTTCTGTTATACGACACATCTTTTTTGTCGTAGTTAAAACGGATACCCGGGGTGATATGAAATGCCTCGGTTACTTTCCAGTCTGCATTGGCAAACAATGCCGCACTGGTAGATTTAATAGCTGCTTTTGTTGAAATGCCATATCCTTCAAAAAGACCCGGTGTTTGCCACAATGAGCTTGAGGAACTTTGTGAGAAACGCCATTGTGCAGACCCTGATTCTTCTGTGCCATCGATCGTTACTTCCTGATTGATATAGAACAAACCAACAACACCACTTAAACGGGATGAAATTTCACCTGCATACCTTATTTCCTGCGACCAGTTGCGGTGCTTAGCAGGATTCTGGGACTTAGACAAAACAGGCAGGCCCGTAAAGTCCCTGTCGTTGGAGGGCCCCCAATCCCAGAAACGCCAGGCAGTGGTGGACGTTAGCGTACCAGGACCTACCTTACTGTCAACCGTTAGTGAAGCACCGCCCAAATCATTATCTGAGTTCCAGGGTGTGTCATGATCTATCACCCTGTCGAATGCATTGCGGCTGGGCAACTGGTAATTTAATGCAGCAATGATGGAATCGAACTGGCGGTATCCTGCACGCTTTGTTCTTACCACACCTGCCACCACCTGTGCATACCCATCTGGGCGCTGGCGGGAAAGATCGCCCCGGAGTATGATCGACGTTTTATCAGATGCATTGAAAAGTAACTGTCCCTGCAGGCCAAGATTATTGATATCATTGGTTGCCTTTAGCGTACGGATATTGTCCACAACACCATTCCGCTGGGTGCCGGAAAAAGATAAACGGGCTGCCAGCTTTTTACTAAGCGGACCAGTGATTGAACTCTTTGCCTGTACATATCCATAGTTACCATAACTCACTTCAAAAATACCACCCGGCTTAAAGCTTGGTTTACGGGAGGTGATATTGATGGCACCAGAGGTGGTGTTTTTTCCAAACAAGGTTCCCTGTGGCCCACGCAATACTTCTATTCTTTCCACGTCAATAAAATCGATCGTGGCTGCTGCCGGCCTTGCATAGTACACGCCATCCACATAGTAGCCAACACCAGGGTCAAGACCATCATTCGTTAAACCAAATGGCGATCCAAGTCCGCGGATATTGACACCGGTGTTACGTGGATTAGAAGTATATAACTGTAACGAGGGTACGAATTCCTTCACACGGTTCACATTAAAGGTACCGGCATCATCAATTTGCCTGGCACCGATCACAGAAATGGGGATGGGAACATCCTGCAATACTTCCACCCTGCGGCGGGAAGTGATAACAACCGTATCACTTTGAAAGAGCGCTTTTAGTTGTATTAATAAGCCGTCAATTTTGCTGTTATCTTTTACAACAAACTGCAGAGTGGCAAAGCTTGCTGAGGAAACAGATAATGTAAAAGGATAAGACCTGTTAACGGACAGAGAAAAATTACCAGTAGAATCCGTAGCGGTACCACTGCCAGCTCCTTTTACAACAACGCTTGCAAAAGGTAAACCACGGTTGCCCTCATCCACTACCCTGCCGGAAACATTTACCTGCGCAGTAGTGATTAAAGGAAGAATTAATAAAGAAACAAACAGACTTTTTTTCATTGTGTTTTTAATTATTAGTTTGAAATAAGGGCAGCATATCGTTATTGAATATTCACCAGGCAGGCTGTTTTAACAAAGCATGGGAACAACACAACAACATCGGTATGTAGAGTATTTATACAGCATGATCTCAAAATTTAGTCCATTGATTTAGTAGACTATTTAGTCAAAAAAATTTATAGTAGTTTGGTCAGGATTTTTAAACTCCAGATAATCACCAGCACTCCCAACAGTATAAAAGATGTTTTGCGTGGAAGTTTACCAGCCAGCTTTGCGGCAATAGGTGCTGCAATAAAGCCTCCGATGATCAGTGCCACAATTGTCTGCACATGCGTAACGCCCAGTAAGATAAAAAACGAGAATGCGCTGGCGAGGGTAACAAAAAACTCTGTGAGACTGACTGTACCAATCACAAAACGGGGGCTTCTTCCGTTAGTGATCAATGTGGTGGTAACAATGGGTCCCCATCCTCCGCCTCCAAAAGAATCCAGGAAACCACCTGCACCGGCTAATGGAATAAACTTGCGGAATTTTTTTTGCGGGTTGGCTACACGGAAAGCATTTAATAATATTTTACCACCCAGGAAAAGCGTATAACAAGCCATCACCGGCCGGATATAATTTGAATACTTTTCACCTAAAAATACCAATAGAAATGCACCCGCAATGGCTCCTATTACACCTGGTATCACCAGTGCTTTAAATAACTTTTTATTGACGTTGCCGAATTTATAATGACTATAACCCGAGGCACCGCTTGCAAACATTTCCGCTGTGTGAATGCTTCCACTAATAGCCGCAGGATTAACGCCTGTGGACAATAGTATTGACGCACTGGTAACGCCATAACCCATTCCTAAGGCGCCATCCACTAATTGTGCTAAAAAACCTGCTACCACCATCCAGTGAAAATTTTTATCCAAATGATTATAAATATTCACCGCACTGTCTGATAAATTCTGAAACGGGATATAAGAAAAAATCCAATGGCCAATCAACATCAGTGCAAACCCAATAACAGAGAAAGTAGCTATTTTTTTCCAATGCTTTTGTGCAGGCTTTTCAGATTCATCATTTTTATCCTTGTTCACCAGCACTTCAGTAAGGGTATTCAATTTTTTTACCTTGTCATCAAAACTGCCATCGATACCCTTTCTGATCTCCTGGATATTATCCAGTACATTTTCCATTTCATCCGGAATCATTGTACCAAATACCTGCTTTAATCTTTTTGCTATTGTAGGTGATTTCCCATTGGTGGAAATCGCAATTTTGATACTTCCTTTTTGCACAATGGAAGATAAATAAAAATCACAGAGAGCTGGCTTATCCGCCACATTTACCAATTTCCCTTTTGCTTTTGCATCAGCTGCCACCTGTTCGCTTACAGCACGGTCATTGAGCGCTGCAATCACTATATCAGCTTCATCAATATCGGATGACTGATAGGGCCGTTCAATGAGTTCAACAGTATATTTTTCTGACAAATCCCTGATAGTATCACTTATTTGTGGTGCTACCAGCCTCACAGTAGTTCAGGGAGAATTCTGAAGCACCGCCGTCAGTTTTTCATTACCAACATATCCACCACCAACAATGAGTACCGTTAAATGCTCCAGCTTAAGGAAAACAGGGAATAAATTATTCCCGTCTTTTGATAACGGAGATAACTCATTTGTAACCGGTAAAATTTCCTTTTTGTTGGTCATAATTCAGCGATGGCTGCTTCTGAGATAAATACTGAAAAACAAAAATAGGGATTTCCTACTAAATTAGTAGACTAATAGAAAAATATTTTTTATTGTCTTTGGGATGACATTCTGTTAAGGGACTGGCACCGTGATCTCTGCTAAGCTTTCTTTTGTTTTAGCGATGGTCTCATCCAGGTCGGCATACGTAAGGGCATTGTTGAGGAACCAGCTTTCAAAAGCAGAGGGCGGCAGGTAGATGCCTCTCTTTAGCATCGCATGGAAATACTTATTGAAGAATTGGTTATTGGCCGCTGAAGCACTGGCAAAATCAATAACAGGAAAATCGCTGAAGTGTACGCTTATCATTGATCCAAACCGATTGATTCTGAAAGGCTCTTCACCCCACTCACTAAGAGCATCCTGCAGACCTTTGTGCAGGTATTCAGTTTTATCAGCCAGTTCTTTATAGATAGATGGATTATTTTTTAATTCCGTGAGCATGGTAAATCCAGCGATCATGGCAATGGGGTTACCACTTAAGGTACCAGCCTGGTACACGTTTCCAAGCGGCGCAATGTGCTGCATGATCTCTTTCTTACCACCAAATGCACCAACCGGCATCCCACCTCCAATTACCTTTCCGTAAGTCACCAGGTCGGCTTTGATGTTTAAGGCTGCCTGTGCACCGCCGGCGCCTAAACGAAAACCCGTCATGACTTCATCAAAAATGAAAACAATGCCTTCTTCGTCGCAGAGTTTTCTCAATCCTTCATGAAAACCGGGTTCTGGTAATACACAGCCCATATTTCCTGCAACCGGTTCTACAATGATGGCGGCTATTGCTCCTTTGTGTGCGGTCACTAATTGTTGCACTGCTTCCAGGTCGTTATACGGTGCAGTTAGTGTATCGTTGGCCACACCAGCAGTAACGCCAGGTACTGTTTGTATATCAAGTGTTGCAACACCACTCCCTGCTTTTACCAGAAAAGAATCCGCATGGCCGTGATAATGTCCTTCAAATTTTATGATCTTATTTCTTCCGGTATATCCTCTTGCCAAACGAATAGCACTCATACAGGCTTCAGTTCCACTGCTTACCATTCTTACCAGGTCAACATTGGGTACCATGCTGATGATGAGCTCTGCCATTTCAATTTCCAGTTCGGTTGGTGCTCCAAAAGAGGTAGAGCCTAAGGCCTTTTCCTGTATCGCTTTTACTACAGGTTCATACGCATGCCCCAGGATCATCGGTCCCCACGAGGCGATGTAATCAATGTATTTATTTCCATCGGCATCGTAGAGGTAGGCGCCTTTGGCAGATTGCATAAACACGGGCGTGCCGCCGACAGATTTAAATGCTCTTACGGGTGAGTTGACGCCGCCGGGTATTGATTGTTGTGCTCTTTCGAAAAGTTCTATGCTTTTAGTATACATGTCGTGAATGGTGAATGGTGAGTGGTTAATGGGAGATTTGGGAATCAATCAGTCCACACAAAATTTTAAACGTCCTGATCATTGTCTCTCCATGAACCATGGAATCATATTTTATTAGGTATCCTAAATCAGTTGCAATATCAAGGGCTGCATCAACCTCAACAATTGAACCTCTTGAAATTTCATATTATCGTTCCTTTCAACTTCAGATTTCCGGGAAGCGCCTTCAGCAATGTTAAGATGTACAGATAATGCTGCCCATCTTATTTGTGAGATCATACCAAACTTCTCCTCTGGTGACAAAGTCTTACTGAGCTTGTAACAGTCAAGTACAAAACTTCGTGAAAAAGTATAGATGTCCAGTTTTTGATGATTGAGTTTAAGAAACATAGTCAAAGATTTAGGTTATCACTTCAAAATACAAAGAAATCTAATCTTCGAATACACTATTCACCATTCACCATTCACGACAATAAGCGTACTGCATCCTTTGCAAAATACGTTGCTATTAAATCCCCGCCTGCTCTTTTGATGGAAGTGAGTGTTTCCAATATTGCCTTGTTCTCATCAATCCACCCTCTTTGTGCAGCCGCCTTTATCATCGCATACTCTCCACTGATATTATACACACTCACAGGAACGGTTACTGCATTTTTCACCTCCCTTACAATATCTAAATATGGCAGACCCGGTTTCACCATTACAATATCAGCCCCTTCTTCCACATCCATTATTGCTTCTTTCACCGCTTCAATCCGGTTGCCATAATCCATCTGGTAGGTTTTCTTATCACCAAAACCGGGAGCAGAATCTAATGCATCCCTGAAAGGCCCATAAAAACAGGAAGCGTACTTGGCACTGTACGCCATGATACCAGTATTGATAAAGTTACTTTCTTCTAACCCTTTTCTAATGGCGCCGATCCTTCCATCCATCATATCACTGGGTGCCACCATATCAGCTCCGGCTGCTGCATGGCTGATACTCATTTTTACCAACGCTTCCACGGTTTCATCATTTACAATTTGCCCGTCTTTCACTATACCATCATGGCCATAAGAGGAATAGGGATCCAATGCCACATCCGTCATCACATACATTTCAGGTACTGCATCCTTGATCGCTTTGATGCTGCGCTGCATCAGGCCATCTTTATTCCAGGCTTCTTTACCGGTGTTATCTTTTAATTCGTCTTTTGATTTTACAAATAACAACACAGATTTCAACCCCATCGCCCACAATTCTTTTACTTCATTTACTGTTATGTCTAAACTATTACGGTAATAGTTTGGCATAGAAGCTACTTCTGTTTTTATATTTTCACCTTCATCAATGAAAAGCGGAACTATAAAATCGCTGGGGGTAAGAATTGTTTCTCTCACCATATCCCTGATGGCGGGTGATATTCTTAATATTCTGTTTCTTCTTTGCAAATACATAGAATTTATTTATGATTGAGGATGTATGATTTCTGATTTGTATTGACTATTGATATCCTGCCCTCACAATAAAGACGTTAAAGTTCAAGGAGATCATAGAACGCAAATCCTACATCAGACATTTCTCAACAAGTGTTAGACCTTTGTGCCCAGGCTATTTTTTCCTCTTCCGTTATTTCATTCAGCCAATCTTTAGGATGCAGGCATGCTTCCTGTAACTTATACTCTTCTGTTCCGAATTTTGGCTGGTAATTATACTCAAAACGAACCGTTGGTGGCAGGCTCATTAATATACTTTCAATTCTGCCATTTGTTTTTAATCCAAACAAGGTTCCCCGGTCATGCACCAAATTAAATTCAACATATCTTCCTCTCCTTATTTCCTGCCAGTGTTTGTTCTGTTCTGTATAGGAAATATTTTTTCTCTTTTCAACAATAGGAATGTATGCATCAATAAAAGCATCACCACAAGTCTTTCCAAAGTTCATCCAAAAATCGACATCCTGTTTTTCATTCGATCTTTGGTAATCATAAAATATTCCACCAATTCCTCTGCGTTCTTTATTACGGTGCCAGTTCACAAAATAATTATCACACTCTTTTTTGAATTTGGGATAGAAGGATACATCAAATTTATCACAGGCATTTTTGTAGGTCTGATGAAAATGTTTGGCATCCTCATCAAATAAATAATGGTGTTAAGTCTGTACCACCGCCAAACCAACGATCGATCACTTCCTCTTTTTCATTGTACAATTCAAACATGCGGTAGTTGCAATGCACGGTGGGTACAATTGGGTTTACAGGGTGAATCACAATACTCATACCGCAGGCAAACCATTTTGCACCATTGATCTTTAATTGTGTTTTCATGGCATCGGTAACATCTCCAAATACGATTGAGGTATTTACCCCACCTTTCTCAAACACATTACCATTAGCTATCACTCTTGTTTTTCCACCACCGCCTTCTTCTCTCTCCCATTGATCTTCAAAGAATGTTGCCTTACCATCAACAGCTTCAACTGCAGCACAAATATCGTTCTGCAGCTGGTGAATAATTGCTATCCATTGTTCTTTTACGGTCATATATCGTGAATGCTGAATGGTAAGTGGTTAATGGCAGCATTTAATTTAAATGCTATTCCCCATTACAAACTAACCATTCACAGTTTATATTCCTTTACCGCATCTACAAAGGCCTTTGCATTGTCAACCGGCACATTCGGTGTAATTCCATGCCCCAAATTGGCGATATAATTCTGAACGCCAAATGCATCGATCATTTCTTTCACTTCCTTTTTTATCTGCGGAATCGTACCTAATAATTTGGATGGATCAAAGTTACCCTGTATGGTGATCTTATTTCCGGTTAATTCCCTTGCCACTTGTGGTGCAACACACCAGTCGATACCAACGCCTGCCGCACTGCTTTCAGCAATATCCCTTAATGCATACCAGCTACCTTTCGGAAATAAAATTACCGGGGCATCCTCTTTCAACGCATCTGCTATCTGGAATAAATAAGGTTGTGCCAGTACTTTAAAATCAGCAGGACTCAAAGCGCCCGCCCAGCTGTCGAATACCTGTACGGTATCAGCGCCTGCTTTCACCTGCAGTTTCAAATACTGAATCGTAATATCTGTGATCTTCTGCAACAAAGCATGCGCCAATAACGGTTGTGTATAGGCGAATTGCTTTGCCCTATCCCAGGTCTTGCTGCCTTTACCTTCCACCATATAACACAGTATGGTCCAGGGTGCTCCGGCAAAACCAATCAACGGCACACGGCCATTTAACTCTTTTTTTGTGAGTGCCAATGCATCATATACATACTTCAGGCTTTCGTCTGCGCCAACTGTTATCAGTGCATCTATATCAGCCTGCGTTTTAATGGTTTTTGGCAAAGATGGTCCTTTGCCTTCTTCCATTAATACTTCCAGACCCATGGCCTGTGGTATTACTAAAATATCACTGAATATAATAGCAGCATCCACCCCAACCTGGTCAACAGGCTGCAAAGTAATTTGTGTAGCTAACTCCGGTGTCTGGCAACGGGTGAAGAAATCATACTTCTCTCTCAGCTTGATATAATCAGGCAGATATCGTCCGGCCTGCCGCATCATCCATACAGGAGGACGTTCTACTTTTTCTTTTCTTAAAGCCCGTAAGAGTAAATCGTTTTGTAGCATGTTTGTCAATTGTGAACAGTGAATTGTCAATGGGCAGCCTTCGATGCAATCAAACCGCTTAACATTTTAAAGCAGGTCACCATTCATTCACCAGGTTTTGTTGTCTTATAATTATTAAATTACTCAAGCCCGTTTGTGACATCCAATGCTGCACCAATCTCAGTCATCGGGCCTCTTGAAATCGTATCGTATCTTTTTGTTTCTGCTTCTGATCTCCCGGTAGTGCCTTTGGCAATATTTAAATGAACTGACAAAGCTGCTCTTCTTACTGGTGAAATCATTCCAAACTTTTCGTCAGGCGGCCAATACAGCTTATTGATTATTCACAAATGCCTATCCGCCTGTAAAGTATTCCATCATCTTTTGAACCAGGTTCTCTTTCCCTGGTTCATCACTGATGATGATTTTATTATTTGAAAATTTCTTTACCTCGCTTGCCGTTGTATGGCCGATCGCAAAAGCAATTGCTTTTTCTTCCAGTTTATTCAACTTAAAAAAACTTCTGACTGCACTAGGACTAAAAAATAAAACACCATGATAAAATGTATCGATCTTATGCGGCACTTCAATTGTTTGGTACACTACAATTTCATTCACGTCAATATCATGCTGCTTCAATATGCCAGGCAATTCATCCCTCCGCTGATCACCGCAAAAGAAAATCACCTCATCTGTAAACCTGTCTTCAGCGATCAACGTTGCCAATGCAGCTGCATCATTGGCAGTTCCGGCAATTCTCTCTTCACCAAAATATTCCTTTATCAATCTGGCTGTTGCTGTTCCGATAGAATAAATGGTCCATGCCGGTTGATGCCCATCTAAAAAACCTGTGACCGCATCCACCGCATTCATGCTTGTAAAAACAACGGTGGCCATTTCAGTTGAAACCAATTCAATCTCCTGCTGTACCTCTACAGATAAAATACTCTCTGTTTCAATAAAGGGTACTTCATCAATAGCGATCCCTGCCTCTGCAGCCTGGTCAACTAATGACCCGGTTAAAGGTCTTGTACATAATATCGCTACTTTATTTTGCATGAATACATTCTGCCATTTCAAAACCCTTACTAAACCTACCAGGTCAGCCACCGCATATGGCAGCGCTGCAGACCTTATAGGTTTTTAGATGCCGTTATACTGTCCATAATTTTATCAGCCCCGCTTTTCAATACTTCATCTGCCGCCTCATAACCTAACAATAAAGCGTTCTTTCGGCTGATTCTTTTTTCAATTTCCACTTTTTGTCTTCCATCAACCGATAAAATATTCCCTTTAAATATCAGTTCATCGCCTTCTATTTCTGCTAAAGCACTGATGGGGGTAGAACAACCACCGAGTAATTTTTTCAAAAAATCCCTTTCCACCTTTGTACACAACGCTGTGGCTTCGTCATTAAATTTATTACAGGCATTCAAACAAAAATCATCCATCTCCCTGCATACCACCATGATGGCGCCCTGTGCAGGTGCTGGCAGCATCCAGTCTAATTCAATGCTGTTTTGAGGGCGGAGATTGATCCTTTCCAAACCGGCAGCTGCAAAGATGGCACCCTTCCAATTGCTTTCTTCCACTTTACGCAACCTGGTGTTTACGTTTCCCCTGAGATTTTCAATGGTATGATGCGGAAACCGGTTGAGCCATTGGGCTTTGCGGCGGATACTGCTGGTGGCGATCGTGCCCCCATCACCTAAAGGGGTGAAATTACTACAGACTTCGCTCAATTGCCACGTACTAAGAATTGAAGCGTCTTTATAAACCAGCAAATCTTTATAATTAGCTCTCTCCAGCACCGCTGCCTGCACTATCCCTCTTGCCAGTTGCACCGGCACATCCTTCATGGAATGAACGGCGATATCTATTTTATTATTGAGTAAAGCAATGTCCAGACTTTTAGTAAAAATACCCTGTACACCCATTTCGTATAACGGTGTCTGTAAGTCGATATCGCCTTCGCTTTTGATGAACACTAATTCTGAAGAAATATGGTGCTGCTGCAGCAACTGCTGAACCCTGGTAGCCTGCCACACAGCCAGCTGGCTTTCTCTTGTTCCGATTCGTATCACCTTATTCATTATTAATTGGTGCCGGTGGCAATAAATTCATTGATAGCTGCAATAAAGTTACAACCAGGTTTGCTTTCGGTTCGCATTTTCACCGCCATGCCGCTGATCACTTTCTGGATGGCCGTATCGGTAGTAACAGGTGCATTCACCCGGCCGCTGTATGCAATATACATTTCACAGTTATGCATGGCCTGCAGTTTGGTTTTCATAGCTTTGAGCACAGGCGCATTTTTCCGCATGGCATGCCAGTCTAAAAACCCGTTGATATGATGGGAGATAATGGTATTGGCCTTGGGTATTTCTGCACGTCGGCTTTCTAGTGTTGCGTCTTTTATTTTTGATAACTCATCCACATTTACAAACCGTACATTGCCGAGCTGAGCAGCAGCCGTTTCCACATTATAAGGAATTGACAGATCGATCACTAATTTATCCCCGGCCTTTTCCAAATGCCTTTTCAAAAGCACGGGTTCAGCTGCGTTAGTGGCCACTAAAATAATATCCGCCTCCTTTACTTCACTCATCAATGCATCTGCAACAGCTGACCGCAATCCTAATTCCTGTGCCAGGTCAGCAGCTTTTTCCTCGGTACGGTTTATCAGGGTGATCTTCTTTGTACCCAGGTAGTCAACCAGGTTCTTACAGGTGTTACGGCCGATCTTGCCTGTACCCAACAACAGGATATTCTTATCCGAAACCTGGCTGACATGTTCTTTAATGTACTGTATTGCAGCAAATGAAACAGAAACTGTACCACCACTTAATGCTGTAGTGGTTTTAATTTCTTTAGAACATTGTAACACTGCATTGATCAAACGCTCAAGATTAGCTCCTACAAAACCTGCGTTTTTTGAAAACTTCACCGCCATCTTGATCTGTCCCAAAATTTCATAGTCACCTAATATCTGCGAATCCAGCCCCGCGCCTACATCAAATAAATGCTGGATCGCCTTTTTACCCTTTTTGATATAAGCCAGGCTTTCAAAAACACCTGCATCAGCCTTTGACTGTGTGCATAGTAACTGCATCAATGCTGCAGCATTCTCAGCAAAACCATAAATTTCAGTACGGTTACAGGTTGACAGAACAAAAAATTCTTTAATATTAAATTGAGGTGCAATCGCCAGTAATTTCCCGTATTGCTCAGCAGAAACAGCAAACTGGCCACGGATGGCAGCATCAGTCTTTTTATAGTTGATGCCGGCAATAAAAAAGTTGGTTATATCTTTCCTGGTTTCAGGCATATCGGTGTCAGATCAATTAGGGCACAAAAATACTTTTGGAAGCCGCTGCAACCTAATTTCTTTGTCATCAAACTGTCATATTAGTGTATGAGTTGCATCAGAGAAAAAGTTGATATCCGTCACGTCGAACTTTTAATACAACTGAACGTTTATTTTTGCTGGCCGTCAATTGATCCTGGGCCCGGTTCCAGGGCCATTGCGTTGTTACCAGATAATATTTTCACCACAATAAAGCCGGCAGTTTCCGGAAATATATGGCTACAAAAAAAGGAATTGTTTTAATGAACCTGGGTTCGTCAGATTCAACCCAGGTAAAAGATGTAAGGCGCTACCTCAACGAGTTTTTAATGGACGGACGGGTGATTGATGTACCCTACCTGCTGCGTTTGCTGATTGTAAAAGGCTTCGTAGTGCCTTTCAGGGCACCCAAATCAGCAGAAGCATACGGTACTATCTGGACAAAAGAGGGTTCACCATTGGTGGTGTTAACTAAACAATTACAGGATGCCTTGCAACAGCATGTGGAAGAGCCTATCGAAATCGCCATGCGCTATGGCAGCCCTTCTCCCAAAGAAGCATTTGATAACCTGCTGAAAAAAAATCCGGATATAGAAGAAGTCATTGCCATTCCCCTATATCCTCATTACGCCATGGCATCTTATGAAACTGCTGTGGAATATGCAAAAGAAATTTATACTAAAGAGCAGTATTCTTTTAAGTTATCCTTCGTCAAACCATTTTATGATGAAGCTAACTATATCGCTGCCATGGTGGAAAACATGAAACCATTTTTAAATGATCCATACGATCATATTTTATTCAGCTACCATGGTATTCCTGCAAGACATTTGGTAAAAGTGGATCCCACGGGAACGCATTGTCAAAAAGTGGGTGATTGCTGCAATGTCAATTCGTCGGCACACAAAACCTGCTACCGGCACCAGTGCTTTGAAACAACCCGGCTGGTTACAGAGGCTTTGCATATTCCTAAAGAAAAATTCAGTATTGCTTTTCAATCCAGGTTGGGTAAGGGCTGGTTACAACCGTTCACGGATGTTCGCTTAGAACAAATGCCAAAAGAAGGCATCAAAAAACTGCTGATTATTTCTCCTGCTTTTGTAAGTGATTGCCTGGAAACCCTCGAAGAACTGGAAGAAAGAGGAAAAGAAACTTTTATGGAAGCTGGTGGCGAAACATATAAAATGATACCTTGTTTGAATGTACATCCTTTATGGGTGGAAACAATAGAAAAATGGGTAGCAGATATCAGGGATAATAAAAGACAGATGATTCTCTAATTCGTTTTTCAACGTTTAAATCGTTTAAACGTTGAAACGTTATTAAACGACTTAAACGAAATCAACGGCTATGTATTTTTATGTAAAAGCGCTCCATATCATCTTCATCGTTACCTGGTTTGCAGGTATGTTTTACATAGTACGATTGTTCATTTACAATACAGAAGCCAATGAAAAATCAGAACCGGAAAGATCAATCCTTACCAATCAATTTTCCATTATGATAAAGCGGCTTTGGCTTGGCATCACCTGGCCATCTGCGGTATTGACATTGATATTCGGCACCTGGATGGGAATACTCTATGGAAGCATTCCTTCTTGGCTCTGGGTAAAGCTTGGTTTTGTTGCAGGCTTATATGCGTATCATTTCACCTTGCAAAAAATTTACAGTGATGAAATGAAAGGCATTTTTAAGTACAGCTCCAATCAACTGCGTATCTGGAATGAAGTGGCAACTATTTTATTAGTTGCGATCGTACTGATTGTTACTGTTAAAAATAGTATGAGCTGGATATATGGATTAGCGGGACTGGTATTATTTGTGGTTATACTAATGAGTGCGATAAAAATCTATAAAGCTATCCGTTCAAAAAACAAACCAAATTAAATGGCCTTACTAAATTTAGGGATTGCAACTTCTCTTTGTGTACGCAATAAATGCAAATCAAAAGCCCGGCAAATATTTCTTACAAAATGATTGCCCAGCTCTGTCAACTGCAGTCCTCTTTGATTCCACAACAGCAGTTTATCTTCCTCTAGTTTATTCAACTCAGCAAACACATACTGGTTCAGCATGAGCAGATCTTCCTTTTTAAAAGAAGCCTTTCCATTGCAACTGATATCAAGAATATATTTTTTAAACGAAATATCCTCGTCACTTAAAAAGACCCCTCGCATTACCGGCAGCTGACCTTTTTGTAACATGGCATAATAATCATGTATTGTTTTTTCATTTTGTGCATAGGCCACACCGATGTCACTGATACCCGACACCCCTAATCCCACCAGCAATTTCGTTTGCTGCGTGGTATATCCCATAAAATTCCTGTGCAGCCTCTTTTCCTTCCGTGCAATATACAGGTCATCGCCGGGCAAGGCAAAATGATCCATTCCTATATCAACGTATCCATGATCTGCAAACACTTGTTTACCCAGCTGGTACAATTTCATTTTAAGATCCGTTGAAGGAAGGTCCTTTTCATCAAACAAACGCTGGCCACGGCTTGTCCAGGGCACATGAGCGTAGCTGTAGAAAGCGATCCGGTCAGGCTTCATCGCAATACACTGCATAATTGTTCTTTCCAGACTTTCTTCCGTTTGCAATGGCAGGCCATAGATCAAATCAAAATTTACAGACTGGTACCCCATTGCTCTTGCTGTATCTGTTGCCTTTTGTACATGCTCTATTGGCTGAATCCGGTTGATGATGCGTTGCACTACCGGATCGTTATCCTGCACACCATAACTCACTCTCCGGAATCCCAACTGGTACAATGCCTGTAAATGTTCCTTGCTGGTATTATTGGGATGGCCTTCAAAACTAAACTCATGCAAAGGATGGATCTTTGCCCGGGAAAAAATCTTCTCCAGTAACTGCACTAAATGTTCGGGTGAAAAAAAAGTGGGCGTGCCGCCGCCCAAATGTAATTCTCTTATCACCGGGGCTTCATTCATCAGCTATACATACAACTCCCATTCTTTTTCAATGGCTGCCATATACCCTTTCTCCACAGCATGGTTAGCAGTTATTTTTTTATTACAGCCACAATAGGTACACAGCGACTCACAAAACGGCAGGTGCAGGTACACACTAACGCCATCTTTAGAATTGTGAAGAGCAAACTGTTCACTAAAAACATGTTTCCACTCCATTTCATCAATACCATCTTTCCAGAAAGGAACGGTTGGATAACTGGTGTACCTGGGTACCGGTACGTTATATTGCTGCAGTAATGATGATGGAATATTCATGGTGGCAAATATATTTTTTGCCTGAAAAAGAGCAGCTGACCGTTATCATAGAAAAAATTGATGTTGCTCATTCCACCCCAGTCTGACCGTCCCGGTCTGACTGGGGTGGAATTCAACTAAACAAAATAGCATCCCCTGAGAGATGCCATTATATTTCAAGTGTTACCATTTTAAACCAGTTGCCGCCGCATCACAAAATCACCAAACCGTTCCCCTGTAGTCCGTTCATTTTTATACACAGCAAATAAACCTTCCAGTGTACTCAAAATTTGTTGCTCATCCAGGGAGTCTTTGTATTTAGTGTTGAGTCTTTCTCCCTGGTTATCGCCACCAATATGCAGATTGTACAAACCAGGACCAGTGCCCACAAAACCAATTTCTGCAGCATAGGGTCTTCCGCAGCCATTGGGACAACCGGTCATACGAATAACAATATTTTCATCATCAATACCATATCTTTTGGTAAGCGGTTCAATCTTTTCCAGTAATGTTGGCAAATACCTTTGTGCCTCTGCCAAAGCCAGCGGGCAGGTGGGCAAAGCCACACAGGCTATAGAATTCTTCTTGATCAAAGATGCGCCTTCAGTATGATCAATAATTTTAAATTCCTCCAGCAAATGCTGAATCGCTGCTTTATCCGCCTCTTTTACATCGGCAACAATGACATTCTGGGTGGCGGTAAAAAGAAAATTGCATTTACCTGTTTTGGCTATTTCAAGCAACGCAGTTTTCATCGGCAGTTTTTCATCATCCAGTACCCGGCCATTTTCAACAAATACCGTGTAATACCACAATCCATTTTCGCCCTGGTGCCATCCGTAATAATCACTTCGGGTAGTGAACGAAAAAGGCTTTGTTTCTTCTAACGTAAAACCACAGCGTTTTTCCAATTCAGCTTTAAATTGATCAATACCCATTCTGTCAACCGTATACTTTAATCTTGCCAGTTTACGATCGCTGCGGTTTCCAAAATCCCGTTGTGTGGTTACTACTTCGTACACCACTTTTAACACCTTATCCAGCGGGGCATATCCTATAGTTGTAGCCAGCCGCGGATACGTTTCTGCATTACCGTGAGTAGTGGATAACCCTCCGCCAACGGCAATATTAAATCCTTTCAGCTCACTGTTTTCAATAATGGCCACCAGCCCAAGATCATTGGTAAAAACATCGCTGTCATTATTCGGTGGAATGGCAATACCTATCTTGAATTTTCTTGGCAGGTATTTATCAAGGTATAAGGGATCCTCTTCTTCCTTTTTATCAACTATTTTTTCCTCATCCAGCCATATTTCATAATACGCTTTTGTTTTGGGCATCAGCAACTGGCTTATTTTGTCAGCGTAGGCAAACACTTCTGCATGTACTGCCGATTGCTTTGGATGAGATGCACAGGTTACGTTTCGGTTTATATCCCCGCAGGTTGCAATTGAATCGAGGCTGGCTTCATTAAAGGAGCTGATGGTTGGCTTGATATGCGATTTTAAAATACCATGCAGCTGTACGGTTTGCCTGGTTGTAATTTTAATCACTCCCGTTGAATGTTCATCCGCTACATTATTCATCGCAATCCATTTTTCCGGAGCCAAAAAACCACCAGGCAGACGGAGCCGGATCATAAATGAATACAACCTGTCTAATTTCTTTTCTGCCCGTTCCTCTCTCCTGTCACGGTCGTCCTGCTCATACATGCCGTGAAATTTTATCACCGCCTTATCATCCTCACGGATCGCACCGGTAATTTCATCCTTCAGACTTTCGTTGATGCTTCCCCGTAAGCCATCACTGGCTATTTTTATCCCTTCTATTGCGGATGGTTTATTTTGTCCAGACATTTTTATTTTTTTGAAGCGAATATGTAATCTTTGATCGTCATCGCCTGCCTTCCGGCAGGTTGTGGTTATCTTAAGCCTCATTTATCAGGCTAACTTGTGCCCTAAATCCCGATTCTCCCTTTCCCTCGTTTTGTTTTATAAACGATGGCTTCGCCATCGTCCCTCGTCACTTATTTTTCTTATGTGACGGCGGGTTTCACCCGCTGCTACCAATATATCGCCTCTATGGGGCAAAAGAAACACTTCTTACTATTGAGTAGTCACTTGCTAATTTATACTTTTGCCTTGGTCCTCCCTTCAGTGTTAATACACATCCTTCTCATACCTGCCGCTCTCTTCCAGTTCTTCTAAATATTCCTTTGCTCCTTCTGGTGTTTTATTACCATACTTTTCAATAATGCTCAACAGTGTTTTTTCCACATCACTGCTCATGGGATCTTTTTTACCACAAACAAAAAAGGATGCGCCGGCTTTTAACCAATTGTATAATTCTTCGCCTTGTTCCAGCATCTTATGCTGCACATAGATCTTCTCCTGCTGATCTCTTGAAAAAGCCAGGTTGATCTTTGATAACACACCTGTTTCAAACCAGTTTTGTATCTCCGTCTGGTATAAAAAGTCAGAGACAAAATGCTGTTCACCAAAAAACAACCAGTTTCTGCCACTGGCCCCTGTTGCCTCCCGTTCTGCCAAAAAAGACCGGAAAGCTGCAATACCTGTACCCGGACCCACCATGATCACATCCTTATCATCTGCTGGTAACTTAAATCGCTTATTCGGCTGAACAAAGAAGGTTTGTTTTTTGCCGGTCCTGAACTGCCCGAGAAAATCAGAACAAAGCCCTACCCGTTTTGAACCATTTACTTCATAAATATCTTTTGCCACCACGATATGTACTTCCTCACCATGTGCCGCCGGAGCAGAAGCAATGGTATACAATCGGGGTGATATGCCATTCAGTCCCACAATGATCTCTTCAAACTGGGCCACGTTTTTTACCGGATACTTTTTAACCAGGTCGAGCAGGTCGGCCCTGCCTGAAGGAATCGTATGCCCGGTAATGGTTGCATACTGCTGCACCAAACGCTCCGTAAGGAAAACAATATTCACTTTCCGTTTTAGTAATTCATACACAGTTACTTTTTCTTTCTTGAACTCAACAGATTTGTTTCCATCGGCATTGGTAACCTGTATAATATCTGTCACCATTTGTGCGTCATTCTCCGGTACAATGCCAATGGAATCCCCGCATTGATATTGCAGTCCCTGTGCAGTCAATTCAATATGCCAGGTGGTTTTGTTTGACCCCCGGTCATTTAAATTTATATGTGCTGTTACGGTTCCCTCATACAGCTGCTTACCGGTTTTTTTTGCAGGCAGCGGAACACCCGAAGGAGCCGGGCTGATTTTGGTATCCGTTTTTGATACGGTCAGCTGCTTTAATACCGTACTAAACCAGCTGTTGGCTTCTTCCTCGTACTCAATATCACATTTCTGTATTGGCACAATCCGCTCCCCGCCCAGTTTATTCAACTGCAGGTCCACATCCTCTCCTGTTTTGCAAAACAAAGGATAAGAAGTATCTCCCAATGCCAGCACACTGTATTTCAACTTCTCTAACCGGAAACCATTATTGTGTATGTGGTCGTAAAATTTCTTTGCGGCTAAAGGCGGCTCTCCTTCACCGTGAGTACTTACTACAGCAAGTAAATACTCTTCTTTCGGCAGGTCTGCCAGTTTATATTGATCCATTCCAACAACCTTTGCAACAATTTTATTTTGTTTTGCCTTCAATGCAAACTCTGTAGCCAGCCGCTTTGAATTACCTGTTTCCGTGCCATAGACAATGGTAATTTTATTTACAGCAGGCGCTGCCGTTCCGGCCCCGGTGGCTGATGGCGCAGATGTGGTTTTTCCTTGTACCACTGCATTCAAATAACCATTGATCCATATCAGCTCTTCCTTTGTGGAACTGCCAATCAGCTCAAGGAATGTTTTGAGTTTACTGTCTCCAAGCATTTCAGTATTGTTGGTTTTTATTGTTTGTATTGATGCTGTCGCGGATCAGCTTTTCGTACTGCAGGTCTGCTGCAGGCTTAAAGTACTCTTCCGGCTCTATTGCATTTGCGATCCATCCAAATCGTTCCTGCAGGGCCACCACTTTGCCGATCATAACCAGCGTGGGGGATGCAAATACTTTTCCTTTTAAATTGTTTTCATATCCAATCAAACTGCTTGTATGCACCTGCTGCATGGGGGTTGTGGCCTGCTCTATCACTGCCAGCAATTTATCTTCCGCAATACCGTATTTTAATAAATTTTCCACTACACCATCCAATGTTTCAGACGACATATAAAATACCAGTGTATCGCCGGTATTCGCCAGCTCTTTCCAGTATGATGCTGTTACCACCTCATTTTTATAAAAAGTCAGCAACCGCACTGCTGTAGAATAACCCCTGGCCGTTAAGGGAATACCAGCGTAGGCTGCTGCACCCATCGCAGCAGACACGCCTGGTACAATCTCATAGGGAATATTATTTTCAACAACTGTTTCCAGTTCATCCAGCACATTAGAAAACACAGACACATCACCTCCCTTTAAACGCACCACCAGTTTTCCCTCATGGGCAAACTGAACCAGCAATTCATTGATATTTTTTTGGGGTGTACTGAAACCACGGCGGCATTGCTTGCCAACGTAAATTATTTCTGCATCCTTCCTCGCATAATGGCTCAAGATATCTTTACTCACCAACCTGTCTGTTAAAACAACATCTGCTTCCTGTAGCCAGCGTACAGCCTTCACCGTTATCAGTTCAGGATCGCCGCAGCCGGCACCAACCAATATTACTTTCCCCATTTTAGTCATAAGCCTGCTTTTTTACAGAATATTTTTTAAAAGGCAGCGTTTAAACTGCCAACCCACCCGGATGGCTTTCATCAGGCCGGTTTAAAACAACCCTTCTATTGACAAATACCTTTCGCCTGTATCATAATTATAAGTAAGCACTGTTGAACCGGCAGCTAGTTCCGGTAATTTTTTCGCCACCGCCGCCAGTGATGCGCCAGTTGAAATACCTGCCAGTATACCCTCTTCCCGGGCAATGCGCTGTGCAAACAGGAATGCCTCCTCCTTGCTTACCTGGATCACTCCATCGATGATCCCTTTATTCAGGATAGACGGGACAAAACCAGCACCTATACCTTGCAATGGATGCGGACCGGGTGTGCCGCCACTCAACACAGGCGACAATTCCGGTTCCACTGCAAATACTTTCAGGTTGGGAAATTTTTGTTTCAGCACTTCCGCCACACCTGTGATATGCCCGCCGGTACCAACACCGGTAATTAAGCAGTCAATTCCATCGGGGAAATCAGCAACGATTTCTGCTGCACTTGTTTTGCGGTGTACGTCAACGTTAGCAGGATTGTCAAACTGCTGCGGCATCCAGCCACCGGGGGTGGCTGATGCCAATTCAGTGGCTTTTTCAATGGCCCCCTTCATTCCTTTCTCTCTTGGCGTAAGTACAAATTCGGCACCGTATATCGACATTAGTCTTCTTCTTTCTATGCTCATGCTCTCCGGCATCACCAGGATGATTTTATATCCTTTTACGGCTGCCACTAAAGCCAAACCAATTCCGGTATTGCCAGATGTGGGTTCAATGATCACACTGTCTTTATTCAGTAACCCTTTCTGTTCAGCATCTTCAATCATGGCCAGCGCAATACGGTCCTTGATACTGGCTCCCGGGTTGGTTCTTTCTAGTTTTATCCATACCTCATGTGTATTACCAAATAATTTATTGATCCGTACATGCGGCGTGTTGCCAATCGTTTCTAAAATGTTATTTGCTTTCATGTTGTTGGTTTTATTTTTTTACACACATTTAATCGTTAATCTACATCGTTGTGAACTTGTTCTGTTATTCTTTTCTTTCAGTGAATGGAAAGAATAATCTCACTTGTACGGTTGTTTCATTATTCATCATTTCCTACATTATATTTTTGACGATGGCTTCGCCATCCTCCCTCGTCATTTACTTTTTTTCGCGGCGGGTGAAACCCGCCGCTACCAATATATCGCCCCTACGGGGCTCAGCGCATCAAAATATTCCAGTCCACTATATAACGCTCAAATCTCCGCTGGTTCATCCTTTAGGGGGCGGAGTGGGCATCTATATCACAAAATTCAACACATCCGGCATGGGCTGATGCAGATCTTTGATGGTAGATTCACTTTTATGATACACAATTGAACGGGGCAAAACACTGTTGGTCAACCATACATTTCCACCGATCACACTGTCTTTTCCAATCACGGTGTCACCTCCTAAAATGGTGGCTCCCGAATAGATCACAACATTGTCTTCAATGGTTGGGTGCCGCTTTGACCTGGATTCGCTTTTATTTACACTCAACGCCCCCAATGTAACGCCCTGGTAGATTTTCACCCTGTTGCCAATCACCGTTGTTTCACCAATGACGATACCAGTACCATGGTCAATAAAAAATGACTCACCGATCGTTGCTCCGGGATGAATATCAATCCCGGTTTTGCCATGTGCATACTCGGAAAAAACCCTGGGCAATATCTTTACACCCTGCTCCCACAACTGGTGACTTAAGCGGTACACCGCGGTTGCATAAAAACCGGGATAGGCCACCAGCACCTCTTCAATGGAATCTGCCGCCGGGTCAAACTCAATGATGGCAGCAGCATCTTTCAATAAAGCATCAAATATCTCAGGCACTTCTTCAAAAAACCTGTTGGCTATCTCCTGTGTTCTGTTTCCATCAGCAATCACATCATATATTAATGTTGAGAGATGGCTTTTATATGATTCCAGCTCCTTTGACAACTCAAACTCCGAATGTTTTTTCTGTCTTTCCGGAATAAATAAAAATTCAAAGAACCCGTCAATAAACTCAGCAGACAATGCCTTATCGGGAAAGGTCTTACTTGATTTCTGATGTTGCAGGTATAGTTTGCTTATAAAGTTGGCGCTCATTTTTTGGTCAATGGTGAATAGTGAATGGTGAATTTGCAACCCATTATTTTAAGTTTACTTTTTGCATTCTAAAATATCGTGAAATTGTAATGATATCAAAAATTGCCTTTTTGGTCCTTTGCCTGCTTGCAACGTTGCGTATTAACTTTCGACAATCCCCTCGATCATACAGGCACCCACGGTTACATTACTCGTTTCATCAATCAATATGGCCCCGCCATTGGCTCTTAATTTTTTGTACGAATCAAAAGGTATGGGTGAGGCGGTTTTGATAGTGGCTTTCACGATATCGTTCAGCGATGCCTTGTCAGGCGCATCCAGTTTAAGCAATGAATTTACATCCAGCTTGTACTCGATCTGCTTTACTACGGCCTTTACCAAACGGCTGTTGATCTGCAACAGGTATTTATTGCCCGCTACCAATGGCTTGTTATCCATCCAGCAAAGCAATACGTCCAGTTCATTGCTTACCGCAGGCTGATTGCCCGTATGTACAATCACATCCCCCCTGCTGATATCAATATCGTCTTCCAGGTGAAGGATCACACTTTGTGGTGCAAAAGCCTCACTGGTTTCTTTTCCAGCCACTTCAATGGTACTTACGGTGCTGGTTAGCCCAGAAGGCAAAACGGTTATCTTATCCCCTTTTCGATACACACCGCTGATGATCTTTCCTGCATATCCACGGTAGTCATGCAAATCATCTGTCTGCGGACGCACCACATACTGCACAGGAAACCTGGCGTCTGACAGGTTGATATCCCGTGCCACTTCCACCGTTTCTAAAATATGTAACAGTGAAGCTCCTTCATACCAGGGAAAGCTGGCAGATTTTTCTACAATATTATCCCCGTTGATGGCACTGATGGGTATGTAGGTAATATCCTTTAAACCCAAAGTGGAAGCTACTGCTGCATAGTCGATCACGATATTATTGAACACATCCTGTGAGTTGCCCACCAGGTCCATTTTATTGATGGCCACCACCACATGCGGAATATTCAGCAGGGATGCAATAATGGAATGCCTTCTTGTTTGCTCCACCACTCCATGCCTCGCATCCACTAAAATAATAGCCAGGTCTGCATTGGAAGCACCCGTCACCATATTCCGTGTATATTGTATATGCCCTGGTGCATCTGCTATAATGAACTTACGCCTGGGTGTACTGAAATATTTATAGGCCACATCAATGGTAATGCCCTGCTCTCTTTCTGCTCTCAAACCATCTGTTAGTAAAGCCAGGTCAATTTCGCCATCCTCTTTGTTCTTGCTTTGTTTTTCTATCGCTTCCAGCTGATCGATCATAATGGACTTACTGTCGTACAACAATCTTCCGATCAATGTACTCTTGCCATCATCAACACTTCCTGCGGTTATAAATCTTAGTATATCCATACCCCTGTCCCCTAAAGAGAAACTTAAATTTGTATCAGTATTTTTTTTGCTAAATACCAATGGTTATAAATATTGAAACTCAAAATTAAAAAGAGCTTTTCCTGGTTCCCCCTTCAGGGGGCGGAGAGGCTTCAAAAATATCCCCCTTTCTTCCTGTCTTCCATGGCCGCCTCACTCACCCGGTCATCAATTCTTGTTTCACCCCGCTCACTGGTTTTGGTGGCAATGATCTCATTGATAATATCATCCAAAGTGGATGCAGTTGATTCAACTGCCGCTGTACAGGTCATATCACCCACAGTTCTGTACCTCACTTTTCTTCTGCTGATCACATCGGTATCATCAATTCTTATAAATTCGGAGGTCGCCACAAACTGGCCTTCAAATTCCAGCACTTCCCGTTCATGAGCAAAATAGATGGACGGCAGTTCTATCTGGTGCCGTTTGATATAGTTCCAGATATCCAGCTCCGTCCAGTTGCTGATGGGAAATACCCGAACATTTTCTCCTTTGTGTATGCGTCCATTGTAGGTGTTCCACAATTCAGGTCTTTGTAATTTTGGATCCCATTGACCAAATTCATCTCTCACAGAAAATATCCTTTCTTTGGCCCTGGCTTTTTCTTCATCCCTTCTTGCGCCACCAATGCAGGCATCAAATTTAAATTCCTCGATGGTATCCAGTAAGGTGAAAGTCTGTAACGCATTCCGGCTGGCAAATTTTCCTTTTTGTTCCGTCAGACCCTTTGCGTTAATGGTGTCTTCCACTTTTCTTACAATTAATTTTTCTCCGATCGTGCTGGCCAATGCATCCCTGAAATCAAGTGCTTCCTGGAAATTGTGCCCGGTATCAATGTGTACTAACGGAAAGGGAAACCTGCCCGGACGAAACGCCTTTAAAGCCAGGTGCACCAGTACAATAGAATCTTTACCTCCTGAAAATAACAATGCAGGCCGTTCAAACTGCCCCGCCACTTCCCTCATAATATGAATGGATTCGGATTCTAACTGATCCAGGTAATCTCCCCACTGTGTATTATTCTCAACTGCCATTTTAAAATTTTGTTTATTAACTATGAATCGTACTATATATTGTACAGGCAAAAATTTTTAGAATTTATCTAACCCTGCTGGTTAGCCGCAGGCTCATGAATATGCAGCCCACACTCTTTTTTATCAGCATCTTCCCACCACCATCTTCCTGCCCTGAAATCTTCACCCGCCCTGATGGCCCTGGTACAAGGCGCACAACCAATACTTACAAAACCTTTATCATGCAATGGATTGTAAGGAATATGGTGATCGCTGATATACTGCTTTACTTCGGCAGTTGACCAATGCAGGATAGGGTGATATTTAATGACCTGATTGCTTTCATCCCACTCTATCATGGGCCGATCATGCCGGTCTGGAGAATGTTCTGCCCTTAACCCTGTTATCCATACAGCATTGCCGGCCAATGCCCTTTTTAAAGGCTCTACTTTCCTGATAAAACAACACTGCTTCCGGTTATCAACAGATTCATAAAAAGAATTAGGCCCTTTGGATGAAACAAAATCATGCAGCAATTCCTGGTTTGGATAATAAGCTTTTACGGATGTGTTGTACATGGCGTTCGTACTGCTCCAGACAGAATAGGTTTCAGCAAACAACCTGCCGGTATCCAATGTAAATATTTTAACAGGCAGGTTATTGGTCAGTATTTCATTGGTCACCACCTGGTCTTCGTAGCTAAAACTGGTGGAGAATATTACCTGGCCGGGATATTTTTCAACCAGCAATTTAAGAAAATCAGTTATCTTTAGTCCACTAATTTGGTAGAGTAATGTAGATATTTCTTTTGTAGGTTCCATTTTATTTTTCTAACGTGTGGGATGGTTGGTGATTTTTTGGGACGTACTTAACAACAACGCTGTTTTCGGGTACAACAGCGCTTCTGGTGCATCACTATATTGCAGGGGGTGTAAGTCATGTATTCAGTAAGTCTACCTAAATGATAGACAAATGTAGGGTGGATTGATGGTTTTATAAAAAATATTTTCAGAAATTACCGATTGAGGGCATTTTGGGTCCAAAACCCTGGCCGGGAAGGTTTGAGATATTGCCGGGCTTAGTATATTTACCTGTTTTAACAGCAATACACATGACAAGAGAAGAAAAATTTATGCAGGAAGCCATCACCCTATCACAAAAAGGAATGGACAATAACGAAGGCGGTCCCTTTGGTTGCATCATTGTAAAAGGTGATGAGATCGTGGGACGAGGGAATAACAAAGTGAGCTCCAGCAACGACCCCACCGCTCATGCAGAAGTGACAGCTATAAGAGATGCCTGTAAAAACCTGGATACCTTTCAACTGACGGATTGTGAAGTTTATACATCCTGCGAGCCCTGCCCGATGTGCCTGGGTGCTATCTATTGGGCCAGACCCAAAGTGGTGTATTATGCCAACAACAGGCAGGATGCTGCAGATATTGGCTTTGATGACTCGATGATCTATGATGAAATGAACGCTTCACTGGAAGAAAGAAAGATCCCCATTCTGCCTCTGGGCAGGCAGGAGGCTTTAAAAGTATTTCAGCAATGGCAGCATAAGGATGACAAAACGGAATATTGATTGATGCAATCTTATGAAAATATTACTGTAAAAAAGCTGCAGTCCTCAGATCTTGATGCGCTATTACATTACCTGCACAACTTAAGTTCTGAAACAAAAAGCCGCTTCGGTCCGCATCCTTTTGATGCTGAAGGATTGATACAATTTTACAATGACAATAGTATTACCGGGTTTATTGCCATCGATCAGTATAGTAATACGGTTATCGCTTACTCAGTTGTAAAAGATGGCCTGCTTCATCATGATAAAAACAGGCTAAACGGTTACGGGTATCCCGGGATGGAAAACAATTCCTGTACTTATGCCCCATCCGTTGCAGATAACTGGCAGGGAAAAGGGATTGGCAAACGGGTATTTGATTACGTGGTGGAGGATTGCAAACAAAAAGGTACGAAGCGAATCATCTTATGGGGTGGTGTACAAAGCTCCAATAACAAAGCCCTGCATTTTTATCAAAAGCAGGGCTTTGTTACAATCGGCCAATTTGAATACAATGGTTTAAATCAAGACATGCTGCTTGAATTAAAAAGGCAATAATTTTTGATCCACCTGTATTCTGGGTAGATACAATTAGTTAAAGTATCGACGTAAGGTCCAGGCGATGGTTTCATGACCTTCCATCAGCCCGGTTAAAAAATCTGCTGTTCCGGCATCCTTATATTTTTCATCGTAGTCATCAATAAACTTCCTGAGTGCTTTTACCACGGATTCATGATCTGTGAGCATCTCTTTCAGCATACCGTCCCTGGAAGGATATTTTCCGGGTGATTCTTTAATGGATGAATGTTGTATAAATTCTTCCAGCGTTCCAATTACCGGGCTTCCCAATTTATTGATGCGTTCGGCAATTTCATCAATGGCTTCTTCGAGTTGCTTATAATGCGACTCAAACAGTTTGTGCAATTCCATAAAACTTTCACCCTTTACATTCCAGTGAAATTTTCTTGTTTTGCTGTACAAAACCATCGCATCAGACAACACGCTGGTAAGAATGCCGGTGATTCCCTTTAAATTCTTATCTGAAATACCAATATCTGGTTTCATAAACCTGCTTTTTTGAATGACTTTATGTTAATCTGCTGCCCGGCGAATCACCTTTAAAATGATCGCTATTACTGCAATAACCAGCAATAAGTGAATTAAGCCACCGGCATGATAACCGAGGAATCCAATTGCCCATGCTATTACCAGCACAAGGGCAATGACGTAAAGTAGATTTCCCATAATTTTTTGTTTTAAAATGTAAGAATGATTTCAAACAAATGATATGGAAAAATGTGCCAGATAAATATATACCTGCTACGATAATGTGCTGAAGAAAATATGTGTAGAAGCGGGGAAACTATTGCTCATATCTGTTACTTTGTGTAAAGGATTAATCAAAAAGATCAGAACTTAAATACCGGTCACCCCGGTCGCAAACGATAAATACGATCACACCCTCCGTAAGCTCTTTAGCCAATTCTATCGCTGCATGTGCAGCACCACCACTGCTCATTCCACTGAAGATCGCTTCTTCACGGGCTAATTTTTTTGCCATAACCCGGGCATCTTTCTCGGCTATTTCAATTACCCGGTCTACCCGGCTGCGGTCAAATATAGTGGGCAGGTACGCTTCGGGCCATTTGCGGATGCCTGGAATTTTTGAACCATCAGTTGGCTGGCAGCCCACAATTTGAATGGCAGGGTTTGCTTCTTTTAAAAATTTTGACACCCCCATAATGGTACCCGTGGTCCCCATCGAAGAAACAAAATGCGTTACCTTCTTGTCTGTATCACGCCATATTTCCGGGCCAGTTGTTTTATAGTGCATGTTGGGATTGTCCATATTCCCAAACTGGTTCAGCATCATGTAACCACCTTTTGCCACTTGTGCTTTGGCATAGTCAATGGCACCCTCCATGGATTGGGTTTTTGGTGTAAGAACAACCTTTGCACCAAATGCTTCCATTGTAAGCACCCTTTCCCTGGTGGCATCTTCCGGCATCACCAATTCGATGGGCACATTAAACAGGCTGGCGATCATCGCCAATGCGATACCAGTATTGCCGCTGGTTGCTTCAATCAAGGTCATTCCTTCTTTTATTTCTCCCCTGTCCAGTGCGCCTTTGATCATTCCATAAGCAGCCCTGTCCTTTACACTGCCACCGGGATTGTTGCCTTCCAGCTTACCGTAGATCGTAACATTTTTATTAGGGTTGAGTTTTTTTAATTCAACTAAGGGCGTGTTTCCAACCATATCTAAAATACCTGCCATTGTACTATTTTTATCCTTTTGTAAAATACAGAACAAATGTAAAACGAAAGAAAGCTTACAAGGGCCCGTTAAAAATTATTTCCCCTATTGGTAAGACAATGGTAAAATGAATGGCCGGGCAAATTATTCTTTGTACTAATATTGCCCCGCACTTATTCTGCTACAATATGATAAAACAGTTTCACTTAATAACAGCAATTCTGCTCACGGCTCTATTTTATATGCAACAGGGCATCTGTCAAACCACCAGTTATACAGCAACGCTGAAAAGAAACGACGGATTGGTGATCCCGTTTTCATTTCAACAACAACAAGCAAAAGGAAGAACTTATTGGGTGATAAAAAATGGTGCGGAAAAAATAAAGGTTGATAATTTTAACCAGACAGGCGATTCAATACTGATCCAGATGCCGGTTTTTGAATCATATTTCAGGGTAGCGAAAAAAGAAAAAGGGTTCGAAGGTGTGTGGGTAAAAAATGGTTCTGTAAAAAACAGTCTTCTTCCTTTTACAGCCAAACCGGGAAACAAAAAATTTGGTGTTCCTGCAAAAGCGGCATTTAATATCAGCGGCAGATGGGCGGTAAAATTTGCCGGCAATAAAAATGGAGCAATTTCCGTAGGCGAGTTTGTTCAAAAAGGTGATATACTAACCGGCACATTTTTAAATGCCACGGGTGATTACCGCTACCTGGAAGGAACCGTAAAGAAAGACTCTTTGTATCTCTCAGCATTCGATGGTGGTCATGCCTTTCTTTTTACTGCAAAAATTGAAAACAATAAAACCATCAGCAACGGTGTGTTTTATTCTGGTGCCACTTACAAAGAAGCATGGTCTGCTGTAAAAGATGCAACAGCCAAAGTGCCTGCAGAAAGTGTAGCCATGTTTGTAAAGCCGGGAGAAGAAAGCCTGCACTTCAGTTTTAAAAACCTCGATGGAAACACAGTTTCCATCACAGATGATAAATTTAAAAACAAAGTGGTGATCATCCAGCTGATGTGAAGCTGGTGTCCGAATTGTATGGACGAAACTGCTTTTTTAAGTGAGTATTACAACAAGAATAAACAAAAGGGTATAGAAGTGATTGCTCTGGCCTATGAATACAGCACCGATTGGGATAGAAGCACAAAAAGCCTGAAAAAATTTCAGCAGCGGTACAATGTAGCCTATGAAATCCTGAATACGGAAGTAACTGTATCTGACAGTCTTAGAACCGAAAAAACCTTACCCGAAGTAACTCCAATAAAATTTTTCCCCTCCTCTATCATACTTGATAAAAAAGGAAAGATAAGAAAACTGGATACGGGTTTTAACGGACCTGCCACGGGTGAACACCACCTGGCTTACAAAAAAGAATTTGAAGAGACGATTGAAAAGTTACTTCGTGAGTAACCCCTGCTTAACCGGTTTGTCGAAAAAATAAATCATCATGCCAAGGGCCAAAATCCCCAACCCAACCAGGCTTTCCGACGGCCTGTCGTACCCGGTAAACACCAGCACAGTGGCATTAAAGAAGAGAAATACCATTTGCAATAGAGGTTTTAAAGGGCTTTTAAAAACCCCCTCCTTCCTTTTCAAAAACAGGCTCGCCGCCACCGTTAGAGAGGCCATTAGTTGCAATACAAACCCGGCGTACAAGAGTACTTTTTCAAAAGAACCGGTTAGCGCAAGTACCATTGAAATGATCACATGCAGCCACACTGCTCTCACCGGGATGAGATGTTTGTTTTGTTTGGCCAGCGGCTTCCACAAACGGTACTCTTTTGCCAGCGCATGGGTAACCCTTGGCCCCACCCATAAATAAGAACTGATGGTGGCAATCAACTGGATGGCAATAAACGCACTTACCCATTTACCGCCTGTGCTGCCCAATAAATTATTGAATGCAGTAAAAGTCACTTCTTCTCTGCCCTGCATTTCCTCTACAGTTGCATTCTGTAGTAATGCCAGCTGAAATAATACATACACAACAGCAACAAAAAGGGTGCTGCCAATCAAAGCTTTTGGCAAATTTATATGCGGCCTGTCTATTTCGCCTGCCACATAACTGGCAGCATTCCAGCCAGTGTACGCAAAAGACACATATATCATGGAAACAGCAAAACCTGGCTGTAAAATTTCTTGCTGCCAGCTGCTGCTGAAATTAAGTGCACTGATACTACCATCAGGCAGTAAAAACCCGAGTACAATTAAAACAACGATAAAAATCACTTTGATAATGGTACTGGCATTCTGAAACCGGCTGCTATGACGGATCGTAAAACTATGCATCAGTCCGATTAATATAATGACTGATATGGCCAGCCACTTATTATCATTTAACCCAAACGGTGCAAGGTATTTGGTGAAGGCCATCGCAGCCAACGCTACAGGCGCAGAAAACCCAACGATCAATCCCGCCCAGGCAGAGAGGTAGCCCAACAAAGGATGAAACACCCTTGATAGATAAATATAGTCACCACCGGACTCTTTATACTGTGTTCCCAATTCTGCATAGGCAAATGCACCAAACAACGCCAGCAAGCCCCCTGCAACCCATAATATTAAAATGGTAAAACTGTTCTGCGCCGACGACAACTGGAAGCCCAGGCTCGTAAACACGCCGGTACCGATCATGTTGGCAATGACGATAGAGGAGGCCGTTATAAGACTTATCTTTTTCTTCAAGTGAACAGTGTATGCCTAAAATTAAGAAAGGCTGCTCTTTTCAGAACAGCCTTTGAAATTATTTGGGAGTTTACATTGATCCTTTTAAACCCTAAAGTGTGCAAATGCTTTATTTGCTTCATCCATACGGTGTGTATCTTCTTTCTTTTTAAAAGAAGCGCCTTCGCCTTTACTTGCCGCAACGATTTCGTTGGCCAGTTTTTCTGCCATGCTCTTACCATTCCGCTCACGGCTGTAACGAACCATCCATTTAATGCTTAAAGAAATTTTCCTGTCGGCACGAACCTCAGCAGGGATCTGGAAAGTAGCACCACCAATACGGCGGCTTCTTACTTCCACACCCGGTGTGATATTGCCCAGTGCTTTTTTCCAAACATCATAACCATTTTCGTTGGTGATCTTACTTACCCTGTCAAGCGCATCATAAAAAATGATGTAAGCACCACTTTTTTTACCAGCCCACATTAAATTGTTTACAAAACGGGTAACCAGTTTGTCATTAAACTTAGGATCTGGTGCTAGGGGTATCTTTTTCGGTTGTGATTTACGCATTGTTTAATTTTGATTTTAGGCTGAATTTCTTCAAGTATTAAAACTTTACTCAACCGTTTTTAAATATTATTGGCTGTCTTTTATCCTTTTAGGGTTAGAACACACTATTTTTTAGCTTTTTCTTTCTTAGTACCGTATTTACTGCGGCTTTTCTTACGGTCTTTTACACCAGCAGTATCCAGGCTGCCACGTACAATGTGGTAACGTACACCTGGCAGGTCTTTCACCCTTCCACCACGGATCAATACAATGGAGTGCTCCTGCAGGTTATGACCTTCACCCGGGATGTAGGCTATCACCTCAATCTTGTTTGTCAAACGCACTTTTGCTACTTTACGCAAAGCTGAGTTGGGCTTTTTAGGAGTGGTTGTGTACACCCTTGTACATACGCCACGGCGCTGTGGACAAGCATCTAAAGCCCTTGATTTGCTTTTTGCAGTGATGATTGTTCTTCCTTTTCTTACTAACTGTTGTATTGTAGGCATTACTGACCCTTTTTAATTTTGGACGGCGAAGGTATGTATTCTCATTTAAAAACGAAACATTCAAAGGGATTTTTTTCTGATTTTGTTGATAAACCCGTGGAAAAAATCCAAACCAGGTAAAAAGAGCAAAAAAAAGCGGCCTCCCACCACGGGAAAAGCCGCCTAACCTGTCAAACCAGCATCTACTGCCAGTATTTTTGGCTATCTGAGCACTATTTTTTGAGTCAGCAGTTTTTTACCGCTTTTATCTGTTACCTGAATTATATATACTCCTGCTGCCACTTCTCCAGGCCAGCCGAGGGTTACCGGGCCAGCATATAGCCCTGCTGCAAAATGCTGCTTTACTACCTGGTTCATCATATTCAGCAGCGAAATGGTATAGCCGCCGCCGCCAGGGTTGTTTAATTTCACCTTAATGATATCATCAGCAGGATTAGGATAGACTGTTACGGCCGCTGGTTGCTTTTTAATACTCACCTGAACCACATGGCTGTATTCCACCGTATTATTATACCGGGTTATTTTAAGCCGGTAGTAATTATTGTATGGGTCTGCCTGCACATCTTTAAAAGTGTACAAACTGCCAGGCCTTTGATCAACCCCGGCATCCACCCTGCCCGCAGGTTTGAACGTATTTCCAATTCTTTTTTCAATGGTAAAATATTTAACATCTGTATTACCAGCCATTTGCCAATGCAGCATCACATCCTTTTCAACATAGGCGCCTTCAAAGTGTTGCAGGTTTACCGGCAGGTAACCATAACATGATCCATCGAGCCGGTAATAGTAGGTACGTTTGATGCAACCGCTGTTTACATTGATATGGCAAACATAGAGGCCCGTATCTTCCGGCAATACAAAGGGGAAATACAGGCCGTAACCACTACCCATATACGTACTGTCTGTGCCGGTTACCGTATTTTTCTTATACCAGGCATATACAGAATTATACAGCGTATCAACCCTTAATGTGGTATGCAACTGAAAGCAGTTAAAATCAGCAATGATACCATTGTTTGCCAGTGGCAAAATACTGGCATCTTCCAGGCTGGCATTGCCACAGGCATCGGTGGCCCTGAGCCTAATGAGCGAATAGGCGTTGCCGTTGTTAATTGTAAATACCGGGTTTGCCTGTGGCCCGCTGATAATGGCCGGCACTGTCGGGGAACTGCCGATGATCTCATACATAAAAGGCCCTACCCCGTTTAATACCACGGCGCCAACGCTGAAACCTCCTTCGTCACATTGGTACGCTGATGACCTGTCTAATGAAGGATAATGATAAATGGGTATCACCACCGTATCGTATAAATTACTTTTACAGGCATCATTGATCCTGTAACGGATAATATAAGTGCCGGGGCCAAGATTATTAAAAGTGGATACACCCGCAGCTACGTTACTGGGAGTAACAGAAACACTGGCATTGTCTTTTTTTATGATCCGCACTGTAACCGAACCGGTATTGGAAATACCTGAAGCCTGGATGGTACCTGAACCATTTAGCCACGTTGAACTGGGGCAACGGGGGATAACCGTAGCCGCATGAGACACCGCACTTGCCGTAACACCTGAAAAAACAGAATCTGTTCCGCCGCAATTATCAGTTACGATAATGGTGTAGTGAAGACTGTCTGGAATATCCGGCACATGATCAATCCTGATATTACTGCTATTGTAAGCGCCCGATGAAAAATTACTGCCATCCGGGTTCAGTACCTGGATATTGTACGGCACCACTCCGCCGGCTATACTGATATTCAGCACTGCACTGCCATAGTAGTTACAGGATCTGGTAGAATTAACTTCTATGTCTATGGCAGCAGGCTGGGCCGAAAAACACCTGGTAACAACAGTATCATAACAGCCATCTGTAGCCTTGATACAGTAACTGTCATAGGCAAGTGAATTAAAAATACCGGTTGCATTACATGCCAGTAAAGAATCACTGCTGTTGTACAGGCAGTACTGAGGATTGGAAAAATTTTGCTGGCCACTGGTGGATACAGAAAAACCGGAACAGGCCCTGTTGCTGATATTGACCCCTGCATCCAACGAAGGCAAAGGCGGGTAGGCGTCAACGTAATAGGTGACGGTGGTATCCGGGCAGGCATTCCGGGCATATATAAAATAAGAACCGTAGGCAAGACTGTCGAAAATGCCGTTGTTGTTACATGCCACCAGGGTACTGTCCATCCGGTACAGACAATAATCCGGCGCTATAAAATCCGAACTAAAAATAGTAGCGGTAAAGGTGGAACAAGCCCTGTTGGATATTTCCGAACTCAGGTTGTATATAATTTGCGGGCCTGCTATGGAAATACATCTAGTAATAGTGGTATCATAACAGGAGTCGTACACACTGATACAATAATCACCGTATAATACACTGTCAAACACACCTGTGTAGTTACAATTGATCAGTTGACCGGTGGTATCATACAGGCAAAACCTCGGATTGGTAAGACTATCGCCTGTAACCGTGATACCAAAATTAGTACAGGTATAAAATCCCGGCTGCGGCGGATTGATGACCGGCACCGGCTTTCTTACACTAAAACAACGTTGCATGGAGGTATCCCTGCAGGTATCTGTAATGTTGATACAATAGTTGCCATAGGTTAAACTGTCAAACACACCGGTGGTATTACAGGCCACGATATTATTTAAAGAATCATACAGGCAATACTCCGGGTTGGATAAACCTGTTTGCCCGGTAACAGCAGCCGTAAAGCCGGTGCATATTTTATTCGTGACAAGTATATTTTCGTTTACACCTGCCTGTGGTGGCAATGCAGTAAAACACCGGGTGATAGTGGTGTCGCTGCAGGAATCGTAAGCGGCGATACAATAACTGCCATAATTGATGCTGGTAAAATTGCCGGTATTGTTACAGGCTATTTCAGTGCCAATAGAATCAGTAAGACAAAAACGGGGACTGAAAAAATTACTGATCCCCGTAAGATTTGCCGAAAACTGTCTGCAGCCAAAACCATAGGTATTTACAGACGCATTCACCGATGGTTTAAAACTGACCACAACAGGAAATTTTTTGATGATTCCGCAAGGGTCTTTTACCACCGCTTCAAAATTATTCTGACTGCCGAGATAAAAAGTAAAAGACGGGCTGCCCGACCAGATGGTATCGCCTGCCGAACGAACGATTCCATAAGTAAAACCAGGCATGCCGGTAATGGTGCTGATATTTCCCCGGTTATCACTCACCCGGATATAGCCGGTGGCACTGTCGCAGGATATCTTCCTGAAACGAACAGAGTCTATCTTCCAGGTGTAATTGTTTACGTTTACCAGTCTGGTTTGTATGCCTCCGCAGGAATCTGTAAGGCGGATGGTGTACAAGCCTGCCGAAAGCCCGGTAAAAGTACCTGTTGCATTGCTGGTTCCAACACCAGATGGCGATGGCGCAATGATGGAATAGGTAAAAGGCGCCCTGCCAAAATTCTGTGTGGCCACACTGATGCTGCCATTGTTGCCATTATCACAACTTACATCTTCTTTATTCAGGGTGAAGCGTGGATCCTGGTAAGTACCTGTAACCATCACACCGGCAATAACAACACTGCAGTTGGAGGTTATATCGGTAATGGTTACACTATAATTGCCTGGTGGCAAGCCTGTGATTGAATCAGTACTGGTAAAACTGGTATTCACCGGGCCATTGGCTTTATATTTATAATTTCCCGATCCGCCGGATGCCGTTACAGTAATAAAACCAGTTGCCATACACCTTGATTCATGCGCTGTGGCAGTACCAGACAATGTGCCGCACTGCCCCCGCACTACCTGCGGCATCAAACAGCCCAGCACAAAAATTGCCAATAGAACAGGGTACAGTTTCCTCATGTTTTAAATTTTGGTTTCAGAATATTAAATGGTTGCGATGTGCAGTAATACACATGCGGCAGCATGAAAAATTCTTTCAAACTTTTTGCAAATACAAATGCATTTGCACACTGGCTTTTTTAAAACTGAAAAACTAATGAAGGGAGGAATATCAAGCCAACCTGCTTTTTACAAGATGCAGATCGCCCCTGTTAGTTTTCCACAGAATACGGTTAATGGGTACAAGGAAGCGTTTTCAACTAAACACACTTATCCTTATTAGGGAAACGAAAAAGGGGACCACTTATTGTGTCCCCTTTCAATTATTTTTTGATTGATTACAAAAAAGTTATACCGTCCACAACCAGTTATGCCTGTCTTCCACATCTCCATAGCGAATGGCATCCATTCTTTTTTTCACTTCCGGTGCTACGGTCCATTTGTCCACGTCGAACAACATGGCAAAATCCTTATAGCCCAATTCTTTTATAGGTGCAATGGTGGCTGCTGTACCGGTGCCGAATATTTCTTTTAGTTGTCCGGCCCTGTAGGCTTCCATTATTTCTTCAATAGTTAAAGGCCGCTCTTCCACGGTGAGGCCCATTTCTTTCAACACGGTGATCACACTGTCCCTGGTAACGCCTGCCAGTATTGTACCTTCTTCAAGACCAGGTGTAACAGCTTTATCGCCAATAATGAAAAACGCATTCATTGTACCACACTCCTGTACATATTTATGTTCAAAAGCATCCATCCACAATACCTGGTCGTAGCCTTTTTTATGTGCTTCCATAGATGGATACAAGGCTGCACCATAGTTACCGGCGGCTTTGGCAAAACCAATTCCACCGGGCACGGCCCTCACATATTTTTCCTCAACATAAATGCGCATCGGCTTTGCGTAGTAGGGCCCTGTTGGACTTAAAATAATTAAGAATGTATAATTTTCACTGGGCCGAACACCAATGGCAAGATCGCTGCTGATCATAAACGGCCGGATATACAAAGAGTGATTTTCAAAATCAGGCACCCAGTCTTTATCGAGGTCAATCAATGCCCGAAGGCCTTCCATGAATATCTCTTCGGGCACTTCCGGCATTTGCATCCTGATTGCGGAAGCATTGAAACGCTGGAAATTATCCACGGGCCTGAATATCTGTACTGAACCGTTCTTCGCTTTATAAGCTTTGATTCCTTCAAAAATGGCCTGCCCATAATGGAACACTGCCAGTGATGGCTCAAAAGAAAGGGCCTGGTACGGCAATATCTCTGGTGTTTGCCATTGTCCATTGGAATAATCTGCCACCAGCATATGATCAGTAAAACACTTGCCAAAAGGTATGTTTTGAAGTGTAATGTCTTTCAGTCTGCTGTTTGGTGTACGAGTTATCTTAAAATCTTTTGTGGCTTCCATTATCCTTATTTTTACGGCAAAGAAACAAAAAAAAAGCTGGTCAAATCAACACTTCATGAGTTTAAATAATATTCAACTGCCTGCAGCAACTGTTGCGGCCTTGTATAAGAATAGCCTGGTTGAGTTAAAAACTGTGCCGGTAAGTGAAATGAAGACAGTCACTTCTTCTATAAATATTTTAGGAAAAAATGCCAAAGGCGTGGTGATCATTGTAAGTAATGCAGGTACCGCTTACCTGCCGGATGACGAATTGAATTTCTTGCTGGGAATTTTAAATGCCTGCAGACTCAACATGGATGATGTAGGTATTTTTAACCTGCAGAAAAATGAAGGCGCCGATTATAAAACCATTTCGTCAGCTTTACATGCGGAGAAAATATTTCTTTTTGGCGCTGGCGCAGAAGATATAAAACTGCCCTTGTCGTTTCCACCTTACCAAATACAGCAGTACAACAACCAGGTATATTTAACAGCCCCTGCATTGCGTGCATTGCAGAACGATAAAGCTGAAAAAACAAAATTATGGAACTGTCTCCGGCAAATTTTCGCCGTTTAATTTCTGCCTGTTGTACCAGCTATATTTCAAAGCCTGTTAAACCTTACATATGACAAACCAATTAGTATTCGCTACCAATAACCCCAATAAAGTTGCAGAAATAAAAAAAGTATTGGGCGGCCAGTTTGATGTGATTTCTTTGACAGAGGCCGGAATTGATATTGACATTCCTGAACCCTACGAAACATTGGAGGAGAATGCCCGGACAAAGTCAAAAACTATTTTTGAATTAACAGGAAAAGACTGTTTTAGCGAAGACACCGGCTTGTTTGTGGATGCACTAAATGGAGCCCCTGGTGTAAAAAGTGCAAGATATGCCGGTGAGCAGGCCACTAACCATCAAAACATCCAAAAGCTGTTAGAGCAACTCAATGGAATAGAAATGAGAACCGCCCGTTTTAGAACGGTGATATCGCTGATGCAAAACGGGATCGAATACCAGTTTGAAGGTATTTGCGAAGGTATTATTTTGTTTGCGCCCGTGGGTGAAAAAGGGTTTGGTTATGACGCCATATTTATTCCGGAGGGAAGCAGCAGGAGTTTTGCCCAAATGGAAACGGAAGAAAAGAATTTATACAGCCACCGCAAAAAAGCAGTAAAAAAATTAATTGATTTTCTCAGCAGCTGACAACTTTATGGCAAGAATAAAAATTGAAATGCCTGCAGTAAAACTTACGGAAGTATTGATCCCTGTAAGGATATCCGATGTGAACTATGGCAACCATGTGGGCAATGATGCATTTATTTCCATCATTCATGAAGCAAGGTTGCAGTGGTTGCGGCAAAACGGGCAGTCGGAAATGGATTTTGGCGGTACCGGGTTAATAATGGGCGACATCGCCATCGAATTTAAAAATGAATCATTTTATGGCGATGAAATAACCGCTTCTGTATATGCCGGTGAACTTTCCAGGGTGAGTTTTGAGTTGTTCTATCAACTGGTCACCAATAGAAATAACAGTACCCTACTGCTGGCCAATGCCAAAACCGGGATGATCTGTTTTGACTACAGTACCAGGAGGCCGGTTGCATTGAGCGAAGTGGCTAAAAAAATATTGGCAGGAAACTGATCAGCTGTTCCAGATGCGCCAGCTTTCTTCCGCCTGCAACAACAGCATTTCATAACCGTTCTGCACCACCGCTCCTCTCTCTTTCCCGTTTTTTAAAAATAAAGTTTCTGCAGGTTTGTATACCAGGTCGTATAAATAATAACTGTCAGAAATCAGGTGATACGGAACATCCGGTGCTGTATATTCGTTGGGATACATGCCAACAGGGGTGCAATTAATAATGACATTAAAATCCTTTAACAATGCCTCATTCATTTGGTTATAGGTGATAAAATGCCGTTTGCCCTCTTTATTCCGGGTAACAACTAAAAATTCAATGGAAAGTTTGTTTAATACAAACTGAACAGCCTTGGATGCACCACCTGTACCAAGCACCAGCGCCTTTTTATGATGCGGCTGAAGCAGCTTACTAAAAGATATTTCAAAGCCAGCAACATCTGTATTGTAAGCGGTTAGTTTCCCATTATCTACTTTGATACTGTTAGTGGCGCCAATAACTTTTACATCGTCGCTCCATTCATCCACATACTGCAGCACCTGTTCTTTGTACGGAATGGTTACACTCAATCCTTTTAATGCAGGGCAGCTTTTAAGCAATGCAGGAAACTCCTCAATAACAGGAATAGGAAATGACTCAAACATACAATCCCTGATACCTTCTTTCTCAAATTTTTCAGTGAAATATTGCTTTGAAAAAGAATGTCCCAATGGATAGCCGATCAAACCGTATACATTCATGATGGAAAACAGGATTTATACAAATTCCTTATCGAGGTATAAACTAAAGGTATCGCCACGCAAACCAATACGCATGGTTTCTAGGGCGATCATTTCAGAAGGCGCAATATTGCCCAGGTTTACATTGCAGCCTATTAATTCAAGAAAGTACAATTGTTGTGCTTTTTGCGGCGCTTCCCATAGGATTTTCTCTGCCGGTATCTGGGTTAAAATTTCCTGTACCAACCCTTCCCTCACTTCTCCCGAACCACGATAGATGCCAACATTACCGGCTTCCCTGGCTTCGGCAATTACATAGGTAGACCCGGCTTCCAGTTCTGCCCTCATCAGTTCGATCCATTTGTAGGGGGGAATGATATGTGCTGCATCCTTACTACCCACTTCACTCAATACAATGCCATGTTTGGTCAGTTTTTCAATATACCCGCATTTTTCGGCATGTGGTATGGAAATAGAACCGTCACTTACCTCCATATATTCCACGCCATAATCTTTACAAACGCTGATGTAATCTTCAAACTGGTTCCTGATCAAAAAAGCTTCAAACAAAGTGCCGCCAAAATAAACCGGTACATCAAAAGACCTGTACACTTCAATTTTCTCTCTTAAATTAGGCGTAACAAAGGCAGTACCAAAGCCGAGCTTTACCAGGTCAACATAAGGATGGGAAATGCTCATAAAATGCCGGGCTTCTTCAATACTCAGGCCTTTATCCATCACCATCGTGATGCCATTGGTTCTTGGTCTTGCGGTTCTTTCAGGAATCTGGTCGAGGTGAAAATTCATGCTTCTCTTTTTTGACCCCGACAGCTATCGGGAGGCGCAAATATAAACATTGACAATTAAAAAGCAGCCGGGCAAGAATTTACATAGCAGTTAACCTGTATGAAATGATGAGCAAAAACAGCTCACCACTAAATGGATTTGTTTCTTTTAAACCTTGCGATCACATCAACAATCAGCTGGTTTTGTAAAATAGAAGGATTGAGGTCAACCATTTTTTTTATAAGCTTCGGGTTCTTATCCATCCCGGCTTCTAATTGAAGTACCGCTTCTTTACTTTTTCCTGCTTCCAGCAAAAAGGCTGATTTATAAAAAATAAAAATGGGTTTATTATTTGTCATTGCCAGTGCATGGTCGGAATATTCTGCGCCTTCTTCAAAGCAATTGGTTTTATACAGGCATTTTAGTAACTCTATCCAGCCATTTACATTTTTGGGCTTTGTGCGCACTACATTCCCAAAATACTGAACGGCTTCTTCCACTTTTCCCATTTCCATATAGCATTGACCCATGGCCAGGTTATAATCCGGCTGGTTGCGGTGGATCCGCATGGCCGTTTCCAGGTTCTTCACTGCACTTTCCCAAATGCCTTCGTTCATATAGGTAACTGCAATTTTGAAGAACATATGGCTGTTTTCCTGGTTAAGATGTGCAGCCTTGCGGTAGTGAAATCTTGCCTGTGCATAGTTGTGGAGCCTGTCATAGCAATGTCCGATAACCTCATAGATCACATCTTCGGGCCGGGCCAGTTCCAGCACTTTTTGTAATGCTTCAATGGCATCTTTGTAACGGCGCAATCTCAAATAGGCATCCCCCATATTACGCCAGGCATAATCGAATTTTTCGTCGATCACTACCGCATATTGATAAGCGTCAATAGATTTTTCGTAGAGTTTTATTCCCTGGTAAGCAGCCGCCAGGTTAAACCATGCCAGTTCATTATAGGGAAACTGGTCAATGATAGACTGGTGTAGTTTGATACCTTCTTCATTACGGCCGGTAAAATCGGTCCAAAAACAGATTTTATACAATGCCTCTTCATTATTAGGATCCAGTTCCAGCACCAGTTTGAGACAGTCGAAAACTTTATCAAAATTCTCATAATCATCGTACACGTCGGCCAGTTCAAAAAGCAGTTCGAGTTTTTCTTCACCGTCAAAATAATCCAACGCAGCTTCTAAAACCGCTGCAGCCTTTTCCTGTTTGTCCAGGGCCAGGTAGGCATCTGTTTTGAGGATATAGAGATTGATATCGCCGTTATCAAGCAATTCAGCCTGCTGCAGACATTGTAAAGATTCCTTATATCTTTTAGCAGCGATCAGCAGATCAGCCCGTTTTATTAAAAGGGAGGAGGAATAAGCATACCTTTCGATAGCAAATCCAGTGGCTTCCAGCGCTTTCAGCAATTCTTCCCGCTCATCGAAATAATCAATGATCTTTTCAAAAGCCTCTTCTTCAAGAAATGAATGGGATCTTCCGGACCGCAGGTTGTCGTATTGATGAAGCAACTCCTGTATTTCGTCCCTGTTCTGGCGATAGTTATAACTGCTCATGCGTTGAAGGTTTTCGAAAGTTACGGGAATTTGAAATAAAAATCAGGAACGTGTAACTTTTCTTTCGGCCATTCGTTAAGAATATGTAAAATAATACATGAGCGGCAGGTTATTTAACAAAGATTTGTTTAGTTTTACCCAAATATCAATCAATGGAAAGGTTCATCAAAAAGGCGGCAATTATACTGACATTGGTCAGCGCAACAACTGTTGTGTTTGCTGACAGGGGAACCGGAAAGAAAAGTAGTAAGGTGAGAACAACCCTTAATATCACTCCGACCGCTACTTCCCTTAAAAGCACAGTAATGTCTAATTTAAAAAATGGTCTTTCTTACAAGGGCAGTTTTTTAACAACCAAGCATACAACCGGTACGGTTATTACCAGCAATACTTTAATGACCTACCAAAAGGGCAACACCACCTACCTGCTGCCATATAAAAGCAAAATGGCCGTGGCTGATATGGGTCAGGGTTATACTGGTGTAAAGCTCATCATCAGATCTAAAAAATAACACATCTTATATTAAAAAGCCCCCGGATATGATTCGGGGGCTTTTTTATTTTGTTATACTGATCAGGCTTTTTTGCCCTGTTTGTTCTCATCATAGGTAATGACCCTGTAACCAGCTTTTGGCAGCTCAAATTTTGCTTGTGGCACAATCGCCTGGTCAATTTTATTGATGGTATAGATCAAGGTAAGTTTACCGGTTTCAACCTGGTATTGCAGTGGTACACCGGCCAGGTTCTTAAACAATGGGTCGTACTCTTTATTCTGTATTACTACATCCTTAGTATAATATACCGTAAGGATAGAACCATCATTTAAAGTTGCAATAGCTTTTGTACATTGGTAGTTGAGTAGCTGCTTTTTCTCCACCTGGTCAGTGAACTTGAGTCCCTGGGCTTTCTTATTCTTTTCAACCCAGTTATCTTTTGTAAGCGTGATCATCAGTTTTTGACCACTGTATTCTTTCAGAATGGCTGCAGTGCCTGTTTTAGCATCATAAATGGTTTTTTCGCTGCCCAGGTTACTCACCATATCGGTACGGCTGTTAAGTCCTTTTAGATAAACTACCAGCGATGCAGCTGACCCCTTTGCATTTTTCTCCGCTGCATTCCGGATCTCAATATCATAGGTAAGCGTTCCTTCCACCAGGTTTTTTTGAGCAACAACCGTTGTTGTTATTACAACAAAAACAAGCGATAATGCCGTCCATTTATTTTTCATTTCATGTGGTTTGCATCTATTAATAGAATCACATGCCAAACTTATGGATAAATATGCTTCCGGGTTCAGTTAACTGGCCAACCGGCTGAAAGGTTAAGGGAATTTAACAGGAACCTATCTTTTTTTAGCCTTGTTCTTTTCCTCCTGCATTTTCTTTTGGGTTTCCTGCATGGCCTGCAGTTTCTCCTGGAATTTGCTCTGCTTCATAGGTTTCTTCCTGTTTTCGTTTATTTGAACCAATATTTTATCGTGATCAATGATATACTTCTGTATTACTATCTGAAGCAACAGCGTAATGGTATTGGAAACAGTGTAATACCAGGTAAGGGCAGCTGGTAAATTATTGAATATGCCCAATAAAAGCACCGGGAAGATATAGGGCATGTATTTCATTACAGGGTTGGAATTATCCTGCATATTGCTCATGCTATAAATTGAAATGAGCAGGCTGGTAACCGTTGCCGTAATAGTAAACAAACTGATATGATCACCATATAAGAAATCGATCACCGGTATTTTACCAAAGGTCAAAATAGAATCGTAAGTAGAAAGATCATTTGCCCATAAAAAACTTTCGCCACGCAACGAGATATTAGACTGGAAGAAGAAATACAATGACATAAATATCGGTATCTGCAACAAAGCGGGTAAACAGCCTCCCAGGGGGCTCACACCGGCAGACCGCCACAACTTCATTTGTTCCACACTAAAAGCCTGCTGATCAAGCTGTCCACCTTTGTCTGTGAACTTCGCTTTTAGCGCATCCACTTCCGGCTTTAATGCTTTCATTTTGGCGCCGCTCAAATAGCTCTTGTATAAAATGGGCGAAGTAAGCAGGCGGATAAAAAGTGTAAGCAGCAGGATCACGATGCCCATACTGGCCACATTCTTTCTTAAAAAATCAAATACCGGCAACAGCATATGCCGGTTGATATATTTTACAAAAGAAAAAATACCGCTGCCATAAGGCACGATCTGCTGCATTTCATTGTTGTATTTCTTTAATATGCCGTAGTCGCTGGGGCCGTAATACAATTGAAGGGGGACAGCACCATTGGCAGGTACCTCCACAGTAAAATTAGAGGTGGTTTGTGCCAGCAACCGGGTGGAAGTATCTGCAGGCACTGTCCATTTTACCTCTGCTGTTTTAAATTTATTTTTATTTACCAGTGCGGCAATAAAAAACTGTTGTTTCACAGCGATCCAGTCAACCGGCTGGTTAAAAGACAATGCATCACCTGAACCCAGGTGTTCAAAATCAAAACTGCTTTCTTTAAAATAACTTATTTCGGTCTGTTGCTTTTCGTAGGTGATGTTATGCTCCACCTGTCTGGCTTCTGTTTGCCAGGTAAGGTTAAAGGAATTTTTAGTGACCGCTTTTTCTGCTCCTGTTATCACAAGGTCAACAAGGTAATCATCCGCCTTTATGGTATACTGGTGCGTTATTCCCTGCCCGGCTGAGTCTTGTAAAGAAAATACAACCGTCTGGCTTTTATCTGCATTTTTTGTAACCACCGCAGGTGAAAAACTGAGGTCACTGGTAGCGATCTTTTTATTATCTCCTGTAAGTATATCGTAGCTGAGTTTATTAAAATTGCCTGTTTGCAGCATCACGGGCTTGCCATCAAACTCTTTGTGCTTTTTTATTTCTACCGATTTAGGTTGTGCGCCTTTGTTGGTAAAGGTTATTTTAAACACCTCATTTTCAACGGTGGTTAATGCCTCCGGCTGATTGATACTGTTTTGATACCTGCCTGCACCCTGTTCTTTCCTGGCATTTTCTTTTGCCAGTGAATCCTTTACAAGGGCAACCGGGTCGGTTTTTTTGGGATTCGCCAGCGCAACGGAGTCGTCATATCTTTTTTGCGCAACCTGTGCCTCTTTTTGTCCTGTACTATTCACCCAAAACATACCCATCATCAACAAACCTATCAATACAAAACCAATCACCGTATTTCTATCCATTCCCATATGTAAAATTTAAGTGGGCAAAGGTAATTAAACTTTGCAGTTAACCATTTGCCATTTGTATTTATAAAAAAACCCTCCAACATTCTGGAGGGTGATATTTAAAGCATTTCTGTTTGCTTATTTTTTGGCAGCAGGGGCTGCCTTTGCAGCGGCTGGAGCGGCAGCAGCTTTTGCCGGCGCTGCACCTTTTGCAGGAGCAGTAGTGGCCGCAGCTTCTTCCTGCTTCAACTGACGCGTCATTGTTACTGAAGCAATAGGAATACGTGGAGAGTTCATGATCTCCATGTTCTCGGCCTTTACATCCTGTACCCGTACGTTTCCGTTCAGTTCCAGTGCGGTAAGATCCAATTCAATATTCTCACGCAGGTCTTTAGGATAGAGCTTCACTTTCAGGTTTTTGATCTTTGTAACCAGTTTACCACCGGCTTTTACACCAGCTGGTACACCTGTAAACTTCAAAGGTAGTGTTACGGTTACTTTTTTGTCTTCCACCAACTCAAGAAAATCCACATGGATAAGCCTGTCGCTTACTTTGTCAAACTGAAGATCTTTTAATACACATTTGTGGCTTTTTCCCTCAACCTGTACATCTACCACCATAAAATCCGGTGTGTAAACCACGTGTTTGAAAGCTGCTGCATCTGCACTAAAATTAACTTCGGTAGCACCTCCGTAAATTACAGCTGGCACTTTGTCCTCAGAGCGAAGCTGGCGGGTGGCTGATTTGCCAAATTCGGTCCTGATTTGTCCTTCGATTGTAATTGTTTTCATTATATAAAAAATTTTGAGCGGCGAAGGTAGGGGGAAATTATCAATTGGCAATAGGCGATAAGCAATTGACAAGGAAAATACAAAACAAAAATCTTAACATCTAAAAATAGTGGTGCCTTAATAAGCAAACAATCAGCCCAACCCCTGGTTATTAATACTTTTCAGGATTTTTCATCATATGTCCAGGCATTTTTCCGATTTCTTCGTTTTTTTTCATAAGAACCGAAAATGTCTCGTTTGTGATGTAATGGCTGGCAAGGGCAAAATCAAGCCACCCAGAGGTTTCTGAGTTTTCCATATCACTGTTTGAAACTTTGGCTATAAAATGAGCAGGGTATAATTTTTTCGGTATGCTTCAAGCAAACATATGGAGACACTCCTCGACGACCGCCTTATCTGATCCATGAGGGAGTACCTTTCTACTATTGGGGAAGTTTTAGATATTTCGAATATCTCCATGGCCAGTTGAAATGATTTTTGATACAGTTTTGTATCCTTAACATTCCTTGCATACATATATTAACGGAAATTTATTGCCTATCATTTTTTATTCAGCAGCCTGCTCTTGATAAACAAGCTGTTGATACTCTTGTTTTCGAGTGCATTGCGTATGGCAATGGCAAACAATTCTGCAGTGGATACCACCCTTATCTTATCGCAACCGGGTTTTACGGGGATGGTGTCGCAAACCACCAGTTCTTCCAGCACACTGTTTTGAATGTTTTCATAAGCATTGCCGCTTAAAACCGGGTGGGTACAAAAAGCCCGTACACTCCTGGCACCTTTTTCTTTGATCAGGCCTGCACTTTTTGCCAGTGTTCCGCCGGTATCGCAGATGTCATCAATCAGTACCACATCCCTGTCGGCTACATCCCCAATAAGTACCATACTGGCTATTTCATTGGCCCTTTTACGATGTTTGTCGCAGATCACCATTTCGCATTCAAAATAAGTGGCTACTTCCCTGATTCGGTTGGCACTGCCTACATCAGGGGCGGCAAATGTTACATTGTCAAGGTTTAAACTCTCTATGTAAGGAATGAAAATAGCGGAGGAGTCCAGGTGATCAACGGGTATATCAAAATAACCCTGAATTTGTGGTGCATGCAGGTCCATCGTTACCACCCTGTCTGCGCCTGCGGCCGTAAGCATATTCGCCACCAGTTTTGACCCAATCGCCACACGGGGTTTGTCTTTTCTATCCTGTCTTGCATAACCATAATAAGGCATTACAGCAATAACCTTGTAAGCAGAAGCTCTTTTTGCTGCATCGATCATGAGCAATAATTCCATCAGGTTATCGGCGGGTGCAAAAGTACTTTGAATTAAAAACACAAACTGCCCCCGGATACTCTCTTCAAACTCCACTCCTATTTCACCATCGCTAAACCGTTGAATTTTTACATTACCCAATTGTGCTCCAAATTTTTTTGCGATCGCTTTTGCCAGGTATTGTGAATTAGTACCTGAAAAAATTTTTGCGTTGTAGTCCATGTGATTGCCAATAAAGTGTGAGTGTGAAAATAAAGTGCTGCAAAACTATCATTTAAAAATTGATGGTTACATTTATTGTATGGAAAATTTAAATAAAACTTCCAACTCCATAAAAAACTGGGCCGCAGATGACAGGCCCCGGGAAAAGCTATCATCCAAGGGTGCTGCTGCCCTTAGTGATTCTGAACTGATCGCTATTTTGATCAGTAACGGGTACAAGGAAAAATCTGCTGTAGACCTGGCAAAAGAAATCCTGAAGCTTGGCCATAACAATCTGAACGAACTGGGTAAACTTCCGGTAACAGCTTTCCAAAAGATAAAGGGCATCGGACATGCCAAAGCCATCACCATCGCGGCGGCATTAGAACTGGGCCGCCGCCGTCATGCAGGATTACCACTTGATAAGATGCTGATCACAACCAGCAAACAAATAGCAGAGTATTTAAAAACGATGATCAAGGACTACACTTGTGAAGTGTTTGGGGTGATCTTTTTGAACCAAAGCAATAAGGTGAACCATTTTGAGATCATCAGCAAGGGTGGTATAACTGGTACGGTAGCTGATCCCAGGGTGATTTTAAGAAAAGCGCTGGACACGGAAGCTACTTCCATCATACTATGTCACAATCATCCGTCCGGCAGTTTAAAACCAAGCAGGGCGGATGAAGAACTCACGGCAAAAATTAAAGAAGCTGCCAGGTACCTCGACATACGGGTGCTGGATCACTTAATAGTAAGCGAACAGGGCTATTACAGTTTTGCCGATGAGGGTCTTTTGTAAAAGGAACCGCCAATTGGATGGCTCAACACTAGGCCTGTGCTGCAGGACCACCAAAAGTAAACGGCAACTCCACCTGTTCCATATCCTGGATGGTTCCATTGGCTGTTTCAAACTTCTTTACGTTATCGATCATGGCTTTCATAAAACGCTTAGCATGAAAAGGAGTGAGAATGATACGGCTTTTAACCTTGCTCTTGGGTGTGCCGGGCATTACGTTCACAAAATCGATCACAAATTCTGCATGGCTGTGGGTAATAATGGCCAGGTTGGCATATTCACCTTCTGATACTTCTTCTGAAATTTCAATATTTAACTGATTCGGTTGTTCTGGTAGATTTGCCATATTATATAATTGTCCGGCAAAGATAAAAATAAAGGGCTTCCTTCCGGAAGCCCTTTAAAAGAATATTGTAAAAACAAAAACAGTTATCTCGGTTGCAGGTAAACAAAAGTATCTCTTGTATTACGGTCAATACCCCCTGAAGTCCATTTAAAATGAGCCACAATAGTTGATCTGCCATCGGCAAATGGATGACCAGAAATACCGTTTGGATAGTATTTACTGGCGGCCAATTCAGCAGCACCTTGTAAAAAATCAACAGATGTTCCCACGATGGCAGTACCTGGAGTAACGGTAACACTGTTGTCACTAGCAATATTCAACCTGGGTGCCACACCTGTGAAATAAGTATACACACCTGTACCTGCATTATAGATCATTTGCGTGTTAGCAAGTCCATCAGCAGTATTGATAGAAGCTGCTACAGAATTTGAACCGCTTGTAATGAGGTAGTAAGGCTGATAGTATCCTGCAGGAGACATTGACACGCCCAGAAATCCCGGTTGATCGCTACGTGCAAAACCACCATACAACCTGTAAATACCATCCCACTGGTTATTGGTTCCAATTTCAACCACCAGGCTTTTCTGCATAGCAGATATCTGGCCATCCGCATCCACAGAAGCAATGGTGAAACCCAAGGCATACCGGTTATTGAGATCCAGTGTGGTAATGTTTGGAATAGTAATTTTTAAGGTCTTGGCCAGCTCACCAGGATTCAATGTGATCACATAAGAGTCGCCAGACAATGGATTAGAAGGATCAGGCATAAACGCATTACCTGGTAATGGCACCAGTTCAGAATCATACGCAGTAACAGCAGAAGGATCATTTCTTACGATCACAGTCATTGTCTTGTTCATTTCATCACTGTTTGGCACATCCCTTCTTAAATCTGCAACTTCAAGCACCTGTGGATTTGAATCGAGTTTAGCGCTCAATCTTACATAACCTGCATATTTACCGTTGGTGGTATCAGGTATTCCATTGGGATTTGAACCGGCGTCAGTAAAAACAAATTTTACCAGCGTTTGTCCTGCACCATCCAACGGTTCACCATCGGTAATGGTTTTCTTACAGGCATTTAATACCAATACAGATATCCCTGCCAGTAAAAGCGTGTGAAAGCGTTTATTTGATCTCATTTTTAGTTTATTATATTCTTTGATAAATTATTTTAGTTCCTGTCCCACCAAACACGTCCATCCTGGCTGTCACCGCCGGGCATGGCATCTACAGCCTGCTGCAATTTATCGCCATTCAGGTTGTACTCGGTAATGCCATAAACATACCTGCGGGGAATCTGTCCACTGCTGTTCCTTGAATTGACCGTTGGCTTGATATCGGGAACGCCGGATGCAGGTGCTGGTAAAATTCCTTCAGATTTTCTCCAGTTGCTCCATCCCTGTAAACCATCGGGATAATAGGCGATCCATTGCTGGAGTGCGATCCTGGAACGCTTATCAGGTGTGATGGCATTGGAACCGGCTACAGTACTGCCGCCGATTGAACTAACTCCCTGGCCGGTATTGAAGTTGGCAGGACCTGTTGTTAAGTAAGATGAAGGTAAGTTAACACCCCATTGTTCAAAAGAAGCTGTAACACCATTGTTATAAGCCTCTTCCGCATCTGTAATGATCCAACCTAATTCAGCGGCTTCTGCTATCGCAAGCCAAACATGCGCTGCGCTGATCACAACTAGTGGTGAAGCGTCTGTGCGCTTACTGGCATTTAAGATTTGGGCAAATAAAGGTGTTTGCGGATATGCAGCTGTAAGGCCATAAGGAACACCGTTATTAGGTACAGTCACCATTTGATTGATACGGGTATCCGAAAGTCCGTTTAAGGCATCTGTAAAAGTTTTGGCCGTAGCATTGTCCACACTGCCGCCCTGGGCAAACCATGGATTGCGGAAGTTACCTCCGGGGTACACAACGGTAAAATTATCTGCGTTTGTCTCGATATACTTGTAGGTATCTTCAAATGCTGCAAGGAATTCCGTAGCTGCCACACCGCTGCTGGATGGATATTTGCGGCTCATTCTCAATGCAATCAGCATCCGTAAAGAATTTGACAATTTTCTCCATTTGGCCACATTGCCTGCATAAATAATGTCATTTTTTAACAATGGCGTGTTCTCATCAAAAGTGGCATTGGCTACTTTCAGATCACTGATGAGGCCTCGATAGATACTCTCCTGGTTGTCGTATTTAGGTGTAAGATTAGCTGCACCTTTTAATGCTTCTGAGTAAGGCATATCACCCCATCTGTCGGTTAAGGTCCACAAAATATATGACTGCAACACCTTTGCTACCGCAATCTGGTTTACGTTACTGCCGGCGGCTATTACAGAGCTCAAACCGGCTGTGGCGGGATCAGTATTCCGGTTGATGATCAACTGCAGATCCATCAGTGGGCCAGAATAGTTACCACTGGAATTTAGCTGCGGTAAAGTATACAAACCGGTACCTGGATACGTAGGCTCCGCAAAATACTGGCAATATAAACCCGGTTGAAGCTGGGCTGCATATCCACCAATCTGTGACTCCACATTGGTTAATAACGCACCTGTTAATGGTTCACTGGCACCGTTAGGGTTTACATTGGTATCCCCAAAGTCTTCCAGTTTGCTGCAGGCATTGATAGAAGAAAGTAATGCACCTGCAAAAACAAACTTCAGTATGCTGATATTCAATTTTTTCATTTGTCTTTTTTTGTAGGATTAGAAACCAAGTTTTAAGTTAATACCAATGCTCCTTGTTCCGGGCAACTGTCCATCTTCACCCGACTCTGTGGAAATTTCAGAGGTATCCATGCCACTAGCTTTTGAATAGATGAGCCATGGGTTACGCACTACGATGGAAAACACCGCATTATTTAAAACCTTTCCGAGTTTGGTTTTGGCAACAGGCAACCTGTAACCAAGGCTAACTTCCCGCATTTTTACAAAGTCGAGATCTCTGATATAAGGTTCCGCAATACCATCGCCATAACTGAACTGCTGGTAGTAAACCCTTGCATCTATATACTTCTCAACCTCCTTATTGGTTGCCTCGTCAATACCCCGAACATATACACCACCACCGTCAGCTACAGGATCCCTTACCGGAATTCCTTTGTTATTCAACCCGTCAGTGGTTGACCACAATCCTGTACCAGAACCATAAAATTCTGATAAAGAGAAAAATTTACCGCCAATGGCATAGTCAATATTAACATTCAGTAAAAAGTTCTGGAACAGGGTAATGCTATTCTGAACACCACCTGTGTACAAAGGCAAACTGCTTCCAAAATTAACTTCAGGCTCAGATACAAACAGGCCATCGCTATTTAATACTGGTAATCCATTCACACGTTTAAAACCAATACCTCTTAATTGACCCCATTGCTGACCGGCTTCTGTAACCAGGTAAGCAGAAGTACCAGCCTGTCCGCTTTGCGTTACTAACCTGTCTATACCAGGTGCAAGTTCAGTTACATCATTCCTGAATTGTCTGCCCCATGTAGCGTTGATATTCCAGTCGAAATTTCTTGTACGTATTGGATTAACAAAGAACTGTACTTCCAATCCTTCTTTTTCAATTCTACCAGCATTAGTGGAGAAAGAACTATAACCAGAACCACCGTAAATAGGTACGTTAAATGGAAAGTCTTTATTGGTTCTCCACCAGTAAGTTCCTGTTACCCCGATCCTGTTATTCAGGAATCTTAATTCAAGACCTAACTCTTTTTCAAGGTTGGCCACACCACGGAGGCTTGGATCGATCAACCTGTCTGTTTCAGACATCAGGATATTGCCGCCCCATTGATTGGTTCCAATACCATAGGCGATGCTATTTTGATAAATACCCAGCGAGTTCAGTACCTGTCCTACTGAAGCCCTGATCTTTCCGTAAGAAAGGAATGGGATCGTTTTTTTAACCAGGTCGCTGAATACAAATGAAACTCCTAAAGATTTTGCATCAATAGGTTTATTAGCAGGCTCTGTAGAAACATAATCTCTCCTGAAAGCCGCCTCTAAGAATAAATAGTTTTTGTAACCAATATCGGCCCTTACAAACAAACCTCTCCTGGTATAATATTGAAAAGCGTTTGCATAAGCGATATCATTTTTTGAGTTGGAAAGAATAAACACATCCGGAGCCACCAGGCCACCCATTGTATTGGCAGCAAATTCTCTCCTGTCTGTCCTGAGAATGTCTATACCAGCATTCGCATTCAATTTAAAGTCTTTGAATGATTTGGTATAGCTCGTAAGAAATTCGTAGTTCTGCCTTGACGTATTCAAATAACTGGTAGCATAACCGCCATAAGGAGCAGCCCGGCCAGCCAGGTTTTCCCAATAGTTAAATCCTGCACCTACTGTTGCGCCATTTTTATCAATGATGCTGTTCTGGAGTGCATTGTACTGTTTGGTTTCAGAATTAGAATTTAATTGCTGCCTTCTGTAAGTAAACTTAAACCTCAATTCGTTAGAAGGTTTGTAGGTAATGGATGCATCACCATACAACCTGTCTTTACGGTTGATGTTTTTTACATATTCCTGCCATGAGTAAGGACTGAACCAATACCTGGCACCATAAAAATCTTCTGGCTTCTCAGGGTTCCATCTTTCAGGGTTACCATGGTTCCAGGTAGCAAGGATCCCATCCGGGGTCATAAGGCCACCGAGTTCTCTCACAATTTTCATATCAACATTCCTGTGAAACCACTGGTTAAATGAACCGGTTGTATTGTTTGAATAACCGTCATCGTTTTCGGTATTCGCTGTCTGGCTTAAATAAGTAATATTAGCAGTAACTGTAACTTTGGGATCCAGGTCGATGGCTGCATTTACATTGAAGGTATTTTTCTTGAGGAAGGAAGTAGGAATAAGCCCCTTGATATCCTGGTTGGTGTAAGAAGCCCGGAAATTATAATTGTCTCCAGCCTTAGAAAAATTCACGTTATTGATCCCCGTAACGCCTGTGTTAAAATAGTCTCTTGCGTTATTAGGCTGCGGCGTCATCTTAGCCGTTTTAAAAGAATACTCTGTTCCTGGATACCATGCATACCATGGAATATACTCCTGGCCTGTCATCCTCGGTCCCCAGCTTTCATCTTCTTCGTAGTCATTGTAGTATTTGCCATCTAATGCAGCCCATCCGGCAGGATGGAAACCGGCGATGTAATTGAACTTCTTCATGTTGCCAATGCCGGTGCCGCCATTGTAAACACCACTGCCACCTCCATATTCATTTTGGTAGGAGGGCATTACATACACTTTATCGAACTGTACACCGGAATTGATCTCAATGCCGATGCCCCTTTGATTTTTCCGTCCCTTTTTCAGGTTGATAATGATGGCTCCATTAGATCCGTCAACACCAAAAAGCGCAGTAGCGGCTGGTCCCTGCATTACCGTTACATCTTCAATATCATCGATATTGATATCAGCGGCACTTGTTACAATGGTTCCGTCCACCACATACAAAGCACCACCACCGATGCCAATACCATTCTCACCCCTCAGCCTCACTTTATTGTCGCCACCCAATTTGGCGGCCGACTGACTTTGAATTTGTGCACCCGCAACTTTACCAGCCAATGCATTATTAAGGTTTGTAGACCTGATGGTGTTTAACTGCTCCGCATTAACATTCTGAACATTCGAAGCAGACGTACGTGCATTTCTTTTGATACCATAGGCACCCGTAACCACCACTTCTGTAAGCGTGTTACCGGCTTTTTCTAAAGTAGTACTCACAAAAGTGAGCGTTCCTACTGCCGATTCAATGGCTTTGTATCCTGTGGCAGAAACTTCCAGCACATCCCCATCTTTTACTTTGATACTATACGCTCCGCTACCATCGGCCTGTGTTCCCAGCCGGGTACCCTTCACTTTAACTGAAGCAAAAGCAACAGGGGCACCATCTTTATCGGTAACTTTTCCGGACACCACCCGGGTTTGAGCAGACGCCAGTAATCCACATAGCATTAGCATGGTGAAGAGAGATAAAATTCTTCTCATGAGATAATTTTGGTTTTTTTATAATCGTGTAAAAATAGGGATTTATCCGAAATGCAAAAATTTCGTTAAGTCTCTATCCATAATTTGACAGAATGATGAGAAAGATTGCTGCATTACACACACTAAAAAATATATTGCAGCTGAAATTTCACTTCTGTTCTTTTATTGCCATCTATTTCGTCTAAACCAGACCCTACAGTTGCCTTGTTTTTAAAAATTGTTTGCGCCACCCGGAACCAGAAACTCATTTTTTTACTGATATCGTAGTTGACATTTACATACCAGCGGTACCCTTTATCGTAAATAACCGGGATGGAAAAGCTGTACAATACATCATTTTCAAAGGCATAGAGCCTGCTGTCGTAACCGTCGGTTTCAAAATACATCAGCCGCATGTTGCCCGAATATTTTTTCATCATGGGCTTGTAAACCAGGTCTACATAAGATAAAAAACCGTTTTGCGGATTGCCCCCCGTACGGTCAAACCAAACCATTTCGAGCCGGTTGCGGAAAGTAAGGGTGGAATTTACTTTATAATTAACCTGCCAGCGCACATTCTGCCGTTGTTTTGGCATCACCGGGGCAATAATATTGCTGTCTGGATTATAATTACGGGGTTTTGTTTCGGTACGGTAACGGGCTGTTATTTCCAGTTGCTTATTGGGCTTATAAGTTACCTGGCCCAGGTAATCCACACCGGTTACTGGTGCATCCACCAGGTACCGCAGCCAGGGAAAGTGATAAAAATCCGCATAGGCATCCAATCGCCAGAAGCAATGTGGCCTGACACTGATACCTGTATAAAAGCCATTTTCGTTGGTAGGAAACGTGCTTTCGGTAAAAGCATTGGTGTACAATGACTGGTATCCCGGAGAAATATTCCGGTACACAAAACTCATATCTGCATTAGCAGCCACACTTAACAGCAGGCCATTTATAAACGCCTTGTTCCTTTTATTATCCATGGCGGCTTCACCAAAAAAATGAAGATTGCGGAACGTGTAACTATAATCTATACTTTGATTGCCCACCTTTTTTCCAGACAGGGCATATATATTATAAGGGTCTGCTGCCTTGGTAATAGGGAATTTAAAACTGTACTGGATCATATTAACTCCCAAATGCAGCCGGTTCTTATTATAGGCGATATTTCCACCATAAGCAATTTGCCGCTGGGCGCCCTTATCAGCTGTTTCGCTCCTGGTCCGGTGCAGGCCACTGGTTTGAAGCGAAGAAATAAAATCTTCATTGTTTAACGTATCCGTTACAAAGTTGGCATCCACATTCCTGTAAGACACAAAACCTGTTGCTTCCAAACTCTTTTTGGCCAGTGTGATGCCGAGCCCGCGGTGAAAATTAATTTCGCCGGCAGAATTGTAGGGCCTCAGCACCGGCAGTTGTCTTTTGATATTGAGCACATCCACACTTTTTTTGAAAGCGAGACTTTGCCATTGCGTGAGCCCCTGGCCCATATTGACGGTAAAATCCCCCACTGCCAGTGATTTTACGATACCGATATTTCTTACGAACAAATGGGCAGAGTAAAAGTCAAACCCTTGCTTTTGAGCACCCTTAAAAAATTGCTCCCCTGCATCTTTGTCAGCCACTACGCCAAACTGAAGAAGGTTCTTATACTGGTATTTATACCGCAAAAAATACCGCTGCGGCGAACCGGGGTAATAGTTGGTGGCAGAGGTGGAATCCAGCAAATAACCCCGTGACCTTTCCATCACCTGTGTAACCCTTGCCACTATGCTGTGCGTACCGCCACTGAGTCTTTCGCTGAATGTACCTGCAAAATCCGGTGCGTTGCTAACGGTGATAAATGGACGTATTTTTTCTATAGTGGCAACATCAAGCGCTGGCACCGCCTGCAACTCGTACAAGTGTATAAATTTCCCAAACAGGCTGCGGTAAGAAATTATGTTTTGAATTTGTAAAGGGGTTAGTACCACCAGTTCTTTTAATGTGGTGGCATCAGCATAATTAAGATTCACCGGTGACTTTAAAAACTGCTGCAGTGACTGGAGAAAAGTATCGTCTTGTGTTTCGGTGTCTTCATTGTTTTCGGTAATGGCTTCCATTTGCTGCTCCGTGGTGGTGGAGGGCACCTGGGCTTCGCTGCAAAGAGGTAAAAGAAGAAAAAAAGAAAAAAAGAGACGGGCGGTGCATGTAAATTGTTGACGCCACTGCCTCGTGACCATCATTTTTGCTGAACGGCCAACAGCCATCAACAGCAGTAAAACCCACCAGGTTGGTTGAGGGGTAGCAATACAATGACGCCAGGATGCGCCGCAGCGGGTAATAAAAAAGCGCTCTCTCATCGTTTTCGCAGTCACAAAAATTTTATTTTTTTACAGTACTGGTATTGGCAGAACTAAAATTATAAATTAACAACAGCCCCGGTGACAAGCCCAATTGCGGGTGATAACTGCCGCTGATGTCTAAACGCAGATTACTCCAGGCCAGGCCAAGACCGGCATAGCCAATTGAATTGGCCGAGGATACGCCTCCCCGGGCAAAAAACTGTTTGGCAAACTGGTATTGAAACCCGGCATTCATATTGACCGGAAAATCCTCTTCTTTCACCAGTTCTGCACTCACAAAGAACTTTTCTGATACGTCATAACCCAGTCCGAATTTATACGCAGAGGTGAGTTTTTCATTTGTTTTAGAAAATTCACCACCCACAGGATTATACACATGCAGTCCTGCATTCAGTTTATCCGTTAAATGCACCAGGGCGCCTATTTCAATATTCACGGTATTATCACTTTCGTAGGTAGGCACCCTGTAACCATAATAATTAAATTGAATACCGATATCAACTTTTTTACCGAGGCTGCGGCCGTAGGCAAGACCAAACTGGGTTTCATTAAAATTTTTAAACCCCAGGTATTTGGCACTTACACCAAAATTGCCCAATGAAGATGGGATGGCAACAGCAGCGGTGTACAGGCTGGTTTCGGAAAGCATAAATCGTCTTTCGCCATATACACCAGCGGTGGCACTTTTATATTGCGCCAATGCGGCCTGGTTGTTTACAAAGGAAAATACATCATGTTGCTGCGTACTGTCAGCCCCCAGACCAACATACACCGCTGATATGGGCTGTCGCAATGCCTGTGCATTCAGTAAATCAACTGCAGCAAAAAAGAATATATATGATACGGTGAATGCCTTTATCAAAGCGGTTAGTTTTAGTGTGAGCAATTTAGGAATAAATAGCCACGAAATACACCCCGGAAAAAAATAGGACAGGAATTGCACGGCTGAACAAGAAAAGTGCCCCTCATTTGAGCCTGTTCTTAAAATCAATTCCTTTCAACTGGTGCCATTGGTGGCGGCAATGCTTTACTTTTGCAGCATGCAAATTTTAGACGGCAAAACAGTATCGCAGGCAGTAAAAGATGCCTTAAAAACAAAAGTGACCATATTAAAGGAGGAAGGCAAAAAAACGCCTCACCTGGCTGCGGTACTAATTGGCAACAACGGTGCCAGCGAAACCTATGTGGCCAGTAAGGTGAAGAGTTGTGAAGAAGTTGGTTTTACAAGCACTTTGATAAGGCTGGAAGAAAATATTTCAGAGGACATCCTGATAAAAACAATTGAACAGCTGAATAATGATGCGGATGTGGATGGCATCCTGGTGCAGTTGCCATTGCCAAAACATGTCAGCGAAGAAAAGGTGATCAACCTGATTCATCCCGATAAAGATGTGGATGGCTTTCATCCCATGAGCATTGGCAAAATGGTGCAGGGCTTACCCACATTTATACCAGCCACGCCCTATGGTATTTTACTGATGCTGGAACATTATAAGATCGTTACAGCCGGGAAACACGCTGTTGTGATCGGCCGAAGCAATATCGTAGGGCGCCCCATCAGCATCCTGCTTAACAGGAACGCCTACCCCGGCAACTGTACAGTCACAGTTTGCCATAGCCATACGCCCAATTTAAAAGAAATTTGCCTGCAGGCCGATATTATTGTGGCTGCTTTGGGCAAACCAGAATTTTTGAAAGCCGATATGGTAAAAGAAGGCGCTGTGGTAATTGATGTGGGTATCACCAGGGTACCGGATGCATCAAAGAAAAGCGGCTTTGCAATCAAGGGCGATGTTGACTTTGCTCAGGTATCACCCAAGTGCAGTTATATTACCCCGGTACCAGGCGGTGTGGGATTGATGACCATTGCCGCATTACTAATGAATACGTATAATGCCTGCACGAAAAAACATGCATGACTGAAGATCTATGATCTTGATGCAGGATGTATGAACTATTGCAATGCAGACTACTTTGATTGAACATTGAATATTGATTATTGAACTTTGAATATTTATTTTGGCACACTCAACAACTTTAGATACACAAACACTCCCCGTAATGGAGCACTTCTACACCTTACAGGGAGAAGGCTTTCACCAGGGAAGGGCAGCTTATTTTATCCGGCTGGGCGGTTGCGACGTTGGCTGTGTTTGGTGTGATGTAAAAGAAAGCTGGGATGCCAATGCCCATCCACAAATGAGCATTGAGGAAATGGTACACACCGTTGAAACCAATACCCATGGCAACAAAGGACTGGTAGTAATAACCGGTGGTGAACCCCTGATGCATAACCTGGACAATTTAACAACAGCCCTGCAAGCCAAAGGTTTTGAAACCAATATTGAAACATCCGGCTCCAGCCCGCTGAGTGGCACATGGAACTGGATCTGTTTATCTCCCAAAAAATTTAAAGCCCCTTTACCTGAAGTAATTGCTGTTGCCAATGAATTAAAAGTAGTGGTATTTAACAAATCAGATTTTGACTGGGCCGAACAATATGCCGACCTGGTGCCGCCACAATGCAAATTGTTTTTACAACCAGAATGGGATAAGGCCGCCATTGTTACTCCGCTCATCATAGAATACATCAAACAACACCCGCAATGGGAATTGTCGCTGCAGATACATAAGTATATTAATGTGCCGTAAGGATTAGGGGTTTAGGATTTTAGAGGTTTAGGGGTTTAGGGTGCAGAAGTTTAGGTGTTTTTTGGCAACTCATTCTTCATTTTGTGTTTACCTTCAACCCTTCAATTTCGACTATGCAAAGATGCAGTACCGGTGGTAAAGCCACTTTCTTATTGTTCATTTCTCATTTCGCATTTCTTATTTCCTATTCCCAGTGGTATGATCCTGAAAAAGTAAATCCCAAAGCAGCAGAAGTGTTTATGAGTGCCATTGAAGATGCCGACAATTATAAGTACCCCGAGGCCCTTGTAAAAATAAATGATGCACTTAAAATAGAACCGAAATTTGTAAATGCGTACTTATCCATGGCAGGCATTTATGCCAACCTGAAAAAATATGATTCCTCCGTTTATTTTTTTGAAAAAGGGATCGCACTGGATTCTGTTTACTCTTCCACCTATTTTCTTCCTTACTCTATTTCGCTGGCAGGAACCGGCCAGTTTGAAAGAGCGCTGAATGCAGTAACAGTTTTTTTACAAAATGACAAACTCAACCAGCAAAGTGTAAAGGCAGGCAATTACAGGAAGTCTGTATATGAGTTTGCCATTGACTATGCAAAAAAACATCCCGCCAATAATTATGTTTTTACGCCCCGGAATTTGGGTGGAAATGTAAATTCAACCTGGCCGGAATATTACCCTTCCCTCACGATCGATGGCCGCAAACTGATCTTTACCAGGCGAGTGGATAACGATGAGGATTTTTATGAATGTACATTAACAGATGGTACATGGGATAAAGCAAAACCATTGGGTGGAAAAGTAAATACCAATTTGAATGAAGGCGCCCAGAATATATCGCAGGATGGGGAATGGATCATTTTCACGGGATGTAATTATCCCGAAGGACAAGGCAGTTGTGACCTGTATATTTCAAGAAGAACCAATAATGGATGGAGTGAAGCGGAAAACCTCGGTCCCATCCTGAATACAGATTTTTGGGAGTCTGCGCCCTCTTTATCCCCCGATAAAAAAGACCTCTATTTCAGCAGCAGCCAGGCGGGTGGTTATGGCGGAAAAGATATTTGGGTTAGTCACCGCAATGAAAAAGGTAAATGGAGCAGGGCAGAAAACCTTGGCCCGGTGGTCAATACCAGCGGAGATGAAAGTTGTGCTTTTATGTATGCCGACAACCAGACCTTCTTTTTTAACAGCACGGGGCATCCTGGATATGGCGCTTCTGATCTGTTCTTTACAAAAAAACAGGCAGATACAGGATGGAGTGAACCCGTTAACCTGGGCTATCCTGTAAATACCATCGATGATGAAGGCTCCCTGATAGTGGCTGCTGATGGCAAAACCGCTTACTACGCCAGTGAAGGAAAAGACAGGTTGGGTGCCATGGATCTTTATAGTTTTGAATTAAGGGAAGATATCCGTCCGCCAAAAACCTTGTGGGTAAAAGGTAAAGTATTTGATGCTAAAACAAAAGCAGGTTTGCCTTCTTCGGTTGAACTAACGGACATCAATAGCCGACAGGTGATCAGCCAGGTACAAACGGATGAAGATGGTAACTATTTAACCACATTACCTGTTGGAAAAGAATATGCCTTTAATGTAAACAGGAGGGGTTATCTTTTCTTTTCGGAAAACTACAATCTCAGTGATAATAATATTGACGCTGTATTTACAGCAGATATTCCATTACAGCCGATTGAGCCAGGCGCTTCTGTTGTATTAAAAAATATTTTCTTCGACAGTAAAAAAACGGAATTGCAACCCGGTTCTATCGCTGAGCTGAATAGTGTGATCCAGCTAATGAATGACAATCCCCGACTCAAATTACTGATCAGCGGACACACCGACAATGTGGGAAAACCACAGGATAATATCACCCTTTCCAACAACAGGGCCCTGGCCGTGGTAAATTATTTATTGGCCAGCAGGCAAATAGCCAGGGACCGTTTGCAGTACAAAGGTTTTGGAGAAACAAAACCAATTGCCGACAACTCTACAGAAGAAGGAAAGGCAAAGAACAGGCGGACGGAAATGAGTGTGATCAGTAATACACCCTGACCACGCCCCGAAAAACCGGAACGTTCAAAATAATTACTTAAGGTGAGTACAGAAAGATCGGTCAATCAAATTTAAAAAAAGAAGATTCCAGCTTTTTATAGTCTGTTTCTGAAACAGGTTTTGTTACAACATTCATGATCTCTACACGGGTAGTTTGATGCCGGTCTTTCAACTTATCCGTCAGTTTACTTACCATTCCATTCAGTGCTGATTTAACATCAGTGGAAGGCAGACCTGTGATCAGTTGTTCCTGGAATTTACCATTGATGACGGGGATGAAGTTGATGGTGAAGTATTTTTGCATTGTGTCTGTTTCGTCTAAAGCTAGTCAATGTTTAGCGCAACGCTGGTTTTAATATCCGTTGCCCCCGTTATCCTTTCTTAAAAGCTGTTCATATTATCTCTTTTGTATTTTGAAAAAGTGAATTATCTTTCTTGAAATTTTCTTTTCCCAAATGACCAACGACCTGCTTTACCAAATAGCCCTTACGCTGGTACCCAATATCGGCGACGTGCATGCCAAAGCCCTTGTACATACTTACGGCGATGCCCAATCTGTATTTAAGGCAAAGAAAAAAGACCTCGAGCAGATGGAGGGCATCGGCACCATACGGGCAGCCAGCATCAAAGCATTTACCAATTTTGACAGGAGCGAAGAAGAAATAGCCTTTATAGAAAAGTATAAGATCACTCCCCTGTTTATCACCGATAAAAACTATCCGCAGCGGTTGCTGAATTGTTACGACAGCCCGGTGCTGTTGTTTTACCGCGGCAATGCCAACCTGAACACCTCAAAAATAATTTCCGTTGTTGGCACCAGAAACAACAGTGAGTATGGAAAACAGGTATGTGAAAAAATGATCGAAGAGCTGAAACAGGAAAATGTGCTGGTGGTAAGCGGACTGGCTTTTGGCATTGATACCCTTGCTCATAAAGCGGCATTAAAACATCAATTACACACGGTAGGTGTAATGGCGCATGGGCTCGACAGGATCTATCCTTCGCAGAATAAAAGCCTGGCCAAACAAATGGTGGAGCAGGGCGGGCTGCTCACAGAATTCCCCAGCAATACCAACCCGGATAAACAGAACTTCCCCAAAAGAAACAGGATCGTGGCGGGTATGTGTGACTGCGTGGTGGTGATAGAAACAGGCAAAAAAGGGGGCTCACTCATCACTGCCGAACTGGGCAACAATTACAACAAAGATGTATTTGCCATCCCGGGCCGGGTAAACGACAGCAAAAGTGAAGGCTGTAATTACCTGATCAAAAATAATAAAGCTGCCTTGATCAATAATGCAGATGACCTGCTGGATCTGATGAACTGGAAGCCGGTTGAAAAAAAGGCCATCAAAAAACAACGGGAATTATTTATTGAATTGAGTGCTGATGAAAGAATAGTTGTTGATATTTTAAACAGCCAGGATACGATCCAGATAGATGAATTGTATTTTAAAAGCGGCCTGAGCAGCAGTGCGGTAGCGGCTGCTTTACTGATGCTGGAGATGCAGGGTTTGGTGGCGAGTATGCCGGGGAAGGTATATAAAATTATCTAGCCTTTCATCACCCCGATCTTCTCCCCCTTCCATTCCGGGAACAAGGCAGCATCATTATTGATCAGCAAATGCTTATCGGCCACTTCACTAAAAATACTTCTGAAATCCGTTGTTACTGCCAGGTCGCGGCCATCGGCTAAATTTTCCTTTACCAGCGGCTGCACGGTACCATGCACTTTACCGCCGTTGACATCGTTACCCAAAATAAAACAGCAGCTGCCTCTTCCATGATCGGTGCCGCCACTGCCATTTTGCTTTACCGTGCGGCCAAATTCGGTTGCCGTCATTACAGTTACGTCATCCTGCATACTACCCAGGTCGGTCCATAGCGCCTGCATACTGTTACTGAGGTCAGCCACATTTCTTGCAAATGCACCATTATCTGTTCCCTGGTTAAAATGCGTATCCCATCCGCCGCTTTCTGCAAATGCCACTTCAAGCCCCACATCCATTTTTATCAACTGGGCTATCTGCTTTAAAGCATTGCCCAGGGGAGAACTGGGGTAGATGGCACCGTTAGCAGGTGTATAATTCTTTGCATCAGCTTTGCTGAGCATCTTCACTGCATCAAAACTTTCTTTACCGGTTTTATTTAACAAAGAAGAACTGGTTTGATCGTACAGGTCTTCAAAACTTTTGGCAGCCAGGTTGATACTGCCTTTGCCGGGGAGACTAAAATCTTTGAGGTTACTGATGGCCACTGTTTCGTTATCGCCATAAAATGACCGGGGCATGGCGCTGGTCATACTCACTGCACGAAATGGAGTGGCATCATGCCCGAGTAAACCCACTGCCCTGTTAAGCCAGCCACTGGCCGTGCCTTTATTAAACGGGGTGCCGCTCTCCATATAATCCTGTGCATCAAAATGGCTGCGGGTATTATTGGGTGAACCCATTCCATGCACAATGGCCAGTCTTTTTTCTTTGAACAGCGTTTCAAATACTTTCATGGAAGGATGCAGGCCAAATGTTCCATCCAGGTCGATGAGTGGTACTTTGCTGGATTTGGCAGCATCCATAAATAAGGTTGGCCGGGCATTCTTTAAATTTTCGTCTGTGAAAGGAGATACTGCCATCAATCCATCCATAGCACCCCGCTGAAAAATAAATACCAGCACTTTTTTCTTTTTGTACGGACGCAGCCATTTATCACTCTCCGCTGCACGGGCAATAAATGTTGGAATACCCCCCACCCCAATACTGAAAAGGGCTAAGCCTGCATGTTTTAAAAATGCTTTTCTTGAAGACATAGAACTCTTTTATATTAATATCATTCTGAAATGTTACTTGTTTCTCGTTGTTCCGTTTCTTGTTATTTTCAACTCAATCAGTACTCAAAATTTTTAACTTTCTGCGATTTATAAAGGTTGTAACGATTCACATACAACCAACTCGAAACAAGTAACGGGAAACAACCCGCTGACTGTTACTTCCAAATACTCCCAACAAGAAACAAGTAACGAGCAACACCTTACTGTCTCCCATATATAAACTCCTAAACCTGAATACACCCAACAAGAAACAAGTAACAAGAAACTTCCTAACGTCTTTGAAACTCCGGTGACCCCAAAATAATACCCACTACCTGCGCCAGCATACTGTTATTTCCGGCAGCCACCGGCATACTCACTTCTTTTCCATTTTTCTTTTTCAACATCTTTTTAGTCAGTTTTTCTTCACTCCTGTTTTTATCATTCAGCACATCCCCTTCATCATTGGCCATCATTTTTTCTTCCGGCATTGCTGCAGTTGCTGCTACGGTATTTTTATCGGCGGCAGTTTCTATTTTCTGCTGTATAGACGGATCGTTGATCATTGGTTCCAGTCTTTTTATTGTTGCATCCAGGTTTCTTTCGGGCATAATGATCGCCGAATATTTCTTTAATGCATCCACCGCACTTTCCGGTTCATGATTGTTGTTTAAAGCACCTAAGTTGAAACTCACACCGGGTATTTTTTGCGATGCAAAGGCCAGCCCAAATTTCATCCTGTTCAATAAAGAGCCTGTATTGATCCAGTACTGTCCCTTATCAGGAAAACCTGTGGGAGCCTGGTAGTAATACAATTTTTGTCCCATTTTTGATATCCATTGATAGAGCATAAAAGGCGCTTCCACTTCGGCATCCAATGCCCTTACCGCACTAATGGTTAATTCAAAAGGTGATTTTGTTTTTTCTCTTATCACATCTGTTTTCCAGAACTCCGGCGCAGCTACCATTGTCATCAATACTTCTTTAATATTTCCTTCGCTCTTTGTAAAGGCCGCTGCCATTTTATCGATCAATGTTTGCGGCGGGGTATCACTTACAAAACGCACGGCCAGTTTTTTTGAAATGAATGTTGCCGTGGAGGAATGATTGGCCAGCATATTGATCAGTTCCACCCCTTCTTCGTATCCACCACCAGCAGCAAATGTTTTACCCAATACTTTTTTCTCCTTATCGTCGTGCCGGTTCATGGCAAAAAAGAAATCACCTTTATGCACAAAACCTCTTGTGATTAAATTCTCCTCCCCAAACTTGTCGATCAGTTTTCTTGCAAAATTGGATGGCCCAAGATCCTTAAGCGGGTACACCGTCCACCCGGTTAATACCCTGGCCGCTTCCGTTACATCCGCCTGTGTGTAACCACCATCAACACCCAGCGTATGCAATTCCATTACTTCCCTGGCGTAGTTTTCATTGAGGTCCTGTTCTTTCTTTCTCTTTTTCAACTGCTCCATCTTTTTCTCTTTGTCCTCCTCACTGCCGTCCATTACTTCTTTCATTTGTTTCTCCAGTACTTTCCTTCTCTTCTGTTCGTGTGCTTCGGATTCCGCATTCTTGCCGCTGCTGTTAAAATTATCCAGGTAAAAAAGCATGGCAGGCGATTGGGCGGTAGCCAGCAGCAGGTCATTAAACTTACCCGTAACATTGGGGCGTATCACATCTCTTTCATAAGCAGGAATAAACTGGGCACAATCATTTTTTGTGGCACTCACATTAAAGTGGTTGAACCAAAATTCGGTGAGTACCTGTTGCAATTGATTGTTGCTGTAAGCAGCAGTTAAAATTTTTTGATTGGCAAACTGGCGGTACAATTCTTTTTGCGGGCGGTAGCCTTTTTGTTCCATGTATGCTGTTACCTTATCACGATAGGCTCCCTTATCAGATTTATCAACAGAGTCTTTATTGATCACACCTTCCTCAATGGCCTGTCTTAAAATTTTAGCATTTCGTGGAAAGGTTGTCAGCACCTGTTCGTTTGATAAAGACAAGGCATCATATTCTTTTAGTCTTTCCATTAAAGCAGCATCATCCAGCTTTCCATCGAGTTGTTCTGCAAACCAGTTTTCCAAACCCTTTTTTACTATTTCGTCCATTTGCCCCGGCTTATTGCCAAAAGTAAATCGGTCAATTAAATGTGCTGCCGCCTGGCGCTCCGTAAGCCCGGCTTTTTTCCAGGGCATAGTGAAACCAGCATTGTACGTATTGAAGGAGGACAATATTACTGTGCCGGATAAAACAATCAAAAAGGCAAGCGTAAAACGGACCGTCTTTTTCATTCGAAGAAGTTTGTGAGAAGTAAATTTACGCCGTTAGGATAGTTACCATTACATAAAGTTTAATGAACCCCCTGTTTTTTTATATCACTCTCCTTACCTTTGCACATGGCAACAATAAAAAACGCTCCCCCCGCTAACAAAACCCCTAATTTTTTTGGTGAAGGCTTAACATTTGATGATGTGCTGCTGATGCCGGCCTATTCAGATATTCTTCCCAGGGATGTTGATATCAGCACAAATCTTACAAAAAATATCAAACTGAATATTCCTATGCTGAGTGCAGCCATGGATACAGTAACAGAAGCCTCACTCGCCATTGCCCTCGCAAGGGAAGGCGGCCTGGGTATCCTTCACAAAAACATGACGATTGAAAAACAGGCCGAACAGGTTCGAAAAGTAAAAAGAAGTGAGAATGGTTTGATCCTGGACCCGGTAACCCTGTCACCTGATGCTACCATTGGCGAAGCAGTTAGACTGATGAGAGAAAACCGCATCGGCGGCATTCCCATTATTGACAGCAGCAGAAAATTAGTGGGCATTCTCACCAACCGTGACCTTCGTTTTGAGCGCCACTACAAGGATAAAGTGAGTACCATCATGACGAAAGAAAATCTTATCACTGCACCGGAGGGTACCGATCTGAAAAAAGCGGAACTCATCTTTAAGAAAAATAAAATTGAAAAATTACCGGTGGTAAATAAGGCAGGTGTTTTGATCGGACTGGTAACATTTGGAGATATTTTAAAACTTAAAAGCTATCCGCACGCCATCAAAGATTCATTTGGTAGACTGTTGGTGGGTGCTGGAGTGGGTATTACGAAAGATACACTGGAAAGAGTGGCCGCATTGCAGCAAACAGGCGTGGATGCTATCTGTCTTGATAGTGCTCATGGCCATACCAAGGGCGTAATGACAGCATTGAAAAATATAAAAAAGTCATTTAAAGGTTTGCAGGTGATCGCAGGCAATGTAGGCACAGCAGCGGGTGCCAAAGCATTGGCAGAGGCGGGTGCAGATGCGGTAAAAGTAGGCATTGGCCCGGGCTCTATTTGTACCACCAGGATTGTTGCCGGCACGGGTGTTCCGCAAATAACGGCTGTGATGGAAGCGGCTGCTGCATTAAAAGGAAAAAATGTGGGCATTATCAGTGATGGTGGTATCAGGTACACAGGTGATATGGTAAAAGCATTGGCGGCCGGCGCCAGTTGCGTAATGATGGGAAATGTATTTGCAGGTACAGAGGAAAGTCCGGGTGAAACGATCATCTACGAAGGAAGAAGATTTAAACAATACCGGGGCATGGGCTCGCTCGGTGCAATGGCACAAGGCAGCAGCGACCGTTATTTCCAGGATCCCGAAGATGATATCAAGAAATTTGTACCAGAGGGTATTGAAGGCCGTGTAGCCTTTAAAGGTCCATTAAAAGAAGTGGTGCATCAATATACAGGCGGCTTGCGGGCAGGTATGGGGTATTGTGGTGCTTCAACCATCAAAGCATTGCAGGGAGCTACTTTTGTAAAGATCACCAATGCCGGTATGAGAGAGAGCCATGCGCATGATATTGCGATCACGAAGGAGGCGCCGAATTACAGCAGGTAACCCCCTCCGTCCCCAACTTGTTGGGGAGGAACCAGGCAAGCGTCTGAATCTTTAAACGCTTGTAAAGATATTAAAGCCGATTTGTACTGTTGCTTAAAGAATAATAGATGATGTGGAAGATAGAATAATCATTAAAGGTATAAGGCGCCGCCTCTTCTCTTTCAGGAGAAGAGGAAGGGTGATGAGGTGATAAAGGAAGATCAGGATACAATCATTTTATCTCAACTCATCTTGATTGTAAGTTTATCAAGAACTTTTTTCGAGTCGCTCTTTTACTCAATACCTTTATACATCAGAAAATTCAATTGTTGATATTACTTTAATGAAAAAACTCACACTCCGCTTTCTTTTCATTTGCATATTAGCACATCAGCCAATCAGCATATTTGCCCAGGATAGTTCTCACTTACGCATCAGCCTGCTCACCTGTACACCCGGCGACCTGATGTATTCTACTTATGGCCACAGTGCTTTACGGGTGATTGACAGCGGTGCCACGGCAAATACGCAGGTAAAAGACATTGTTTTCAACTATGGTACTTTTGACTTTGAAGACCCTGCATTTCTTGCAAAATTTGTAAGAGGCAAACTGCGGTACTTTGTTTCAGCCGATCAGTTTGTTGATTTCAAAGCGGAATATCAATATTACAACAGGGGCATTATTGAACAGGTATTAAACCTTACAGGGGCAGAAAAAACAGCCATTAAAAATTTCCTGCTTAATAATATCAAAGAAGAAAACAAGTATTACCAATATGATTTTTTGTTTGACAATTGCACCACCCGGCTCCGGGATATTATTGTACAACAAAGACAAATCAAACCTGTTTTTAAAAATGTAATGCCGGCTGGCACCAGGTTCCGGCAGGCTATACACTTTTACCTTGATAAACGCTTTAAGGACTGGGATAAATTAGGCATTGATATTTTGCTGGGTGCACCTGTTGACGCGGTGATGACAACTGAACAGCAACAGTTTTTGCCGGATAATTTGATGATGGCTTTTGACAGCACCAATCAGCTTGTCTTATCAACCGCCAGTCTGTACCCCTATCAAACGCCTGTAGTCAGCAGGTCCTGGTTCAATCCGCTGGTGGTTTTTAGTTTGTTGCTGCTATTGATCGTACTGCTTGATTTTTCAAAAAATAAAAAGGCGGCAGGCTTTATAAAGGCATTTGACCGTACACTCTTCTTTTGCACTGGTGCACTGGGTATTCTCCTTTTGTTTATGTGGTTTGGAACCGATCATGCCATGTGTAAGAATAACTACAACCTGCTATGGGCTTTCCCCACTCATGTTTTTATTGCTTTTGTAATGGGTGGCTCCAAAAGATGGATAAAGAAATATTTCTTTTTTACTGCTATTATGCTGCTGTTGCTGTTGGCAGCCTGGTTCTTTTTGCCTCAACAGCTGAATCTATCACTTTTGGCAATTGTTTTGTTATTGCTGTACAGGAGTTTGAGAAAATATCAAACCATTCAATAAACCGGCCGGTACCGGGGTACAGCCGGTCCGACCTTCGGTATCGACCGGCATAAATAGACTCATTATGGAAGCAAGATCACTTCTCTATCAAGATAAAAAGATCGCCTACAAAGTGTATGGCGAAGGAAAACCTGTATTGCTGCTGCATGGTTTTGGCGAAGACAGCAAGATCTGGAAACCGCAAATAGAATTCCTGGAGCCGCATTTTCGGTTAATCGTACCAGATATACCGGGCAGCGGCGAAAGCGACCTGGTTCCGGGTGCTACGATAGACACTTATGCTGACATTATAAAAGCACTTTTTGATATTGAACTGCAAACCCCGCTCGAAGGGGCTGTTGTAGTCGGTCATTCTATGGGAGGCTATATCACATTGGCATTGGCAGAAAAGTATCCCCAATACTTAAAATCCTTTGGCCTATTTCACTCTTCTGCTTTTGCAGACGGAGACGAAAAAAAAGAAACCCGGAGAAAAGCCATTGATTTTATAAAAGAAAAAGGGGCCAGCACATTTATTAAAACCAGTACACCAAATTTATTTACAGAAACATACAAGGAAAAACATCCAGAGAAAGTTGAAAGCCTGGTAGAAGAAGGAAAACAATTTACTCCGGAAGCCCTGGAGCAATACTATGAAGCGATGATTGCCCGGCCCGACAGAACAGCTGTATTAAAAACATTTCCCAAACCTATTTTATTCATCATCGGCCAGCATGACAAGGCCATTCCTTTTGAGGACAGCATGAAACAGTGCCACCTGCCTTCACAAAGTCATGTGCATGTTTTAAGGGAGAGTGCCCATATGGGCATGTGGGAAGAGGAGGATAAGGCCAACAACATATTATTATCGTTCTTACAAATATCTTAACCCGTTCATCCATTTAATTTGCCGTTACATACAGATGTTTGGACGGTACAGTCTCTCAAGGCAGCCTTTTGGGTAATTTCTTCGTCTTTTTGTTATTACCTTTATCGCTCATGAAGAAGTACCTCTACGTCTTAATATTTTTATTTGTTTTTTCGGACTCTTTCGCCTCCCATATTGTTGGTGGCGAAGTTTTTTATACCTATATCGGCCCTGGTTCCACAAATGGTACGAGCAGGTATTCAATCACCATGCGGTTATTTACAGATTGTTTTCAGCAGTGCGGCCCGCCAACAAATATCGCCTGCCCACCCGACAATGTTATTATAGGTATTTTTATCAATACAGCTCCTTTTGAAAGGTTCAGGGATGTTACACTTCCCCGTGTAGGACAGCCATTAATAAACCTTACCACCTATCCAGCCTGCATCACCAGTCAACCACCCGTGTGTTACCGGGTCAATACCTATTCAGCAGAGGTTGAATTGCCCGATAATAACCCCGGCTACAGGATGAGTTACCAGAACTGTTGCAGGTTGAGCACTTTAAATGTTTTAAATAACGCACCCACTATTAATACGGTACCTGGTTCAACTTATGAAGCAGTGATGCCCGGTATCAATTTAGTGTCTGATAAAAAGAATTCCTGTGCAATAATGGATTTGAGAGATACGGCACTAGTTTGCCGGAGCAATCCTTTTGTACTCCCCTTCAGTGCTACAGATATTGATGACGATTCCTTATCCTACCGGTTTGAAGCGGCATTTAATGGTGGTGGATTCGCCAGTAATCTTGATCAGCCACCAGGCAACCCATTATATGGTTTTGTAAACTACCGGGCTGGTTTTTCCGGTACTCAACCTTTAGGTAACCAGGTTACAATAGACCCACGTACAGGAGTGATCAGTGGCATTGCCCCTGCGCAATCAGGCCCCTATGTAATTTGTGTAGTGGTAACTGAATGGAGAAATGGTATTGCGATAGCTGAACACCGAAAAGATTTTACGCTTGAAGTAGAAGAGTGCGATATACCAAGAGCCAGCCTGGTGCCACAAGACGAAACCTGTGATGGATTTACAAGACAATTCAGGAATGCTGCCAATGGCAATGTACAAACCTGGTACTGGGATTTTGGTATTGATTCATTGAACAGTGACACTTCGGTTCTTTCTTCGCCCACTTTTACATACCAGGACACCGGCAAATTTGTGGTAAAATTAGTAGTGAACCGGGGCACTCCCTGTGCCGATTCTTCCACCTATAACGTTTGGGTATACCCTGGTTTCTTCCCGGGGCTGCGGGTGCAAACCCCCATTTGCCGCAACACACCTGTACAGTTTCTTGACCGTACAAGAACCAATTACGGCCAGGTACTCGGCTGGCGCTGGCATTTTGGCAATAACAATGATGACAGCAGTTTACTGCAGAATCCTACATTCGTTTATTCAGCTGCGGGCAACTACCGGATACGGCTGGATGTAAGCAATTCTTATGGCTGCACCGGTTTTATTGATACCACTATTGTTGTAAATGATCTGCCGCCTTTGTCGGTAGTGCCAAGAGATACCACTTATTGTGCCCTCGACTCTGTACAATTATCAGCTACAGGTCCGGGTACATTCAGCTGGTCGCCCAACACCAATATTATTTTTGCTAATACCTCCGGACCTACCGTATTTCCTCCCTCTGCTACCCGTTATTTTGTCACGCTCACTGATGCTAATGGCTGCCGGTCGAGGGATTCGGTAAGAGTGAATCCTTTGAATAATCTTACCAACAGCATTACTGCCTCTTCTGTAAATATTTGCGCAGAAGATACCATCACACTAACAGGCAACAGTAACTACAACAGCAATGTCACCTGGCAGTGGAGCCCGGCAGCCTCTGTAGCTTCGCCTGCTACAAAACAAACACAGGCATTTCCTGGTGGTAATATCACCTATTCATTGCTCACCACCTGGGGTAAGAACTGCCGTTCTACTGCCACGCTGCCCATTGCCGTACGTGCTTTGGCTGTACCCGAAGCCGGCCCCGGCGGATTTATTTGTAAAGGACAGGGCTCCTTGCAGTTGCAGGCAAGCGGCGGCGTTAGTTACCAATGGACACCTGCTGCCGGGCTGAATAATCCCAATATAGCGAACCCTGTTGCTTCACCCTCTGAGACCACTACCTACAAAGTGGCAGTGGGAGTAACTGGTTGCAACAAAACCAAAACCGATTCTGTGATCGTCCTGGTAAGACAATTGCCCGAAGCCAACCTGGTGGATGATACACTGATCTGCTCAATTGACACGTTGCGTTTACTCACCAACCCGGCGTATAGTTATGTATGGAGCCCCGATTATATGATCAACAGCTTAACCGCTGCCAGCCCGCTGATAAGCCCGGATATACCTACCACATACTATACTACATTGACTGATGTATTTGGTTGTGTAAACAGGGATTCTGTATTGGTGGATGTAAAATTATTTGTTACCATTGATGCAGGCCCTGATACCACGATTTGCCTGACGGATACATTCCATATACGAACCGTGAGCGATGCATTATCCTATCAATGGAGCCCGGCGGTTTTTTTAGACCGAACTGATGTAAAGAACCCGGTAACAAATATTACCGACAGTATCATCCGGTATCTTGTGATCGGCAATATTGGCAAATGCCAGAGCCGCGATAGTGTTACTATCCGCACGGTTCCCTATCCTGTTCCCTCCATCAACCCTGATACGAGTATTTGCTTTGGTGACAATGCCACATTGTATGCCGGTGGAGGGGTAAGTTATAGCTGGAGCCCGGTAACCAATCTTAGCAACCCAAATAGTGCAACCACTACCGTTACCCGGCCTGCGCCAGGCACCTATGCTTATACCGTATCTGTGAGGGATAATAAAGGCTGTCCTAAACCTGTTACCGCTACAACAACCCTTACAGTACGCCAGCCGGTAATTGCCAATACCGGTCTTCAAGACACCAGCATTGTAATTGGCCAGACTTTGCGTATGAATGCCACCGGGGGTGATAGCTATACCTGGAGCCCAACTCAATGGTTGAGTGATCCCAACTCACCCACAACACTAGCAAGCCCTGAAAGAGATATTACCTACCGGGTAACTGTAACACAGTTGCCGGAAAACTGTTTTGCATCAGATACGGTAAGGATAAAAGTGTTTTTGCTGCCTCCCAGTTTTTATGTGCCTACGGCCTTTAGTCCCAATGGTGATGGTTTGAATGATATACTAAAACCTATAACGCTTGGCATGAGGAATATCCGCTATTTCAAAGTATATAACCGGGTAGGCAACCTGGTGTTTGAAACCACGGAAATTGGCAGAGGCTGGGATGGCTATTATAAAGGCAATCCACAGGATCCTGGCAACTATGTATGGATAGCCCAGGGCGAAACCTGGCAGGGAGAATTTATAACCAAGCAGGGCAATGCAGTGCTGATAAGATAAGTATCGCTCCCTTTCACTGCAGCTACCCATCCTATTAAGCATGTTCTTTTTTCTTGCTTTTTGCTTTTTGCTCTCTTATTTCGCTATAGCAATAGCCCTGGCAGCCTTTATTATTTCCCGTTTTTTCAAGAACAAGAAAACTGCTTTTTTAATAATCGCCGAAAAAGGATTACTGGGCTCTTTGATCGGGCTGATACTATACTTATTTTTTTCGTTTGCCAATCCCAATGATAACTGGCTTTGGGTGGCCATTACAGCCACTGCTGCCGGTGTAGCAATTGGAACAATAAGAGTGAAAGAAATGCAGCCCAATAAATAATCCCGCCGTACTTGTAAAAACCGGCTCGCTTTTCTGTAAATACTTTATTTTGCGCTGTTGCCATTAATTAAATGGCCCTTTTAAACAGGCAAAAATGAAAAAACACTTCAGCTTACTCATTGCAGTTATTATTACCTGCTGCACCGTGCAGGCACAGAACATTTTATTGCAGCACAGCAATACAGCGATTGATTTTACCAACGCAGATGCAGCCGTTGTAACCGAATCGGTGGAACTGCTCACCAAAGAATGTGACGTAAAAACAGCTGCCATTGTTGAAACATCCGGAAGACAAACCAAGGCCAATACATTGACCGCTTTTGACGGACTGCTGTATGAATTAAATGACCTCTCTTCCAAACTGGGGCTGATTGCCAACACGTTTACCGACGACAAAACAAGGGATGCTGCTTTTGCCGCTTCGGACAAGCTATCGCTTTACCTAAGTAATATTTACCTGAATGAAGGCCTATACAAGGCCATCCAAAAATTTGCCACTACCAAGGCTGCTACATTAAATGCATCAGAAAAAAAGTTTTTGTCAGATGCGCTGATCACGTTTGAAAAAAACGGGATGAAACTGGATAAAGCAGGCAGGGATAAACTGGAAGCCATCAATACAAAACTAATTGCGCTTGGCAACCAGTTTGACAGGAATATTGCCGAAAGCAAAGACAGCCTGAGCTTTACGGCCGCCGACCTGGAAGGAGTGCCGGTGACATCAACTGCAGCATGGGAACGTCCTGGTGGCCGGTATACAGTAAGAGTGAACGGACCAAATTATACCACCATTTTAGAAAATGCGGTAAATACCAGCACCCGAAAAGCGATGTTTTTGGCATATAACAACCGGGCCTACCCTAAAAATATTGAAGTGCTCGACAGCTTGTTATTTTATAGAAACGAACTTGCCAAACAACTCGGCTTCAGCAGTTATGCAGCCTACAGTGTAGTAGATAAAATGGCAGGTAATCCGGCCACCGTATGGGCATTTGAAAAAGGCCTGGAAAAACAACTGGCACCATTGGTAAAAGAAGAAATAAAAACCATGACAGCACTCAAACAGCAGTTGTATCCAGGTAATACCGAACCGCTGTATGCATGGGACTACAGCTACTGCCAGAAAAAATTACTCAGTTCAAAATACCAGCTGAATACGGATGAAGTAAAAGAATATTTTGAAATGAACAACACGTTGAAAGGCATGATGGCTGTGTACCAGAAAATATTGAACATCGACATTAAAGAAACAACAGGTGTACCAGTATGGTTTGACAAAGTGAAAACCTATGAAGTATGGAAGGATGGTGTAAAAACTGGTGAATTTTATCTTGATCTGTATCCAAGGCCTAACAAATACACCCACTTTGCCTGCTTCCCTATCAGCCAATACAGGAAGCAAAACAAGTCAGAAGTGTTACCAACAGCAGCCCTGGTATGTAATTTCCCGGAGGGTGATAACGGACAGCCTGCGTTACTAAAACACAGCGATGTGATCACCATGTTTCATGAATTTGGACACCTGGTTCACTGGTTGGTTTGTCATCCCGCTATCAGCTCACAAAATGCCTTTGGTACCAAGGGCGACTTTATAGAAGCACCCTCCCAATTTTTGGAGAACTGGTGCTGGGAATATGATGCACTAAAGCTGTTTGCAAAAAATTATAAAACAGGAAAAGTATTACCGCTTAACCTGTTTAAAAAAATGAAGCAGGCGCAGCTGGTAAATGCCGGTGGCGCCACCATGCGCCAGGTACAACTGGGTGTTACTGATTTTACATTTGAAGATAAGTATGGGGAAACCAAGGCCAAGGGCATCGAAGAAATGTCAAAACAGATCTATCGTTTGGTACAACTGCCCTTCCCTGACGGCAGCCATTTCATTTGCAATTTTACGCACCTGAATGGATATGCGGCTAACTATTACGGTTACCAATGGTCGAAAGTATATGCACAGGATATGTTCTCTATATTTAAAAAGAAGGGTGTGATGGACAAAGCAACAGGAGTCCGTTACCGAAAAATAATATTAGAGAACGGCGCTACAAAGCCGGAGATACAAATTGTGGAAGAGTTCCTGGGACGAAAATCCAATAACAAAGCTTACCTGGAATCGATTGGGGTAAAAAAATAGACATATGAAAACATCCTGTTTTATTTTCTGTTTGCTTATTTTATTGATTTGTAACAAATCGAAAGCACAAAACTGCTCAGGTGTAACATTAAAAAAAGATAAGTCTACGGGAATCATCACGAGCAGTGGCCTGCTCACCTCTAAAGAATTTTATAACCTGCTTATTCAAAAAAAGATAAAACCCTCAGACTCCTCTTTTATCCCTGAATACAGTTTTTATATTATAGCCGCCTCAAGAGTGATATTTGCAGACAGCAGTTTAAAAAAACATCCAGTAATGGAATTAAAGCTGATGAATGATTCTGTCATGAATCTAATTGATGTTACATTAGTAAATAACCCAATGGGAGATGGTTTTAGCACTATCGGATTCAACGCATCTATTACAGCAGCGGAGTTACGTGTGTTAAAAGCAAATCCGGCAAAACAAGTCTATTCAGCCGGACTCTCAGTAACATTCTCAGACAAAGCCTGTAAAAAACAAAAAGATATTGCAAGCTGCCTGCTCCAGGAATAAGGTAATATAATCTGCGGCTACATATTGTAACTGCAGAACAGGACGGATGGAAGTTTGCTACTTTTACATTTTCTTTGCAGCAATTACACCGATATGCTGCAACAGATCTCTCCTTATTTTGGTTACCTGGCTTCGCTTTGTCTTATCATCGCCCTGCTGGTTAACAACGACCTCAAATTCCGCTGGTTCAATACATTTGGCAATATCTTCTTCATAGTGTATGCCATTGTTCTGAACGCTGTACCCGTGCTTATCACCAATCTTTTACTGCTGGGCATCAATGCGTATTATCTTATCAAGGTATACCGAAAGCAGGAAAATTTTGATATGCTTTCATTCAGGGGTGATGAAAAAATGGCGCAGAAATTTGTACAGTTTTACCAAAAAGATATTGCCAGCTATTTTCCATCATTTGCACCAGCCCTGCTGCAGGACAATTTTAATTTTGTAGTAACAAGAGACCTCGTAATTGCCAATATGTTCAGTGCCAAAGTACTTCCCAATGGCGATGCAATGGTGGCGCTTAACTATACGTTACAAAAGTACCGTGACTATAAAGTGGGTACGTATATTTTTGAAAAAGAAAAAGATTTTATGATCGCCAACGGGGTTAAGCGGATCGTTTATACAGAAGTGCCTAATAAGAACCACCGCCGGTTTTTAAAAGTGATGGGATTTGAAGAAACCCTGGCCGGCGATAAAAATTACTTTGTAAAGCAGATTGCAGCATGATGATTCATTCAGCACAATGCTGCGGCAATTGACAGGCTGCTATAATGCAATAACCCTTTTCTCTGTACTGCTCTTCACTGCTGCTTCAATTATTTTCATCACATGAATGCCATCATCACAGGTTACCGGCATGGGTTGGTTATTGGTGAGCGCTTTGAATACGCTATCGTAGTAATCGTAGTAATTGCCTTGCTCCGTTTTGATTGTTTGCATTTCTCCATCTCCTGAATAGAGTATGCCGGTTTCTTCTTTCGGTTCTGTGCCCCAATCCGTGCCGCCGGGCAGCAGACCGGCCAATAAATTTACTTCCTGCACATCCGCCCTGCTTTTTACAAAACTGCCCCTGGTTCCATTCAATACAAACCCCGGCAGCTGCTTACATACCAGCAGGCTCGATCTTAACTGCACCCTTGTATTTTTATACTGCAGCGATAGCTCAAACCAGTCATCTACCAATGAATTTTCCCTGGTCGTCCTGATGTCTGCATACAACGACTGCGGCATTCCAAACAAACACAGCGCCTGGTCAATCAAATGCGGTCCAAGATCGTTTAATAAGCCTGCTCCAGGTAAGGGTGTTTCTTTATGCTGTTTAGCACCCAATGCCGGTTTGTATCTTTCAAATCGCAGGGTGGCATCAACAATATCACCCAGCACGCCAGACAGTTTTATTTTTTGCACTGTTTTGAAATCACTATCCCATCGGCGGTTTTGGTATACAGAGATTTTCAATCCTTTTTTTTCTGCAAGGGCTTTCAATTCAAGCGCCTCACTAACGGTGGTGGTAAACGCTTTTTCCACCACCACATCTTTCCCGGCCAGCAATGCAGCTTTTGTGAATTCATAGTGCGTGCCCGTTGGTGTATTCACCACCACCAGTTGTATGCTGTCGTCTGCCAGCACCGATTCCAAAGAAGCATAAGATCGCACCCCGGGATATACTTCCTGTATTTGCTTTTTACTCCGCTCCCATGCACCAGCCAATTCAAAACCCTTGTGGAGGCTGATAAACGGCGCATAAAAAACACGGCCCGACATACCAAAAGAAAGTAAAGCGGTTTTGATCGTTGACATTAACTGCATATTTTATTGAAAGCGAAAGGACAAGCCAATTATTTTCTGCACCGAGTGGACACAACAATCACTCCGCATTGGTAGCTCCAAACAAAGCCATCATTGCCATGCCGGTTTCTATTGCATCTTCATCAATATTAAAAGTGGGGGTATGCACACCGGTAAAAGTTCCTTTGGCGGGGTTCATGGTGCCAAGCCGGAAAAAACAACCGGGTATTTGATGAGAATAGTAGGCAAAATCCTCTGCACCCATTCTTAATTCAGTTTCCTCTACATTTCTTTCGCCTACAAAAGCTTCGGCTTTTTGTCTTGCCGCAGCACAGAGTTTTTCATCATTCAAAACAAAAGGGTAACCCACATCGATATGAATATCTATAGTGGCGCCCATGCTTTCAACTAAATCGGTTGCCATTCTTTTAATAATGGCATGCGCATCAAAACGCCATTGCTCATTCATAGCCCGGAAGGTGCCCATCAGTTTTACCTCTGAAGGAATTACATTGGTAGTACTGCCCCCCTGGAAGGAAGTGATGGATAATACAGAGGGATTAAAAGGATTGTTGTTCCGACTCACCACCTGCTGCAATGCAATGATGAGATGAGAAGCAATTAAGATCGGATCTGCTGTTAAATGCGGCGCTGCAGCATGGCCACCCTTTGCCTTGATAGTGATATAAATTTCATCGGCACTGGCCATTACCATACCACCCCTGAAGCTCAGCTTGCCTGTGGGTAATGTTGGATGTACATGCAGTGCGAAGATACTTTGAGGGGCAGGATTTTCCAGCACCCCTTCTTTTATCAATATACTGGCGCCACCAGGGTTCCGCTCTTCTCCAGGCTGAAAAATTAACTTGACCGTTCCTTCCCATTCGTCTTTTAACTCCTGCAGAATTTTTGCAGCGCCCAGCAAACAGCTGGTATGCACATCATGTCCGCAGGCATGCATGATACCGGGCCTGGTGGATTTGTAAGGAATATCATTCAGCTCCTGTATGGGCAAAGCATCCATATCTGCACGTAAGGCCACCACTCTTTTTTCTGGATTCTTTCCCCTGATCAACCCCACCACACCTGTAGTTGCTTTTACTTCAAATGGGATATGGTATTCCGTTAGTTTTTGTTGAATGAATTCCGATGTCTCAAACTCCTGGTAGCTTAGCTCCGGATGGGCATGCAGCCGGTGCCGTATGTCAATAAAGGTTGACCCGTATTTTTTTGCCAGTGTTTTTATTTGCTGCTGTAACTTGTCGCTCACGATAGATGATTGCTTGCTGATGGCAGGCCGCCAATTATTTATCTGTTCCTGTGTCTTTGTTCTTGTCGGGTTTGATCTCAATTTTATCTGCAACCACATAAATGTTGCCGGTAACGATCTTACTCTTCAAAATTTCATTTCGCATATTTTCTGCTTCTGCTTTTTCCACAAAGTCTCCAAATTTGAGTTTGATGTTCGGCGGCTGGTACATCATGTAGATTTTCTGGTCGGGGTAATTTTGCAGTAACTGTGCCCTTACCTTCATCGCCACGGGCCGGTCGTTGGTGCTGAGTACCATCAGGCGGTAACCCTTACCTGATTTTGCAGACATATTCATGACCTCATTAAAAGACGCTTCCTTTTTGGCCAGTTCATCCAAGCGGCTGTCTTTGATCACGGTAACTTTACCGGTACTACGGGCCGAATCAGCCGGGGTTGTTTGTGCCGCGGTACTAAGACAAAATCCAATACCAATTAAACTAAAAATTTGTTTCATGCTGTGCTGTTTGTCAAAAATCATTCCTTTTTGGCAGATAACAAAAGTATTGTATTTCCCTTAAAGGTTGGAGGCCTGCAAAGGCTTTCCTGCATTTTAAGCAAACTTTAGAGCATAGAGTGGCAAACCCCGAAAAGATGGAGGCCGCTCTGCAATATAGCAGCAGTGTACCAGGTTATACACAACAGTTATCTGTTAATAAGCCCATTAATGCCAGATGAGACCATAGGGGAAAACAAATTCCGGGTTAATTGTTCAGCCTACTGCCCTACCTGCATAAAGGCTCGAAAACCCAGAAAGATTAAAAACTGTATCTTAGCGGTTCACTACTGTTGAAATAACAGCAAAAACCTCTACACATGAGCCAGTCTTATTTTCAGAAATTTGTTCCTAAGAAAAAAAACAGCGTAATAAAAGAAGAACACCGGCAGAAAAAAAAGAAAGCCAAAAAAGAACGGGCTGCCGCCATCGACAAGTTTTACGATGAAAAACGAAAAATGAAGGCAGCAGAAAGAGAAGCTGCCTTGAAGGCTCCTATTACCAAGGCTGCCAGTCCTAAAACAGCAGCCGTTCCGGACGATATCAATCCAGAGCGTAAAGTAACTCATCCATCAGCACCAAAAATTGTGAAAGCCGCCGTGCCGGGTGAAGCGATGCCGCTAAACAAATATTTAGCCCATTGTGGTGTATGCAGCAGAAGAGAGGCTGTTGAATACATCAAAGCAGAAAAAGTGAAAGTGAATGGGGTAATCATAAAGGAACCGGCATTTAAGGTGAGTGAAAAAGATGAGGTTTTTTGCAATGGGAAAAAATTATTTGTTACCAAGAACCTGGTGTACATCCTGCTGAATAAACCTAAAGACTATATCACTACTACTGATGATCCGCAGGGAAGAAAAACGGTATTGCAATTGATAAAAGCTGCCACTACCGAGCGGGTGTACCCCATTGGCCGGCTGGACAGGAATACATCCGGCGTGTTGTTATTTACCAACGATGGTGAGCTCACGCAAAAATTATCGCACCCCAGCTATAACATTACCAAAATCTATGAGGTGAAGCTGGATAAACCCTTAATAAAAGCAGACTTTGAAAAAATATTGAACGGCCTGCAACTGGAAGATGGCGAAATAAAAGCTGACTCCTTAGCGTATGCCGATGCAAGGGATAAATCAGTGATAGGCATTGAAATTCACAGTGGCCGCAACCGGATCGTTCGCCGTATTTTTGAATCGATGGGTTATGATGTAAAAGGACTGGACCGGGTAATGTATGCCAACCTCACCAAGAAAAATGTAGAACGTGGTAAGTGGCGTTTTTTAAGTGAGAAGGAAGTAAGGTTGCTGAAATATATGAATGCATCTTATAAAAAACCGGCGACGAAAGAAAAAGTTGCGGTGGCCAAAGGAAAGCCGGTTGCTGTAAAAGAGAAGGCTGTTGCGGCGAAAGGGAAAAGGAAAGACGTGTAGGAGATGAGGGTTTAGGGTTTAGTAGTTTAGAAAGTTTAGTTGTGAAAAAAAATATTGATATCATTTTTGAGAATGACCATTTTGTAGCTGTAAACAAAGCTGCAGGGATGCTGAGTATCCCCGACCGTAAACAATCGGAAACATCTTTAAAGGATATCCTGATGGAGAAATATGGCCACATATTTACGGTACACCGGTTAGATAAAGAAACCAGCGGTATTATCTTATTTGCCAAAGATGAGGCCACACATAAATTTCTTTCCAAAGCATTTGAAGAAAAAACGGTAGAGAAATATTATCTAGGCCTGGTGCATGGCACTCCTCCCCAGAGCGGAAGCATCGACGGTGCCATCATGGAACACCCCGTGCATAAAGGATTGATGACAATAAACAGGAAGGGTAAGCCTTCTTTAACGGATTATGAACTACAGGAAACCCTGGGTAAATACTCGCTGGTGAAATTCAGGATACATACAGGCCGTACCCACCAGGTACGTGTACACGCAAAAAATATAGGCCATCCCATTGCCTGCGATCCGCTGTACGGCGATGGCACACCCATCCGTTTATCATCTATCAAAAAGAAATATAACCTTAGTAAAAAAGAAGAAGAAGAAAGACCCATACTCAACCGGGTGGCCTTGCATTCTTATCAATTGAAGTTTACCGATGCGGAGGGAAATGCTTTTGACCTGGTGGCTGAACTGCCAAAGGATATACGGGCGCTGGTGCAGCAGATGAAGAAGCATTTGTGATTGGTTACTTTTACTCCAATGTTTTAAGCACAGGATGATGCCACATTCAGTTCAAATGTTCAATATCTACCCCTCACACTTTGTAGAATTTTCACTACACAGCGTGGGTTAAAATAAATTAAAAAAGGGTGTTTTTCCTCTTGCCCTATACCAGAATGTAAATACCATTGTACTGTAAAAACTATAAAACAATTGGTATGAACAAAAGAAGATTTTACCCCCCAATTACTACTATTTATTTTTACCCTGTTGATTTTCTCCTGTAAAAAAACAGACCGTGTGTTACCCCTTCCGGACAACAGGAGTTATGCAGAAAAATTTCTCGATAAACCGGCAAATGTAAGTTCCGAAGCAGAGACTGTTATCAGCCTTTTGAAAAAAGAGAATGCAAAGACGGGATTTATAGAAAAACTTCCTGCAAATGCCGGACTACCTATTTGGGATAAATTGATAAAAGACATTCCGACATCCGTTCAAAATGAAGCTGCACGTGGAGTGTTAGCTGATAAATATGGCAATTATTTAATCCCTTTATCAAATGATAAAATAACATTGAGTGCGGTACTTTTTGCTCTTTACCAAGAGGGCAATTACTATTTTTACTGCTATACGAATGACTATTTGTATAAAATGTGTTATTCTGAACACTATTCTGTTGAACTAAGAGAAAAAGCACTCGCATTATTTATGTATATGTCAAACTATGTATTTGGCATAAATGAATTTAAAAACATACCCAAGAATTTATTTCCGGACACAAAAGATATAAGTGATACTGAAAACACTAAATACCTGACAATAAACCCAGTAAAAGAATTAGCTCCGGATACTACATACATTGAAAATTTAAAGTTTGCAGAAATTTGTATTATCAGGGCTGATCCTGATCATTGTACGTGTGGGCCTGGTGGCTGCCATGATTGGCAGGATGGCTGCGAAGACTGCAGTAACACTTATTGCTATTCAGGATGGACTGATGATAATGGCTATGAGGGTGGGGGTTCAACTGGACCAGCAGGCCCGTTTCCCTCTTCTGACGGCCCCGGCGGCGGTGGCCCAACATGGAATCCACCCTTGCCTCCATGCCCTGGAGTTGCATGGTATGCTAAACCTCCGGGTTGGAATGGGCAAACACAACCGCCCTGCAATCCACCAGTTAATCCGTGTGGTTCAGATGGAGTAATGTTAGATAATGAATGTGTAAATCCCTCAAATTATCCGGGCAAAGCGGAGGGATACCCATATTTTTGGTGGGAGAATGAAGTATGGATTGATGAAAATATTAGTTTTGATATTGATTCGGAAAATCCTCCCCCAGAAAAAAGAAAATTAAATGCCGCAGAAAAAGAATTTGTGAGATCACACCCATTTGCGTTTCTAAAAATCATCGTTTGTGCTAATGTTGCAATTAACGAGTCAAATCATAGATATCCTGGAGGTTCCCCGATAGGCCGTAATGATAAAGCTGACGCTTTTAGACATACATATTGGATGGCTCTTTGTGCTGCAGAGTTGGATAATTCCGCTTTGGCAAGGGAATACGGTGAAGCTCATGAATCTGACGTTCCTGTTTCAAGGGCTCTAGAAAAACAAATGGATTTGCATAACAACAATGTAGGTATTTACATCAGAGAATCCTCATCAGACCCAAATTGGCAGTCATTGTTAAGTGGTGTTGTAAGCGCAATGACATTTGGCGGATGTAAATATATTCGGCCATTAAATGCAGATCACTCATTAAGAACAGACAGTGAATTACACGATACCAATGATTAAATATATCAAAAAATTCCCAATACTTGCGACAGTATTGTTTCACTTTATGTCTTGTGTTTCACAAACCACCGTTTTGACAGTTGAAAATAAATCAGATTATATTATCGATTCATTTTTTTTGCCTGACATCAATAAAAGTATAGTTGATAAAATTAAGCCTGGCGAGACAAAGGAAGTTAAAATAAATAACTCTGAAATACCATCCTATATGGACGGTTCGTTGGGAGTTTGGTTATACCGTAGTGATAACAGGGTTTTAGGCTCTACCTTTTCTTATGATGAATTTAGCATCAATGAAAGGCCCCCTGGAAGTTATATGTTTGTTTATAACAATGGAATACAAGGAATAGAAAAAGAACCATCTGAGCCAAAAGAATTCGAACTGTACCTGAGTAAATCTTCAGAAATCAGGCCAGATTCAGTAACTACCAATTTTTTATCACCCCCACAAAGATGCTACAAGGATTTCAAAGATTCTGCTATTTACATTAAACTTCCCTTTAAAGATTTTAAAGAAAATCCGACACTAAATATTCACTATAAAAATAAAAAATACTCCTTATTCGTTTCACATGATTGGGAAATATGGAACACCAATATAGAAATCTATTGCTTGAAAAAAAATGGGTCAGCCGAACGTGATATCAGTGTACATGTGCCTAAAAGGTAACACTATTGGCAAGCTGAATAATCACAAAAGTGATTTAATAGTTAGAAAAAGATAACATTGATAATGTTCAATTATAGATATACGCCCAGGTTCGTAGCAACTAAAACTTTCTTTGCATACCAGTGATTCAAATACAATATCAATATTTATCATTAATTTTCAATTACGAAGAAATTCATTTTTGAAGTAAACAGCAATAAATGAAAGAACTGCTCTTTTCTTTAACCTTACTGGCTTGCGTACACAGCAAGGCACAAACACTATACAATTTAGACGAAGCAAAACTGCTAGCAAGAACAACCAACAAATTCATTTTGCTTAAGTTTACCGCCACCTGGTGCGGACCCTGCAGAAAAATGGATATGGAATTCTGGGACAAGGAACAATATTAAAACATACGAGCAAGGTTTGCAATAGCCAAAATTGATATTGATCAGTATGGCACCCTTGCCAATTCATTTAATGTAAGAAGTATCCCCAATATAAAAGTGATGGATATAACCAGCGTGGAACTGATGGGTTTTTAGGTTATATCCCTGCTAGTGTGATGGAAAAGGAGCTTGGTGGGTTTCCCTCCTCCACAGCCGGGCTGTATGAGACTTTGGAATTTGAACAGGCTGAAAAGCCCAATGCAGAAGAATGTTTGTATGTGGCATCAGCTTATCAAACGATCGCACAAACTGGCAGTAATCCTCCAAAAAAACATTGCTGAAACAGAGCAATAATTATTTTTCCCGGTGTAAAAAAATACCCAACAGACAGCATTGCATAAAAAGCAGCGATCGGTATTGTTTTTAATCACGTACTTGAAAATGCGCCTAAGAAAACGATCAGTCAAATTGATATTGAGAAAACGCATGAAGAGAATAAGCCATTTGCACTTTATATTCTTACCCGTGCATATGCAGCTATGAAAGACAAATCCAATACGGAAAAGTACCTGGCCATGCTGGAGGAATTAAATGATGTGCAATGGACAGCTCCGATAGCGTCTATCAGCAAGGACCTGGAATAATACCGCAACTTCTGCCTGGGTTGTTGCAAACGAAAGTTTATTGTATTCGTATGCCAGTAACGCAGGCGCAGGAATTTCTGACCTCTAATTTTTATGTATATTTAGTTTCTGTTTAATTTAAAATTCATTATGAAAACAGCAACTTTCCTTGTTTTATTTTTACTAACTTTTTTTTGCGGTGCTTTAGCACAATCATTTAACCCCCAATTTAAACTCGTTCCGGCGGAGAAAATTAAATTCAACTCTTTTGTTGACTGCAACATGGCCGAGGCCTGGATAGGTGATACATTGCGCATTTTCCCCGGAAAATATGGCGAAGACCCCGTTTGGGGTATAGGAGTTGACAACCGGTATGCAGATGGTAAAAATGCAGATGAAGTATTTAAAAGTCCGTCTGAAAAATTTGTTGAACCCATCATGCCCGAGAACGCCCCGGTTGGTAAACCTGGGCTACATGGTGCTGTTTGGTTTGAAACCGTTTACCAGGATGTTAAAGACAAATCGGGGAAAACTTTGTATGGTATATATCACAATGAAAACTATCCGCAAACCCTCCCCTACAACCCCCAAACCGGCGAAGGCTATAAAAACAATAAATGGCCACAAGGATTAAGAGGGCCTAAAAGTGCTGCGGCAGTATGCAGAATCGGCATTATGAAGTCCATTGACGGCGGAAAAAGCTGGCAAGACAAGGGTATTTTTATTGAGGACCTCAACCCCCGGATGATTTTGAAGCCTTTTAACACATCCAATACTTTTGCAGGTGGTGTGGGTGATCCGTCCGCTGTTGCAAGTGGCGATTATTTGTACCTGTTCTATGGCGAATATGGCTACGCAGGAGTTTATAACGAAAAAATGTACGACCCCAAAATAGAGTGGTCGGGACAGTGCATCAGCGTAGCCCGAATAGCGCTTAAAGACCTCGACAAACCCGTTGGCAAAGCAAAACGCTGGGATGGCAAGGGCTTCAACGCACCTTACAATGGCATAGGTAAGCCCATTGCTTCGATACAAATACCTTTAGAAGAAAACGGTGGGCCAGCATCTTCACCCACCGGGGGCTTTCATTGGGGGCCTTCGGTAAGCTGGAATACATACCTGGAATGTTGGGTAATGATGATGGGTAAAGTAGAAGGTAAATCCTGGGTGGGAGATAAAGTGTATATTTCTTTCAATAAAAACAAAGACCTTGGTACAGCTCTCAACAGTCAGGACTGGACCAAACCGCAGCTTTTTTTCCAAAAGCCCGGCTATACCCTTTGGTATCCATCATTGCAACCGCTTAATTCCGAAGAAGACATTAAAAACAGGTATACGTGCCTCATCCTGGGTAAAAGAGCCAGATTTTTTGTTAAACGTATCAAACCTTACGACGACGAGTATGCCTCTGAGCATATTGTAGAGTTTGAGAAGTAATTTTAAAGTACTTAACTGTTATCAAAACTGCAAAGAAACAGCATACAAAAACAATTATTTTGCTGCATCTATTAGCTCTTCGTAAAGTTTCGTGGCACAGGAGACTTTACCTCAGGAAGCGCTGAAAACGATTACTTACATTGTATCCGGTGTATAGGCACATTCAAACCCATACAATCCGTTATTGTAAAAGTGAAAGATGATAAGACTGAAGTTGGTGTAATCATACAATACCACTGTACTGTATAATTTTTTATCCGGGTGCTGGTCAAAGTACCAGTCAGGAGAAATTTTCAGTGTACTGCCATCCAGTTTCCTGACGAGATCGAATTTATTATCGCCGTATTTTACTCCGCTTTTTGTTTGAATACTTTTACCTGTGGAGTAAATATTCTGTAGCGTACATTCTACCTTGTTCTTTTCAGTTGCAATTCTTTCAAAAACAAGCCGCACAGAATCTCCTTTGTAAATAGTCCAGATACTGTCTGTAGAGAATTGCCACTCGGATTCTTTTACCCGCAGACTGGTACCGAGTATTTTATTTACCGAATCCAGCGGCATGGTAAGACGCAGTTCATCAAAACGCATGCTGGACATGGTTTGTATCTGTGCCTGGCTGTAATAAAAGCCCAGCAAAAAAAACAGGAGAAAGAGTATTATAGTGACCATCTTTTTATTCATAGCTCAAAAATATATACGCTCAACGTCATTGTAAAAATACTTTTTGTCAACGGCTGAAGTGGTTGAGTAAAAGGCACAAAAAAAGCCTCCATAGAAGCTTTAATAATTTGATGGTTGAGATAGCAACTAATCTGCACCTAATCCAGGTTGGGCTGCGGCGTATACCTCAAATAAGGTTTCACGATCTCCACACCCTTTGGAAATTTCTTTATCGCATCTTCCGTACTTACTGATGGCACCACGATCACTCTTTCGCCCTGTGCCCAGTTGGCTGGTGTAGCCACACTGTAGTTAGCGGTTAACTGCAATGAATCCACCACCCGCAATACTTCTACAAAATTTCTGCCTGTAGAAGCAGGATAAGTGATGATCAGCTTTACTGTTTTATCCGGCGCAATGATCACCAGCGAACGTACGGTGGCCGTGGCTGAAGCATTGGGATGAATAAAATCATATAGTTGAGAAACTTTTTTGTCGTCGTCTGCAATGATGGGGAAGTCAACCGTACAATGTTGCGTTTCGTTGATATCACCGATCCAGCCCAGGTGTTTATCAACCGGGTCAACACTCAACGCAAGCACTTTTACATTCCTTTTAGCAAACTCATCTTTTAAAGCTGCCGTGCGGCCCAGTTCGGTGGTACAAACCGGCGTATAATCTGCAGGGTGCGAAAACAAAATGCCCCAGGAATCACCCAGGTATTCATAAAAATCTATTTCGCCTAAAGATGTTTTGGCGTTGAAATTGGGAGCAATATCCCCGAGATGTAAACTCATGATGATACAATTTAGAGAGCAAATATAGTTATTAGTCTATAAACTTAGTAGGCTTTTATTTTTTATTTTTTCCTTTTCATTTTTTCTCTACCTTTTCGCCATGTTATCGAAGAAGACCCAATATGCGCTGAAAGCACTCGGCTATCTTGCCGCCAAATACGGGCAGGGACCAGTATTGATATCCGAAATTTCTCTGAAGAAGAAAATTCCCATCAAGTTTTTGGAAACCATCCTGCTGGAATTGAAACAAAATGGCGTGCTCGACAGCAAGAAAGGGAAGGGCGGTGGTTATTTTTTGATCCATCATCCCAAAAAAACCACCCTTGCGAAGGCCATCCGGCTCGTAGGTGGACCAATAGCATTGATACCCTGTGTGAGTCTTAATTTTTATGAAAAATGCCAGGACTGCGATGAAGCTACCTGTGGCCTGTATAAAGCCATGGCACAAACAAGGGATGCCACACTTAAAATATTGGAAAAGAAAACACTGGCAGAATTAATGGACAGCGAGATATTATAATTTTATTTTTCGCATTACACTCTTCACTTCTTTTTTCAAATCATCCAGTTCTCCCATTTGCTGCTGAATAAAGCTGTTGTCTTCCAGGCGGCCCAGCACTTTATTCATTTCCTCATTGGTTTCATATACCATTTTACGGAATGGGTTGCTGTAATCTTTTGCACGGGAATCATAAATGCCTTTGCACATCCACTCCCGGGTTACCAGCATTTGCTGCAGCAATTGCTTCAGCAGATCTGCTGTAAATTGTCTTGGTGTAATTTGCAGTATCTCTAATAGTGAGGTATAAGCATGATTTAGTTTATTTGCTTCATATACATCTCCCTGCTTGCGGTAAAAATCATGCACAGCACTCCAGTCAGTTACTTTGCCGGACTTTATGTTGTACAATAATTTTTTCACCTCATCTGCTGGCATCAGCTGTCCGCCAATATTCTGCCACTGGCTACGTTGAATTTTTGCAGACAGCGTTTTCTTTAATTCTTCAAAAGAAGCAAACTTATTTTGACGGATATGTTTTAAGATGGTCACCACTCCATAATACTGGATCAGCTCTTTAAACAAAGCGATACCCTGAGGCACTTTTATGATCTCCGTTTTTCTGCCGGTATTCTCCCAGCCTTTGACTTCGGCCACCCCTTTTTCATTTACTTCCAATGACTGTAATAAATCAAGCGAATCAAATATTTCGTTCACCGTATCTGGCGCCAGGTAATCACATTCAATATGCTGTACCTTATTGGTACGCCTGTCACGATCCACATATTTCCAGGCATTGCGTTCCAGCGCATACATATTGTACATGAACCAATAGCCGGGCATTACCACCAGCTTATCATGGCTTACATCATTGCTTACCAAACTAAAGGGGATGGTAATATTTAATTCTGCCGGGTAGTCTCCTTTTGCCAGGATGGTGAAGGAAGCAAATTTTGAATTGTGTTTTAAACTTACACAGAGCCCTGGCCAAAAACCACGGTTGGCAATGATCTCCCCATCCGGGCTGCGGCTGTTGTGATTACTGCCAATGGTAGCACCGGCAGCAATATTGCTCTGCCCCATGATCAATGCCGCACATAAAAACGAATTGTTATGGTGCTGCTCATGGGCAGGAAATATGAGGGAGTTCAACACTTCACAACAAGAGATGGTAGAGTTGTTGCCAAGATAAGAATTGATGAGCCTGGCACCATACTTCAGTTGTGAATGAGAAGCCATCACAAAGCGAACGGCTTTTACACCATAAAAGATCCTGCAGCCATAACCGATCACTCCATTTACCAGTTCACAACCTTCGCCAATTTGCGAAGTACGTTCTGCATCACTTTTGATAGTGAGGTTTTTTAATTTATTAGCGCCCTTGATATAGGCATCGGTACCGATCTTTGTATCCTTGATTATTTTACAGCTCTTGATAACAGTGCGGTCGCCGATTTCAGCATAGCGGCCACGCCTGCTGTCAAATTTTTTATCAGTAAACTCTTTGAATTTATTGATCAGTTCTTCATCTGCAATGTACTTACTCCACAAATATGCATCTCCAGGGAGCATGCCGTCAAAAGGCATTACCCGCCTGCCGCCATTTTCATTGCACAACTCCATTACCACCCGTTGCTTTTCGGTTTCGCCATCACAAACAATACCATTGCCGAATTTCCCTTTGTCGGTACTGGCCAGTTCGTTCACATTAGAGATCATCACTTCACTGCCAATGATATAGTGGCTTAAATAATTCACACTGTCAATACTTACATTATCACCAAAATCGCAACTGATAATCTTACAGTTGTACAGGCCAACGGGCATTCTTAAATTATGAAACTCCAGGTAATAGGGTTCTAATTTGCCAATGCGGATAAGGCCATGAAACTCACAGTTCTTCACCAGCTCCGGCCGGAAGTACTCCGACACTAAAATTTTATTCCAGTCATCGGATGTATTGTTATTTCTAATGAGTACTTCTATTTCTGCAGAAGTGAGGGTGCGGTAGTTTTTATGATTCGGGTTCTGCTGAAACCGCAGGTAGTATTCATCCTTTCCTTCGGGAAGATACTGGGGCTCTATAAAATTATAACCCAGCTCGTTGATCGGATGTTTTTTGATGATGTTCATACCCCAAATACCCCAAACCCCTAAAGGGGCTTTAGAGCATGATACCTGTTGCAGTCTATGAAAACACAACCAGGTAGTATTTTAAATTTTAAAAAATGCAAAATAGCCAAAAGATTGAATATATGAAAAGGCCTATGAATGATCGAAATCCAAAGTTTCCCCAACCAGTTGGGGACGGAGGGGGTTTATTATTCCACCGTCACACTCTTTGCCAGGTTCCTCGGCATATCCACATTGTACCCTTTTGCAACACCTACATAATAAGAAAGCAGCTGCATAGGGATCACACTCAGCATCGGTGCAATGATCTCATCAGCAGGTGGCACAAAAAACACATCGTCTGCTATGCCGGGAATCACCTCATCCCCTTCTGTAATCACAGCAATCACTTTTCCCTTGCGGGCTTTTATTTCCTGCATATTACTTACGATCTTTTCGTGGTAGCTGTCTTTTGTAGCAACAAACACCACCGGCAGTTTCTCTGTAACCAATGCAATAGGACCATGTTTCATTTCTGCTGCAGGATAACCTTCGGCATGTATGTAAGAAATCTCCTTCAGTTTTAACGCTCCTTCCAAAGCAATCGGGAAATTATACCCCCGGCCAAGGAACAAGGCATCGTATGCATCCTTGTATTTTTCAGCAATCACTTTTACTGCGGCAGCGTTTCCTAAAATGGCTTCCACTTTTTCGGGCACTGCTTCCAGTTCAAACAATAAATGACGGAAACGTTCTTCGGTGATGGTATTATTTTCTTTGGCGATCTTCAATGCCATCATGGTAAGTACTGCCAACTGGCCGGTAAAAGCTTTCGTGCTTGCCACACCAATTTCAGGTCCTGCGTGCGTGTAGGCACCACCGTGACTAAGTCTTGCTATAGAAGAGCCAACAGCATTTACGATTCCAAAAATAATGGCACCCTGTTCTTTTGCTTTTTCAATGGCCACCAGCGTGTCTGCCGTTTCGCCACTTTGTGAAATAGCGATGATGATATCTCCTTTATTGATCACAGGGTTGCGGTACCGGAATTCAGATGCATATTCCACTTCCACCGGTATGCGGCACAGTTCTTCAATGATATATTCAGCTACGAGGCCGGCATGCCAGCTGGTACCACAGGCCACGATCATAATACGTTTGGCATTCTTAAAAGCCTCCATATTATTCTGCACACCGCTCATACGGATAATACCTTGCGAAGCGTCTATACGTCCACGCAGGCAATCGTGAATGGTGGTGGGCTGTTCAAAGATCTCCTTTAGCATAAAATGGTCATAGCCGCCTTTTTCAATAGCAGCCAGTTCCATATCCAGTTTGGTAATAAAAGGAGTGATCTTTTCGTTGCCGAGATTTTTTAATATCAGTTCGTCTGGCCGTACAATGGCCAGTTCGTAGTCATTTACATATACCACTTCTTTGGTGTACTCCAGCATAGGGCTGGCGTCACTTCCTAAAAAATGTTCGCCCTTACCTACACCGATCACCAGGGGGCTGCCTTTTCGGGCTGCAATAATTGTTTGCGGATCATCCTCATCAATCAATAAGATACAGTAGGCACCGGTGATCCTTTTTAATGCGATCCGTACTGCCTCTTCCAGCACACAATCATTATTCTTTCTGATATCTTCAATAAAATTCAGCAGTACTTCTGTATCCGTATCGCTGCTGAAAGTGTACCCCTTATTCAGGAGGTCTTTTTTTAATTGTGCATAATTCTCAATGATCCCATTGTGTATCATGGCCAGTTTGCCGCTGGCGCTGCGGTGCGGATGTGCATTGCGGTCGTTTGGCTCGCCATGGGTGGCCCACCTGGTGTGTCCAATCCCGATATGAGAATGCAGGTTGGCTCCTACCACAAATTCCTCCAGGTCGGCCACTTTACCTTTCTTTTTATATACTTTTAAACCACCGTTCAGCAATGCCACGCCAGCACTGTCGTAGCCACGGTATTCCAGTCTTTTTAACCCTTTTATTACTACCGGGTAAGCTTCCCTGGGGCCGGTATATCCTACTATTCCGCACATATATTTTATTGTTTTGTACTGTTAAGACTGTTATTAAATGAAAAAAACCACATCAGCGCATTGCATAGCAGTGAAGGGGGCTTTTATAAAAGCCTGCAATGTAACGAAAATAGGGCTATGCTTGGTATGTGGAAGCCCGGGTAAACTATTCCAATGTGACCTGTCCTTCGAAAAAATGCAAAATACCCTTTGGAGGGTATGCGCTGGCATCACTGTAAAAATACATTTACATTTTACTAAACCTAAACCTATTAAAATGAAAAAGTATTTACTGATTGCCGGTTTTGCAATGTTGGCACTCTCCTCTTTTGCACAAACGGCGGCCAAAGAATGGTCAAAAAAATTTCCTGGCAATGTAAAATGGTACCAGGTATCGGACGCAGGCATTTTGATCGTTTGTACCGGCGATGCTTTGTATGGCCTTAATCCTGATACAGGCGAAGAGGCCTGGAAAGTTGATAAACTGGATGATGTAAAAGAAGAGAATTATGATGCGGTGGAAGGCACACCTTATGCAGCTATTATCAAAAGCAGTATGTTCAAAGGCAACCAGCATACCATTATTGATATCAGCACCGGCAAGGTGATTGCCAGCTCCCCTGACTTTGACATCCTGAATATTGTAAAACGTATTCATATCAAAGAACTGAATGCGATGATGATGTATGGCTTTAGTAAAACCAACGGTAAGCCCACCATGGTGATGTTTTCATTGGCGGATGGAAAAAAGATATGGGAGCAGAAAAAACTGTTTGAAAAAAACAGTGAAGAAGTAGTAAGTAACGGGCTTGCAGTTGACGATGGTATCTATATCGCCACCACGAAAAACATATACAAACTGAACCCGGCCACGGGTGAACAGATCTGGAGCCAGGACAGAAAAACGGAGAAACCGGTGGCTGCTACTGTGGAAAGCAAAGGTATGTTTGGTAAAAAATCAAGGGTGGATCTCAGTTCAATGGCCACTTCTTCCAGTGCACAATTTTTTCTTCGCCCCGATGAAAAAGGAAGGATCTGGTTCTGGAACCAGGAAGCCTTGTTTGCTTTCAATCCTGCAGATGGAAAGTTACTTACAAAAGAAGTGGAGCTGGAATCGCCAGTAGGATATATTTTATATGACAGCCACGGCATGCTGGTAGCCACCGCAGAAAAAACACAGAAAGATATGGCCAAAGGTGGTGGCGGTGGTGGACTGCTGGGCAAGATCAAAAGCAGTGGAGGTGGCAAAAACAGGGCTACCCTGCTCTGCATTGACCCTGCAACAGGTGACAGCAAATGGAAGGATGAAATTGATCTCAAAGGTGATGTAAACGCTTACAAGCTGGTTGGAAATAAACTGATATTGGCAACCGAAAAAGATAACGGCGACAATTATATCAGCCTGATCGACCTGGATGCAGGCAAATCAGTTACCAAAAAGCCATTATCTATCAACGGTGATATTCGTGATCTGCAGATGGTGCCACAGGGTTTATACTACAGAACCAGTGACGAAATAAATATTCTAGACCTGGAAAGCGGTAATAAAAACTGGAAGAAAGGTTTTAAAGTAAAACAATGCGTGGGCAGCAATGCCAGCGAAAAATTGGGGTATGTATTTGCGAATGATATTATTTACAAAGTGGATTTTGAAAAGGGTGATATTGAAGAATGGGTAAAAGATGTAAAATTTGAGGGTAAAGAAGATCCAACCGGTTTACAAGTGAGGGAGAATGGCATATTGGTAACATCAGAACAGAATGCCAGTTTGTTTTCAACCGATGGAAAATTGCAATGGCATTCCTTTAATAAAGCACCCGGCAAAACATTAACAGGCAAAATGCTGAGCGGACTTGGTGGTCTCGCATCCGCCATGATGGCTGCACAACAGGCTGCGGAGGCTGCCCAGTTAAGTTATGCAAAAGGCTACTACGGCAGCACGAGTCCTTCACTTGACCAAAGCATCAAAAATGCCAATGCCAACGCGTCAAATTTTGCAGGCGCTGCTGCCGCCAGTTTTGCGGCTATTGGTAAACGTTTTAAAGCCACAAGGCAGGCCAATGATTTTATGGCGGTGATGACCGTATTGGGAAATAACAACCAGAACAGCAGTGCCGGTTGCGTGATCGTTAGTAAAACAGACGGAAAAAATATCTCGAGCGTTTTACTGGGTGATAAAACCCCGGATTACAAACTGGATGAGCTGGGCAGGATGATCTACCAGAAAAGTGAGAACGATGTGATAAAAGGATTTAAATTTTAAGAAAAGAAATTAACAATAACCAGTGCCAACAATACAGCCCCGCCATTGCGGGGCTGTTGCTTTGTATCGATTGCGGGTTTGTAAATGCTGTTATAATAATGACGCCGTACAATTATTTAGCCACTACCAATAATTTAGTATCAGCGCATTCTCCATTGATCAGGAGGCTGTAAGTGTAAGTACCTGCTGCCAGTTCGCCTGCATCCATTACTGTACTTCCTTTTCCGGGCTTAAGCATTATTTGTTTCAGTGCTTTTCCATTCAGATCCCTGATAATAAGCACCCCGCTTTTGTCGTGCAGTGTGTAACGTATTGTGGTAACCGTATTAAAAGGGTTGGGTTGATTTTGAAAGAGAAAAGATTTTTCCTGACTGCCGGTTGTTAGCGCTGTTCTTTGCAATATGGCTGCTTCCAGTTTTTCGATCCTGCTGTTCAGCAGTGCTGTTGCTGCTTTGTGCTTTTCTTCCATTTCCTGCATGGCTTTTATTAAAGGCACGGTTAACTCACTGTACCGGATACCCCAATATTGACCGGTTTTGTCTACTCCACTAAAGGAAACGCCTGTCTTCTTCGCCGCTTCATCAACTTCCTGGGCAATCAGGCCGGTGTATAAAATATCCTTTTGACCATCTGTCTTGTAGTTGTAAGTAACCGGGTTAAGGTCCATAATAAAATCCAAGCCAAGTGTGCTCCTGCTGATATTTGTTTTAAGCCGCTGATCGCTGTAGGTTGTCCAGCCCACCTGGCCGCCGATGGAAATAACCGATGTGTTGCCGATGACAACTTTATTGCTGAAATCCACTGTAGCACCATTTCCAATGGCTGTAGCATTTGACAGCGCATTTACACTGGCATCGGTGCCGTTGCCCAAAAAAGTGCAGCGGGTGTAGTTGGTGTAAGAATTACCTGAACCGGCTCCTACGGCAACATTATTACTGCCCATTGTGTTGCTATATAAACTATTATAGCCGATTGAAGTATTGGAACTGCCAGTAATGTTATTGTATAGTCCATAAGCACCCAGAATTGAATTATAATTACCCGTGCCGTTAGTATACCCTGAGTAATTGCCAATGGCAGTATTGAAAACGCCGTCATTGGCCCTCAATACGGATTTCCCGATCGCTATATTTGCGGAGGCCGTTGTGTTTCCGCTGAGTGAACTTTCGCCGATAGCAATATTGTAATCTCCGGTTGTGTTCGCAGTCAGGGCATTATATCCTGCAGCAGTATTCCCGTTACCAAGGGTATTTGCATACAAAGCATTTCTTCCGGTAGCGGTATTGTTTGCACCAGTGGTATTTAACTGAAGTGCTTGTGAACCGAAAGCTGAATTGAATGAACCTGTGGTATTGTTTCTAAGAGCGAATGAACCAAAACCACTGTTACCTGAACCGCTGTTGTTCCAGCTTAAAACAGCGGTTCCAACGCCCGTTACATAAATCCCTGTATTACCTGAGCCAGCACTTATTCCGGCAAAATAGGTTTGTGATTTTGCTTTATGTGTTGTAAGTAAAAAAATCAATGCCATACCAATGGCATAAGTTTTTGTTGTTGCACTTTTTCTCATAATTGTAGTTTTTAAGTTGATGTATAGATATGAATACTGGATACCGGTGTACCCACTCTATTTTAACCATTTGAAGAAAACGTACCAGTATAAGTGCCGGGAGCCGGTTTCAATAGCCTGCATCATACCGCCGTTATTTCCTGAATAGACCGTATCAATGGTACAGCATGGAATTTACAACTCTGGCAAAACAGGTAGACGCTGTTGATGCATTCAGGCAGCGCAATACCATCAGTACCGCTTTTTTAGTACCCTTTTACACAGGTGGCATTTTAATAGTAAATAAACAGCCAATTCAGTTTTACTTTAAGCTATCCACCGGTACCCCGTTTTTATAATCCCAATAGGAACTTACGTTTACAATCTTCCATTCACCGGTTATTTTTTCCATTATACGGGTGTCTTTACTGAATGTGTAATTTTTTTTAGCCTCGTTGATATTGTATTGGTTCCACATGAGTGAGGCAAGACTGTCTGTAAAAAAATGAACAACCATATTGCGGCGTTGCACAACCGGGTGAGTGCTGTTTGCACCAACCGGCAAGGGGTTGTCTTTTAAATATTGACCAATTTTTTCATCCACTTCCTTCCACCCGCTTTTGGCATCCACCGTGCCATCACTGTTATTCCATGCCTGGAAAGCATAACCTGTTTGGGCAAAACATTCCTTCCAGCAGTTGTAATCCCTTTTATAAAAACAATCGGTTTCTTTTTCAATTACCTGCATAATAGAAGCTTTTTCCTTTGCTTCATCAAAGGCTGCCGCTGGGGTTTCATTTTTTTGTGGTTGGCTGCAGGCACAGGCAAACAGCAGCAATGCAATAATGGATAAACGCATATCATGTTATTTTGGTGATGAATGTATTGCCGGCAACTGCCCTCATCATTACTGCTGAATTTCTGCAGTCAGCACTTGCTTCTTCCCTTCTGTATTCGTTATTTCCAACTGATAAATACCTGCTGCAATAAAGCCGGGCAGTTCAAATATTTTGGTAACAAAGCCGCCGCTGTGCTGCCATTGCTGTGTAAATACTTTTTGGCCAGTGCTATTGATCAATGTGGCGCTGTATGGCCCCTGCAATTGTTGATTCATCCGCAATTGCAATTGTTTGCCTGTAACCGGGTTGGGATATATATACATCCCTGCATTATTTTTAATCATACTGGCTTTAGCTACATCGCTATACATTACTTCGCCATCGATACCTGTTGCTTTTATTCGGTAGAAATATGTGCCGGTTGCAGGTGAAATATCCAGCCATTGAGTTTGAGTAAGCGGCTGCAGGTTCCTGTTAGTCGATTTGCTTTCCATAAGCGTAAAATCAATTCCATTAATGGAGCGTTCAATTTCATATTGCTCAATGCCAAATGTTTCTTCCATTTCCCACCGTACTTCAATATCTTTTTCTTTAACCGACGCATGAATATGATTAAATCCTGCCGATCTTTTAAACAATAACCTGAACCTTGCTGCAGATACACTTCCACTATCACCATTTACAACAAACGGATACCGGGTACTTCCGTCTAAAGCAATTAATTCATATTGACGTAAGTAAGTGTCTTCCAAATAGGCTTTCATACTGTGTGGCATATCCAAATCATCGGCCTTTATCTCCAGCACATAATTCCGTTGTTTCATTTGCCCTGTACTTATGTAAATGGTGTCGTTGAAACCTGGCCTGCGCCGGTTTTGTATGGCGTATAGTTTGTTGTCAAAAGCAATGGCAAGGTTCTCTGTAAAGTTTTTGTTCTTTTCTGTGTTGGCTGCCTGTGGCGACGATTCCATTTTAATGGCAATCCCATCATTCAGCGACTCGCTGCTGTCTGCATTTACCACATACAGGTTGATGCTTAACTGGCGAACAGGGCGGTAGAGTACATTATCACCTAGTATTGATTTATGGTTTTCATTGATGGTAACAGTACCTGTGTAATTTATCATAAAGGCAGAGGCAGATGCTATATCGCCTTTGTTGTTGGCAAAAGTGCTTCCTGATAACAATGGCGCAACCGTATAGGTTTCTGATACGCCATTGTACGAACCATAACTCACCCATCCACCTACATTGCTGCTGCCGGCAAGGTTGGCATCCCATACATAAAATGCATCTGGCAGGCCCGGGTTGTCCAAAACTATTTTATGAAAATTAATGGGTGAAGCATAGGGATTGCCTATCACCGTCCAGCCATTGCAAACAATTGTTTGTGGACCTGTTTTTAGTTGCCCTTTGGGCCGTAAGGTAGTAACAGTAGCGGTTACCCCCACGCCTGCCACTTGTATGCTTCGGTCGCCCCGGACGAACAGCATGTAACCCTGCTGGTCATTGATCAACCCATTGTTAGCCCCGGGCGTGCTGCCAATAGTTCCGGAAGGAAAGCCACCCCAGTTGACACCATTGTAATACCTGATAGATGGATTATTGGTGCTACCCTGGTCATAACCATCTGTAACATTGTATGTGGTACTTTTTGTAATGGTGGTGCCAAAACCTGCTGCAGGATTTACAGGTGTCAACCGATTGGCGTTGCTTACTCCTTCCTGCCAGGCCTGGCTGATGGTGAGGTTGGATGTGCTGCTTACCGGTGCCGTTAATAAACGCCATGCCCTGTGTGGCGGAATATATCTTTCTACTTCAAATTTTCCGGTGCCCGTGTAAGAGAATGCCACCCCGGAAGGAACTGCTGCTACTCTTGCAGTAGCAGTTGCATCGGAATTCAAGGTGATGGTGGCATTGTCAACATCTATGTCTCCAGCCGTTGGGGTAAGGGTGCCTGTGAGTTCGAAAGACTTATCCAGCTTTACACCGGCCAGGTTATTTATTTCGAGATTGTTCATGGCACTAACGGTGGCCAGTGTACCAGGAAAGGTTTGGCTGGGAGCACTGCCTGCCATTACCCAATCACCATTGTTGCTGATGGTGCTGCCAAGATTGCTGTACGTACCATTAATGGTAAATTTGCCCGTATTGGCAATGCCAATGGAAGTATTGTTGGAAAATGAAATATTATTCACTTCATTATCAAAGCCAGCATTTATCACTGGGTTGTTTGATGTAACCGGCACTGTAACATTGGTAGTGTCATAAGGAATATAACCACCGCACCAGTTGATTCTATCATTCCAGTTGGTATTGAAACCTCTCCATGTACTGTTAGCAAGATCGATGGTTTGAATTTCGTAAGCACCCATATCCACAGTACTGTATTTGATTCGGTCGAGGCTGTCGACATCTTTAGTAAGGCCGGGAGGAATAACACTGTTATCGCCAAGGTTGAGGGCCGGGCTGCAGGCTTGCAGGCGGTAATTGCCGGCAATAGTGGGTGCAGCAGCGGGTGATACCGGAGCAACAAAGAGTGGGTCAATATCATAATTGCCGGTGCCGGCGTAGCCACCTTGTATAATACTGGTGCTTACTGTTGGTGTTACAAAAACCGAATAAATATTATTACTGCTTATTGTAGCAGTATTGTCGTGTATGATGGTATTCCCAAGAATGCAGGGCGATGCAGTTAAAAGTCCGCCCCCATTGCCAGTTGTTTTGTTGCCCGAGATAGTGTTGTTGGTACCAGTGAGCGATGCACCAAGTGAATTGTAAACCCCTGCTCCGCCACCTATACCGGAGCTATTACCTGTAAAGACTGAATTATGCAAAGCCGAAACAGAGGATAAATTATAATACCCCCCAGCCCTGTTGGAAGCTGCATTACCCGAAAAAATACAAGAAGAGAAAACAGACCCGGCAGACAAGTCATTTACCACACCACCGCCATCACCATTTAAAACAGTATTGGAGGTAAATGAACTTTTGTAAACATTCAGTGCAGTATTTTCTGCGTATAAACCACCGCCTAAATTATTGGGTCCTGGCCCGTTTACAGTATTGGCAGAAAAGATTGTATTCTTTAGAAGTGTGTTGCAGTTTTGAAGGCTTACAGCGCCGCCTTTTTTGCCGGCAGTGTTAGTTAAAAAAAGATTGTTTGAAAAAGGAGAGCTGCTGTTTAAGGCAGCTAATGCACCTCCATTATCCATTGCATAGTTTGAAGTGAATTCGCAATTAAAAATATCCGGAGAAGACGAATGTATATAGATACCGCCGCCATGAGAGCGATAGACAATATTTCCATTGAGGGTATAATTCGTATTCGCATCTGCATATCCTCTGGTAACACTAAACCCATCCAGGACGGCTTTGCCAACAGCGCCTGATGCAATCAGCACATGGTAAGTGTTGTCTGTATTATTTGCTGCAACTCCAATATCGCCACTCAAAATAGTTTGTTTTGTGGCAAAATCCCTTCCGCTTGTATCAGCTTCGCCACCTGCAAATCCACCGTATAACTCAACCCCGGGCCGTAATACAAAAGCATTATCCCGGTTTGCAATTGTGCAGCTAAGTGCAGTGCCGTTATCAGTAGAAAGATACAAGGGCTTATATGTTCCTTTAGCCACCCAGATTTGTTCAATATCCGTATCTGTAATGGCTGCCTTTAAAGCATCTGCAAGTTCTGTTGCTGCGTTTGCCCAACTGCTGCCATACCCGGCGTTTAAGGTATTAGAGCTGTCAATATATACAATGCCGTTAGCATCAGGAACAGCCAGGTGTTTTTCATAAGCACCCATATCTACCGTAGTAAATTTTACACGGGTTAATGAATCCAGGTCGGTTGAAATACCAGAAGGGATTAAAGCATTGTTGCCAGCATTAAGAGCGGGACTGCAGGTTTGGAAGTGATAGTTGCCTGTAAGTGTTGGTGCTGAAGAAGCAGTTGCTGGATTTACAAATAGCGGGTTAGTGTTGATATTGCCGGTACCGGCAAATCCGCCTTCTATTAAAGTATAATTTACTCCAGCTCCCGAACCGGTAAGCACAATCGGGCTTGCACCGGGAGCTGTTCCTTCATTTCCCCAAACGATACTATTATTCAGGAGGAGTGTACTACCACCTGATACATTAAATGCACTACCTGTTGTGCCGGTAGTCATTTTATTTCCAGTGATTGTGCAATTGGAAAAAGTAGAAACTGCATTTGTTTCGACTCGTATTGCTGAACCAGCACCTTTATTTCCGCTCACTAAGCAATTAACAAACTCAGAATTGTCATCAACCAAGCCAATTGCACTTGAAACAGTAGCTTCATTGCCCCTGAAACAACAATCTATGATTGAATTACGTGAAGAGCCACCGAAAAAGCCACCACCCTGGCCAGCGGTATTATTTTCAAAAAAGCATCTTTTTATATTTATATAAGGGGGATTTAAAGTATTAATATTAAAAATGCCGCCACCCGGGCCACTTGAGCTATTATCATAAAATCTGCAATCATTTACAGTTACTGGAGACGTTTCGTTGTGAATGCCGCCGCCGCCGAGTGAGTTATTGCGCTCAAAATTGCAATTAGTAATAATTGAAGAGGAAAAAAAATTGCTTATACCACCACCCCAATGAATAGCCACATTGATGGTAAAATAACAGCTGTCTATAACCGGGCTACAGTAATTACTATGGATAGCACCACCATCAACAGAAGCATCGTTGCCCAAAAAGAAGCATTTAATAATGTTAGTATGGCTTCCAATAGAATTTAAAATAGCGCCTCCAAAATCAGCATGATTATCATCGAATCCACAATTTCTAATTGTAGGAGCACAATTTTGGGCGACATAAATTGCGCCACCTCCATTATTATCAGAGGTATTACGAAAAAGATTACAATCGGAAATTTGAGTATTCGAGCCTGAATTAATAAAAATTCCACCGCCAGATAAACTTGAGTAGTTGTTTTCAAAAAAACACTTTGAAATAACAGGTTGGCTTCCGGGGCCAATCCAGGCCCCACCTCCGCCATCACTCGTTAATCCAGAACCGGATTGATTGTCTGAAATTTTGCAGTTAGTGATAACAGGAGAGGACGCATGAACTGTAATACCTGCACCACATTGTTTATTTATTACAACCCCATTGATAAATTTTGAAGCGCTGGAATTCAGTCCTTTTCCATTAATGATTGTAAAGCCATTAAGTTCCGCATTTCCAACGCTTCCTGCACTAATAACCACCTGGTGACAATTGTCATCTACAAAATTTAACACCCCTATATCACCACTCAAATTCGTTCCATTCAAATATGCATCGCTTAACTTTAGAGTCACTTCATTTCCATTAAATCCGCCATACAGTTTCACATTATTCACCAATACAAATGCATTATCCCTGTTTGTATTGTCGCAAGCCAATGAACTACCGTCCCTGGCATTATACCTGGGATAATATGTTCCCTTTGCCACCCATATTTGCGTAATAGTATTATCATATTTTGCCGCTACTAATGCATCTGCCAGTTCTGCCACTGCATTTGCCCAACTGCTGCCATTGCCTGTTTTTGTATAATCTACAAACACAATACCGCTGGCATTAGGTACAGCAAGCGTTAATTGTTTTTCATAAGCACCTATATCCACAGTACCATAATTTATCCGTGGGGTATAATGCAAGTCATTATTGATAGAACCGGGCACATAACTATTCAACCCCCCATTTAATGCAGGGCTGCATTTCTGCACCCGGTAATCGCCTGTAAGTGTGGGTGCCAGCGTGGCGGCTACAGGGTTTACAAATAATGGGTCTGCATTAACATTGGCAGTACCGGTATACCCGCCCTGCACCAGGGAGTAATTAACATCGGGCACACTGCCTGCATCTGCATTGTATATGGCACTTGCTATGCCTGCGGCAAGATTGCCCCAGATAATACAATTACTGATAAGCGGGGAAGAAGAATTGCCGTTTCGTATAGCCCCTGCTGTTGCAGTTGCATTATTGCCGGAAAAAGTGCAGTTGGTTATTTCCGTGGCAGATGAATTGGTGTTAAGTATTGCACCACCATCATTTGCTGTATTGCCACTGAATACGCAATTGGTTATAGCAGGTGATGAACCATCACATACCAAGCCGCCACCATTGTTGCCAGTTATATTGGCAGAAAAAACACAATTGCTGATGGCAGGCGAAGAACTGTTGATACGCATGCCGGCCCCACTGCCCCTGCCAATCGAAACTGCATTTACTGTAATGGTTCCGCTGCCATTGGCATTGCCATATCGAATATAAAAACCATTAAGCGTTGTGCCGCTTACAGTGCCTGCACATACCACTACATGGTAACAGTTATCAGTATAACTTCCTGCAGTACCCAAATCGCCGCTTAGGATGGTAATATTGGTGGCAAAGTTGCGCTGGCTGGTGGCAGTTTCTGTACCGGTGAAGCCACCAAAAATCCTTACGCCATTTTTTAATACAAAAGCATTGTCCCTGTCGTTTGTAGTTATAGTGCCTGTGGCATCTGCCCTTCGGTTAGGTATGTAGGTGCCTGCCGCAACCCATATATCATCGCCGGCACTGCAGGCATTGATCACCGCCTGCAAATCGTTACTGGCGGTTGCCCAGCTGGTATAAGGCGCTGTGCCTGCACTGCCCGTTTTCACATACCGTATGGCAGCGAAGCTTTTAGTGCAACACAAGATCATTACAACAAAAAACAGCTTTAAATAAGCGGAGCAAAGAAGTTGTACATATTTTTTCATACCCTGTTTATTTAACTGGAGAATTCCTCCTCTCAATAGGGCTTACCGGAAGATTGATTATATGCCGGTTACCAAATACAAATCTGCAATAATGAGCAGCCGGTGGCAATACCACATTGGGTGATTTTTACCTGATATAAGTATTGAAAATTGATACGGTTACCGCAAGGGCAATACAATACCTGTACAGCTTTTTACACTGCATCTGCATGCTCACAAATTGAAACTGATTAACGGGTATCAGGAAACGGCACCCAACTGCTTTTTAAAATCTGCATGGTTCCAGTTGATATGGATATGCACAATTTTATTATCGGGGTTCAGCCGGAAGATGAAGATATGGTCGCTGTCGAATGATAAGCCTTTGCTAGGTATATCGGCAAAGTCTTTTGATTGTTTGCCTCGGATGACCACCTGGCATTGCACCGTATCTTCTTCTGTGGCAACGGCAGCGTCTAAGGTATTATCGATATTGGGGAAACTGTCTATCAACCCGGACCAGATTGCTTTACCCAGCTCATAAATTTTACCATGCCCGCCTTCACCAAGTGGTTCAAAAAACACCGTGCCTTCAGGGTCGCAGAAGCTGAGCATTTTCTCTACGCTGCGTTGCTGGTAAGCAAACATAAATTCCACACAGGCATTTTTAAGGCTGAGGGCTTTTTGTTCTGCGGCTATTGTTGTCATGGTTTTAATTTTTAAACGGTGATAAATTTTTGATAGCACAAAACTACCGCATGCCCGGCTAAGGCCATTGTAAAACTGCGGCAAAGCCATTGTAAAAATGCGGCAATTTAATCCAGTGGCTGGCCGGTTGGTTTGTCTACATATTTCGACAACTCCCTGTTTTCCTCAAAATACTGCTGCGGTGTTCGGCCCGTAAACTCTATAAAGTCTTTAATAAAATGCGACTGGTCGTAATACTCACAATTATGAAATACATCCGGCCAGTCTACTTTTGCTTTGCCGGCAATAAGGTTACCGATATAACTCATGCGGCGGATACGGGCATAATATTTTGGACTGAGACCCACTTTCTTAAAAAACTTACGTTCAAAATTCCGGCGGCTCATAAAGGCCTGTTCTATCAGGTCGTTCACATGCAGCAGGCCATTGCTTTGTACAATTTTATTGGCAGCTTCGTCTATTGCATCCGGTGCAGGCAGTTTGTCACCTGCTTGTTTTAATACAAACGCCTCCAGGATTTTAGCTTTGCAAGCCGGATCTTTTTCCTGCAATATCAACGCGGCCAGCTCTGCAACAACAGGCGCTTTAAATATTTTACTGAGATCCAACCGCTCCTCTGTAAACTCAAACACGGGCAAATTAAACAGTGAAGCAAGTCCAGCAGGCTTAAATACAATACCTGCCATGGAAATATGACCGTGCAAAAATAGTTTGTAACTGTAAATGGCCTGGCCCGATATGAATGCGGAAGGGACCGGCAACTTTTCATACTTTTTGTTTTGCAAAAAATAAGGATCTCCGCTATTAAATACCATCGAACAGAAACCGGTAGGCGGCGACTCCACTTCCATATGTTGTACGGGGCCACTTACCGACTGCCATATAAAATAGCATTCGATAAAAGGCTCCAGTTGCTGACAAGGGAAAAACTTAAGGTACTGCATATTGCTTCTTTCACCCTAAATATCGGATTTAAAATAATACTAATACCAGTGATCTGAAAATTGGAGAAGCGTTGCATCAGCATGCGATCTGGTTACCCTGTTGATTGAACATTGATAAAACGATATTCAATTGGAAGACGCCCGCTTAATCTTCAACTTCCCAAACCTGTTCTTCACATCATCAATGGCTTTATACAAATCAGTCTTCTTTTCCTTATTGGCAAACAGATCCGTTTGTATGGCCTCATTGGTTAGCTCACTCAGCTTTACACCCAGTAACCTCACCGGCTGACCTTTTTTATACAACTGGTGAAAGAGCTTTTTTGCAACCGGGATGATCTCATCATCGGAAGAAGTATAGGGCACGGTGGTTTGTTTGGAGGAGGTCTCAAAATCAGGATAGCGGATCTTTACGGCAATACAGCCCGCTGTTTTCCCATCCTGGCGCAGTTCGTGGGCAATCTTTTCAGTCAGCCGTACAATTTCACTCATTAAAAAATCAACACTCGTTTTATTTTCATCAAAGGTGTTTTATGAAGAAATGGATTTGGCTTCATGGTATTGGTGCACTTCGCTGGTGTGAATACCAAAACTTTTATTGTACAGGTCGGCGCCCCATTTGCCCAGTCTTTCTTCCAGTTGTTCGGCGGTAAATGTATTGATGTCGCCAATGGTATAAATACCCATTGATTTCAATACTGCATGGGTATGTTCGCCCACACCCGGAATTTTATCCGCCGCCAGCGGAGCTAAAAATTCTTTTTCTTTTCCGAAAGTTATTTGCAGGTAGCCGTTGGGTTTAGCTTCGTTGGTGGCGATCTTGGCCATCATTTTATTAGAAGACAAACCAAAGGAAATCGGCAATCCTGTTTCCTCCATTATAGTTTTACGCAGCTCAATGGTCCATTGCAGCGGATTGAAAAATTTTTCCATACCGGTGAGGTCAAGATAAAATTCATCAATGGAAGCTTTTTCAAACAAGGGTGCTTTTGCAGCTATAATTTGTGTTACCCATCTTGAATAACGGCTGTACTCCCCTCTTGTGCCTCTTAGCGCAATGGCTTGGGGGCAAAGCAGCCTGGCCTGTTTACTGGGCATTCCGGAATGAATACCGAATTTTCTGGCTTCGTAACTGCAGGCAGATACTACGCCCCTGTCGTGCCCGCCTACATATACAGGTTTGCCTTTCAATGAAGGATCATTTAAAATTTCTACCGACACAAAAAAAGAGTCGAGGTCGAAATGAGCTACGATACGTTGTGGAGTGACATTCACTTTACCAAGGTACAAAATAATGCTATGATGATTTTTATCAACAGGCAGGCCAGAAAAAATCTTCAGCAACCATCACCAGGATGGTTAACCGCTTTGGGGGTGTCATCAGCGGTAAATATCCAGTAAACCATCGGGTAGTGTTACATATACCTTTCGGTTCTTTTTATCGATCTTATCCAGTGATTCACCGTGAATGGGTATCAGTGCTTCTTTGCCATCCAGTAAGATAGCACAGAGTATTTGATGTGGCTGTTCTATCACTTCCAGTATCTCTCCGAGGTCTTCATCATCCTCATTGATCAAATGAAATCCAAGCATAGAAATAGGCGATGACTTAGCGGCAAATTTTTTAAAGTCTTCCTCTGTTATCCAGGCTTCCTTTGGTGTGAGTTTACGGGCTGTTTCTTTGGTATCAATTCCTTCTACCTTAATAAAAACTTCCTTATCATTTTTTATAGAGGCCGAGCTGATAAAGTAAGGCATAAAATTGTCTTTACCCTCTTCCACAAAAATGGTTTCCAGGCCTTTTAAAGAAGTTTTTTTACCCAGACTGTGCTGTAACACCAGTTCGCCCTTCAACCCAAAACTGGCGGCTAATTTTCCTATTTTAAAATACTGGTTCATGTGGGATGCAAGTTACGGGTTATGGGTTACGAGTTGGAGGGTTACTGGTTTTGTTGTTACGGGTTTAATGGATTTCTATAGCATTTAAACATAAAAAAAGCAATCCCATAAGAGATTGCTTTAAGAATTTCCTTACAGAGGTTTGGTTACTCTTCTGTCTTTGCTTCTTCTGCGGGTGCTGCCGGAGCTTCAGGTGCTGCTGCAGTTTCAACCTTTCTTACGACAGGTTGATTGCGGTCGTCCCTTCTTGCTTTTTTGTGGGCAGCATGGCGCTTCGCTACATGGGTATCATGTTCAGAGGTCCATACAGTAAATTTCTGCATGGCAACCGTTTCGTCGAACAGACCCAGGGTAACACCACGAAGCAAATGTTTCAGGTACAATACACCCTTAAAAGAAAGGATGCGGCGTACAGTATCGGTTGGCTGAGCACCTTTGTGCAGCCAGTCCAATGCTTTCTGACGGTCGATCTGGATAGTAGCCGGAACGGTCAGTGGATTGTACGTACCAAGTTTCTGAATGAATTTGCCATCACGTGGGCTTCTTGCGTCTGCTACAACGATGAAATAGAATGGCCTCTTCTTAGAGCCATGGCGTTGCAGTCTCATTTTAACAGCCATAAAAAATAGACATTTTTTTGGGTTACAAAATAGGGTTTAATTCCACCTTAAATAAGGGACGGCGAAGATAATAAGCTGTAAAACAATATCCAAATATTTAATAGTGCCGCTTCATAGTCAGCCGCATTTATTGTTATTATATTTACAATATGGCTGTTTTGGCACTAAAATTTGTAAAAATCAAGATATGAAAAAACTCATTTTATTGCTGATTTCACTATATGCACTGGGTTGCGGCTCCTCCAACAAACTAAAGAAATATTACACCCTGGAGGATAAAACAGTATTTGAACTGCTGGAAAGATTGCAAAAAAATGCCACGGATAAAGAGGCGCTGGAATTGCTGCCCAATGCTTACCAAACAGCACTTGACAAAAGAAAATTATTGACTGAGGCCAGTTATGCCACCCTGCCACCCGGCGACAGGTATTTAACCCTGGCGAAAGAATATGGGGTGATGCAGCAGCTATATGAACAGGTAAATGCCATCCCCGCAGCAAAAAAAGTCGTCACCGGGCTTTGGGACCCCTCGGCTGAAATTATCAAAGCAACAAACAATGCTGCAAAAGAATATTATAACCAGGGCCTGGAATATATGACCTACGATAACAGGCAATCAGCCAAAAGCGCTTATGAATATTTTTCCAAAGCAAATAAAATTTTACCCGGTTACGAAAATGTACGGACACTGATGGCCGAAGCACTTGAAAGGGCTACCATCAAAGTAATCGTGAGAGCTGCCAATTATAACAATTTTGGATGGAATCACTGGGGTTTTCAAAATGACTGGCTGCAGCAGCAGATCATTACCGATCTTAATAATCAATCTTACAGTGATGTACGCTTTTATTCTGACTGGGATGCTAACTCCAGGAGAATTAGGGCCGACAGGGTGGTGGAACTCAATTTTACTGAACTCTTTGTTGGCCAGGTGTACACCGACCGGCAAACTATTAACCGGAGTATTGAAGTACAAACGGGTTCTACCAAGTCAAATCCACCGCAACCTATTTATGGTTTGGTGTACGCAAAAGTATTTATTACAAAAAGATACATGCAAAGCAGGGCTACATTGGAAAGCCGTATCTATGACCAGGCTACGGGAAGAAATTTATTGTTTGACCGCTTCCCGGGTTATGACGACTGGAAAGTGGAAACAGCCACCTACACGGGCGATAAAAGAGCGCTTACCTCCGGCGATTGGGCATTGATCAATAACAACAACAATATCATCACACCAACGCGTCAGCAAGTGGCAGACAGGCTGGTGAGAAGTTGCTACAATTTATTGCTCAGCAGGATCAAATCTGGTGTGCAATTTGGGAATTAATTGTCAAACCTGCCACCGGCATTGATCCAGTCGGTGATAATGGCTTTTTGTGCAGGCGATAATTCCGGACCGCCTTGCGGCATGGAGCCTTCATCCACGGCCCTCACTTTAATCCGGTTTTGAAACTGGATGATATTACATTGATTGGCCCAGTTCATCCCTCCGTTTTGTGTGGTATTATTATGACAGGGCTGACAAGTGCCGCTCATTAAATTTTTAACGGCAGAAAATAAAGGTCCGGGTACTCCTGTTCCGCTTACGGTTACTGATTTTGTTTTTTCACAACCATCGGCATCTTTTGCAAAAACGGTATAGGTGCCTGCAGCAACGCCATTGAATGAACCCGCGGCCTGGTAGGCACCACTGCTGTTCAGTTTAAAAGTAAATCCCGTACTACCGGTGGCGGATACTGTAACCGTGCCGGTGGTGCCACAGGGAGAAGAGGCTGTTGCTGCTGTGGTGATAACAATTGTTTTTCCTGCACAGGGGTCTGCTGCCGGCCCGGGAGGGTTACTTTCTTTACTGCAGGAAAACAGCAATATCATACTCACTAGAACGGATACACTATTTCCGTGCAGGATTTTTTTACAATTCATACGGTGGCTTTTTATCCTTTCGTAAACCACCTATAAAAAGTTGCCTGACTAAAAAATTACTTTTTGAACGGGTAGTATTTTATACCCAGCAGGGCCGAAGCCGAATAGAGATTTATTTTTCCATCGCCCACACCAGACAATGGTATGCTTACAGAAGGCTCTGCCAGCAAAGAGAATTTTGATGAGAGCGGCTTTTCAATACCAACAGAGAACATGGCAGTGGAAAACAAGTGCCTGTTACCGCTGTACTTCCACTCTTGCTGGTATATATTATCGTAGTACCAGTAGGAACAATTGTACTTTTCTTTTTGAATGATATAAGACTCCGCACTTGCTGTAACATAAAAAATAAAAGCTGGCCTGTTCACAATATCATAGCGAACCGTTACCGGGATTTCATACACCAGGCAGGCAGCCTGTATCTTTTCGATCTGGTATGCACTCATAGGAGAATTGGGTTTGATCTTATAGTCGCCCGGTGCGGCCACATACTTTTTATTGGCAGCATAAAAACCGGTTTGCACGCTCCATCTTTTATTAAACCGGTACCCAATACCAACTCCGTATTTAGGTGTCACGTTACTGTTAGAAAAAGAAAGCAGCTTGGTACTGCCTGCATCAGCACCACTTGCGGCCAGCAGGTACCAACCCTTGTAAGACTGCTTGTTGCTATCTTTCTTTTTTTCTTCAGGCTTCCCAGGTTTTTCCTCTTCTTCTTTTTTTACCAGTTGCCTTTCCGCTGCCTTGGTTTCCTGCTTCCCTGTTTCATTTGTTTGTTCGCCCGTGGTGACCGCCGATTTTTCTTGTTCTATTTTATCGGGGTGGGTTTCAGTATCCGCAACGTCATGACGGGATACATTTTCATCACCGGTTATTTTGTTGTCCACTGTTTCCCCGGCTTCTGCAGTAGAAATAACAGATTGCAATCTTCCTTTACTTTTACCTGCTACCCGTTTGTTTTTGGAAAATGCAATGGCATTTTTTTGGGATACAACAGGATCCTGTGACAAAGTATTCGCTGCAGCCTGCTGCTGATCTGTGCTGACTGTTATTTGATTGTTATCTGTGTTTGTATGCTGCCCGGGGACATCTGTATTGGTTTTTAGTTGTTGGCTTTGAGACAAATCAGTGGTTTTACTCCTGCCGTCACTGTTTCCGTTCTCTTCTTTATTATCGGCTTTGGTAACTTCTGCTGTCCTTACTTTATCCCTGCTGCCATTGACTTTAAAATATACGGCCCAGCCACCTGCCATTACCAATGGCAAAATAAACCACCATAAAACCGGTCTTCTTTTTTTCTTATCCGCATCAAGCTTTGTTTCCATAGCCTGCCAGGCCTTTTCATCAAAAGCAGGCAAACTGTTTTCCACAGCTTGCTTTATCTTTTCCTCTATATGATCAAACGGCTTTTTGCTGCTCATAAAATTTAAGGTTTGCTTCTTTCAGCATTTTCTGGATATTGACCCTGGCCTTGGCAAGGTTTGATTTGGACGTGCCCACTGAAATATTCAGCTGTCCTGCTATTTCCTCATGTTTGAACCCGTCAATCACATGCAGGTTAAAAACAGTACGGTATCCTGGAGACAAACGCTGCACCAGTTCCATGATCTCCTTGTAACTCATACGGTCAATGGCCGATGCATCGGCATCACTCATTTCCTGGTGCTCTTCCTTGATATCGCCTACCAGGTAATTGTTCTTGTTTTTCCTGAAATGGTCTATCGACGTATTGATAATTATACTTTTCATCCAGCCCATCAGTGAGGCTTCAAAGTTGTCGTGCCGGGGTTCAAATTGTGGCAGCGTTCTGAATATCTTAATAAATCCGTCATTCACTACTTCCATGGCATCATCATGTGTATTACAATACCGCATACAAATACCCATAGCAAAGCCGTAGTAGAGCTGATAGAACTCTTTCTGGCTTTGCCTGTTTGCAATTACGCAACCCTGGATTATATTTTTGAGTTGCTGCCTGTCTGGCAAAGTGTTCCCTTTTAATATTGTTTCTTAATGCCCGGCTTTTCTCACTGTTTGCTTACATAATCGAGCCCTTATAGTGGAAGGTTGCCGGGAGAGCAATAAAATTACTGCTATATTTTATAAAAAAGGGCCGGTTTTACCAGCCCTTTCAAAAAAAAGCATGTCAATTATCTTTTCATCCCCATACCCGGCATCCTGCCCATAGGCATTTTATTCATCATCTTCATCATATCCTTCATTTGCTCAAATTGTTTTAAAAACTGGTTTACTTCCGCAATGTCTTTACCGCTGCCTTTGGCGATACGTTGTTTGCGGCCCGGGTTGATCACATCGGGGTTTCTTCTTTCTTCCAGCGTCATAGAATTGATCATAGCCTCAATGCCTTTAAATGCATCATCATTGATGTCAAGATCTTTTATTTGTTTGCCCACGCCGGGTATCATACCCAACAGGTCTTTCAGGTTGCCCATTTTCTTGATCTGCTGCAACTGTGTTTTGAAATCTTCAAAATCAAATTGGTTCTTACGGATCTTTTTCTCCAGTTTTTTTGCTTCGGCTTCATCAAACTGCTCCTGTGCTTTTTCCACCAAACTAACGATGTCGCCCATGCCCAAAATACGCTGCGCCATCCGCTCGGGGTAAAACACATCCAGTGTGTCCATCTTTTCTCCGCTGCTGCTGAATTTGATTGGTTTGTTTACCGTATATTTAATAGACAACGCCGCACCACCCCTTGTGTCACCATCTAATTTAGTGAGAACCACACCGGTAAAATCAAGCCGCTCGTTAAAGGCTGCAGCGGTATTCACCGCATCCTGTCCCGTCATACTGTCTACCACAAACAGGATCTCCTGCGGATTGATGGCCGCCTTGATATTGGCTACTTCCGTCATCATCACTTCATCCACCGCCAAACGGCCTGCCGTGTCTATGATGATCACATTCTTATTTTTTGATTTGGCTTCCTGGATGGCATGCTGTACAATGCTTACTGCATCCTTGTTCTCCCTTTCAGCAAACACGTCCACGCCAATTTGCCCGCCCAGTACCTGCAATTGGTCGATCGCAGCAGGGCGATAAATATCTGCCGCCACCAGTAGTGGCGATTTTCCCTTTTTTGTTTTGAGATAATTGGCCAGTTTACCGCTGAAGGTTGTTTTACCACTACCCTGTAAACCTGCTACCAGGATGATGGCAGGGGCTCCGGTAATATTAAACTCACTTTCGGTACCACCCATTAATTCCGTCAGTTCATCCTGCACAATTTTAACCATCTGCTGTCCGGGGTTTACCGCCAGCAGCACTTTGGAACCAAGTGCTTTATCTTTTACCTTATCGGTAAACTCTTTTGCGATCTTATAGTTTACGTCTGCATCTACCAGCGCTCTCCTGATATCTTTAACCGTATTGGCGATATTGAGTTCATTGATGCGGCCCTCACCCTTGAGGTTTTTAAATGCGGATTCTAATTTTTCTGATAATGAATTAAACATGTATGGTGATTATGGATGATTATTTTATAATGAAAACAATTTATGATGATTAATTTTTGGTCCCGATAGCTATCGGGATGATTTGTACGATTAAGATCTATTACTGCCACTGCGACCTATATAGCTGAATACATTTTTATGATGATTAATTTTGATTGATATGATTTGTATGATTAAGGAACCTTACTGTTCACAAAGCGTTTGAATTGCAGGCTTATGGCGCCAAAATTCAATAGGAGCCCAACTTCAATTCTGAAAACTTCCAGGCAATTTTGTATCTGGCACAAATCTATCGGCCTCAATTCTGAAAGGGCTTTTAACTCGAGCAAAACTTTTTCCTCAACTAAAATATCTACCCTTCGTGCACCTACCCATTCTTCTTCGTAAAATATATCAGTTTCCTTCTCAACAACATAACTCAATCCCGCCTTTTTAAGTTCTACTATTAATGCCCGTTTATAAATTATCTCCGGAAATCCCGGCCCTAACTTTCTATGCACCTTTATTGCCAGCCCAATAATGACCCCGGTAAGTTCCGTGTATTTGTAATTAACTTCCACCATTATTGCCCAACCTTAGAATTTAATGAAATTTCTTACATACAAATACTCCAATCATACCCTGTCATAAAAATCTTAACAATCCCCATAAAAAAAGTGAATCTAATGATTCACTATAATAAGTTTGCAAATGTATATAATCCCGGCTTCTTACCAGTAACTCTATGCCCCTAAATATGGCCTCAATAGTTTGCAGCGAGATACTGACCTCAACTTAGTGATCGCCTTGTCCTTTATCTGCCGCACCCTTTCTCTTGTGAGGTTATACCGTTCTCCAATATCTTCCAGGCTCAGCGCATGATCCACACCAATACCAAAGAAATAGCGCACCACTTCTTTCTGCCGTTCAGTAAGCGTATTCAACGAACGGTTGATCTCTTCAGCCAAAGAATCATGAAATACCATTTGCAGATCAGCTGCTTCAGCATTTGGGTTGGCCAGTACATCCACCAATGAACCATCTTCTCCCTCAGAAAAAGGCTGATCCATACTCACATGCCTTGCAGATGCGCCCAATGTGGCCGACACCTCGTCGGTACCGATATCCAATAAAAAAGCAATTTCCTCGGCAGTAGGTTCCCGTTCATATTCCTGTTCTAACTGAGAGAATGCTTTGCTGATGCGGTTGGTAAGACCTACTTTATTCAACGGCAACCGTACAATTCTTGATTGCTCTGCCAGTGCCTGTAAAATACTCTGGCGTATCCACCACACAGCGTAAGAGATAAATTTGAACCCCCGGGTTTCATCAAAACGCCGGGCAGCTTTTATTAAGCCTACATTTCCTTCATTGATGAGATCGGCCAGGGTGAGCCCCTGGTTTTGATATTGTTTTGCAACTGATACAACAAAGCGGAGATTTGCTTTGGTAAGCCGTTCCAGGGCCCGTTCATCGCCTTGTTTTATCCGGACCGCCAGTCTTACTTCTTCTTCGGGATTTATCAACTCTACCTTGCCAATTTCCTGCAGGTATTTCTCCAAACTCTGGCTCTCCCGGTTTGTAATGGACTTGGTAATTTTTAATTGCCGCATACCCATAAGCCTTGGTTTTAATAGTGCGTTAATTAATAGGGCCATTCACAGGAAACGCTGAAAAGAACTGGATTTTCAATGTAATGTAACAGTTTTCCCAAATCTGAAAAAAAATATTTACCAATCGGTGACTGTATAGACAAGGCCCCAAAAAATGTTTAAACAATTAAACAAAAACTAAAACAAAAATAGTTGAGAAAATATTTCGTTCACAGCTTTTATTTGCTATTATTGCACTATTGATGTACAGTTTTAATTTAATGTTGGATGAGTAAGAAAGTTTTATATACACTGGAATATCCTGTAAGATGTTCTCCCCGGATCCTGTATGATTTTTTAATCACCCCTGCCGGATTGCAGGAGTGGTTTGCGGATAAGGTTGATGAGAGAGACGGCGTGTATAGTTTTACATGGAATGGCAATACAGATAAAGCCCAGCTGGTGGAAAATGAGGAAGATAAGTTTGTACGATACCACTGGCTCACCTCTCATAAAGATGAATTTTTCGAGTTCAGCATCGATAAGTCGGAAGTAACCAATCAAACCATCCTTGTTATTAAGGATTTTGCTGATAAAAAAGACATCAAAGATCAAAGCCAGCTTTGGGAATACAAGGTAAAAGATCTTTTTCACCGTCTGGGTGCCTGATCAGTCTTTAATAGTTCCACCAGTTCTGCAAAAACACTTGCTATAAATCCAGGAGCACTGTTCCATTCCTGCACCGGCAGCTTCTTTGCTATCTTTACAAACTTACGCTGCAGCATACCCGAAAATTGTTCTTTGGTGAGCTGATCCACCAGTACAAAATTGAGTTCACCAAAATCATGCTCCCAGGGGTCGTCGTTTATACAAACAGAAAAACCCATGGATTTCAGCCATTCATAATGATGCAGTAATGTGTCTTCAGCCTGGTTTTTAAACACCCCGGACAACTGCAGGCTCACACTAAAAAAATGACCCCACCAGAAAAAAGTACGGACAGCAATGGTATCAGCTTTTGAAAAATACCTTGGATAATCCAGCATCACATATGGCAACAGCCTGTAGTTCTCCCCCTTTGCTATTTTGGGTGAATGCGCACACCATTCAGCCGGCAGGTACAACTGGTTGCCGGCGGTGATGCTTTGCATTTGCTGCAATGCCTCTCCAAAAAGCGTGTACACTTTTTGAATGACCGCATGTTTCGTTAAAATCCAGCTGGTATCACAAACCAGTTCCAGTTCCTTATCAGAAAGGGCTATTTTTGTAACTGTTTTCATCAGTTTAAATGTATGCATAACTTTTAAATAACTGCCTTTACGGGCCGTATGATAAAAAAATTAGACAAACTTGTTTTCAGGGCTTTTATCGGTCCTTTCATTATTACTTTTATCATTGCGTTGTTTATACTGATGATGCAAAACCTGTGGAAGTATATAGATGACCTGGTAGGCAAGGACCTTGACTTTTTTACCATCTGCAAATTTTTGTGGTATGCCAGCGCCACGCTGCTGATATTGGCCATACCGATTGCCATACTGATTTCTTCTATCATGACCTTTGGTAACCTGGGCGAAAGTTTTGAATTGGTGGCCATCAAATCCTCAGGTATTTCATTGCTGCGCTTTATGAGGCCGCTGATCATCTTTTCGGTCTTTCTCAGTGTAGTCAGTTTCTTTTTTGCCAACAACGTTATCCCGGTTGCCAACCTGCAGTTTAAAACATTGTATTACGATATTGCTTATAAAAAACCGGCGCTCGACCTGAAGCAGGGAAGATTTTACACACAGATACCCGGCTATGCCATCAAAGTGGGGAAAAAAGACAAAGACCAGGAAACCATTCACAATGTGATCATTTATGAATCACAGAACTCTTTGCAGGATAACAGTATCGTAGCAGAAAAAGGGATCATGAGTATTTCGGCAGATAAAAAATACCTGGAGTTTACTTTACAAAATGGCTATCGCTACCAGGAGCGTGGCAACAGCTTTGATACCACCACCGAATTTATCCAGGTGGGATTTAAAGAATATAAAAAACTCTTTGATCTGTCATCTCTTCAAATGAAGAACACTTCGGATACACTGTTCAGGAATGATTCAAAAATGCTGAGCCTGCGTCAGCTGAACCACAATCTTGATTCGTTGAAAAAAGTGGAGGACAGTTTCAGCAAAAAATTAAAAAAAGAAATTGCTGTCAGTCTTCATTACCCCCACGTGGCAGACACTGCCTGGAATAAAGCGGTTCTTTCTCCTAAAAAAATAACCCGGTTCAGCGACCTGCTGCCGGATTCGGCCAGGGAAACCGTGTATAACCAATCCGTGAGCCTGCTGAGCTCTTTAAAAAATACTTTCCAGTTTACCGGCGCCGACTGGGAGAATAAAAAAACAGAGATCCGGTACAGCAAATTAGAGTGGCACAGGAAATTCTCTTTTTCGCTTGCCTGTATCGTGCTGTTTTTTATTGGGGCCCCGTTGGGCTCCATTATCCGCAAAGGAGGACTGGGGATGCCCCTGGTAGTGGCCATTATTTTCTTCATCCTTTTTCACCTGCTTACCATTTTTGGTGAAAAATTTGCAAAAGAAAATGTGACCTCCCCGTTTTTCGGCATGTGGATGGCTGTAATGGTGCTGATTCCGGTAGGTGCTTTTCTTACTTATAAGGCCATGCATGATTCACAGTTGTTCAACAAAGAGTTTTATCACCGCATTTTTAAAAAAAGCAGGAGTTTAATACAGCCGGTTGTTAAACGGTTCCGCCGTACCAAAACAATTGGGTAATTTTATCACAGAAATAAAAATCAGTATGAAAAATACATCGAGGAGAAAATTCATTGCGTCATCAGCAGCAGTTGCCGCCGGTACCTTACTGGCAGGTTCGTCTGTAAATAAAATATTTGCCGGCACCGGCAATAACCAGCCACACTCTCATTTTAAGCAGGAGCCGTTGGGGTATGCCTATAATGCACTGGAACCATCCATTGATGCGCTTACAATGGAGATTCACTATACCAAACATGCTGCGGCTTATTGCAAAGCCATTAACGAAGCAGCTCATACGGAAAATTTGGATGTGAGCAAGCCCATTGAAGCCATCTTAAAAGACATTTCCAAATACAGTGCTAAAATGCGTAATAATGCAGGTGGACATTACAATCATGAAATGTTTTGGAAAAGCCTGTCGCCAAAAACAACACAACCTTCCGCAAAACTGGCCGAAGCCATCATCAAAACCTTTGGTTCTGTTGATGCGTTTAAAACACAATTTTCTGATGCAGCAAAATCGAGGTTTGGAAGCGGCTGGGCCTGGTTGCTGGTAAACAATGATAAAAAACTGCTGATCAGCTCCACACCTAACCAGGACAATCCACTGATGGATGTTGCTGATGTAAAAGGAATGCCATTGTTTGGTCTGGATGTATGGGAACATGCCTATTATTTAAAGTATCAAAACAAAAGAGCAGACTATATCGATGGCTTTTGGAAAGTGCTGAACTGGGATTTTGTGTCGGAAAGATTTGATAAAATATAAAGGACTTCATTTATTGATAAGCGCTGGTTGTACAGCGCTTTTTTTATGTTGAGCCTTTCCCAAAATGGACTCAGCCTTTGCAATAGAGGCAGGAAATCCTGCAACTAAAACAAAGGCTGATAAATTGGCAATCAATCTTTGACAAAGATACCGGGGTGTTTTTCCTGACCAAAAAAATCTTTATCACTTTCACAAAATTTTGGGATGAAAACCAAGTCAGTGTCGACGCAGTTTAATTCAGGTTAAAAACGGATAAGAAAAACGGGATAACATCCACCCTGTCGTTTACTTTATAAAACAGACAAGGGTCATCTCTTTCTTTAAATCCCCATTCAGCAACCTTGCTTTTTTCAGGCAGTTCCCGGAACTCCCACAATCATAACAATCATATCTTTCCTCATTCATCCCTATCAAAAATCACTTACTTTTACCTCCCAAAATTTAAACTTCAAAAAAATAATATATGCAGGTTTGGAAAGATTACCAGGAAAAAAACAAAGACCGCTTTTTAAATGAACTGCTGGAATTGTTGCGCATCCCAAGTGTTAGTGCCAAAAGTGAGCACAAAGATGATATGATAAAATGTGCTGAAGCGGTAAAACAACGACTGCTGGAAGCAGGCGTGGACAAAGCAGAACTGCATCCTACCGACGGACACCCGGTGGTGTATGCTGAAAAGATCATAGATCCTTCCAAACCAACCGTGCTGGTTTATGGCCATTATGACGTACAGCCTGCAGAACCATTAGAACTCTGGAAAAGCGGTCCGTTTGAACCCGTAATCATCGATGGCAAAATATTTGCCCGTGGCAGTTGTGATGATAAAGGACAGGTATACATGCATGTAAAAGCATTGGAGACGTTGATACAAACCAATACACTGCAAAACAATATCAAGTTTTGCATTGAAGGTGAAGAAGAAGTAGGATCACCTAATCTTGGCAAATTTGTGGCTTCACATAAAGAATTATTAAAAGCAGATTGCATCTTAATAAGCGATAGTGCGATGATCAGCCTGGATACACCCAGTATTGATATCGGCGTTAGGGGCCTAAGCTATATTGAAGTGGAAGTAACAGGCCCTAACAGGGATCTGCATAGTGGTGTGTACGGCGGCGCTGTTGCCAATCCCATTACTATCCTGGCAAAGATGATCGCCACCTGCCATGATGAAAATAACCACATCACCATTCCGGGATTTTATGATGATGTAGTGGTGGCAACAGAAGAAGAAAGAAAACTAATGGCAGCCGCACCCTTTGATGCAAAAGAATACAGTGATGACCTGGGTGTAAAAGAATTATGGGGTGAAACCGGGTTCAGTACAAATGAAAGAACCGGCATCAGGCCAACCATAGAATTAAATGGTATTTGGGGCGGCTACCAGGGCGAGGGAGCTAAAACGGTGTTGCCTTCAAAAGCCACCGCTAAAATATCAGCCAGACTTGTTCCCAATCAATCATCAGAAAAAATTACAGAAAAGCTGCTGGCTTACTTTAAAAGCATTGCGCCGGCATCCGTTACCGTTAGTGCATTTGAACACCATGGTGGCGAGCCATATATGACACCCATCGACAGCAAGGCCTACCAGGCTGCTGCCAAAGCAATGGAAACCACGTTTGGCAAAAAACCAATTCCTGTTCGTGGGGGCGGCAGCATTCCGATCTGCGCATTATTTGAAAAAGAATTAGGCATTAAGATCGTCTTCATGGGCTTTGGCCTGGACAGTGATAACCTGCACAGTCCGAACGAAAAGTTCAATGTGGAGAATTTTTATAAGGGTATTGAAACGATCCCTTATTTCCATAAGTTCTTTACAGAGATGCAGTAAGTGGAGAGATGGTTAAACTGTTGAATTGTTTTATTGCTGAATTGCTTAATTGCTGAATGTTATTACATTTCCACGCTCTAAAAAACAATCCAACCATTTAACAATACAACAATTGATTCATGTAACAATGCGGCAATCTTTATCTTAAAATGGACAAAGAAAAACTTCGCTTAGATAAATATTTATGGGCCATCCGTTTGTTTAAAACCAGGAGCCAGGCAGGTGATGCCTGTGATAATGGGAAAGTAAAATTAAACGGCGACAATGTAAAAGCAGCAAGGGCTGTAACTGTGGGAGATGAATACGAAGTAAAAACAGAGGCTAAACGCTGGCGGATAAAGGTGACTGCTTTGCTGGATCACCGGGTGCAATACAGTGAAGCGGTCAAACATTATGAAGACATTACGCCACCGGAAGAAATAGACAGGATAAAATTTCAGGCGGCGGTTTTTCATACTGGTAAAAGAATGAGCAAACAAGGCAGGCCAACCAAAAGAGATAAAAGGGACCTGGATGAGTTTATGGGTTTACCTGAATAACCATTTGTAAATATGAAAAGTGATAAAAACTATTTTACGCTAAAAGCGCCGTCTGCTTACGGACCAGGGATATGAAGATCGATATCATCTCAGTTGTACCGGGTTTACTCGAAAGCCCCTTTGCCCATTCCATAATGAAAAGAGCAAGGGATAAAGGTATTCTGGAAGTGAATGTTTTTAACCTGAGAGATTATACCAGTTATCCAAGGGCACAGGTGGATGATTACCAGTTTGGTGGTGGTGCCGGTATGGTCATGATGATTGAGCCTTTGGTGAATGCTATTGAAGGACTGCAGAAAAATACCACTTACGACGAAGTGATCTTTTTGACGCCGGATGGCGAGACCTTCAATCAAAAAACGGCCAATACACTCTCCCTGAAAAATAATCTGTTACTTATCTGCGGGCACTATAAAGGCATCGACCAAAGAGTGAGGGATCATTTTGTAACAAAAGAAATTTCTATTGGAGATTATGTTTTGAGTGGCGGCGAAATAGCAGCAGCAGTCATTGTTGATTCTGTAGGCAGGTTAATTCCCGGTGTATTGAATAATGAAACCTCCGCCCTGACGGATTCTTTCCAGGATGATTTATTATCACCGCCAGTGTACACCAGGCCCGAAGAATTCCGTGGCTGGAAAGTGCCCGATATTTTACTGAGTGGCAATCATGCAAAGATCGAACAATGGCGGGAAGAACAAAGTTTACTACGAACAAAAGAGCGAAGACCGGATATGCTGGATTAAAAATTGATCTTAAATTTCAGTAGCGGTGAATGTATAACAGCAATCGATTTGGGTTGCTCAGCAAAATGCTTTCCCTTTAAAATAAAACTTCGTACTATTTTACTTGCCGGATCAACGGTGTAATATTCTTTTACTCCGTACTGTTCATAAACATCTTTCTTTTCACCAAGGTCTTTTTGAGCCGTACCAGGAGATAGAATTTCAATTATTATATCAGACGACCCAAAAAAGCCTCTTTCATCCATTTTTCCTGACTGATTATTTGAAACAAAAAATATATCTGGCTGAAAAATATTTTGTTTTGAAAAATGGACATCAAAAGGAGCAATACAAACCTCCCCTGTTTTTTTTCGCTCTAAAAAGTTGAATAGGACATTGTTTATTTTATTTAAAACTTTTTGATGGCTGTTAAGCGGGTCAGGCGTCATGATTAAGTTATTATTGATTATCTGGCAAAGGGTTCCCTCCGGAAGACTTTTCCATACCTGGTAGATAGTTCTTGGTGGCCGTAACGCTGATAGCATTTAAAACTGTTTAGGCTAAATTACAAAACAATACATAATAATCTGCAAGGTCATCGAAACACACCATAGACCCGGCAGTAAAAAAATCAGCCTGCTATCATTGCGCTTTTATCTATATTCGGCGTAGATAAACAAACCATGACAGCAACTGCCAAACCGAGGATCGAATCCATTGACTTATTGAAAGGTTTGGTAATGGTGATCATGGCATTGGATCATGTACGGGATTATTTTCACTACCCTGCGTTCTTTTATGACCCCAGTGATCCTGAACAAACAAGCTGGCCCATTTTTTTAACTCGGTTTATAACCAATTTTTGTGCCCCGGCTTTTAGTTTTCTTGCAGGCATTTCTGCCTTTATGATCGGCAAAAGAAAAGCGCCCGCAGCCTTATCAGCCTTCTTATTTAAACGTGGACTTTGGCTGATATTTATTGAAATCGTGATCATCAATTTTGGCTGGAAATTCGATGTGCAATTCAGGCATATTGGTTTGCAAACTATCTGGTCACTAGGAGTAAGTATGATCGTACTGGCAGGCTTGATCCATCTCCCTAAAACTGTCATTCTCTTATTCAGTTGCCTGCTTATTTTTGGGCACAACCTGCTGGACAATATTCATTTTGATGGCAGTGTGTTATGGTCAATGCTGCATGAACGAAAAGTGTTTGAGATAGCCGATGGACATGTGGTAGGTTTTGCCTACGCATTGATCCCATGGATTGCAGTGATGTCATTAGGTTATTGCTTTGGTTCCTTTTACGACAGCTCCTATGATGCAGGCATGAGAAAAAAAATATTCAATTGGCTGGGTACCGGTTCACTATTACTCTTCATCATTCTTTCAGCATTTAACAAATATGGAGATCAGGAAGGCTGGGTGAACTATGGTGACCTATCCAAAACACTGATGTCTATTTTAGATATAGATAAATACCCTCCTTCTTTATTGTTTCTTTTGATAACCCTAGGCGGAACATTGATCTTTCTTGCCAACTCAGAAAAATTGAAAGGAAAAATGGTGGGGTTCTTTTCTGTGTTTGGAAGGGTGCCCTTTTTCTATTACATCCTGCATATATACCTGATCCACCTGATCGCTTTGTTTGCAGCGGAGTTGACGGGCTTTGGCTGGCAGGCTATGATCTTACCAAAATTCGTTACCAGGGTAGCAGTTTTAAAAGGGTATGGATTCAATTTGATTGTAGTGTACATCGTATGGATCATCGTTGTGCTGCTGTTGTATCCCTTGTGCAAAAAATTTGACCGGTATAAGCAGGCGCACAAAGAAAAATGGTGGCTCAGCTATCTGTAACTCTATCTTTAAAAAACATTCGGCCAATAATAAACCATTACATGCAGTCAGCACCAGGTACAAACAATCATCGGATAGCCTCACTGGATCTTTTAAAAGGGATCGTAATGGTGGTAATGGCACTGGATCATGTACGGGATTATTTTCATGCCCCGGCATTTTTGTATGACCCCAACGACCCCACGCTTACATCTCTGCCCATTTTCTTTACCCGGTGGATCACTAATTTTTGTGCCCCGGTATTCTGCTTTTTAGCCGGTACATCTGCATTCCTTGTGGGCATCCGGAAATCTAAAAAAGACTTGTCAGCATTCCTGTTAAAAAGAGGACTATGGCTGGTATTTATTGAACTCACGATTGTAAATTTTGGCTGGTACTTCGATAGCTGTTTTCATTCACCCGGCTTGCTGGTCATCTGGTCGCTGGGCATCAGCATGATCGTTCTGGCAGCAGTGATACATTTGCCATTGAATACCATTGTTGTTATCAGTATCCTCCTCATATCCGGCCATAACCTGCTGGACAACATTCATTTTCCAGGCAACTATGCCTGGGCGCTCCTGCATGAAGAATCCATGTTTAAATATTCGGAGACCTTCCGGCTGTATGTTGCATACCCCATCGTTCCATGGATAGCCGTGATGTCGCTTGGCTATTGTTTTGGCAGTTTGTACAACAGATCATTTGACGCCGCAAAGCGAAAAAAGATATTGCTCATTTCCGGCTCTTTCGCCATTGTGCTGTTCTTTGTTTTGAGAGGAATTAATGGGTATGGAAATCCATCAAAATGGATGGCGTATGATACGTTCTCAAAAACAGTGATCTCCTTTTTGGCACCAGCCAAATATCCCCCCTCCCTGCTGTACCTGCTGATGACATTGGGCCCTGCATTTATTTTCCTGGCACTTGCCGAAAAATGCAAGGGCTGGCTGGTTAATTTTTTCAGCACGTTTGGAAGGGTGCCCTTCTTTTACTATATCCTGCACCTTTACCTTATTCATATACTTGCCATGGGGGCGGCACAGCTTACAGGTTATGGGTGGCAAATAATGATATTGCCAGACTGGATCGGATACATTCCTGCATTAAAGGGATATGGTTTCCCTCTTTGGATTGTATATACGGTATGGGTTGCCGTTATACTCCTGCTGTATCCCTTGTGCAAAAAATTCGACCGGTACAAAAGCAATCATAAAGAAAAATGGTGGCTGAGTTATTTGTAAGAACCCCTTGTACTTTTTTAATAATAAAAAAAATGAAAAAAAATCTCTTCTTACTGTTACTGCTGTTGGCAGGCCGGCAATGCGTTGCACAAAAAAACAGCGGGGATAAAAAAATGGAGGCGTTAAAAAATGAGTCGGCCACCCATATCCAGTCGGGCTATGATACCTATAAAAAAACAGCACTTGCTATCTGGGATCATGCGGAAGTGGGTTTTAAAGAAATCAAAAGTTCGGCCTTGCTGCAAACCACATTAAAGGATAATGGCTTTAGCGTTGAAGCAGGAGTTGCCGGTATGCCCACCGCTTTTGTAGCCACTTATGGCAGTGGCAGCCCCGTAATTGGCATACTGGCTGAGTATGATGCATTGCCCGGGTTATCACAGGATAATTCTCCCGTTAAAACAGCCCTTGCAAATAAAAACAGCGGCCATGCCTGCGGTCATCACTTATTTGGCACCGGTTCAGTGGCAGCCGGTATCGCCATAAAAAAATTACTGGAAGCAGGAAAGATAAAAGGCACCATCAAAGTATTTGGCTGCCCCGCAGAGGAAGGCGGCAGCGGAAAAGTGTACATGGTGAGAGAAGGCTTGTTTGATAAGGTGGATGTGGTATTGCACTGGCATCCGGATAATAACAACTCAGTAACCTATTCGGGTGCGTTAGCAAATAAATCAGCCAAGTTCAGATTTTATGGCATTGCGTCACATGCGGCCGGCTCACCTGACCAGGGACGCTCTGCATTAGATGCTGTGGAAGCCATGAATAATATGGTCAACATGATGAGAGAACATATTCCGCAGGAAGCCCGTATTCATTATGTGATCACCAATGGCGGCAAAGCCCCCAATGTAGTGCCTGAATTTGCGGAAGTATATTATTATGTAAGACACCCGGAAAGGGCCATGGCGGTAAATATTTTTGACAGGGTTGTAAAAGCGGCAGCTGGTGCCGCATTGGGTACAGAAACAACAACAGACTTTGAAATTATAGGCGGCACCCATGACCTGCTGATCAACAAAACGCTGGCTGCAGCGATGCAGGTAAACCTGGAAAAAGTGGGTGGCGTAACATACACATCCGAAGAGGCTGACTATGCTAAAAAAATCCAATCAACTTTTTCCGTCAACACAACTCCACCAGGTGATGCCGCCATTGTTTATCCGCTGCATACTGAAAAAAACCAGGGATCAACAGATGTAGGTGATGTAAGCTATGCGGTACCGGTAGTAGGATTGAGTGCTGCCACCTGGGTACCGGGTACCACGGCTCATAGCTGGCAGGCCATTGCCTGTGGTGGCACTGATATTGGTATAAAAGGGATGATGGTGGCTGCAAAAACACTCGCCTTTACCGCTATTGATCTTTTTACCGATCCTGAACTCGTAAAAAAAGCGAAGGATGAATTGAAGCAATCTAAAGGAAACTATCATTACAAAGCCTTACTGGGCGACAGGAAGCCTGCTTTAAATTACAGGGATTAATACAAAGATCATGAAGCTCACAGCCTTACTCACCGGCCTTGTTCTGTCACAACAGATCATTGCGCAATCTATTTTGCCACCAGCAGCACCCTGGAAAGGGAAAAGCGAAAACTTAATTGCAAAGCCGGGGAATGCGTGGATAACGGCAACTGAAAAATCAGGATTTTCAGTTACACCGGATTATGCCGAAACCATGAGCTGGTGTAAAAAACTGGCCGCTGCATCTCCTTTGATCAGCATGGTTTCAATTGGGAAAAGCCCGGAAGGCAGGGATATTTTTATGGTGAATGCTTCCACAGAAAAGATGATAACGGCAGCAGCACTTAAAAGATCAGGCAAACCAATTTTATTGGTACAGGCGGGTATTCATTCCGGCGAAATTGATGGTAAGGATGCCGGGATGATGCTGCTCCGTGACATTGCGTTTGGTGGTAAAAAATACCTGTTGCAAAATGTACATTTACTGTTTATCCCTATCCTGAATGTGGATGGGCATGAACGCAGTTCGCCCTACAACAGGCCCAACCAGCGAGGCCCCGAAAATCTGGGCTGGAGAACCAATGTGCAAAATTTAAACCTGAACAGGGATTATGCAAAACTCGATACCAAAGAAATCAGAGCCGTGATCAAAGTGATCAATGAATTTGATCCTTTACTATACATGGATATTCATGTAACCGATGGCGCCGATTACCAGTACGATATTACTTTTGGCGGACTGGAAGGACAGGGGCATTCAAAAGGCATTGCTCGCTGGCTGGCCACCAACTACAAACAGTTTGCAGACAATGATCTGAAAGCGAATGGGCATATTCCTGGTCAACTCTTGTTTGCAGCCAATGACATGGATTTTTCACAAGGCAATGTATTGATCATGGGCGATCCAAGGTTTTCTGATGCCTACGGCGACCTCCGCCATATGGCCAGTGTACTGGTAGAAAATCACTCATTAAAACCATTTAAACAACGGGTGCTGGGCACCTATGTGTTGCTCGAAAGTACCATGAAATTACTATCATCAAAAGGTCAATCTCTAAAAGAGATTACCATTGCCGACAGAGCAAAAAGAGACAGCAGCCTGCCGATGAAATGGAAAGTGCCGCAAATGAGTACCGCAGTATCTTTTGAAACACAGGGTAATCTGAAAAAAGATCTGGAGTTAACCGCTCCTGATAGTATCGTATTGTCAGGTATCCGGGCAAGAATACTGAAATCCGGCATTAGCAATGGCAACTATCCCGAATGGACAGGCGAACCCATCGAAATGACCATTGCGAATTACAAAGGAACAGAAGGCATTGATTTTGTAAAAAGACCCAAAGGATATTATGTTCCGGTTGCCTGCAATGAGGTGATCGAAAGACTGCAACTGCATGGAATAAAGATGGAACGGATACAGCAGCCCCGGGAAGTACCAGTTGAAATGTACCGCATGCAGGATGTACTGTTTCAAAATGCAGAGGGCAAAGCCTTGCCTTTTGAAGGACATATGCAGGTAACCGCCACGCCAAAGACTGAACACCACCAACAGATTTTTGCTGCCGGTTCGGTGTATATTTCCACCGACCAGCCCCTGGGTGACCTGGCGATGTTATTGCTGGAGCCACAATCGCCCGACTCCTATTTTCAATGGGGATTTTTTCATGCTATTTTTCAGCGTACAGAATATATGGAATACTATGTACTGGAGCCGATGGCAAAAAAAATGCTGGAAGAATCACCTGCATTGCAAAAAGAATTTGAAGAAAAAAAAGCAGCAGATACCGGCTTTGCCAATGACCAGGATGCGATCCTGTCCTGGTTTTACAGCAAAACAAAATTTTACGACAACAGGTATTTACTGTACCCGGTTGGCAGGGTTCTGTAAGTACATCATACATCATCATGAAAAAAATAGTCGCTTTCCTGTTAGCATTTTCATTTGCCGGACAGTTGCCAGCTCAAACAACGCTCACTCAAAGCCAGCAGGCAGTACAACAAACCATTATAAAAATGTTTGAGGCATTGTCTGACAGGGATTCGGTGCGTTTGAAATATTATTGTACAGATGACGTACAGCTGTTTGAATACGGCATGGTATGGAATATGGATACATTGATACATAAAGCCATCGTTTTAAATACCGCTACGGATTTTAAACGGGTGAATAATTTTGTTTTCACCAATACCAGTATTGATAAAAAAACCGCCTGGGCTACCTACCAGCTTCGATCAGCAATCAACAGCAATGGCCAACAGCGGACCAAAGAGTGGATAGAGACCGTGGTTCTGGTAAAAGATAAAAAAAGATGGAAAATAAAATTGCTGCACTCCACCCTTACCAGACAGGGTTAAAAAAAGGGGTATGCAGCAGCCTGCTCGCTTATAGGGTGTAGTTGCTGGCTATATCCTGCCGTAAGAAGGGATTTGATCCAAAAAAATTAAAAACCATCATTATTCTTAAAAAATTTGGCTGCAAAAGCCCCGAACATTATCTTTGCCGTCCTTTAGCGAAAATGCCGCGTTGGTCAAGGGGTTAAGACGCCTCCCTTTCACGGAGGAATCACGGGTTCGATTCCCGTACGTGGTACGAAAAAAGCCTTTCAGCAATGAAAGGTTTTTTTATTGCATTTACCAGGAAATGGGTTGCCAATAGCCACTTAAAGCTCATTAGGATGTACGTAACAATCGCCTGTATCACAGTCAGGATACAGGCAAAACAAAAAATCCAAATCACTTGGGAACCTTTACCAAATCAGTGTCCATTTAACTGGCTTTTTCTTTTGCTCCTTTTGTATGCAGCATAATGGTTTCATAAATATGCTCCGGCGATGCATATTTGCTTAAAAACCCATTCATACCAGCCTGCTTAATGTACTGCAGCATGGAGGTTTCATCATAACTGGTGAACGCAATAATGGGCGTGTATTTATTGAATTCCCGGATGGCGATCGTGGCTTCCACCCCATCCAGTACCGGCATATTGATAGCCATCAACACAATATCCACCTGCTGCTGTTGAATCAATTGCACCGCCTGCTGACCATTTTTAGCTACGGATACCTTGAAGCCCCGTTGCTGCAAAACGATCCTGATAGCCTGCTGTAACAACAGGTTATCTTCAGCCAGCAGTACATGCAGCGGGTGAGTGGATACAGGCGAAGAATGGTTGCCGGGTAAGCTGTTCATCAATGGTAAAGCAGTTTAGTTTTCACAAACATACAGCCTAAAGCATCACAAAAAACCAGCTTTTACAAAATGGTGATAAAGGAGCAGTAAGTGTGAATGAAGGGCTCGTATGCTTACGCAAGCTGCCCGTAAATGCCGCAAAAAATTAGGGACGGCATGTGGTTGTGCATTGGTTAAATTATATTTGCGCCATGAAAATTTTAATGGTGTGCCTGGGAAACATTTGCCGCAGCCCTTTAGCAGAGGGTATTTTGCAAAATAAATCTGATCAGGCAGGTTTGCAATGGCAGGTTGACAGTGCCGGCACCAACGGGTTGCACAATGGAGAAAGTCCGCACCCGCTCTCCCAAAAAGTAGCAAAACAACATGGAATTGACATCAGCAGGCAACGCAGCAGGAGACTGGTAAAAGAAGATTTTGACCGGTATGATATGCTCTATGCCATGGCAGGGGATGTGGTGGAGGAAATGAAATGGATAGCCAAGGATAAATTCAACAGCGCAAAAGTACAGCTGCTGATGGATGAAGTGTACCCTGGCCAAAACAGGGATGTACCGGACCCCTGGTATGGTGGAGAAGAAGGCTATCATGATGTATTTGAATTGATCGATAAGGCCTGTGATGCCCTTTTACAAAACCACCAACAATCTTTACAAACCCTTTGAAACACCGATATCAACATTAAAAGCCCCTATTTTAAATCATGGCAAAACCATCCATACCGCAGGGAACAAGGGATTTTTCCGCTGAAGTGGTACGAAAAAGAAATTTTATTTTCTCCACTATAAAAAAAGTGTTTGAAGTATATGGGTTTGAACCATTGGAAACTCCTGCAATGGAGAACCTGGATACGCTACTCGGCAAATACGGCGAAGAAGGTGATAAACTGATGTATAAAATTCTGAACAATGGCATCAGCAATCCCAAGAATGTAGAAAAATCAAAGGCTGGTTTTGAAAAAGTACTGGAAGGTAAAAACAGCAGCGATCTTACCGAAAGAGCTTTGAAATATGACCTTACCATACCTTTTGCCAGGTACGTTGCGATGAATCATGGCAGACTAACGTTTCCGTACAGGCGCTTTCAAATACAACCTGTGTGGCGGGGCGACAGTCCGCAGAAAGGCCGCTACCGGGAGTTTACACAATGTGATGCGGATGTGGTGGGGAGTTATTCGCTTATCAATGAAGTGGAACTGGCTTCCATATATCATGATGTATTTTCAAAGCTGGGTATTAAAGGATACGAAATAAGAATCAACAGCCGTAAAATATTAACTGCGCTGGCAGAAGTTTGTGGCGAACCGGGTAAAGTGGTGGAGATTACCACTGCCATTGACAAACTCGACAAGATCGGCATCGACAGGGTAAAAGAAGAGTTAAAAACAAAAGACCTTACAGATGACCAGGTCAATTTGATCGAATCCTATCTTTCCATCAGCAATAACGGCTCTGCAGGAAACGAAGCAATAATAACTGCGTTGAAAGATTTTTTTACTGACTCTGACGAAGGAAAAAAAGGGATTAAAGAACTGGAATTTGTTACAGCCAACCTTGCAGCAGATGTAAATGTGGTCATAGATGCAACACTCGCCAGGGGATTGAACTATTATACCGGAATCATCTTTGAAGCCAAAGCACCGGCAGCCGTAAAGATCGGCAGCATTGGAGGGGGTGGCAGGTATGATGATTTAACCGGGTTGTTTGGAGTTCCTGGTATTCCAGGTGTGGGAATCAGTTTTGGGGTAGACCGGATATATGATGTGATGACCGAGATGAATTTGTTTCCCGAAGAAACAGGAAACGGTACACAGGTTTTGTTCTTTAATATGGGAGAATCAGAAAGCCGTTTTGCATTTGATATCATGCAACGGCTGAGACACAGTGGCGTGGCCTGCGAAATGTATCATGAGCCGGTTAAGATCAATAAACAATTCAGCTATGCTGAAAAAAAGAACATCACTTATGCCGCTATCATCGGCAGCCAGGAAATAGAACAGAAATACTGCATTGTGAAAAACTTAAAAACAAGTATGCAGGAAGTAGTGATATTTGACAAACTTCCGGAGTACTTTAAAAACAAATAGCATTCTATTTATCATTACAACATTAAAACAAAAATACCATGAAATTGCACGTAAAGCTGATTGCCCTTGCTGTGATAACAGTTTTCTTTACCTCCTGTAAAGATTCTAATACCCAGGGAAGGCATATCCCATCCAATGCTTCCATTGCAGTACACATTAATGGAAAATCCTTGTCAGAAAAATTACCCTGGAGTGATATCAAGGCCAACCCATTATTTGAAAATGTGTATGCAGACAGTAATATGTCTGCCACGATGAAAAAAATATTCGACAATCCTGATAACTCCGGAATAGAAACAAAGAGCGATATCATTTTCTTCGTGCAGCGGGATGCCGATGGTGGCTATGTTGCGTTGCAGGGTGACGTAAAAGATGCAGCTGCTTTTAAAACGCTTACGGGAGAGATGGTACAAAATGGAACGGCTTCCGAAAAAGACGGGATCAGCTTTGTAAACAACCCTACTTCCTGTGTGGGATGGAATAAAGAGAAATTCGTGTTTATCGCAGATGCACCTGAAATGGGGCAACTGGATGAACTATCGAGGAGAATGAAAAGAGACTCGATTGACATCAGCACCAATAAAAAAAGGGATGTGGTTGCCGCATGTAAATCAGTGTTTGAACTGGACGAAAGCAAATCGCTGGCAAAAAATGAAAAATTTGGCGACTTGATAAAAGAACAGGGCGACCTGCATTTCTGGATCAATGCAGAAGAAATGAATAAGAATGGTGCATCATTAATGCCTGCATTGGCAATGATAAACCTGGAGAAATTATATAAGGGCAACTTTACTGCAGGTACGGTAAATTTTGACAATGGCAAAATAAAGTTGTCGATGAAAAGCTATGCCGGTGACGAGATGAGTAAAATGTATGAAAAATACAGTGGCAGCAAAGTGAGCGAAGAAATGCTTAAAAAAATACCCGGTAAAGATGTAGTAGGAGCAGTGGCATTGAACTTTAAACCAGAGGGATTAAAAGAATTTTTACGGATCACTAACCTGGAAGGATTTGTAAATGTGGGTGTTTCAGAATTAGGTTTTACATTAGATGATTTTGTAAAAGCCAACAAAGGCGATATCGTTTTAGGACTTTCTGATCTTGCTATGAAAACAGACAGTGCCGAAGGCTCCGTGGGCACTGCTCCTGCCTTTAACTATGTTTTCGCCACTTCTGTAGGTGATAAAACAGCTTTTAATAAACTGGTAAAAGCAGGTGAACTTTTATCAGGCAAGTTGATTGAACCGGGAAAAGCACCTTTTGCCTATAGTACCAATGGCAGCTACTTTGCCTTTAGCAACACCCAGGCAAATGCAGATCAGTTTGTAAATAGCGCCGGCAGCAGTTTTGATTTTATCAGTAAAATATCGGGTGAACCTATGGGTGGATATTTAAACCTGCAATCTCTTATGAAAACTTTTGGTGCAATGAATACCAAAGATTCACTTAGCCAGATGTTGTATGATGCATCCTTAAAAATGTGGGACAATGTGCTGTTTAAAGGCGGGCAGTTTAAAGATGGTGCCGTAGTAAGTACCGGCGAGATAAACCTGGTGGATAAAAGTACCAACAGTTTAAAACAAATGAATGCTTATTTCGCTGTGCTGGGCCAGGTAATGAAAGAAAAAGAGAAAAAGCAAAAAGAGGATATGATGGCGCTTGAAGACGCATTGAAAAACGGCACCCTGGGTGATCTCCCGTCAACAGAAGAAAAAGTGAAATAATATCTTATTTACATACACTGCCAATTCATATAAGAATTGGCAGTGTTATCATAGGCCCAATGCAAATTTCCCTTCAAAAAATTCTGCCGGTTTTCTTTTCAGAACATTCAGCGGCCAATTCCCAAATATGGCGGCAGGAGCTTGTGTTTAAAATGGGAGAATACATTCATATCATTGCGCCAAGCGGCAGTGGCAAAACTTCATTGGTGCATTTTTTATATGGATTGAAGCAAGACTACCATGGGCAGATCCTGTACAACAATGAAAGCCTGAAAAAAATTGATGCTGAAAAACTGGCGCTGTTGAGGCAACAGCATATCAGTATCGTATTCCAGGATATGCGGTTGTTTACGGAACAAACGGTACTGCAAAATTTAGAGATCAAGCGTTTGCTCCATCCGTTTCACCCTGCAGACAGGATCATTGCTATGGCAAAAAGACTGGGAATAGAAAACAAACTGGAAAAGCTTTGCAGTACCTGCAGCTATGGAGAACAGCAACGCATTGCGATCATCCGTGCGCTGTTGCAGCCTTTTGATTTCTTGCTGCTGGATGAACCCTTTAGCCATTTAGATGAAGCCAACAGGATAAAAGCCATGGAATTAATTGAAGAGGAAGCCAAAGCAAGAAATGCCTCCATTATACTGGCAGATCTTAAAGAGATCAGCTACTTTAAAGCGGAGAAGAAACTGGTGATGTAGGGCGGAAGGCTGAATGGTTATATTGTTAAATTGTTGTTTGGCTACTTATTACTACTGCGGTATTGTACAAATCAAACACCGAAGGAAATAAACAACCATGCAGCCATTTAACAATTGAACAATAAAGCAATTCAACAATTCAACAATTTAACAATTGAACAATGAACCGAACACTGTAACCAAACCATGAACTTATCCTATAAACATATCGCTCCATTTTTATCTGCAAAGCAAAACCGGCTGCAGCGGTGGTTTAGTTATTTTGGTTTGGGTACCGGCGTATTGTTGCTGTTGTGTTCCTTGCAAATGTATATCAACATCAGCCAGTTGCTGAAAGACCGCAATCCCAAAAAAGATGGCTATGATTATATCTCTGTTACCAAAACCATTACCAATGAAAATATGGGCAGTAACCATAGTTTCAGCAAGGGGGATATTGATGAAATAAAAGCACAACCATTTATTGCAGATGCCACTCCTTTACTGGCCAATAACTTTTTGGTAAAAGCCACCGGCAGCAGTTCATTGCCTTTTACCACCGATCTTTTTCTTGAATCGATCGACAATAGTTTTATTGATACCATCCCGCCTGGTTTTACCTGGCAGGAAGGACAGGATGTGATACCCATCATCATGTCGTCTGATTATCTTGAATTGTACAACACCGTTTTTGCACCCAGCAAAGACCTGCCACAATTTTCTTCCGAACGTATTTCGGCCGTGATGGTGCAGTTAGAATGTTATTCTGCTTCAGGTGTACCCGTTATTTTTAAAGCACATGTGGTGGCACTCAGCGACAGGATCAATTCTGTACTGGTGCCGCTGAATTTTCTTGATTGGGCCAATAAAAAATTAGGCAGTGGCAATATTCCGCCATCCAGAGTATTTTTAAAAACTACGGATGCCAACAGTGCAGACCTGCAGAATTTTTTACAACGGAAGCAGTACAACATCAACAAAGACAAAGCAAAATTTGGCAGGGTAAAACAGGTATTGCAGGCCATCGTAAGCGGTATTTCTGCCTTTGGTGTGCTGGTGATCTTGCTGGCCATGATGCTGTTTTCTTTTTACCTGCAACTGGTGATCGAAAGAAGTAAAGATAATTTGCAGCTCCTGCTTACGTTGGGATACTCGCCGGCGTGGTTAAGTAAAACGGTGGCGAAGAGATGGGTGCCCGTTTATATCGTTATTGTTTTAGCCGGATTACTAATGACCATGCTCTTCCAGTATTATTTCCGGACTGTTGCCATGAACGGCAGGGAAGAACTCTCGCCCTTTATTCACTGGACTGTTGGTGCTGTTGCGCTGCTGTTATTGTTTTTATCCGTGATAATCAATTACAGGATGGTGAGTAAGTTGCTCCATAAATTATAGACCTTCAAAAACAACCGCAGCCCCCTGCCCTACTCCCACGCACATGGTTGCCAGCGCATATTTTCCTTTGCGCTTTTTTAATTCATGCAACAAAGTAGTAGAGATTCTCACCCCGCTGCAACCCAGTGGGTGACCGATGGCAATAGCGCCGCCGTTTACATTTACCTTTTCCAGGTCGAGGCCAATATCATGTATACAGGCAATGGACTGTGATGCAAATGCTTCGTTGAGTTCGATCAGGTCGAGGTCACTAACGGTAAGCCCTGCCCTTTTTAGCGCTTTGGCTGTTGCCGGCACCGGGCCCACCCCCATGATGGAAGGATCAACACCGGCGACTGACATGCTTACAATTTTTGCCATCGGCTTCAGGCCATATTTTTTCACTGCATTTTCACTGGCCAGCAACATGGCGGCTGCACCATCATTGATGCCGCTGCTGTTTCCTGCTGTAACAGTACCTTCTTTTAAAAAAGCGGGTTTTAACAACGATAATTTTTCCATAGAAGTAGTACGGGGATGTTCATCCTTATCAAAATCAAAAATATCTTTCCCTATTTGTACCCGTACCGGCACCAGTTCGTCTGCAAATTTATTATCCGCATGTGCTTTGGCATACTTATCCTGGCTTTCCAATGCAAATTCATCCTGGGCATGGCGGCTGATATTCCATTGCGCTGCCACATTCTCCGCCGTTTCTCCCATGGTATAGGGATGGTATAGGGCAGATAAATTTTTATTGATAAACCGCCATCCCATTGTTGTATCAAATACCTGTGCCTCTCTTGCAAAAGCCGTACTGGCTTTAGGCATCACAAAGGGTGCCCTTGTCATGCTCTCCACACCGCAGGCAATAAACAATTCTCCATCGCCGCATTGTATAGCCCTTGCTGCATCCATGATACTCTGCAATCCTGATGCACACAAGCGGTTCACAGTAATACCACTAACGGTAACGGGCAACCCGGAAAGCAGTGCTGCCATCCTGGCCACATTACGGTTGTCTTCTCCGCTTTGGTTGGCAGCACCGGCAATCACATCTTCGATAGCATTTACATCGATAGAAGCATTGCGGTTCACCAGTGTTTTGATCAGCATGGCCAGCAGGTCATCGGGCCGGATGGTACTTAAAGCACCTCCATATTTACCAATGGGTGTTCTGATGGCATCAATTACATAAGCGGTCTGCATAAAACTGATTTGAGATGAATACAAGCAAGAACCAGGAATCGTTTACTTACAAAGGATAATGGAGCAACAGGTACAAAGAAAGGAAAAAAGCAGCAATTGACAGATATACAGGGTGGTCCGCATTATTTGGGTTGAAAAACAATGAAAACTTCCTTGCAATTCTCATTCGTACACCAAAGTAACCCCGGTACTTTAGCACGGAGGGTTGCAGGGTACTGGTATTGACTCACCATCTCTTTACCTGGTTTTATACAACGGGGATTTCGCTGCCTGACTTTTATAATGCCATAGCAATGCCATCAACAAAAAGGCACCAGCAGCATAGCCATACAAGGCGGAGGCAAATTCCATTCTGAAGAAACAGAACACGATAAAACCTACCCAGCCCGCAAGCAGTATCCTGGTAAAACTGTCTTTTAATTTAAAAACAGCAACCAAAGCAGTACCGATCACGATTCCTAAAAAGATATAACGGAAAATAGAAAAGGGGCCCTGCCAATAGCCATACATATAGCTGCCAAAATAAGCAGAGCCAATCAAGGCTGTTGCAGCAAGTGCAGTAAGGACGGGCTTATAGGCCTTCATACTTTGTTTGAAGAAAAGATATACTGCTGTTAAAAAAGATGCAAAGAAGATAGCGGCAGGTGGCCAATCCTGTGGCAACCCGTCATCATCACCAGGAATATCCCAGGCATTCATCTCTATCACCACCATCATTACACCCAGTAATACCACCAGGGCACCAACCCAAAAAAGTAAGTATTTATTCGCCAACGCCTTTAACTGGAGGATCTTTTCTCCTTTTTCATTTACACCTGGCGCTGCATTCATCGAGTAAGTGATAAACGAAAATAAAAAACAGAAGGACGCAAATATTTCAGAACCCTCTTCCAGCAGCAGAAAACCAATTGGCCTCCGCCAGGCAGAAGGGTCTGGTGAACTGCGCCAGCTATGCAACTCAAATTTTTCCTGGAAGGGATTGCTGATAAATAACAGCACCCCAATGATGGTCAGCGCCAGCGCCAGCTTATCCGTTTTAAATTTTGAAACAAAAAAAGCGATCATAAAAATGGCCACAGCTCCTATCAACCCAAAAAAGATAATTTTACCATTACCACCGCCCGCTTTTTTAAACATACCTGTGTGGCTGATCATTTCATGAAAGTACCCCATCTCATCAAAAGAGAGGGTTACAAAAATACCCGCCATTACCAGCCAGCCGTAATTCAGCCATTTCACTTTTCCTGTACCAGCTCTTTGCATATCTGCCCAAAAACAAAGGGCTGCTACAATACCCGTTAAAAAAAACAGCATGGAGGAATACCAGGCAGCGATCACATTTTCTTTGGCGAAATTGAATTCCGACAAATACCATTGCAACGTAATCACATCGGGAAACAATACCTGGTTGGCAGAAAGCCAGGTACCAATAAGTAGCAGGATATTGACGATCACCACCAGTTTGAGGAAGGTATAGATACCTTTTACGGGGGCATTGATGTTAAAATTAAGCTGCTGGTCTGCTGTCATACAAGGTTTTATTTTGCTGAAAATACAAATAAACTAAAATGTGGCGTTAAAATGCCAATAACTCTAACGTTCTCAGCGCCCGGTTAGTATCCTGATCAGCCCCTAATCGCCCGTTAAAGCCCATGTTTGTATCTTTGCCCCATGAGTGACACAAAGCAAAATATACGGCACCTGAGTTTGGAAGATCTTACCGCCTATTTCGCCTCTATTGGTGAAAAAAAATTCCGTACCAAACAGGTGCATGAATGGATCTGGAAAAAGAATGCCCAGGGTTTTGATGACATGACCGATGTTTCTAAAGAACTGCGGCAGAAAATGGCAGAACAATTCTCCTTTCCCTCTTTGACTGTGGATGCCACACAGTTCAGCAGCGATGGCACCATCAAATCCCGTTTTACCACGTATGATGGACATAAAATTGAAGGGGTATTGATTCCTACCGAAAAAAGAAATACGGCCTGTGTGTCTTCGCAGATTGGCTGCAGCCTCACCTGTAAGTTTTGCGCCACCGGCAAAATGGAACGCAAGCGCAACCTTGATTTTGACGAGATCTACAACCAGGTGGCATTGATCAATGAGCAAAGCGAAAAGACTTACAATAAAAAATTAAGCAATGTGGTATTCATGGGCATGGGCGAACCCTTGCTCAATTATAAAAATGTATTGAAAGCCATTGATAAACTAACGAGCAATGAAGGTCTTGCTATGAGCCCGAAACGCATCACTGTATCAACGGCCGGAGTGGCCAAAATGATCCGCCAGTTGGGTGATGATAAAGTGCGTTTTAACCTGGCCCTCAGTTTACATGCGGCGGATGATAAAAAAAGGGATTCCATCATGCCCATCAATGAAAGCAACAGCATTGAGGAACTAATCAGCGCCCTGAATTATTTTTACGAAAAAACAAAGAACGACATCACGCTGGAGTACATTCTTTTTAAAGACCTGAATGATTCCATTGAGGATGCGGAACACTTAGTAAAAATTTACCGGCAGATACCCACGCATTTGGTCAACGTGATCGAATACAATCCCATTGCTGGTGCGGCGTTTACCAAACCAGATGAAGATGCTACTAAAACCTTTACGGATTACCTGGTTGCCCACCGGGTGAATGTGAGGGTAAGAAGAAGCCGGGGTAAAGATATTGATGCGGCTTGCGGGCAGCTGGCGAATAAGTAGAACGTTTATTTTTTTTGCAGCACTTCCGGTTTTTACATTGTCCTGATAAAATAAAAAGGCAGGCTATTAGAAAAAAGCCTGCGGTTTTTGAGAAAAATTGCATTACTGTTCTAAAATTTTCGCCGGTATGGAACAGCAAACCAAGCACACCGGTTTTTATCAAATAAAGCAGCTTTCTGTAATCCAGAAAGCTGCTTTGCATTTTATCGGGGACCAGTATAAGTGGCTACGCCTGTATTTCGCCGGGTTCCTCCACTGTAGCTGAAATTATAATGAAAAGACCTTGTAGCAGGGTCATAATAATTTTCCGCCGGCACAATAGGATCCAATACTACATTACCAGTGCTGACACTAACAAGATTTGTAACGGGGTCAACAGTAAACGTCAGAATAACGCCAAACAAAACAGTTGTATTCAACTGGAACGCAACGGAAGTGGGACCAGCCGTGATCATGGTCCATTCTGAATCATAGCTTCCGGTAAAATCAGGATTGGGGTGTACAAAATTACCAACAGCATTATAAAGCCCGTCATATTGATTCTTAATGGTAATAGCTGCCACACCTGCATTTAAGTTCCCGCTGATAGTAAACCCGCTTTCTTTAATGCTGCTGATCTTTAATCCAAAAGCATAATCATGCCCGATAAAATCGGAAGGCTTGAATTTTACCTTTAAAAATCCCGTATTGCTGCCGGCAGGTATCACCACTTCGGGGTTGAGAATGGTATACAGCGATGCAGGCGCCGCTTCATAAAAAGTGCCGTTTGCTGCGTTGTAGCCGTCTATCAGCAGATCATCCAATGTTACTGTTACATGAATATCCACCGGTGCAGCTGCAGCGGTAGCCAGTGTAACCGGTACAAAGTCTATGGTGGTGTCTGCATCTGAATTGTCAACGGCCAGTAAATAAAAATTTTCATTGCTGGTAGCCGTTAGCGTTAGCTCTACCACCTGTGGCACAGAGCCGGTACTGTGAGTGGGCTGCACCCTGCCGCCATCATATTTTTCCTTTAAGCAGCTGCTGAATCCGACAGCCAGCAGGAGAAAAACGGCTGTCAGAGCTTTATTGATTTGTATGCGCATAAAATGTAGTTTAAGTTTTTGCAATGTGCTTATTGTTGCCAGAAAAGTTTAGAGGTGAACTGGTTGATGGTACCCTGTTGCAGTACATTCTCTCCATTGGTGGTATATTCCCGCTGCGGATACAATAGCCTTACGGGAAGCCTGTCCTGCAGCCTAGCCGGGTTCACCGAAATATAGTGGCGGTCTTCCAGCATATCGAGCCGGCGGATATCAGCCCATGCCTCACGGGCATCAATACACGTAAGCGCTATGTATTTCTGTACTGCAATAAATTTTGCTTTGTCCAGTGCAGACGGGCCTGCATTATCCAGGTTGGCAATATCGGTGGCAGCGATATAATCAGCCGCCGCCGCTGCAGCATCCGGCACACCCAGCCACACAAAGGATTCGGTAATAGCCGCTTCCAAAGCCGATTTGGCATCACCGGGCATCCAGCCACGGGCAATGGCTTCGGCTTTAAAGAACAAACTTTCAAAGGAAGGCATCAGCCATTGGTCCTGGTCTGCACTTCCATTGAGGCCATCACCAAAATAAGATGACTGGGCGCCGAAAGGATTGCCAGCCGACAGACCATATACACATCCAACATAATTACCACCCACTGTTGTAAAAAACCGTTCTGTCCTGGGATCCTGTGTTGTGAGCAGGATATTCAAAATATAATCGTTGGCAGCAATACCTGCGGCAACAACGTTGCCGGTTGGCCCAAAACCATAGTTGCCATAAAAAGGCGATTGTTTATTCAATGAATTGGAATACCCGGGGTTAACAGCAACTGATTCACCGGCACCGAGCACACCACCTTCCGCCTCTATTTTTGTGATCTCTGCAGCAGGGTTAAAACCTGCCACTTCGCTTTGCCGTATCAGCATACGAAGCTTTAAAGTGTTGGCAAATTTTATCCATTTTTCTGTATCGCCATGATTAACCACATCTGCATTGGCAAACGCAATGGTGGAAGGTTCCTGCATATACACAATGGCTTCATCCAGGCTTGTTTGCAATGCTGCATAAATATCCTGCTGGCGGTCGTAAGCCGGTTTGTTATACTTATTTGATTGAAAAGCCTGGGAATAAGGTATATCACCATACGTATCCGTCATTTCCTGGAATACCTTTGCTGACAGTATCATAGCTGCTCCTGCCAGTAATTTGTTTTCTTTGGCCAGTGCTTTGGTTTTTACCTGGTACAGGCTAAAGAGCAGTGCATAATCCCGCTGCCATGAATTATCCGCAAAGGCAAAACCAATATTGTAACTGGATTCTTCCCCATCCAGTGCAAAGTCACCCGTACCACTCATATAGCCCACCCAGTTCATGGCAAACTGGATATCTGTTTTACCGCCTTCACCACCTGCCTGTCCGCCTACCACTCTTATTCCGGTGGTAACGGCAGCTTGTGTAAAGATCAGTTCCGGCGTGATATTGTCATCTGTGACCCTGTTGGGATCGCTGTTTACATCCAGGTAATCTTTGCTGCAGCTGCTGAATGCCATCACTGCAACCAATAGCCCAAAATATATTTTGCTGTTTATCTTTTTCATTTTTTTCAGTTTAGCATTGATTAAAATTGTACCGTTACAGAAGCTCCATACATTCGGGAGGCGGGCGACTGGAAGGAACTGCTGACACCGAAAGTGTTACCAACATTGGTGTAGTTAAATTCCGGATCGCTCCATTGGTTTGACTTTGGTACCAGCAACAACAGGTTTTTACCCACCGCAGCGATCGTTACCCTTTTAATGACTTTTCCATTGCCGATCCATTTTTGAGGAAGGGTGTAGGAAATATTTACTTCCCTCAACCTCCAGGCAGCAGCGCTGGAATAATAATTGGTGGCAATGCCGGTATTGATGGCCTGTGCCCAAAAATTATAATTACCGTCCTGTACCTGCACACTGTTATTATCCACATACTTGCCATTTTCCAGGTAAACTGAATTCGGAAACACAAAACGCTTTCTTCCATACTCCGCACTACGGGCAGATACACCGGCGATGTCCGCATCAGAACCAAGCCCTGCATAAAAATCATGACCGCCTTTAAACTCCCATGTCATACTCATAGAAAAATTTCCAATGGTATAAGAGGGTGTGAGACCCACCACCCACAAAGGCAATGATCTTCCACGGGTAACGGTGGCGCCTGCCTGCCTTGGCAAGCCGGTATTCCTGTCTACAATTACTTTTCCTGTGGCAGGATCCCTTTCATAATCTGTGAGCTGGAAACCAAATGCCGGTGAACCCACCACGGCAATATTGCTGACTGTGGGAGATCCGGTAGCCACTTGTATAAATCCTGCAGTACCACCCACCAGTACCGGTGCATTACCAAGGGTTCTGGTTACTTCGTTGTTGTTGAACGTGGCGTTGGTTTTAAGATCGATCCTTCCTTTGCCGATATTGATCAGCCTGTTGAGCCCCAGGTCGAGTTCGACTCCCCAGTTTTTAAAATCGGCTGCATTGGCCAACGCAACCGGATAACCTGTGGTGGATGATTGTGTGATCTGTATGATCTGGTCGGTATTGTTCTGATGAAAGTAAGTGGCTTCAAAATTGATCCTGTTGTTGAGAAAGCCCAGTTCAATACCCAGTTCTTTTGTATTTACAAATTCTGGCCGCAGGTTATCGCTTGGGATGGTGACATCAGAGCCATATCCGGCAATACCGCCATAAGGAAAGTTAACCGGCTGTGAGTAAGTGGCTTTTAATGAATAAGGCCTGATATTTACATTACCTGATTTTGAAATGGCTCCTCTTAATTTCACGTAAGAAATGCTACCGGTGTTCAATGCAGGAATGGCATCTGACAACACCACCGATGCATTCACGGCAGGATAGAAGAAGGAACGGTTGTCGCTTTTCAAGCGGCTGTCCCAGTCATTACGGCCCGTAAACTCTACGTTTGCCCATCCCCGGTAGCTAAATCCAACGGCACCATAGGCAGATAGCAGCCTGCTCTCCAGGTCAAAATTATTTACGGTGTTCTCCACGCCATTAAATCCAAAATAAGTTGGCACATAGGCATCACCGCTTCTGGCGCCTACATTATATAAAAATGGCACTACTAAATTATTGCCACCCAGTGCTACATCCTTGGCCCTGTTATGCCGAAGACTTCCACCAGCCACATATTTAACGGTAAGATCTTTGTTCAACTGTTTATCACCGCTAAGAAAATACTCCAGGTTTATCCTGGAGGTATAACTCTGTCCGTCCAGCACAATGCCCTGCCTGTTAGAAAAGTTCGTTGGGTTGCGGTTAGCCACAGCCCAGTCGTTTACCACCACCGGCGCATTGGTGCTTTTAAAGTTGGCAAACAACAGGTTGGTGCTCACCCTTGCAGTAGCTTTTAACCAGGGTAGTAACTGGTAATGCAGATCCAGGTTACCGGTAATGTCATCCTGTCTTCCTTTTTGACGGATATTTCCAATAAGCCAGTAAGGGTTTACAGAAAACTCATTATAATAGTTGGAGTATTGTGCCCACTTGCTGTTGCGCCAGTCTTTGTAGTCCAGCAGCGGCACATTGCTGGCCGTTTGCATAACCAAAAAGAAAAGACCGCCGTTGTATGATCCAGGGAAAGTATATTGAAAACGGTTTTCATCCACCACATCATAATTACTCAGCACATAGTTGATGCCATAATTGGTAGAAAATTTACCATACTTTTTACCACCATTAAAACGGAAGCTGGTGCGCCTGTTCACATCATCCGGTACCAGGCCCTGTATCTTTGCATCCTGCACACTCACATAATAATCTTCACCCGACATTGAGATGGAATTCTGCAAGGTGAATCCGGTATTCCAGAATTTTATCTTATCGTTGTAGCGGCCGTTGCTATACGGCACCATTTGTATAGAACCATCTTCCAGCGGCACACCTAAAGGCTGCATACTGCCATCAAACTCCGGTCCGTACTGCTGGTTTTCATAAGGTACATACAGGTAGTTGCCATAGGCATCCACTGTTTCGCCGGCGCCGGGGCCAAACCTTTTTTGAAGTTTAGGAAAAAAAGAAACCCGGGTGGTTTGAACAGTGGAACTAACAGTAATGCTTGGCCGCTTATTTCCTTTTTTGGTATTGACAACAATTACGCCATTTACTGCATCCGGACCATACAGCGCCGCAGAAGCCGCACTTTTCAATACCGTAATTTCCTGCACGTCATCAGGCGGAATCGCAGACAGGTAGGCCAGTGGCGTTGGTGCACCATCCACTACCAGCATCGGCTGGTTGTTGCCGGTGAGCGACCGGATACCACGGATATTGATCTTGGCATTTTCAAAAACACCGCTGTTAACGGTTGAAATATTTAACCCCGATATTTTACCATTCAATGCCTGCTGTACATTCACACTCTTGCCCTGGGTTAATGTTTTGTTGGTGATGGTGGTGCTGGCATAACCGAGGTCTTTCGCCTCTCGTTGTATGCCCAACGCTGTTGTAACCACCACCGTTGTCAGCTCCTGTGTCTGTTCCGCCAAAGTAACAATAATGGTATTGTCTGCATTAACCGTCACTTGCTTTTCACCAAACCCGGCGGAGCTGAAAACCAGCACATCACCCGTAGTGGCTTTAATGGAAAAAGCCCCTTGTTCATTGGCCGACACCGATTGTTTTGATTTCTTATTTTTTACAGTAGCTGATGGTACCGGCTGCCCTTTGTCACTTACCACTTTTCCCGTGATACTTCTTTCCTGCGCAAAGAGCATCGCAGGTAACAGGAAGAGAACAAATAGAAATTTTCTCATAAAATTGATTTTAGTTCTGAAAGCATTTGTTGTTAAATATGTTGTACAGTAGAAAACATTCTAAATGCTGCAGACAGCGAAAATGGAAGAATATTGATTGGATAAAGGCGGTAAAATACCGGGGCGTGAAAATTAGATACCGAAACCTTACTATCATTTACTTAAGCAAATGATACGCTGGCTGTTGCCTGATGCAGTATAAAAACAGCAGTAAAAAAAGATATGTGAATCAGTGATTTAAAAAAATGAAACTGCCAGCAGCAAAATAAACCATGTTGAAATCTATATCTTTGAGCAAAGTACAGCCATACTTAATTTCTAAAATCCGGGAATGTATTCATTTGTGTATTCAAATAATAGTAAGTACAGGCTGTCCAGGCATATTGTTTTCTGGCTGGCATGGATCAGCTATTTCATAACGATCTATGTGTTAAGACCGGGAGCTTATTCAATAGGGTTTAGTTCTTTCCTGGCCTATACCATTCTCGAAACATTTGTGGTGATGTCAATTGATATCATCTTTTGTTACACGGTCATGTATTTTCTTGTTCCCAAATATCTTATCAAAGGAAAATATTTACTTTTTGTTTTGCTGCTGGTCATTTTTATCCTGCTGGATGCATCTGTATCCAATTTGTATTACTATGTATTCATCAACCCGTTAAGGGAATATTTTCATCTGCCTGTGTGGGAAAAAATAGCCTTCCCACAACTATTACTGGGCATGAGCAGTGTACTAATGATCACCTGGAGCGCCACTACCATCCGCTTTTTAAAACTCTGGCACCTGAAGCAACAGGAAATTGACCTGCTCAGGTCGGAAAAGATATCGAGGGAGATGAAATTCATTGACACCTATATTCAACCGAGCTTTGTACCACAACTGCTGAAAAAAGTGTACGCTTACTCGGTAGCTTCCTCTCATAAAGTACCGGAAATGCTGGAACGGATGCAACGGATACTGAGTTATCTTATTGATGAATGCAACCATGGTACGGTGCCCATCAGCAAAGAGGTGGACGCTATCAAGGATTTTCTGCAACTGGAAAAACTAACCAACAGGGAACGGCTGAATATTAACTACAACCTGAATGCAGAAACCGGTAACAAACGGATTGTGCCATTTATTTTATTCCCCTTGATCGAGAATAATTTCAGGCAGGTTAATGATAATATTACTGACAACCATTGGGTAAATATCCTGCTGACCATAGCAGACAATAACCTCACTTTAGAAATAAAAAACAGCAAGCCGGTTGAAACATCCAACCTGATGAACTACGAAACGGCCAACCTGCAACAGATCAGAAAACGACTTGAACTCTTATATCCCCAAAGCCATAAATTAAATATCATCATCGAGGAAGAAACCTTCATCATCCGCCTTGAAATTGCACTCAACAGGGCGGTGAATTAACCAACTGTAACTACTCCCTTGCATTTTAGTTATAGAAAATCTAAAGTTTGAAGTCTGCATTTTTACCGAAGCGTGAAAAAAGCCTGCTGAAGCATGAATATGGATGCATCAGTTCAATTACAGCTTTCACCGCTGAAAAGATGCCTTTCAATAAAAGGTCTATTTTCTTTATTATTACATACACACTTAAAAAAACCGTTGCATTTTATTTGAATGGCAACAGGTTTTATTAAATGCTTGCGAACTTTAGAAAGTTATAGCCAACAAAACCAACCGCTCTTATGCCTGAGATAAGCAACAAGCTTAAAGACCTGTATTATAAACTGGCAGGTATCCCCCTACTGTCCTTGCTTGTATTATATTCATACAACCTGGTTGCAGGCAATCAAAAACTATCCTGGTCCTTCATCAATTTTATTTCTTTTTGTTTTATCAGTATGGTTTTGTGGTTTACCAACAGGCAGGTGCAATACCTGATAAGGAAAAAACTGTTTACTATACGGTCAACCGGCTTGCGGATCGTCACCAGGTTTGGTATTAATGTGCTGGTTACCTTAATCCTTACCGCTGTATTGTTCCGCTTGTGGAATGTACTGCTACAGCAGGATGCCCTAAGTAATACCAGCATTGCCGCACTGCAGTTGATAAGTACCGTGTTGAGCATTATTACCGGGTGCCTGTATGAAATTGTGTATCTCAATAAAGAAAAGGAAAGCGATATTATAAAAATAGAACGTACGGAGAAATCAAAGATACAAGCCCAGCTGGATGGTCTTAAAAACCAGGTGGACCCGCATTTTATTTTTAATTCACTCAATACACTTTCTTACCTCATCAGTCAAAATCCTGAAACAGCCAGGTTGTTTAATGATACGTTGGCAAGGGTGTACCGGTATATACTGGTAAAAAAAGAGAAAGACCTGGTGATGCTCAAAGAAGAAATTGAGTTTGCCAGCAATTACTTCTACCTGTTAAAAATAAGGTACCAGACAGGGTTAAAGATGACAATCGAACTGGATGATATTGTGACCGAAAATTACATGCTGCCGCCGCTGTCTGTTCAGATACTGATAGAAAATGCCATCAAACACAACCACTTTACTGAAAAAATACCGCTGGATATTAAAGTTTGTGTGATACCGGACAAAGTAACGGTAACCAACAACCGAAACATCAAGCAGTTCGAAATACAATCCTCGCAGATCGGGTTAAAGAACCTGGCAGAAAGGTATATGCTGATCACAGGCAGCCAAATCAATATTGATGACGGGAAGGAAAAATTCACTGTGGTATTGCCATTATTAAAATCATAGCGCCATGATAAATACATTGATCATTGAAGACGAAAAAACTGCTGCTGATAACCTGATGCGGCTGCTAAAACTTACCAAAGAACCGGTTAATATATCGGCAGTGCTGGACAGCGTGGAAGACAGCGTGAACTGGTTCAACGGCAACCAGCAGCCCGACCTGGTTTTTATGGACATCCATTTAAAAGATGGCAACTCTTTCAGCATATTCGAAAAAGTAAGTGTAACGGCACCCATTGTTTTTATAACCGCTTACGATGATTACCTGGTAAAAGCATTTGAACAGAACAGCATCGAATTTTTATTAAAGCCTATTGACGAGGTGGCGGTACTGCATACCATCAATAAATACAAAAAGCTGCAACAGCATTTCATCAACCGGTATGATGAAGTATCTGTAAAAAATGTGCCTAAAGCAAAACGGCACCGGCTGATCGTAAAAAAGGGAATCGAATACCAGGGTATTTTACTGGAGGAGGTGGCGTATTTTTTTACAGAGCATAAGGTCACCTTCCTTGTAACAAAGCAGGAAAAAAAATACATGCTGGACCAGAATCTGAAGGAACTGGAAGAAGAACTGGATACCACTTTATTTTATCGTGCCAACAGGAAATATATCGTTAATATCAACTGTATTAAAAGCTACCGGGCCTTTGAAAAAGTAAAACTGGTAGTTGACCTAACATTGCCTATGAATGAAGACATCATCGTAAGCCAGGAGAATGCAGGTGATTTTAAGAAATGGATGAGTGATGTGTAAGGGGGAAGGGGTTAAGGTTTAAAGTTTAAGGTTTAGGTTTTAAAGTTTAGGGTTTAGAGTCTTGGGGGTTTAGAAGTGTAGGTATCGGGTAGTTTGGAAGTTACCAGTTTAGAGAGCAGAAGTTTAGTGCCGAATTGAGCTTTAACTAAACTTCTAAACCTTCTCCACTTCTAAACTTTGTCTATCCTAATCCTATTTCCGAATGAAGCTCCGGCACTTCCACATCCAAAAAACCTTTCTTCATCAACCGCAGCCGGAAAGCCTGTTGCACCTCGTATTCGCCATGTACTAAAAAAAGGCGTTGTACTTTGCGGGGGTCCTGGCAGGCTAAAAACTGGGAAAGATCTTCATAATCCCCGTGGGCGCTCATGCTCTTGATTGAAGCGATCTCTGCATTCACTTCATGCAACACACCAAAAATGTTCACCTCCTTTCTTCCATCCATTAATTTACCGCCCAGCGAACGGGGTTCACAATAACCAGTCAGCAGAATGGTATTGCGGCTGCTTTCGATATTATTGCTGATATGGTGCTTTACCCTTCCGGCATCGGCCATACCGCTGGCAGAGATGATCACCATCGGACCATTGCGGAAATTGAGCATCTTTGATTCATCCACTGATTTAATAAACTTCAGCCCCTTAAAACCAAAAGGATCGTTGTCGCTTTCCAGTATCTTCTGGATGGTTTTATTAAAGTACTGCGGATAGCGCTTTACGATCTGCGTTGCGTTTACACTTAACGGTGAGTCAACAAAATAATCCAGCTCGGGCAGCCTTCGTTCCAGCTCCAGTTGGTTTAATGCAAACAGTATCTCCTGTGTTCTTCCCACGCTGAATGCCGGGATGATCAACTTGCCTTTTTTTTGCAAACAGGCTTTTTCTATCCAGTGCAGTATCTGGTCGGGCGTGGTTTCAGCCATATCATGCAGGCTGTTGCCATAAGTTGACTCTAATAAGATCACATCTGCCTGTGGAAATTCCTGTGGTGATTTTAAGATCACATCCCGGTAACGGCCTACATCACCACTGAAAGTAATGGCCTTTGTAACACCATTTTCCTTCACTTTTAAATGAACTGCGGCACTGCCGATAATATGCCCGGCATCTGTGTACATTACCTGCACATTTTCATCAATGGTAAACCATTTACCGTACTCAACCTCCACAAACCTGTCCAACGCATTGAATGCATCTTCCGTAGTGTATAAAGGCTGCAGGTAAGGTAACCCTTCATTGGCCCTGCGTTTGTTCTCATACTTTACATCACTTTCCTGTATGCCGGCAGAATCTTCCAGCAATACGCTTGTTAATTCCCTGGTGGCGGGGGTGCAGAATATATGTCCGGAAAACCCATCCTTCACCAGCTTTGGTATGAGTCCGCTATGGTCGATATGTGCATGTGATAAAATAAGGTGATCTACTTCTGACGGATCAAAGCCCCAGTGCCGGTTCATGGCATCGGTATCTTTTCCCATACCCTGGAACATACCACAATCGAGCAGGTATTTTTTACCGTTGGTTAAGCTCAGTAAATGTTTGGAACCAGTTACGGTACGGGCAGCGCCGTGGAAAGCAATTTTCATAATGACAAGTTTAGCACTTCAAGTTAACGATTTGATTTCGCTTTAAACGACCACTCTATAAAAAATTCAGCCACCAGTTCTCCCTGCTCATTCGTTCCCGTTGACCTGGCTTTTATCGACCTGCCTTCGCCGGTACGAATGGCTTCCGCGATGGTATGGGCGATGGCATCTCCATCTTCACAAACAAAACTGGTGAGGCCGGTTGCTTTTTTATGATAGGTTGCCTGCAGTCCGATTACCAGCATGGAAACAGCCGGCTTGCCTTTGTAGGTATGCATCATTGCCAGCAGGCCGGTACTCATCTCTGCTGCCATTGCCAGGCAGGCGAAATAAGTACTCTTAAAGGGATTCTGGCTTAACCATTTATACGGTACCGTTACCAATGCTTTTTGCAGGCTGATATCCTTCACCCTTACACCGCAGAAAAAAGCACTGGGCAGTTTTAATAATAAAAACATCCTGAATTTAAGCGGATGCCTTACCAGTTGGATAAAATTGTCAGCTTGGTTCATGCTGTTTACTTTTTTTCATACTGAGATGGATCCAGTGCCCTGGGCGTCCAGCCATTTAAAAACTCCAGCACTTTTTCTTTGCTATAACTTTTTTTGCCATCCTCCAGTAATGCACTGTCCTGTATATGTATCCGCTCACCTTTCTCATTCAGTATTATAAAAACCGGAAAACCAAAACGCTGCGGATAGCCATACTTTGCAAACAGGGGCAGGTTCTCATTCTCTTTACTGTAGTTGAGATGATACCACACAAAACTGCTGTTGATAAGAGAATCAATTTGTGTATCTGCCTTGGCAAACCGGGCGAACTCGATGCACCATTTACACCAGTTGCCCCCGCCTTGCAGTAAAACAAACTTTTTTTCTGCCGCAGCTTTCTTCAGGGCTGATTCAATATCTGCATTTGCATCTGCAACAGGGTTGTACAGCTTTTTTTCCTGCGAATAGGATAAAACCGTAATAGAAAAAAAGAGTACCCCTGCAATTATTTTTTTCATTGGGATGATTTAAAATTTACTGCTTATCTATCTCCACTACACAACCCACTACTTTATTTTCCTCCGCAGCAGTTGCTTTAAAATAAATCGTACCGCTGTTCGTATTATTATACTGCACGTTTTTGATGGAGGCTGCTGCAATCACTTCATTCAGCTTACCGGCATAGGTCGGCTGCTTACTGTTGTTGATGGCTGTATTGAGTGCATTGTAGTCAAGTGGCTGTTTGCTCACCACGATACCCATAAAATCCTTGTTGCCAATGTCATCTGCACGGATGGATTCGGTACGGGGAAAAACCCGGGTGCCGGTAATACCGCAGTAAGGTGAATGAGAAGCTTTGTAGGGAAACAGTACAAAACTGCTGTTAGCAGTATTGGGTGTAAAAAGATAAATATAACATTCCACCTCGTTGCGTATCTCCATTTTAAACTTAGTACCTTTTTTGATGGGCGACACAGTGGTAAATAAATTACTGCCTCCGGCACGTAAGGGAATGTATTGTTTGGTATCATTGTTTATAAGACCCACCGTACATTCAAATGATTTATTCAATGCATCGCCCCGTTTAGGCATCGGGTCAACACCGTATGCTTCCCGTACAAACTGTTTGAAATCTGCATAGCGCACCCAGCCGATACCGTTTTCTCCCCACTGTGTACCCCAGCTGTTCATGATCTGGAAAGCACCGCCTTCCAGTCCGTCATTATAACCTACCACGCACATAGCATGGCCCCCAAAGCCCATCTGCCGGTAGTCATCATCGGTGGGGTGCCATACTTTTTGTCCCATCATTTCCTGCATAAAAGTACCTCCTACCATCATGCCGATCACCACGGGTGCATCTTTGGCCAGGTGTTCTTTTATCGCACGGATATTAAGTCCATTGGGGTTATCCGTTTCCGTTAGCCGGTTAAAACCATGCATACGGTGTTGCAGTGCTTCGTTCCAGTGTTGCCCGCTCGGCTGGCGGTTGCAATCGCTGGGGTCGTAGGGAAAGTCATTGTAGGGAACAGAACCTTTGTTGGTCATAAACTCCATTGCCCGTATGAGGTAAGAGCCCTGGCAACCATCCAGCCCGATCTGGTTGTACAAAAAAGCAGGACTGTAAGCCACCTGGTTGGGATCGGTATTGGTACTGGCACTTTCTATAATGGTACGGGCTGCATAAGCTGCACTCCATGCCACACAACTTCCCTGTTCTCCCTGGTTTTGCCTGGCGGGTGCAAACCTTGCCAACGACACCGCTTCAGGCAAAGGATTTTTTGTATTGTCATCCACCAGCCCTTCATACACACTGGCCTTTCTAAAAGAATCTGCATTGAGGTTTCCTCCCCTCGAAAATTGTGAGATCACATCTGACAAACCTGCTCCACCTCCTCCTGCACAGCCACCATTGCGCATTAAAAAATAACCGCCACCCACTACCAGGAGCAATATTAAAATGCTGCCCTTGCCACCACCGCCACGAAACAAAGTAAACAATAACGGAAGCAGATTAAGAATACCGCCTCCGCCACCACCGCCTGATCCACCTCTTCTGCTACCACCTGTATTGGAGTTTTCGTTGTAGTCCCGTTTGTCTTGTGGATCATCCACCATTTCTAAAGCCATCTTGTAAAAGTTTTGGTAAGATAAAATTGATGTTTAAATGTAGGGAGATTTTTTTAACTTAAAGATGACTGGTGTAAAGCAGGATAAGTTGTATGAAAACAGCAGTTTCTTCTCCGGAACATCAATATCCATTTCAATAAAAGAGGCTGCTGGTTTAAACATCCTGTGTACCGAAACAAACCCAATGGAACGCAACCTGTATTCTGCAGGCCTTGTCATTTATTCCACCACCTGGTTCTTCAGCAGGTCTTCAAACAGATCCCTTCTCCTGATCAGTTTGGCAACCCCTTCTTTCACCATTACTTCCGCAGGCTTGAAACGGCTGTTAAAGTTGCTGCTCATTTCAAATCCATAGGCACCGGCATTATAAAATACCAGGTAATCCCCTTCCCTTACTTCGTTCAGCTTCCTGTCCCAGGCAAAAGTGTCGGTTTCACAAATATTGCCCACTACATTATAAATGCGTTCGGCACCTTTAGGGTTGCTGATGTTTTCGATATGGTGATAGGCATCATACATCATCGGGCGTATCAAATGATTAAAGCCGCTGTTAACGCCTACAAAAACGGCAGAAGGTGTTTGCTTGATCACGTTGGCCTTCACTACAAAATAACCACACTGACTTACTAAATATTTTCCGGGCTCAAACCATACCTGCAGTTTTTTGCCTGTTTCTTTTTCATACTCTGCAAAAGCTTCCGCCACTTTTTCGCCCAGCGTTGCAATATCAGTTTCAGCATCCCCGGGCTGGTAAGGCACTTTAAAGCCGCTGCCCAGATCTATAAACTCAAGGTTGGGAAAATGAGTGGCCATTTCAAACATCACTTCGAGGCCCAGTAAAAAAACTTTTACATCTTTTATCTCGCTGCCTGTGTGCATGTGGATACCCGTTACATTTAACTGCGTTGTTTTTACCACCCTTTCGATATGCCGCATCTGGTGAATGGAAATACCAAATTTGCTGTCGATATGCCCGGTGGAAATTTTATAATTACCGCCTGCCATGATATGTGGATTCAGCCTGATACATACAGGATAGCTGTTGCCAAATTTATTTCCAAACTGTTCCAGGATAGAAATATTATCGATGTTGATATTGACACCCAGTTCTTTTACTTCCACGATCTCTTCAAAGTCCACACAGTTGGGGGTGAACAAAATATGCCTGGCATCAAAACCTGCCATCAGTCCCAGCTTCACTTCATTTACACTCACGCAATCCAATGACGCACCAATTGACTGCACATATTTTAGTACATTGATATTGGTAAGTGATTTACAGGCATAAAAAAAATGCGCATTACAATGCTTGAATGCTTTCTGTAATTTCTTGTATTGTGCGGCAATGCGTTCTGCATGGTACACATACACGGGGGTGCCAAATTCATTGGCGATCTCGGTGAGTTGCTGATGAGTGAGGTTCTGCATGTTGATTAAACTGATTGGTTTTTGATGATGATTGATTTTTAATTAAGATTACTTTTTATGATGATTACTACTGAAGATATCAATATTGATAAAGGGGTTCTTTTTTTATGATGATTACTACTGATAATATGATTGGTATGATTTTTTAACCCCGCCAGCGGCTTTTAGTCCTGGCAGCGGTTATACGTGATGAATATTTTTTTTATGATAAATAATATTGTTAAGCGATTCATTTTTAATATTGATTACTATTAAATGATGAGATTAGAATGATTTTTAAATTCCAGCTTATGCTAATCATTTCAATCATTCCTTTCATAAAAAATCATCATTCCCGTATTTCTATAAAAATCATCATTCCTGTAACTCTCCAGTACATCACTCCTATATCCATTTTATAAAATCACCCTCATCCCAATACCAATGCAAATTCATATCAATCAGCCGATCCTAATAAGCCGGATCAAAAAACTTCTGACCAGTTTATATATCCGGGTGAGCCGCCCTTAGGGGGCGACCCACCCAAAAATCATATCAATCATTCCTTTCATAAAAAATCATCATCCCAATATCTCTCCATAAAATCATACCGCATCCCCAAAACAAAAAAGGTATGAACCGTTTCCGTTTCATACCTCTTAAAAATTATTCTGCAAACAAGGTTATGAGCCGGTTTCTTCTTCTCCGTCCTTCTTATCCTGTTTATTTTCTATGATCTCACCGTCTGGTGTTACTGCAAGAACCGTTTCGTTCTCTTCTGTTTCTACCGGCTCTTCAGTCATTACCTCTGCAACTTCCGTTTCTTTCACTTCCATTTCAGTTACATCCTGTATGCCATTCACCATGGTTGCCTGCACCAGTTCTTCCATTAGCACTTCGCTGATCTTTGGCAGGTCGGTGGTACTGTTGATGCCAAAATAATCCATGAAAGATTTAGAAGTGCCATATACCAGGGGCTTGCCCACTGCATCTTCATTTCTACCTGTGATCACTACTAAATCCTTTTCCAATAACTTCTGCACGGCATAGTCACAATTCACACCCCGGATAGCTTCAATTTCACTTTTGGTGATCGGTTGTTTGTAGGCAATGATGGCCAGGGTTTCCAAAGCTGCCACAGAAAGGCGCTTTAAGAATTTATCGCCATTTAACTGTGCTACGGTTTTATGAAAATCCTTTTTGGTAAGGAACTGCCATCCTCCGCCACTTTGTTTTACTTCAAAGGGATAAAACTCAGCACTGTATTTTTCCCTGATTCCTTCCACGGCTGCTTCCACCTGCTCAGGGGTGGCCCTGTCTTCTATAAAAGCCAGCGCATTATTCAGCAGCTCGGTGATCTCTTCATTTGTCAGCGGTTTATCACTGGCGAAGATGAGTGCTTCAATATGTGGTATGATCTGAGAGAGTTCCATTTTTAATTTGGTGATGTGTAGATTTGATGATTTGAAGATGAAATACAATTACCGAATTATCAAATCTTACAATTTTCAAATCACTTATCCATTCAACGCCGCCGCACCACTCACAATCTCTGTTAACTCCGTTGTAATGGCGGCCTGCCTTGCCCTGTTATAACTTATTTTCAATGATTTCAGTAGTTCATTGGCATTATCACTGGCCTTGTCCATGGCCGTCATCCTGGCACCATGCTCACTGGCGTTGCCATCCAGCACAGCTTTAAACAACTGCGTGTTCAGAATCTTGGGCATCAGTTCATTGATCAAGGTTGCTTTATCCGGTTCAAAAATAAAGTCCGCTTTTTTCTGGCCTTCTTTGGCAGTTACTTTTTGTACCGGCAAAAACTGTTCTGTTACAAAACGCTGTGTGGCTGCATTCTTAAATTCGCTGTATACTACATCTACCGCATCCACTTCCTTACTGCTAAACGCCTGCATGGCATAACCAGCGGCAGCCTGCACTTTTTCAAAACTTAGCCCGGTAAAAATATCCCAGTATTTATCGTACACTTTAAAACCGTTCTTGCCGAAATGTTCATAGCCTTTTTTACCTATTGGCAACAACATTACATTTCCCTTGGCATTTTGTGCAGCATACTTTTCCTTGATCAGCAGCTTGGCCATTTTTATGAGGTTGCTGTTGTATCCGCCACACAAACCACGGTCACTGGTTACCACAATGATCAGCACTTTCTCCACCGGCCTTTCCGTAGCCAACGACATATTTACACCGCCATCGCTGTTACTCACAATATTGCTCAGCATTTCCTGCAACTTTTGTGCATACGGACGCATCTGGGTAATAGCATCCTGGGCACGGCGGAGTTTAGCCGCACTCACCATTTTCATTGCCTTGGTTATCTGCTGGGTGCTTTGCACACTCTTAATCCTGTTTCTTACTTCTTTTAATGCTCCTGACATATCAGATCAATTAAAATACCCGGTTATTTTTCCGGTGTGCAAATGTAGGGCAAAAACAGCTAAACAAAGGAGTGATTTTCCACATTATAGCGCTTAGTTTTTGCGGCCGGTGGTATGCCGGCGTAAATTTTTGTTGCCATTTTGCCCGAAATAAGATTTTTTATACAATATTTGACAGCATTAGGGATTTTACCCGCTACCGAGAACCTCAAAAATCTATCTTATAAATGGACAGGGGCATACTACTTACCTTTAACCTGCTGTTGATGCTGGCAGTAAAACTGCCGATCATTGGGTTCTTTTTTAAAAAGAAGAGACGCCAGCCTGCTGTAACTGTTGCACTGGTAATAAACCTGGTCACCTGGATCATTGGTACGATCGTGTGGCTAAAACTGGCTGAATCAATAGTGCCGGTGCCGGGTGAGACAAAGGTTTTTGATACTACCCAGCTCTATATCAGGATCGGTGGTTGTGTTGTAGAGGCCATTGCCTACTGGTTTTTCCTCGGCCGCAACTGGAAAAAATCTTTACTATTAGCCATTACTTCCAATATAGCTATCTTCTTTGCTGCTCAATTTATCACGTTGCCCGAAAGCTTTTTCCAGACAAAGGACAATATGATCCGCTGAGTTTACAAGGTTTCTGTTACCAGCCTCAGCTTTACGGGCTGTAAGGTTTGAATAGTGGTGATGCCACCTCCTTCTTTCGTTTGCTGCTGAAGTTTTATTTTCCTGTATAGGGTGGGTATTACAAAAATTTCGTTGCTTTTCTGCCGCTGCAGTTCGGATGCAGGGATGGTAATATAATCCCCATTTTCGCCGGCAGTGTACTTTACCGAAAAACTGGAGTCCGTGCCTTCGCTATCCAGTTCAATGTAATCTTCCCCATACAAGGCCGGTGCTCTGAATTTGATGAGCGCCGGTGCCCGCCTGCTGATGCTGACCGGAATGTCGGTTACATAAAAACTATCCATCCTGAAATGGTTCTCATACTTCCTTTTGTCCACATCTGTAAACAGAAACGTATGCTCACCAATCAGTTTTTTTACCGGTATGGCCGTTGAGTAAAATGCACCACTGAAATCATTGCTGTCAACCTTTAATACCGTACCGTTATACGATACACCAGACGGATTGGTGAGTACCAGGGTGGTACCATTTTCCCCTGCAAACCTGAACTGGGCAAATAAAGACGCCTCTTTTTCACGTTCGTTATACTCCAGCCGGTATTCCTGGAAAATGGTCTCCTGGTTTACATCCTCGCTTTGGCCAATTTCATTGCTGGAGCAGGAGGCCAGCAAAAATGCCATGCTGAAAAATCCTGCACACTGGTTTAAATGGTTGATTTTCATAAAAATTTTATTTTTTAATACCGTACAGGTAAAAAAGGTTCGTTAACAAAAACACAAGTTTGAAAAAATCACGACGCCTGATGCCGGTTCTTACAAGCCTGCTCCCTTTCAAGGTTGATTTCCTGCCCCTTTGCCCGCTAGCTCCTCTCACTTTGTCTATTGCCAATTGCTTATTGCAAGCTTGTTTCCTTGACCATTGCACATTCAATGTCGTTTACTTCAGCATAACCGCCGTGAGGGTTTATCCCGATAGCTATCAGGACTGACGGGGTTAAACCCCACCCCGACGGCGGCTTTTAGCCCCGTCGGTGGTTAGTAGAAATCTAATATCATTATAAGTAAACCCCATTAATTGTACATTCACCATTGACCATTGCCACCTTGCCCCCTTGACTCCTTTTGCCTACCTTTACCGCCCTGTAAAAAGGCTTCCTGTCAATTTGGCGATAAATCTTTTTAAGCACCATATTTGACACCGCAAACTATTCAGAACCATTAATTATTAAAATACCCTCTAACAGGTAATTATTATGATCGGCATATTATCAAAACTATTTGGCGGCAATAAAAGCGAAAAGGATGTAAAAAAGATACAGCCCAATGTAGCAAAGATCAATGAATTCTTTTCCCAATACCAGGGTCTCAGCAACGACCAGCTGAGAAATAAAACACAGGAATTTAAAACAAGGATACAGGAACATCTCTCCAAAATCGACGAAGAGATCGCCAGTAAAAAAGCGGCGGCCGAAGAATTGGATACAGAAGATATATCCGGCCGGGATGATATTTACCACGAAGTGGATGCCCTTAAAAAAGACAGGGATAAGCAAATAGAAGAGGTATTGAATAATATCATGCCTGAAGCATTTGCGGTGATGAAAGAGGCAGCCCGCCGGTTTAAAGACAACCCCACACTTGAAAGCACCGCCACAGAACTGGACAAGACTTTATCTGTAAAAAAAGACTATATCACTATACAGGGCGATAAATGCATTTTTAGAAATACCTGGAAAGCAGCAGGTGGCGAGGTAACCTGGAACATGGTACATTATGATGTGCAATTGATCGGAGGCATGGTATTGCATAGCGGTAAAATTGCAGAAATGGCTACCGGTGAAGGTAAAACGCTCGTGAGCACGCTACCCGCTTACGTAAATGCGCTGGCTGGTGAAGGTGTACATATTGTAACGGTGAATGACTACCTGGCCCGCCGTGATAGTGAGTGGAACGGCCCCGTATTTGAATGGCTGGGTATTACTGTTGATTGTATTGATAAGCATGAACCCAATGGCGACGCCAGGCGTAAAGCATACAACGCTGATATCACCTACGGTACCAATAACGAATTTGGCTTTGATTATCTCCGTGATAATATGGTGCACAATCCGGATGAAATGGTGCAGCGCAAACACCATTTTGCCATGGTGGACGAAGTGGACTCCGTGTTGATCGATGATGCCCGTACGCCCCTGATCATCAGCGGCCCCATTGGCCACAGCGATAACACCCAACAGTTTTTTGATCTTAAACCAAGGATCGAAAAATTAGTGGAAGCACAACGCAAAGCGGTAAACCAGTTTTTAATAGAGGCAAAGAAAAAAATTGCAGAAGGCAATGACGATCCTAAAGACGGCGGACTGGCATTGGTACGGGCACACCGTGGTTTACCCAAGAATGGTGCATTGATCAAATACCTGAGCGAACCGGGCATTCGGGTGAAATTGCAAAAAAGCGAAAACTATTACCTCGCCGACCAGCAAAAAGAAATGCCCAAAGTAGATGAAGAACTGTATTTCCATATTGACGAAAAAAATAACCAGGTTGACCTGACTGATAAAGGCATTAATCTTATTACAAGAGCGGGCGAAGACCCTGAATTCTTCATCCTGCCAGATATTTCCATCAAATTGGGTGATATAGAAAAAGGAAACCTGAGCAATGAAGAAAAACTGCATGGCAAAGAGATTTTGCTGAATGAGTATTCTGTAAAAGCCGACCGTATTCATACCGTACAGCAGTTATTAAAAGCCTACACCCTTTTTGAAAAAGATGTGGAATACGTGATCATGGAAGATGCGGTAAAGATCGTGGATGAACAAACAGGCCGTATCCTTGATGGACGCCGCTACAGTGATGGTTTGCACCAGGCTATTGAAGCAAAGGAAAATGTTAAGATAGAAGCCAGTACGCAGACATACGCCACCGTTACCCTGCAGAATTACTTCCGTATGTACCACAAGCTTTGTGGTATGACGGGTACTGCGGAAACAGAAGCAGCAGAATTATGGGACATCTACAAACTGGATGTGGTAAGCATACCAACCAATGTAAAAGCCATCCGTAAAGATGAACAGGACCTGGTGTATAAAACTGCCAGGGAAAAATATTCCGCCGTTATTGATGAAGTGGAAAAACTGAGGAATGCAGGCCGGCCGATACTGGTTGGTACTACGGACGTAAAGATCAGTGAATTGCTGGCGAGGATGCTGCAGGCAAGAAAGATACCGCACAATGTACTCAATGCAAAACAACATGCCAGGGAAGCACAGGTAGTAGCAGAAGCCGGGTTAGCCGGCGCCGTTACCATTGCCACCAACATGGCGGGCCGTGGTACGGATATCAAACTCGGACCGGGTGTAAAAGAAGCCGGCGGACTGGCTATTGTAGGTACTGAACGGCATGAAAGCCGCCGTGTGGACCGCCAGTTGCGTGGCCGTGCAGGCCGGCAGGGTGACCCCGGTAGTTCACAGTTCTTTGTAAGCCTGGAAGATGACCTGATGCGTATGTTCGGCAGCGAACGTATTGCTTCCTTAATGGACCGAATGGGCTACAAAGAAGGCGAAGTGATACAGCACAGCATGATCTCCAAGTCGATTGAAAGGGCGCAGAAAAAAGTGGAGGAGAACAACTTTGGCATCCGTAAGCGTTTGCTGGAATATGATGATGTAATGAATAAACAGCGGACCGTGGTATATGGCAAACGCAACCATGCTTTGTTTGGCGAGCGGCTGGCGCTGGACCTGGACAATGCTTTTTATTCTGTTGCAGAAGGCCTGGTAAATTCCTTTAAAGAAGGTAACGACCACGAAGGATTTAAACTGGCTGCTATCATGAACTTTGGTATTGATACCGCCATCACTGCTGAAGAATTAGAAAAAAGCAATGTGCAGACGGTTGCAGATAAATTATACCACGAGGCAAAAGACAATTACAACCGCAAGGTGACGGCGATTGCTGAACAAACCCTGCCATCTATCAAAGACATCCGCAAGAACACACAATTTGTAAATGTGCAGGTGCCTTTTACCGATGGAAGAAAAGGTATCCAGGCTTTGGCAAACATCGACAAGACCATTGAAAGCAATGGTAAAGAGATGATGTATGCCTTAGAAAGAGGTATTACACTGGCGCTGATAGATGATGCCTGGAAAGAACATTTACGTAGCATGGATGATCTGCGCCACAGTGTTCAGACTGCAGGATACGAACAAAAAGATCCACTGGTAATTTACAAGATCGAAGCCTTTAATGCCTTTAAGCAAATGGATGACAATGTAAACAAGGATATTGTGAGTTTTCTTTGTCATGCCAACATACCGATGGAGCAAACCAATGCCGGCCGCATACAGGAAGGGCGTGAAGAAAGAACGGATATGAGCAAGATGCGCCAGCGCAAGGAAGAGTTTGCAGGCGCTACCAGCAGCACAGGCGGACCGGAATACATGAGCCAGGAAAATGAATACCATGAACCTTCAGCACCAATAAAGCAGGAACCTATTCGTGTAGAAAAACTACCGGGAAGGAACGATGCTTGTCCTTGTGGAAGTGGCAAGAAATTTAAGAATTGTCATGGGAAGGATGCATAAGCGTTGATCTGATAAATATTTTTAAGCCAGTCTATTTAAGGCTGGCTTTTTTATTAATTGTTACCTTTAAATAGTCAGGAACCAGTTTTAAATTTGCTTTTCAAATGACAGCTTCAGCATGAAAAAATCCATCATGATTTTACTGTTTACCATCATAGCGTCTGGATTGCAGGCCCAATCCTGCAAATCAGTCCAGCAGGGAAAATTTAAGATCAGGGATAATAACAGCAGCATTACGGTAATCACAAGGAACGAAAACTACCAGATCGAAGAGAATAAAACCCTAAAGATCAAAATGGCTTTTGATATTAACTGGATAGATGATTGCACTTATGAATTGAGACCATATAAAATGTTAGAAGGTGATCCTTCTTACTTTGTAAAGGAAATGGTTATAACCACCGTAATTAAACAAGTAAAGAAATATGGATACGAGGCAGTCTGTTCTAATAATTTATATAAAGGAACACAGACTTTATTGTAGAAATAATTGAATAAATTAATCACCTTAGGCAATCCCACCCAACTTGGTACTTACCGCCGGAAGAATTAGTCCGGCATCCTTTTACTTCCTATCTTCATACAACCTTTTATATTCAACCCTCCCCATTTAACATGAAAGCATTTCTATTACTGGTTGTTTTAATTGTAACCTGTTCCATTGCACAGGCGCAAACCTATAGCAGTTCCTGCACTCCATCCGATTCGATGGAAATTATTTATCGGAACGATGCCTGCAAACTTGCGATTCAAAGACTTCGGGAAACAAACTCACCCTTAATTGACAGCGTTTCTATTCCCGAAGTTTTGGTTGATTCAATAGAAAAAGCACTGTATGAAGTTACTAATATGCAAAATGCATTAGTGGTTGACACGTTAAAAGAAATATTCGGATACAGCACTTTCTATCCAGGATCTGACTCTTCACATATTGTTTCGGCAGGCAGACATTTAGGACCCATCTTTATAAAAGAAATATCAGTGACTTTTACGAATAACAGCATAGCAGGTACTGAATGGCTTGCTGGAAATTATAACACAACCAGTAATGATACACTCAATTATCTTATGAGTAATCACCAGCTGTCTGTAAGACTGAATAATTTCCAACAATACCCAGACCGTACTGCTTATATTGTCAGTTCACCAATTGCGATAAATACAGAAGCATTGGCAAAGAAGTTCATGAGCTTTTCAGGTGTTTATTCAGCCGGCACACAATCCGCATTCTTTAGTGGTAATGTTATCGAAGCTATATTTGAGCAAGGACATATCAAACTATTATATTCATTTGGCTGTGGGGACTGCGTGATGGGCTGTACTATCAGGCGCAACTGGAACTTTAAAGTATTTACTGAAACTGATTGCTCAGTAAATTATGTTTCAGTTGAGAACTGGGGGCTCCCTATAATGTGGTTCACCTCGCCTTGTATCGACAATATAATGCCAGTTGAACTATGCCCGGGAGATTCTTCAGCTATTCGCCTCTACGCTTACAGATTGACGGACACACTCCAGTGTCAAGTGAGCACAGACGGAATAAACTATAGTGATATCAATGATGACAATCATTATATGGGTACCGACAGTGGTACGCTATACCTGAACAATATTCCATCAGCATGGTATGGATACACATACACCTGTTTACAAAACGGAAATAGAGGAAAAATTTATTACACGCTTAAATTTACCAACCAATGGAATGGAACAGTGGATTCAAATTGGGAAAATGCTGCTAACTGGAGTTGTGAAAGTTTACCCGACAGCTTCACTGATGTAACGATAAGATCAGGCACCGTATTTTTAAATACAGACGCAACCGTTAGATCGCTTACCGTTAATCCCGGTGCGTCACTTATTATCGCACCAGGGATAAACCTGACAGTGCTTCATTAAATTATTTTCAGTGACATTTTACCCCTGATGAAAAAGAATGAAGACCTGTGATTGGTTATAAAAAGAAAAGAGGGATAAGCATCAACCTATCCCTCCCTCACCAGCTTAATATGCTTACTTCAAACTATTAATGATCGTTGTAAACTCCGCCGCCACCAGCGAAGCACCACCTACCAGGCCACCATCCACATCCGGCTGACCAAAGATCTCTTTTGCATTGGAAGCTTTTACACTGCCGCCATACAGGATCGTAACGGTGTGGGCTACTGTATCTCCATACTTAGCTGCGATCACACTACGGATATGCTGCTGTATTTCCTGCGCCTGCGCACTGGTGGCCGTTTTACCGGTACCGATTGCCCAGATGGGTTCATAAGCAATGATAAAATTGGTCATTTGTTCCGGTGTTAAATGAAACAGGCTTTCCTTAATTTGTTCTTCCACAAAACTATTTTGTGTACCGGCTTCCCTTATTTCCAGTGCTTCACCACAACAAAAAATTGCTTTTAATCCATATTCAAAACACAGGTCAACTTTTTCTGCCAGCATAGCGTTGCTCTCATTAAAATATTCCCTGCGCTCACTGTGCCCCAAAACTACATATTCAATTTCGATACTTCTCAGCATCTCTGCACTCACTTCACCTGTGTAGGCACCAGATTTTTTTGAGTAGCAGTTTTGTGCCGCTACAAATACATTTTCTTTGCCGGCCAGCTGTTCTTTTATAGTAATGAGATAGGGAAATGGTACTGCAAACACAGCAAGGTGATGGTGATCCAGCGTTAATGGCGATGATAAAATATCATCGACCAATGCTTTGCCCTGTTCCAGTGTAAGGTTCATTTTCCAGTTAGCAGCTGCTATTTGTGTTCTCATGTTAGTTTGATTGATTGTATAGTTGTTGTAAAATATTTTTTTCTTCTTCAGTAATGGATTGACCTTTTAGTTTTTTCCAGTTGTCGATATCCTTCAGCGCTTTTTCAAATTCATATTTTTTATCTCCCCAGGTAAAATTATTTACCAATTTGGGTGGGAAACCGTTACTAAAAATATTACAGCACACACCCACTACTGTCCCCGTATTAAAAGCTGTATGGATAGCAGCCCGGCTGTAATCACCCATTATCAACCCAGCCTTTATACCAACCCCGGTAAAATCCTTTATGGCGTTATTCCACATTTTCACTTCCCCTGCCGTATTCTTTACATTGCTGTTGCTGGTTCCGGCGCCTAAATTACACCATTCGCCAATAACACTGTCACCCAAATAACCATCGTGTGCTTTGTTGCTGTTGGCAAATAAAACGGCATTTTTTATTTCGCCGCCTGCACTGCAGTAAGGACCAATGGTGGTGGCACCATACAGCTTCGCTCCCATTTTTAAAACTGCTCCCTCACAAAGGGCTACCGGCCCACGGATCATGCAGCCTTCCATCACCAGGGCATTTTTTCCAATATACACCGGTCCGGTGGAAGCATTGATCATACTGCATTCAACCGAAGCACCTTCTTCAATAAAAATATGGTGTGGTGCAATGACTTGATTGGTTGCTGATATCGGCTGTGATCTTCTTCCTGCGGTGATCAATTCAAAATCCTGTCGTACTGCCCAGTCATTGTGCTGAAAGATATCCCAGGGAAATTGAATGCTTCTGCATGTTTCCTGTTCGTTTTTTATTTCAATCACCTGGTTGGCATTGATATCAAAGCGGGTTTGTGGTGAAATGATATGCGAAGCATTGATGGTACCCGTAACACCAGTAATACCGGCTGCTGACAACACCGATTCCCATTTTTCACGAATGGTTAAAATACCAACCCGTATATCAGCAGCATTCCTGGTGGCTGTTAATGGCCACAGGCTTTCTTTAACCGCACTGTCGTCAAATATTATTTTCACCGTTTAAAACTACAGGTTATCAACGAAACAGAAAAGTGCAGGTTGCTGGAATCAGTACCTGGTTGCCAACTTTAAGCAAGGTTTAAAATTAATAAAGTGTGAAAGGAAATGAGATCGACAGAAGCTTACATAAAAACTAAGTACTGCTACTGAAAAAGAACCCGTATTGCCGGAGCCAGTTTGGCTGCCCAAAGCCTGTACTGTTCTCCTGAAGGATGCAGTCCGTCATTTGCGATCAAAGAAGGATATACCGTAGCCTGGTGGGAGTCGCCGGTGATATCAATATAGTTTACCTGGTACAGCTCCGAAATAGTTTTGTTGATCACATTAAAGGAATCGATCTGAGCAGCGATCAGTTCCCTGTTTCTGCCTGCAGCAAAAGGAGTAACACTATAATCAGGAATAGAAAGGACAAATACACGGCGTTTTCTATTACCTGCATATTGAATAGATCTTTCCAGCAATGTAGTAAACTGCTGCCGGTATTCATCCTGGGTACGGCCCTGGTATTGGTTGTTGACACCGATCAGCAGGGTTACAATATCATACTGGGTGCTGGCTGGAGGGCTGTTATCTATCCGGTACAGCAAACCAGCGGTAGTCCAGCCTGTTTGTGCAATGATCTCTGGCTGTTTAAAAGGAATGCCAAGGTTATTCAGCATGGCTACTGTCTGCACCGGAAACCGTTGGTTGACGTCAACAGACTGACCAATCGTATAAGAATCGCCCAGGGCAAGGAAGGTTCTTTCTATTACGGTATCGCCGGAGCCTGTAGTATCAGGGCTGGGCACTGTGGGGATCACCGGCTGTTGCTGGAAACCTCTATCTGGCTTCTTGCACGCAATAAATACCAGCAATAACAATATGGTTGAAAAAATTTTACTCATCATATACCCTTATAAACGTATTTAGCCAGCAGAAGGTTTAAAATAAAAATGGCCCCCGGGGGAGCCATTCTTTTTTTCCAAACGCAATTATTTGTATAATACCTGGTAGTATTCATCTGCCATCCTGTTACTGTCAAACTGCACCTGCACGTCCCGCATACCATTTTTCATTATATCCCTCCAGGTATGCTTATCATCATAATACAATGGAAGTATTTGCTTTTCCAGTATTTCATATATCTGGTTCAGGTCGTACTCATCCTGTTCCTGCACATGTACTTTTTCATACTCTATTGGCGGCACAACAAAGCCATTGTTACCATTGTTGATGAACTCACAGATCCAGCCATCATTGGTACTGAAATTTACAGCGCCATTCATCGCTGCCGTCATACCACTGGTGCCGCTGGCTTCCCTTGGCACACGGGGATTATTTAACCAAATATCGGCAGCCTGCTTCAACCGCTTGCTTAATGATAATTCATAACCAATACAAACCGCTACGTTATCATACTGCTTGCTCAAATGTACCAGGTGATTAAAATCGTTGATGGCAGGATAATCCAATGGGTAAGGCTTGCCTGCCCAGATGATCTGAACCGGGTATTTTTTATTCGCCAGCAAGGCTTCAAAGCGTTTATGGTCTCTTGTTAGTAACTCTGCTCTTTTATATCCTGCAAAACGTCTTGCCCACACAATGGTAAATACATTGGGATCAAATAACTTACCAGTCTGGTCAGCCACCAGGTCCATTGCCCGCTTTTTCAAAAACCATTTACGGTCATCAAACCAGGTATCGTTCTTTTCATTCATCGCCTTGTACAATTGCTTATCGGCCCAGTATGTCCAGTTTTGTGCGTTGGTGATAGATTTTATCTGGCAAATGCCGGCATATTTGCCCCACATTTTACGGCTTACTTCGCCATGTAATTTGGAAACACCATTCGCAATTTTGGCAAAACGCAATGCCGCCAATGAGTGGTTGAACTGGTCATCGCTGATGCCTGTAAGTTTACGTACTTCCTCCAGGGGCATACCGCAGAAATAACTCATTTTCTGGCAAAGGAAGATGTCATGCTTTTCATTGCCTGCCTCTTCGGGCGTATGCGTTGTAAATACCAGGCGTTTTCTTACATCCGCCAGGTTACCATATTTGCGGTAGAGATAAAAAGCAACGCTGATAGCGTGTGCTTCGTTCAGGTGGTACAGTTCCGGATTGAAATTGATCTCATCCATCAGCTTGGCACCGCCAACACCGAGTAAAATAAACTGGGCGATCTTGGTAGCCGTATTACCATCATACAAGCGGTGCGTAATGGTTTGTGATACGTAATCATTTTCATGCAGGTCGGTGCTCAACAGGAACATCGGCGCTGTCTTGAACGTTTCAGGATTCAGGTACCAAACCTTAACCCAGATAGGCGTATCATGAATGGTGATCTGGAATTTAATGCCGGTATCTTCTAAAAAATTATAGATCTTTTCATTCCATTGCACCTGCAGGGTTTGATCTGCATTGCGTGCCTGGTCATAATAACCATATTTCCACAAAATGCCAATACCAACCATATTTTGTTTCAACTCATAGGCACTCCGCATATGACTTCCGGAAAGGAAACCCAAACCACCACTATATATTTTGAGTGGCTGGTGTACGGCGAACTCCATTGAAAAGTAAGCTACTTTTTTACTGTAATTCTCATTCACAGCATAGGGAACTTTGAAATTGGCAAAACTCATATAGCGCTAAAAATTAATGAGGGGCAATATTAGATTTTTTTTCAGGAAAAACGGTTTTTGGTGCAAAAAATTGTGTAATAAGTACACAGTTTGGCGCACATATCAAAACTGCAATCGTTTGAAAAGACATAATAAACCCTGCGGGGATTTATTCCTTGAGAATTTTACTATTGAAATTAACATCACCGGCCAATACGGAGATAATATAAATACCCCTTGAAAGCGGATATAAATTGTCAATCATAAAAAGATTATTCCCTGCAATACCGCTGACTGTTTGCTCATGCACTTTTCTTCTGGCAACATCGTATATACTGATCTTCACTGCAGAAGATTTCATAAGGTAAGCCAGTATTTTGATACTATTTGAAAATGGATTTGGCAATACTTGTACATAATGTGTTAGAGCAAAATTGGCTGTAGCAATTTTGCTGTAGCTGAAACTGCCATCCTGCTCTGTTATTTTCAGCCGGTAAAAGTTGGTTCCATTAATGGGTGATGCATGTGTAAACCGGTATTGCTGCAGATTACCCGCTGGAATAACACCTGCCAAGCTGAAATTGATCCCGTCGGTACTGGTTTCAATGATATAACTAAGAATATTGTGCTGCTCAGCTACCTTCCAGTTTACCAACACTTTTCCGTTGTGTGGTACAGCCTGGAGGCTGATAATCTGTACAGGCAACCCATAAAAAATAATAGTAACCGTTGCCGGGGTACTTTGCTGCAAGGCTGCATCCACTACGCTGAAAATAAAGGAGGTGGATGCAATATTATCATTGGGGTCAATGGTTAGCCATAGCGGGTTATAGTTGGTGATCGTTTGCCCTGCAGTAACCGCTATCCCGTTATAATATAATACCGCATTGGAAGGAATTGTATGTATCACTACCGTATTGATGCCACTCACGCCATCGTATACCCCATCTTCAGTATCACTGCCGGTCATAACAGGAACGGGTATTCGTATCGTGCCGCCTGGGTTGATACCTGCTTCTATTGTATCCCGGGCGACAGGCAACCTTTCAATACCAAAATTGAGTTCTGTTAGTACAGCATTGTTTATGCTAACAGCGGAAAGCCTTCCGTTTACAGCGCCATCATTACCAGGTGTTGCAGCAGTATGTTCACCTGTATTTATCCAGCCAGCAGGTAAGGAAGCAGGCGGCGGAGGGGCATTCACTATGGCTGCATTGGCAGATAAGAGAATAGAATAGATTCCCGAGGATACGTTCACAAATCCATAGGTTCCCTGGGTAGTGACCGGTGATACCGCTGCCACCATATTTAACGAATCGACCAGCAACGCAAATAAACCGCCTGCATTGGTGCCTCTCCCATTTACAAAGCCATCGGTAAGCCCGTTGGCATCGTTGAAAACATTGCCGGCAATTCCTGCAGCACAGGTAACGGGGATATCCCCAACAGTATAATAAGCGGCCTCACTAAAACAGGTATTCGGCAATGTGACCTTTACCTGGTATGTGCCTGTATCCCCGGCATGATGATAAATAACCGGAAGAATTGCATTGCTGCCAATAACAGCCGGACCTGCACCAGCACCTGTTAATTTCCTCCATTCGAATATTGCACCCGCATAAACAGAATCGGTGAACAGGCTGAAAGTAAATGGCAATGTGCAGGCTGACAATAATACCGGAGTAGAACGTATATGCGGCGGCTTTACGGCCGTGACTGCTATCGTACGGGTGGAAGAATTTAAACAGGCATCGGTAATGCGTACCGTAATGGTTGTTTGAGATGAAGGAAATGTAAAAACAGGGCTTGATTGCGGCTGTGAGGTTACATGATCCGGGAAGGAATTGATGATCTCGTATTGATAGGGCGCTATCCCTTCTGTTCCTGCAATGATCACCGGGCTACCACCGGCACAGGGTAAAAATGTTTGTGCAGCGGTTACCATTGGCTGCACATATGCTGTTGTTATCACGGTATCCACATATTCACCGGCACAGCTTCCCAATTGATATTTTACAATGTACACCCCACGAGGGGCATCAGACAAAATCAACTGCCCATTGGGATATGCATTGATGTTAGATACTAAGCCGCTGCTAAAATTCACCAGCGTGTCATTACCTGTATTAAAAACCCTGATCCTCACAACAGAATCACCGTTGCTCTGCCAGTTAGCATAGATATTGCTGCCGCTTACACATTTTACCCGGGCAAATGCACGGTGATAAAACTGTAACAGTGCAGAATCATTTACTACAGAAACGGTATCGGCCCTGCCGCAACTGTCTGATAAAATATACGTATAAGTCTGTCCTGGCAAAGTACTGTCAAAATGTATCCACTCCTTGGTAGTGGCAGTATCCACACAGGCAATACAATTGTTTAGCCGGCTTGCAAATGTTTTTACACTCAGCTCCCGGGAGGATGCATTAATGGGCGGTGGGCCGCCGAATTGCCTCACAGTGATTTCTCCGGAAGATCTAGCAGGAACAGCAACACTGTTTGTAACAAAAGCCTCCGAGCAACCTATATACTGTCTTACACTTGTACTCCAGTTACGTCTGAAATCAAATGGCCCTGCAGAAGTTTGTTTTCCGCAAGAGTCCCGGGCAGTAAAACGGTACACACCTTCTGGAAGTTCAAAGTGCCCGGTAGTGTTGGTACTGGCACCAGGATCCGGAGATACACTGTACGTTACAGGCAGCACAAACCGCCCGAAAACAGACAGGTCTATCGATGTAATACTACAACTCAACGGCTCCATTACACCAGAACTCAGCACAAATGACTGGGATAGGGTAACACGCCTGAGTTCACCACAACTGTCTCTCACTTCAATCCGGATTGTTAAAGGGTTGGGAGAGCCAGCAATACCACTAACAGTATATGGAAACGATGTTACCAACTGTTCAGCTGTAGAATCAATACTGCCCGTGGAGTCAGTAAACAGCGCTTTCACATTGATAGTAACAGGGTTAACAACAAAGCCTGAAAAAGCAAGACTTTCTATCACCACGGAACTGCAGTAAATTTTTAGAATGGGAGAAAAGTTCCATGGGTTATTGATAGTACGTATTTGGGCCGATGTGGTAACTATACCGCAGGAGTCCGTTACACTTATTGCGATACGGCCGGTGCTGATATCGCCGGGAGAAGCCGTAAACTGCAGCGGCAAGGTGGAACTATAAACGATCCCGGTTGATGTATTGGTTAACTGCACAATAGCACCTGCAGGCAGCGGCGGCATTACAGATAACGCATCAAGACTATATCGATTGCACCCAATCTTGTTTATACTGCCGTTGACAATGGTATCTCTTACTTCATTTTCATACCCGGTTGGTGTAACCGAAACCCTGTTTCCGCAGCTGTCATACAGATATACCGTTACCCTGCCATTACGTATATCTGTGTTTGCAAATACACTAAAACTGATAGGCAACGTGTTACCAGTTGCCCTTATTACAGGGTTGCCGCCACTATTGTAATTGACGATCTCATAATAACCCTGCGATGGAAAAACCTGTACTACAAAAACCGAATCCAGTGAAAATTGACTGCAGCCTGTTCGGCTAATAACCACCCGGTTTACTGCAAATGACGATATGCTATCCGTTACCGTTACTTCCCGTGTTTGTATGTTCTCACAAGAATCTGCCGCCTGCACCAGGTAATCACCCTGAATAAGACCGGTAAAAGTACCCGACAAATTTGTAATCCCCGTTTGTGCAGGGCCGCTAATAATAGTATAGGAATACGGTGGCCTGCCATTTGTCATAACGCCCTGTATTGTTCCGTTGGGAGAGAGACAGCTTGTAACACCGGTGGCAAGAGGCCTGTAATCATTATTTCCGGGCAAAACATAATTTCCTGCCACCTGTATTGAAGGAAAATTGAAGATCATACCCTGCCTGTCACGGACTGCAATGCTATAGGAACCCGGGAATAAGGCGTTAAATGTAAAAGGAAGGCTGCTGACTGGTTGAATGCCGCCGGGTGTGTAAGCAGGCGGGTAACCGGTAACAGTAAACTGGTAAGGACCGCCGGCTCCAATGATGCCTGTGAAACTGATCTCACCTGTGTTTACACATCTTGATTCTGTTGTTGTGATGGTTTGAGCCGCAGCTTCTGCATAAAAAAGAAACAGAAATAATACCAGGTATAAAGATTTTCTCATAATAAGGGTGTTAGAGCAAAATATCTTTTCTGTTTAAAAAATCAAGTCCGCAATTCCCAGGATATCATCTACGAAAATATGTAACTATTATGGTGAAATGCCGTTAGCAGGAAAGTAATGCTGTTGATAAAAACCTATTTGCATATTATCGCTGTCACCTCTATCTCTATCAGCAGCTCATCATCAATCAGCCTTGCCACTTCCACCATGGTGGCCACCGGTTTTATTGTTGCAAAACATTCACCATGCGCTTTACCAATTTCCTCCCACTGTGCAATATTGGTTACATACATCCGGGTTCTTACCACATCTGCAAGCGATGCGCCCAAATGTTGTAAAGCCTTTTCAATCTTACTAAAAATAAACTTTGTCTGCAGGTACACATCCCCCCTGCCTACCAGTGTTTCACCATCCATGGCAGTGGTACCGGCCACTTCTATGATATTATCCACTTTAACAGCCCTGGAGTATCCCACTATATCCTCCCAGGGAGAACCAGAGCCTACCTGTTGTCTCATACTTTTTTTTTTTTACAATTTACAGCTTTGTATTTTTAAAAAATCCGGCAATAATTAGTCAAGCCTAATTTTAATTTTAGATAATGTGAATTATTAATTACTTTTATACTTGTTTTAAACCACTATGACTATCATACATGATCAGGAAACCACTGCACAATGATCAATCGCTGAGTGAGGTACACCAGAGTATTGACACAACGATCAATAAAAAAACCGGGTGGCGCAGGATTCTAAGCTTCCTTGGCCCGGCCTACTTGATCAGTGTGGGTTATATGGACCCGGGAAACTGGGCAACCGACCTGCAGGGTGGCAGTAAGTTTGGCTACAGCCTTATCTGGGTTTTACTCATGAGCAACCTGATGGCCTTGCTGCTGCAGGGGCTTGCGGCCAGGCTGGGTATAGTGAGAGGCAGGGACCTTGCCCAGGCTAACAGGGAAACCTATCCGAAAAAAATTAATTATGCCCTGTATGGGCTGGCAGAGATCGCCATTGCTGCTACGGATCTGGCAGAAGTACTCGGGATGGCAATCGGAATTCAGTTGTTAACCGGCCTGCCACTGATATGGGGTGTGAGCATAACGGTACTGGATACCTTTTTACTGTTGTACCTGCAGAAACTGGGTATGAGAAAAATGGAGGTCTTTATCATTGGTCTTGTAGCTGTGGTAAGCATCACCTTTTTAATTGAGATCATCCTGGCCAAACCGGATGCTGGTGAAATTGCCAAAGGCTTTATCCCTCATTTGCAAAATGCGGAAGCTTTGTATATTGCCATCGGCATCATCGGTGCCACTGTAATGCCGCACAACCTGTACCTGCACTCTGCGTTGGTACAAACAAGAAAGATCGCTCCAACAAAAGAAGGTATCAAAGAAGCGATCAAATTTAATTTAATTGACAGCGCCGTTGCACTGAACATTGCATTTTTGGTGAATGCAGCCATATTGATACTGGCAGCTACTGCTTTTTTCAATACCGGCAATTCAAACGTAGGAGAAATAAAAGAAGCGCACCGCCTGCTGGCACCCTTACTGGGCAGCAAACTGGCACCCATACTTTTCGCCATCGCATTGATCGCTGCCGGTCAAAGCAGCACTATTACAGGCACCTTAGCCGGACAGATCGTAATGGAAGGCTACCTGCAGTTGCGGATCAATCCATGGGCCCGGAGATTGCTGACAAGGCTGCTGGCCATCATTCCTGCACTGATCGTGATTTTAATTTATGGAGAAGACAGGGTGGATGCATTGCTGGTATTAAGCCAGGTGATATTAAGTCTGCAACTGGGTTTTGCTGTAATCCCTTTGATCCACTTTGTAAGTGACAAAGAAAAAATGGGTGATTTTGCCATTAAGAAATATACAAAAATGGCTGCCTGGGTCATTGCCGCCACCTTAGTTGCATTAAACTTTAAAATGTTGCTGAATGAAGCAGTGAGTATTTACGATGCTGATGCTGCACTACCCAAGATACTGGTGGCCATTGGAGGCTTACTTTTTATTTCACTGCTGGTATACATTACCATTCACCCGGCTGTTTCAAAAATTAAAAAAGAAGTGCCGATTGCAATTCATAGTGGCGACAATACTATACAGGTTATTCAAAAACCTGCCTTTAACCATATTGCAGTGGCACTTGATTTTTCCGAGAATGATGAAAAATTGATCTCACATGCTTTGGGACAGGGTAATCCGGGCAGCAGGTACTACCTGATTCATGTGGTGGAGAGTGCTTCTGCCAGCCTGCTGGGTAAATACAGCAACGATTACGAAACACAAAAGGATGCTGAAAGACTGGACACCTATGTTAAACAATTAAAGGAAAAAGGTTTTTACGCCGAAGCCCAACTCGGATTTAACAGGCGGTCAACTGAGATCGTAAGGATTGTGAAAGAAACCGGGGCTGATATGCTGATACTGGGAGCACACCGGCATACAGGGTTAAAAGATATTTTGTATGGCGAAACAGTCAACAGCGTGCGCCATGAATTGCCCATACCCGTGCTGATAGTAAATGTGTAAACTTAATTGGGTAACTGCAATGGAAGCTCTACAAAAAAACTGGTTCCCTGCCCTTCCCTTGTTTCAAACCAGATGCGTCCATGGCTTTGTTCCACGATACCTTTGCACATGGCAAGGCCAAGACCCGTACCAGAGGTTTTAGTAGTAAAATTGGGCGTGAATATTTTTGACTGCATCGCTTCCGGAATGCCATTGCCATTATCCTTCACTATCACCAGCACCTTCTCATTTTCCACTTTCTCTGTAATAGTTATATGCGGTGTTCTGTCTTCCGGCACGGCCTGCATGGCATTTTGAATAAGATTGGTAAACAGGCGGTTGATATGTGTCTTATCTGCATAGATCATCACAACACCGTTCTGTGGTTGCCAGTTCAATTGCAGGTTCTCTTCTGCACCATGCAGATGCGTTACTCCATCCAGCAATTCATTGAGATCAAATTTTTCGCTGCGGGGGTTACCAATATTTGCAAACTGGGAGAATTGACCGGCAATCTGGCTTAAATGATCTATCTGCTCCACCAGCGTTCGGGCAACACTCTTACTGAGATCCATTACATTGGATGCATTATTGTCAATCGCTTTCTGCAGGTACTGCAGGCTCAGTTTCATTGGCGTAAGCGGGTTTTTTATTTCATGCGCCACCTGCCGGGCCATCTCACGCCATGCCCCTTCTCGTTCACTTTTTGCAAGGGCTGCGGCACTGTCATCCAGTTTTGCCACCATCTTATTGTACTCCTCCACCAGTTCGCCGATCTCATCTTTTCGTTTCCATTTGATCGCTTCATTTATTTTTCCAAGGTTCACCTGTTTCATCCTGTTGCTGATAAAGGTGAACGACCGGGTAATGCGGTTGGTGATAAACAAAGCCACGATACCCGCAATCAAAAATATGAACGCATTCAGGTTGATGATGGCAACAAGAAAATTGGATATCTCCTGCCGCAATTTTGTTTCAGAGGTAAAATAGGGTATATTCAAATAAGCATACTGCTGCCCGTTAGCATCCAGCACAGGCACATAATTGCTCAGGTATTCCAGGCTGCCGATGGTTTCGTCTTTAAAAAACTGGATCTCCTTTAAATTATGAAGGTGGTAATAAGCCTCCGGGTCCATCAGGTTGCTTACAATTCCTTTGTTGTACGGCAATGGCAATGAAGATACCTTCAGGTTTCCGTCCAGGTCGTACATATTGATATCAACTGCATGCACTTCCGAAATTTTGGAAATGGTCTGCTCCAGTTTGTCACGGTAAGCCAGGTCATACAATTTTATCACATCGTCAAACACGGCAATATCCGCCAGTGAATTCCTCACTTCATTCTGCATCACCTGGATGGTACGGCTGAGTGTTTCCCTGTTGTTATTGTAATACCTGTCGATAAAGAAAAGGATGGTGGCAACCCCCACCACTATAAATGACAACAGGCTCATAAAAATAATCGTGGTGTGTACCTGGTTGCGGATGCTCATTTGCCAGTATTGCCTGATACTGCCCCATCTCAACCGGGAACGTATAAACGAATTGAGCAGCCAGAAAAAACCGGTTACAAAAAGGAATGCACAAAAAAGATAAGAGAACAGTGTGATGGACTCAATAATAAAGCTGTCTTTTTTGGCAATGATCACCACTTTGTCTGCCGCTGCTTTGTACCACAATTCATCATAGTCGTCCTTTTCCCGCTGATCATACTCCTCTTTTGGTACCTGGCTGGTTTGCAGGTGAGACGGAAACGCATAGTCGTTGTGGCTGGTTACCATCTGCAGTTTATTGTATACAGCAAATGAGTATATCGGTGAGTTTTCAATAGAGGCATTGTATCCTTTCAAAAAAAGTTCGGGATACAATGCGTCTGTCTTATACTTTTTGGGCGTGGCCAGTATAAAGAGAGAGCCCAGTGGTTTACCCGTGCTGTCTGAAATATCCTTTCTGCTGATGTAATTGAATTTATCATAAGAAACATCATAGTAGTAAAGATCCGGCACGGCTGTGGCCTTGCCCTGGGTACGCAAAATGGAATTGAGCGTGGTAAACGTACTGGAATCCTGGTTGTACAACGCTCTTTCATTCTCGTCAAAAGAATAGATCCTTGTGTCGTATTTATTGAGATAACCGGTAAAATTCCTGTTCAGCAAACTGTCTTTGATCAATTTGTTTGATCGCTCGTTGTTAAGCCTGGAAAACAAAGGAGCGATCGCCTCACTCCTGAAATCAGTCAGTACCGTGTTCATCAGCCGTTCACTTGCAGGGTCGGCTTTTGAAGAAAGCACATCAGCATAATGCTTTCGTCTTTCAATCTCTCGTTTGTTATTCTCCACCATAATAATGATGGAAATGGAAATGGAAAAAAAGAACAGCCAGAAAATAAGGCTGGAAGAAACAATTTAAGAGGCGAAAAAATACAGCTTTCTTGTGTTGAGCAGCAGCAGGTAAACCAACAGCCATATCAACACATTCAGTTCAAATATCACACCCGGGTGACTGATGCGGAATGAAAGAAATGCCAGGCCAACGATCGTGACGATCAGTATCAGCGACATGATGCTTTTAGGAAACAACGGCTGAAGCAGGTACACAACGATCTGGGACAACAGGAAGAAACCGATGGCCAGGCATCCCAATACCAAAAAACCAACCACCGTATAAATATTAAGTGTAAAGAAATTGACGACATCAAAAGATATTTGTGAGTCGGCCACCATGGAGCGGATAACATTACCACAGCCAAACGCCGCCCCCAGCAGTACCAGGATACCGAGCAATACCACCACAAATTTTGCTGCTGTGGTTTTCACTTTTACCGCAATCCCTTTTTCCTGCATATAGTGCCGCACAAACAGCACGATCCACAAAAAGAAAATAGCATTGATCAGCAGATCGCCGAGAGACCGGAATACAGCAGTGGCTGCATATATCCTGGGATCGAACAGTTCATACTGACGCAGGTTTACCGGTACAGGAAAAAAATAACTGGCCAGCCTTACTAACATTAATGCAGACACGAGGAACAGTACACCTTTGTAAAAACCCTGTTGAACAAAATTTCCTGCTACCACCTGTATAAACATCAGCACTATGATCAGTGCAGCTATCCTGAACATGGCAGCAACAATATTATTACCCTGAACACCTGCTGCGGATTTCTGTGTGAGTGAAAACAGAAAAGTTCCGTCTTTAGACCTCACTGTATTTTCATTTTCTGCTTCCGATAATAAAAAATCATTTTCAAGACCGTTATCCGTTACATAGGAATTTACCAGGTACTCATTGGTGATGGAATAATTCCATTTTACAGGAACCAGTGCAATCACGGTCCAATTGCCCTCCTGTAGCTTCCGCCATACATACCAGCCATTGCCCAGTTGCTGAAAACCGGTTTTTTTATCCTGTGTCAGTACATGTCCGTCTGGCTGCACCACCTGCGTATTCCAGAAAAGCAGGCGGTACAAACCAATATCATCCTTATCATACACGAAGAAGAAGTACTTTTTTTCTACCAACTGTTTGAGCAATTTTTCATCATAGTCTTTTACAGCAAGCCGTTGTATCAGTTTTTTATCAGCCGTGAGTGTATCAAAATCATTTTCCTGCTTTTGAATATAAGACGACATTTTACGCTGTACCGCCCCGGCAGAAGAATTGGCCGCCCAGTAATTATCTATGATAAAGGAAATAGTAACCAGCCATGCTGCCCCCAGTAACAGGTAGATGTTTTTTTTCAATATTTTACTAAATGGGGTGCCTTTGTTCAATCGCCGGTAATTTACTGCTTATGACTGATGTTTAATGTCGTTCCAGATGCTGTCCATTTCTTCCAGGGTCATTTCCTGCAGGGGCTTTCCCTTAGCCAGTGCTGCTGTTTCCATCTTTGTAAAACGCTGAATGAATTTCTTATTTGTTTTTTCCAGCGCATTCTCAGCATCCACCTGCAAAAATCTTGCAAAGTTTATCAGGGAAAAAAATACATCCCCCAGTTCTTCTTCTGTATGTGCCATATCACCGGATGCAATGGCCTCTTTTAATTCCCGCTGTTCCTCTTCCACTTTTTCCCATACCTGGTCTTTATTCTCCCATTCAAACCCCACCTGCTTGGCCTTTTCCTGCAGGCGCATGGCTTTTACCGTAGCCGGAAGTGATTTTGGCACGCCACTCAAAACAGATTTCTTACCCTCTTTCATTTTCAGTTTCTCCCAGTTGCGTTTTACATCTTCTTCATCATTTACCTGTACCAGCCCGGAGCCCGATGCGGGGGCATAAATATGGGGGTGACGGAAAATGAGTTTTTCACATACGCCGTTGATTACATCATCGAGTGTAAACTGTTGCTGCTCTGTGCCAATTTTTGAATAAAAAACAATGTGCAGCAATATATCCCCCAATTCTTCCTTGATAGATTTCCAGTCATTTTCTGTAATGGCGTCTGCCAGTTCGTAGGTTTCCTCAATAGTAAGCTGGCGAAGCGTGCCGATGGTCTGTTTTTTATCCCAGGGACATTTTTCTCTCAGGTCATCCATTATTTTTACAAGCCTGTTAAATGGCATTTCATCTGTATACATCGATCTGTTTTTATCTTACAAAAGTAACCGCTATAGGTATACCGGCAATTTGGTTAAAAATAGTTAAAAAAGCGGTCAGCTAAACTTTTGCTATATCTTGTGCAGGAGAAATTCCACTCAAATGATTTCTTTAATTTTACTTTCCTGAAAAAAAAGAAAATGAACAAATTCATTGCTGTCAGCATATTCTTTGTGTTATCCTGTTTGCAAAAAACAAATGCCCAGTATTATCATAAGGATATTATCAGCGTGCAGCAGGCCAATGCTGAAAATAAACTCTATGCCCAGCAGCGTGTAAGATCAGTAATTGTGCACAGCTTTGAACCCGATGGAACCGAAAGCAAGGATTTTGTGTGCAGGAAAAAGATCAGTAAGGATTTCCGTACGGTTGAAACCAGCACCAGTTCGCCAGGTACCGCCAGTTCGGTTCTCATTTCTGAATTCAATGATAAACATCAACTGGTAAGATCCTCAGACAGCTCTGAGATAACTGCAGCCACCAGCTTATACGAATACGATGAGCTGGGAAGGATCCTGCGCATTACAGCCTACAATCATTCCAGTGATGATGATTTTACCACCTCATTAAAAGAAGTGCATGAGTACACCTATAACCAAAAAGACCAGCCAGTAAAAATGCTGCGTATAAAAAACGAAAGAGATACCCTGCAGATCGATTTTTTGACGGATTCAAATGGTAATGTTTCAGATGAAATTGAAAAGATACGCGGCGGCAGGCACTGTTATTATTATTACAACGACAACAAACAGCTTACTGATATTGTACGGTATAATGTAATGAGCAAATCGATGAAACCTGATTTTGTTTTTGCATACAATGAAAAGGGGCAGCTGGTTCAAATGGTAACGGTGGAAGAAGGTGTTACCAACCCTTACTATAATGAAAAAGAAACAGCCAATTATTATACCTGGCGCTATTACTACAATGATGAAGGCCTGCGCATCATAGAAAAATGCTTTTCGAGAGGGGCAAAGCTGGTGGGGTATGTGGAGTATGAATATGAATAAAAAAAAGGGGGCCCTTAGAGGCACCCTTTCTGCAATCAAAACATTACCTTATTTACCAAAAAGACTTTTGTACAATTCGTTTTTACAATACCGGTACAGCAATCCGCCGGTTATTGCCAGCATACCTATCAAACTGCCCCCGATAAAACCAATGATCATCAGTAAAATCAGCGGTTGTTTTTTTACATCAAAAGGTGCGGTGGGTTTATCCAGCATGGCAATGATGGGCGTTACTTTCTGCAAACGCCATACTGCTTCATCCCTGTTGTTGATATACATATCCCGCTGGCGGAGCACCCTTTCTTTTTCTGAAGCAACATTTACTTTTGGTATGGAATATTCCAGTAATTCAGCCGGGGTAAACATGGTACGTTGCTGCATGGCAATGGCCTTCCTGTCTTCCGAATTGATCATCTTTTGCAACGAATCAATTTTGTCCAGCGTAAAATTATAATCGTCCAGCGCTTTTTGTCTTTTAAGTTCCACATAAAACTTCGACAATTTATCTGCAATCACATTTGAGATGGGTGTGATATAATTTTCATTGGTGCCGGTATAGTATAATTCAAGCACGCCGTTCTTATTCATCTTGGCAGCAATATCTGCTTTGATGATCTCAGAAGCTTTGATCGCCAGCGCCAGGCTGTCTTTTGGAAGCGTGGTGCCACTGCTGTAGAATGGTTTATCTTCGTTGATATCGTTGATGAGCAGTTCACCAATGGTTTTATTACCAAACTCCGGCAACCTGGATGTTACAACCGATTCCCTGATACGGCGGCTCTGCGCCAGTTCAATGATATTGATCGTTGCTTCACTGCTGAAAGATTTAGGTGCATCATTTAAACCCAAAATGCCCTGAAGCATATTGTTCGAAATCGTATTGTCACTGGGAGATAACAGCGGGAATAAAGTGGCTTTGGATGTGTACAGGGTGCGTTTACCATTGGCATACATAAAAGCCAGTATTGCAAACAATGCGCCCACTGCCAGTATAATTAATTTATACCGCTTTATTTTTTGAATGACCGATACTAACAATTCTTGTGAATTCACAACAGGTATTTTATTTTCTTAAGAGTAAATAGGTGATCACTAAAGGGATAGCTGCGGACATACCCTGTGTAAGCGCATTACCGAGTTCCTTTCCCTCCGGTCTTTCAGGCACGGTTATCACACAACCTTCTTCCACTTTGGGATAAAAATGCATAAAGAAGAAGTTCTTTGTCCGCTTGCTCTTACCGTTGGCATAAGTAACAAAGATCCTTTTCCGCCATGGCCTCAGGCTGTAACCGCCTGCTTTGTCAATATAGTAACCCAGGTTGCTATGGTCTTTATCATAGGCGATCTTCAATGGTGATTGCACCTTACCCTGTACCGTTATGAAAGGATTTATTTCAGGAATGTAGATCACATCATTATCCTGAAGTATGATATCGTACTGCGAAGCTTTTTCTTTCATCGCCCGTTCAAGATCAATGCTCACGGGCTGTTCCAGGTTATTCAGCAAGGCAGTTTCATCTCCGCCAATGAGCCTTCCGGCAGAATCTTTTTTGGGTTTTACCAAAAATCTTTCTCTCAGGAAGTCGCCTTTTCGCCTGTACAGCATGGCACCATTGAGGTTGGCATTGTCCAGTATGCCTCCTGCCCGCTCTATGTAGGAAGAAAGCCTTTCATACTTATCCAGTCTTGGATACGCACCCTGGTATTTTACCAGGCCCACGATCTGTATGTTTTCCTGTAATGAAAAACTGGGGTTTTTTCTTACATGTATCTGGTCGTAGGGGCGAAGCACAATTTTACCTGCAACAGAATCCAGCTCCAGTGTTGAATTGATCGTATAGGAACGGACGATGGTACGGGTTGGTTTTAAGCCCTGCCTGGCACTGTCCATATCAACTATACTGGCAATTTCAAGCCGGCCAAATTCAGCAGACGGTTTTAATCCACCTGACAAATAGATCAGGTCCTGCAATGTCATGCCGCCATACTTTTTTACTTTTCCCTCTTTCCGTACTTCGCCATCGATAAATACAAATTGCTGCTCACCAAATTCGCTGGTGCTGAACAATTGTATCATGTCATTCGGTTGCAGTGGCACATTATTTACACTATGCACATTTTCTTCGCTGTAATCGGTGAGGTTAACTTCCAGTTTATCAGATTTGATATTAGTGGAATCGCCTGCGCCGCGGAATATATAGGCCCTTGGCAAATAAGTACTGTTGGTAATACCACCGGCCCGGTTGATGATATCAAATAAGCGGTCGCCCGTCCTCATTTCATAAATACCCGGGTAAGCCACTGCACCATTCACTTCAATTTTATTAACGATACCTGCCTTTACAATATCAGCTTTTACAATATCACCATCCATCAGTTCAAAATCAAGATCTTTCAATTTTACGATGGCAGTGGCATTTACATCATGTATCACCTGTCTTTCATTTTCCGAACGCACTACTTTTATGGCAGAGGAGTAAGCATCCGAAGTAAAACCACCGGAATATTGCATCAAAGCCTTCATCCCCTCGCTTGTTTTAAGCTGGTAATACATCGGTCTTTTAAACTGGCCTGTAGCCAATACTTTTTTCTGGGCAAAGCTTACCACTATAAAATCGTTGTTTTGCAGGTACACCCTTCTGCCCACATCACCGCTGTGCAGATATTTATATACATCCAGCACTTCCACCACCTTGCCATTGCGTTTTACCAATATCTCCCGCAGGTTGCCGTATTCAGTACCCCCGCCGGCCAGCCCAATAGCATTGTAAGCATTTGAAAACGCCGACAACAGTTTAGGGCCCGGGTTCATTACTTCACCCACCACATTGATGTTGATGGTTCGTGGCTGTCCCAGCGTTATTTGTATGTTAGTGCCAGGTGGCACTGCAGTATTGAATCTTGCGGTAATGATCTGTTGAGCATTCTCAAATGTCAATCCCTGTACGGTGATTTTTCCGAGCCCGGATGGAAAAATAGCACCATCCCTCGCAACGATATAATCTTCCTGGTACTCACCACCGCCCCATAGCGACACAATGATATGGTCGCCCACACCAATAGGATAATCCGGCGGTGGAATGGATAATTCTGAAATATCATTCATAGCGCTGTTCTGAAAAATATTGGCGCCATAGGTATCATCTGCCCTGTAGTAGGCCCGCTTGAGGTTATCTCCCTGTGTACTGTCTTTGTCTAATTTTTTATTTTCAAGCCGTCTTCTGATTTCAGGATTGTCTTTGGTGCGGTCGCCGCCGGGTGTATTTTGCTTTTGATTATTGTCTTTAAAAAAAGTTTCGAAACCACTTTTGGTCATCATAGCGGGATTCAGGTTTCCCGGAGCTAACGGACTCATACCCTGTGTGGGTGGCTGTGCCTTGGCTGTATTCGCCAATACTACCAACAGGCAAAGCAGTAGTTTATAGTAATTCAAAAGGATCTTCTGGACGGTCTTCATTCTTCCTTGGTATTGGTAAATTAGTTTATAAAGCCTTAGCAGTTTTCATTAAAGGATGAGGATCAGTCGAAAATGTTGTAACCGGCGCGCCGGCTATTGTCAGTTTCGGGTAAACACAATGGGTGTTATGTTCTAAAACGAAGAATTAGAAATTTTATTTTGGAGAGTTTCCGTTTTTTGGAAGAATGGTTGGTCAGGGTGTGGATTCATTGTATCTAAACCGGGCTTTTCTGAACCCAATAGAACCATGAATGAAATCAAAGGATTGATTATCAACTATATTTTTTCAGATCATTTAGCAATGACAAGTATTCACTCCACATGTCATTGACTACTTCTGCAGCCGGTTTTATTTCATTGATGATGGCACTTACCTGCCCAATCTCCAGTTCGCCTTCTTCCAGGTCGCCTTGAAACATGCCCTTTTTGGCACGGGCCCGGCCAAGCAGTTGCTGCAGTTCTTCGGCACTGGCGCCATTATTTTCTGCCAGCTGCACCTGTTCAAAAAATTTATTCTTTATTAAACGGACCGGGGTTAATTTTTTTAAGGAGAGTTGTGTATCTCCTTCCTTTGCATTTACTACAGCCTCCTTAAAGTTAGTATGGGACGAAGCTTCTGGTGTGGCAACAAAGCGGCTGCCAACCTGCACGCCTGCAGCGCCCAGCACCATGGCTGCCAGCATTTGCCTGCCTGTGGCAATACCGCCGGCAGCAATAACGGGAATGCTAACCGCATTACATACAGCAGGTATTAACACCAGGGTGGTGGTTTCCTCCCTGCCATTATGCCCACCTGCTTCAAAACCTTCAGCAACTACTGCATCGCAACCCGCCTCTTGTGATTTAAGGGCAAACTTGCTGCTGCTAACAACGTGTACCACTATAATGCCCTGCTCTTTCAGTTTACCGGTCCAGGTTTTTGGATTGCCGGCAGAAGTAAATACGATGGGTACTTTTTCTTCCAGGATGATTTGAATATGTTTGTCGATATCGGGATATAAAAGCGGCAGGTTTACGGCAAAAGGTTTATCCGTTGCTGCTTTGCATTTTTGGATATGCGCTCTGAGTACTTCAGGATACATGCTGCCGGCACCAATCATACCGAGACCGCCTGCATTACTAACGGCGCTGGCCAAACGCCAACCGCTTGCCCATATCATACCGGCCTGGATGATGGGGTATTGAATGTTGAAAAGGCAGGTGATGCGGTTGTGCATGATGGTAATGGTTGCGGGTTTGGATTGTTACGGGTTAACGGGTTATCGATTCATTTTAACCCGCAACAACTAATAACCCGTAACCCGAAACTTTTTTATCCTAAATCTATATCCGTATCATCCCCGATATTGAGCGATCTTGTTTCGCCTTTAATGCCGGTATCGCTGCCAATGAGTGATTCATCCAGCACCACATCATACAGTTTAGAGAAAGAACCAATGATCGATTCTTTTACAATGGTATAGTTTAGTACGGTGTGTTCGCCAATAGACACATTGGGACCAATCACAGAATTTTTTATATCACAGCCTTCACCAATACTCACTGGCGGGATGATAATGGTATTTTCAAATTTTTCCTGGCCGAAAATGGTACCGCCGAATTTTTTTAACATGGTGGCGTTTGATTCCAGCAGGGTTTCCTTCCTGCCACAGTCAAACCAGTTCTGCACCTTAAAGTATTGAAATTTGGCACCCTGCTGTATCATGCATTCCAGGGCATCGGTGAGGGTAAACTCTTCATTTGTTTTTTCGCCCTGTTCTATGATTTTTTTGATGCAGGAGAAAAGAATGCTGGTTTCCTTTATTTTATAGATACCTACCAATGCCAGGTTGCTTTTGGGAATCGCCGGCTTTTCCACCACCCTGGTATATTGCTTTCATCGTCTACCTCGGCCACGCCAAAATTGCGGGGGTCATCCACTTTTTTTACACCCAGCATTGAATGTGGGGCATCCAGTACTTCCTTCACGTTGTACTCTGCAATGGTATCTCCCAGCACAATGATCAGTTCTTCATCCCTGTTTACGATCTGCTTGGTGAGGTCGATCGCATAACCGGTTCCATTTCTTTCATTCTGATAAACAAAATAATTGTTGTGGTGGGGATATTTGGCTTTTACATAATCCTGGATCTTATCGCCCAGGTAGCCTACGATAAAAATAAAATCGGTAACGCCTGCATCGTGTAACTGGTCAACAATGATGCTGAGGATGGTTTTTCCTGCCAATGGGATCAACGCTTTTGGCTGTGTATAGGTATGAGGACGAAGCTTTGTGCCTGCGCCCGCTACTGGAATGATTGCCTTCATGTTTTAATAATTACCAGGCCTTGACCCGGTATTTTATTCACAATTGAAATGCTGGTTTTTAAAAACGGACTGTGAAAGTAGGGGATTTTTGTGTAAATGGTACATCAACAAGAAATCAGGCCATGCTGTTGGGGGCAAAGTGCTGACTGTTCAGCTGCATTTTACCTCACTACCATCCAACTGAAACCTGTCTATTACACCCAGATGATATCTCAATACAGCTGTTCATTATAGTTTTCTGCTCCTGCTGCAGGCTTTTTAACTGCTAAAAATTTGTTTCGCCACGCAACAACTGCCGCCATTCCCAGCATAACTATTAATAGAGACAGCCCTTTTGACAAACTGGCTTTTTCTGAAATAATACCAATAACAGAAGGGCCAGCTAAAAAACCAATCAGCCCACCGGTTGTAACCATTGCAAAACCTTCTACTTTGCTTACACCAGGAATGTTTGCCGAAGCCCGGAATAGTATTGGCACGATACCAGAACAGCCAAAACCAATAATAACATAGCCTGCAATAGCAAGACCGATATAGTCGGTAACCACTACTAAAAAAAAACCAGCCGCGGCCGTAAGAGCGCCTATGATCACTGTTTTTTTATTCCCCAGTACAGAAACGATACTGTCGCCATTCAACCGGCCTATGGTCATCGCAATTGAAAACCCTGCATATCCTAAACTGATCAGCGCCTTGGGTGCATCCATTACTTCCTTAAAATAAATAGCACTCCAGTCTGCCACAACCCTCGGCCATAAACAAAACCATACAGATAAATGAGATGCTGAGAATACTCAATGAAGGCAATTTTAATCCCGAACCAGAGTGAATGATCTCTTTATGGGCCAGCAGGTGATGCCGGTTACTGATATTCACCGCAACAATAATAGCGGCCATGATCACAATTTGCAAACTGGAGGGAACCCCAATTGCAAACATCAATGCTGCAAAACCAGCGCTTACAAAACCACCGAGACTGTATAAAGCATGGCAGGTACTCATTAACAAGCGGTCATACTTTTGTTCCATCATATTTACGGTGGCGTTGGAGGATACCCCATTTAAAAAACTAATTAAACCAAAGCAATATAACAATGTCCAAAACATGGGCCGGTTCATTGAATTTATTAATAATGTAAGTATGACGCCCTGAAAGATATATCCATTGAGCATCCATCTTCCCACAGATATTTTTGAAAATACTTTTGTAGCGAAAAATATTCCGGTAATGGCTCCCAAAGGAGACAGTAATAATGAAAATCCAAGGGTGCCGTCGGTAAAACCAAATCTTGACTTTAATCCGGGTATGGAGGCAAACCACAGTGCATTCAGCAATCCGGAGGTAGCAAACAAAAAACCCACTGCCACCACAGGTTTTAACTTTACAAAAGAAGAAAAATTTTTCAGCAGCATACTGTGAAAATAGAAAAAGCAGGGCATATAAGAGGATTAAAATCAGGACCCATCATAATAAACTATGTAATAAAATCAAAAAATTATGTAACAGCCTCATGCCTGCGGGATAGTAATTTTACAACCCATGTCTACAACCTCCAGAGAACAACTGCTAAATTTCATTAGCCATAACCAATTGAAAAAAGAGGACGGTATCATTTGTTTTGAAGCCGATATACATTTTCACCAACCGGTTGCCGTTGAAACAGTTTCTGAGATCCAGGTCATTTCTCTTCCTTTTGAACATGCTCTGTATGTTATTAACTACCCTGCAACTGTACCCAGGGGAGGCGATGTATACAGCACTGCAAAATTCAACTTTATACATGAAGGAGATAGGAAGCTTATCATAACCACGGCTGAAAGACAAACAATATTAGCTATTGAATTAAAGCAATCCTGCGTTTTTTAGTGCCCCGGCTACCGGTAACCAAAAAACCAATCCCCTTTATGTAAAAAATAAATAAATCCTTTACTTTACAGGTATGAAACTATATATCAAAAACATGGCTTGCGAAAGCTGTAAAGTGGTGGTGAAGGAAGAGTTGGAAAAGCCGGGTGTGGCGCCGATTAAGGTAGACCTTGGCGAAGCTGATATTAAAGAAAAGCTGTCTGCTGCAGAGCAAAAAGAATTTAACAGCGCCATAAAAAAAGCAGGGCTTGAACTGGTAAAGAGTAAAGAAGGTGTATTGATCGACCAGATAAAGGCGGCCATTATTGATTACATTGAGAATAATAAGAATATTAAGAACAACCTCTCCAGTTACCTCAGCAAAAAACTCAACTACGAGTATAGTTATATTTCCAGCTATTTTTCTGCCATGCAGGCCAATACCATTGAGCAATTCGCCATTAATTTAAGAATTGAAAAAGTAAAAGCAATGCTGGTGCTGGAAGACCTTACCCTTACACAAATAGCAGATGAATTGAACTACAGCAGTGTGGCGCACCTGTCAAGCCAATTTAAAAAAGTAACCGGTTTGCCGGCATCTCATTTTAAAAAACTGCGGGCGGTAAGGCGCAATACCATACAGGCATTGTGACAAAACGGCTTCCATTCACACAAAACGGGGCTTGTTCACATCAACCATTTTGCTTTGCCCAAGGTTAGTATATTTGCAGCCTCAAACCAACTACATGCAAAGGGACACCCTCGTAATCGACATCATCAACAGAGAGCTGCAACGCCAGCGCCACGGGCTTGAATTAATTGCTTCGGAAAATTTCACTTCCCTGCAGGTAATGCAGGCATGCGGCAGTGTAATGACCAATAAATATGCTGAGGGATATCCCGGCCGCCGCTACTATGCCGGTTGCGAAATGGTGGACCAGACAGAACAACTGGCTATCGACAGGATCAAACAGGTGTTTAATTGTGATTACGCCAACGTGCAGCCCCACAGTGGCGCACAGGCCAATGCTGCTGTTGCTTTAGCCTTATTAAAACCAGGTGACAGGATCTTAGGTCTTGATCTGAGCATGGGCGGACACTTAACCCATGGATCACCGGTCAATTATTCCGGCAAACTATATGAAGCCCATTTTTACGGTGTGGTAAAAGAAACAGGCCTGGTTGACTACGACATGCTGGAGCAAAAGGCGAGGGAGTTTAAACCAAAACTGATCCTTTGCGGTGCCAGTGCGTATAGCCGTGACTGGGATTATGCCAGGATAAGAAAAGTGGCTGATGAAGTGGGTGCCTTTGTACAGTGCGATATGGCACATCCTGCAGGACTGATCGCTAAAGGATTATTAAGCTCCCCTTTTGAACATTGTCATTTTGTAACCAGCACTACACATAAAACACTGCGTGGACCCAGGGGCGGCATCATATTGATGAAATCCGATTTTGACAATCCCTTTGGATTAAAAGATGTGAAAGGGAATACCAGGCCAATGAGCAACCTGCTCGACATGGCCGTATTTCCAGGGATACAAGGTGGACCATTAGAACATATCATTGCAGGTAAAGCCATCGCTTTTGGAGAAATACTCACCGATGAATTTACCGTGTATGCCAAACAGGTGGTAAATAACGCCCAGGCCATGGCCAAGGCCTTTGTTGACAAAGGGTATCACCTGATCAGCAACGGTACCGACAATCATTTAATGCTGATAGACCTGCGGAATAAAGATATCAGTGGTAAAAAAGCAGAACAGGCACTGGTAAAAGCAGAGATCACGTTAAATAAAAACATGGTGCCTTTTGATGATAAAAGCGCTTTTGTGACCTCGGGCATACGCATAGGTACACCAGCCATTACTACAAGAGGATTAAAAGAAGAACACATGCAGTTTGTGGTAAATGCGGTTGACAATGTACTGATGAATGCAGATGATGAAAATTTGATCAACAGCGTACGCAAACAGGTAAATGAATTCATGGAACAGTTTCCGTTATACCCGGAACTGGGTTAATTTTTTTGTTTAAGGTTTAACAGTTGAAGGTTTAAAGTTGCAACCTTCTCAGATAACATTAAACTTTAGACTTTCAACTTTAAACTTCTTATATCATGCTCCAAAGAATACAAACGATATGGCTCTTACTGGCAGGTGTAGCCGCATTTCTTACGCTCAGGCTTCATTTTTATAGCGGCCTGATGACGGCAGAAGGTGCCCCGGCACCGGTTTATACAAAACTTAATGGTATGTCGAACCCCTGGTGGCTACTTTTATTGACAGTTGCCATCGGCTTAATTGCAGTAATAACGATTGGCCTGTATAAAAACAGGGTGGTGCAACTGCGGCTCTGTGTGTTGGGAATTATCCTGGAAGCACTGTTGATATTTTTATACTATCAAACCATCACTTCAAAATTTGTTGCCGGTCAGGGAGCGTATTCACTCACTTCCCTGTTACATGCCGGTATCATCCTCTTTTTTGTACTGGCTGCCAGGAACATCAACAAAGATGAAAAACTCATCAAAGAAAGTGACCGGCTGCGGTAAAGAGGAAATGGATTCAACAAGATAAAAATGACTAATAAAAAGCCCTGCCAAAAGCAGGGCTTTTTATTAGTTGGGGCCAGATTTCCAGTCTCACAAAAACCTCCCTGTATAACTGCCCTTTTCCTTCTTCAGATCTTCCGGCTTGCCGGCAAAAACAAGATTCCCACCGGCATCACCTGCTTCCGGGCCAAGATCAATCACCCAGTCTGCACTCTTGATCACATCCGTATTGTGCTCAATAACCAAAATGGTATGCCCCTGTTCTATCAAGGCATTGAAAGACGTCAACAATTTTTTTATGTCGTGAAAATGCAAACCAGTTGTTGGCTCATCAAAAATGAAAAGAATTTGTCCGTTAGCCTTTCCTTTTCCTAAGAATGAAGCCAGCTTCACCCTTTGTGCTTCTCCACCTGAAAGTGTATTGCTGGATTGACCCAGTTTTACATCGCCAAGGCCCACGTTGCTTAACGGCTGAATCTTTTTTGCCACTTCCGGATCGCCTGCAAAAAAGTCAATGGCTTCATCCACGCTCATCTCCAGCACATCATAAATACTTTTTTCTTTGTAAGTGACTTCCAGTACTTCTTCCTTGAATTTTTTTCCACCACACACTTCACAGGTTAGATGAACGTCTGCTAAAAACTGCATCTCCACTATTTGTTCGCCTTCGCCACTGCAGGCATCACACCTGCCACCTTCTACATTAAAAGAGAAGTGCTTTGGCTGAAAGCCCCGTATCTTACTCAAGGGCTGCCTGCTGTATAATTCCCTTATCTCATCATAGGCTTTGATATAAGTAACGGGATTGCTCCTGGATGATTTACCGATCGGATTCTGGTCAACCATTTCAATTTGAGAAATGGCATCTATATCACCAGTGATGGCTTTGTGTATGCCGGCTTTATCCACGCCCTCCCCTTTTATTTTTTGCAAGGCCGGGTACAAAATCTGTTTTACGAGTGTCGTCTTGCCACTGCCGCTAACACCACTCACCACACAAAGCACACCTAATGGAAATTCAACAGAAATATTTTTTAAGTTGTTTTGCCTGGCACCTTCTACTTTAATACTTCGTTTCCACTTGCGTATATTTTTCGGCGGTTCAATCTTAAATACACCGGATAAATATTTGCCGGTAAGGCTTTTCTCATTGGCAACCAGTTCATCATAATTACCGGCTGCAACCACTTCGCCACCCAGGTGGCTCGCCAACGGACCCATATCAATAATATGATCGGCTTCCCGCATCATCATTTCGTCATGCTCCACCACCACTACCGTATTACCCAGGTCCCTCAGTTCTTTCAACACCGTTATTAAACGCTCTGTATCCCGGCTGTGCAGGCCAATACTTGGCTCATCTAATATATATAATGAATTGGTGAGATTGCTGCCAAGGCTCCTGGTCAACTGTATACGCTGGCTTTCTCCCCCACTCAGTGAATTGGCGAGCCGGTTGAGCGTAAGATATCCCAGGCCAACATCCATTAAAGTTTTGATCCGGTGATTTACTTCCAGCAAGATCCTTTTGGCCACCTGTTCATCATAAGCGGTTAATTCCAGCTGACTAAACCAGGTTTGCAGATCCCTCACCGGCAAATTGCACAGCTCCCCGATATGTTTCCCACCCACTTTTACATACAATGCTTCTTTTCGTAAACGGTAACCCTTGCAATCGGTACACTGGGTTCTGCCTCGGTATCGGCTTAATAACACCCTGTATTGTACCTTGTATAAATTCTGTTCTACTTCTTTAAAAAAATCATTGATACCTAAAACACTGCTATGCCCATACCAGAGTTGCTGCAGTTGTTCTTCTGTAAGGTCAATAATGGCTTTATGAATAGGAAACCCAAAGCTCTTGGCCCCTTTTATAAACTGTTCCCTCCACCAGCCCAGCTTTTCACCTTTCCAAGGTGCCACGGCTTCTTCGTATAAGCTTAACTGTTTGTTGGGGATGATCAGGTCTGCATCCAGGCCAAGTATCTGAGAAAAACCTTCACAAGTGGGGCAGGCGCCAAAAGGATTATTAAAAGAAAATAAATTGGGAACCGGTTCTTCAAACTGGATACCATCCATTTCAAACTTATTACTGAAATGAATCATCTCTTTCCCATTCACCTCGATAAGCATTTCACCTTCGCCCTCATAAAAAGCCGTACCAACAGAATCTGAAATCCGGTGTATATCATCTTCGTCAAATTCCTTTGTTACTAACCTATCTACCAGAAGGAACAACTTTTCAGGAAGAGACTTCTCCGGCATCTCTAACAAGTCTTCTATACGTGAAGGCTCTAAAGACCCTTCTTTGGTTCCTTGTTGACGGGATGGGGAGGCTGTTCTTGAAAAACCCTTTTGCAATAAAATATTAAGCTCTTCTTTCGTATCACGCTTCGCATGTTTTTTAAAGGGCACAACAATTAATACCCTGTCGCCTTCGTTTAACGCCCTGATCACTTTTACCACATCAGCTACATCATCTTTCTTTACCTCCCTCCCGGTAATGGGAGATATGGTTTTCCCCACCCGTGCATATAGTAAGCGCAGGTAGTCGTAAATCTCCGTCATACTGCCCACAGTACTTCGTGGTGTACGGGTAATTACTTTTTGTTCAATGGCAATGGCAGGACATAAACCTTTAATATAGTCCACATCAGGTTTATTCATTCTTTGCATAAACTGCCGTGCATAAGCACTCAGGCTTTCTGCATAACGGCGCTGTCCCTCTGCAAATAAAGTATCGATAGTAAGAGAAGATTTGCCTGAGCCTGACACGCCGGTTACCACCACCAGCTTATTTCGTGGTATCGTAACCGTTACATCCTTCAGGTTATGTACTCTTGCACCTTTAATTTGTATTCCATCTGTTACAGACAGCGAGGATTTTGTAACAGGTTGTAATTTTTCCTTGGTTGCCATAGTTGTAAAGCTGCAAAAATATCTGATTAAAACGAGTAAAAATCGGAATTCCGAATAAGGGCAACGTAGATCTACGATATCCACATTCGTAGTTGTTCTAAAACGCCGAGTACTAACGCCCGATTTTGCGTTTTATACCAAAAAATAGTTAAAAAAAAGTGTGCTCTATACAATTTCACTCTACTTTAGCACTACCAATATCCGAAACACTTTGAAAAGCCGTTAGCACCTCAAGCGCTTCTACAGCTTCCTCATTTTGTCTCTTCTATTGGCACTTATCCAAATCTATAACAAACCAAAAACCGCCTAATTATGAAGAGCCTGTCAAGCCTAACAGACCAACAACTTGTACACCAGTATGTAGAAGGAAACACCGAAGCATTGTCAACTTTGGTTTCCCGCTACAAAGACAAGATCTACACCTCCATCTACCTGCTTGTAAAAGACAAGTACCTGGCAGAAGATCTTTTCCAGGATGTGTTCATCCGTATCATTGATACACTCAATGGTGGACGCTACACGGAAGAAGGAAAATTTTTACCCTGGGCACTCAGGATCGCACACAATATGTGTGTTGACCATTTCCGCAAGGTAAAACGCAGTCCAAGCATCAAAACCAGTGATGACCGCGACATTTTTGAAGTGCTGAACTTTAACGAAGCCAGCCCTGAGCAAAAAATGATGCAAAATCAAAGCCATGACCGTGTGCGCAAAATGATCGACATGCTTCCAGAAGACCAGCGTGAAGTGATCATCCTGCGTCACTATGCTGACCTTAGCTTCAAAGAAATTGCTGAGCTCACCAAATGCAGCATCAACACCGCTTTGGGAAGAATGCGCTATGGCCTGATCAACATGCGTAAAATGATGGTTGAAAAACAAATTGCATTATAACCTAAAACAGTACCCGCAACAACAAACTTTACCCATAAGATATACACTGTAACCCCTCAATAACACTAAACCCTCCAGATTGTTGGAGGGTTTGTTTTTTCTACCCACTCCTGTAACACTGATCCATTTGGCTTGCCATATACATTCAATAAATATCGCTTGTGTTATTTACTGACAAAAGGAAAAAAAACTGATTAACCAATTGCATCCGAATAACGTACCGGCTTAAACAACATAAAATTCTAGCTATCACATTTTGTATTTTGTTATGGGTTGTTTTTTCCCAATCTTTTTGGCACTAAAAAAATTAATGAGACTGTTTCCTCTTCTTGTTTGTATCGCACTGGTCATTGTTATCTCCCCTTGCGTAAAAGGCCAGGTGGCGGGCCAAAGAAACATCCAATACACTTCCGCACCAGGCTCCCTGCAATCGAGCGTAATGGTGAAAGGTTTTGGTCAAACTTATGTTCAAACAAGTTGTGAATACATTGGCGGGGGAAATGACGACGGCAACTCGTTCATAACAAAATATGACAGTCTTAACAACCCGGTGGTTTCAATAAAAGTAAGCCGGTACTTCATTAGAGGTATATGTGAAGATGCCAATAATAATTTCTATACCATCGGCATTGACGCAGGACCCATTCCTAAGGTGTCGATGCTAAAAATAAGCCAGGCGGGCAATATCGTATGGAAAAAAACAATACCACAAACCGACCCCACAAATATTTTTATACCGGATTACTATCCTTACGATTTTTATAAAGCCGTTTTTTTATCCAATGGAAATATTCTTTTCAACTGCTATACCAATTTGAGCAGGGCGCTGTTATTATTGTCTGCTGACGGTACTTTGCTCAAATCTGCCGATATCCCTGTCATCATCGGGGATATTGAACAAGGATTTAATAACACGTTGACCGCAGCTTACTTTGACAGGGTTGGCTTTTTTGGAGATAATGTGACAGTGTCTGGTGTTATTCAGTTTGATTATAATCTACGGATCATAAGAAACAAAAAAATCACTATGCCTTCTTCTTTTTTCATTTATGGCGTTAGTAGTGATAAAAATGGTTTCTATTATTTGAACGGAGTGGATTCTTCAGCCAATCCTTCGGCCACCGCAGGAGGTATTATTTTAAAATTAGATTCACAGTTAAACACAGCACCCAACAATACGGTAGCATTTGTTGGCACCAGCAAAAAAAATTGTGGTCAAACCAACGATGGACGTTTTTTTAAAGTAGCAGTGAGTGATCATTCAATTACGGTGATGGAAAACCTTTTCTTTATTTCCCTTCAAAATTCAATTGTTTATAACAACAATAATTATGTATCTATTCCTGTACTGAATTTTGATACGGCCCTGAATTTAAAATGGAGTAAAAATATGTTCATCCGGCAGGATAGCCTGAACCCGGTTTTTATGGTTTCGGATGATGTTGTGCAAGTGAAGGAGAATATCATTTTTTCCATCCAGACGAATTTAAACAGCGCATTTCTCTACTACCTGGATACTGCCGGCAACACCGGAAACTGCTACCATTCCAATGCAGACTTTGCGGTGAGGACATTGTCGAGTATACTTACAGATACATCGTTCAACGCACCGGTATCCTTTTTTGTACCAGCTCCGACCTCCAATCTTGCCAATACGATAACGCAAGACCCTGCTGACATCACCCTTGAATGCGTGTCACCACTAAAACCGGTGAGTGATTTTGTAACCAATTACAGCAATCCAATAAACGACACTTCAACCATTTGCCTTAATACCGCAATTAATTTTATTGACAGTTCCAAAAATGATCCCGCAGTTTTCAAATGGATATTTCCTACGGAGGCCGATCTCTCCAATGCAGATAGCAGCTGCTTTCCAAACATCAACAATGTGGTTTTCACTAATGAAGGGGTTTTCTCCGTACAGTTAGTTGCCTGTAATAATTTCGGATGTGATACGGTCACTAAATACATCAATACCCGTTTTCAGGCAACACCCCCCACTCTTGGTAATGACACAACGATTTGTCCGGGTGACAGCATTGCGTTGATATACAATAACGGGCTCAACAACACCCATGAATTTACGGGCAGTAACGGGCTGGTATCTTCACAGGATACCATTTACATAAAAGAAAGCGGTACTTACACCTGTACTGTTATTTCTGATTGTGGCATTTTGCAGGATGACATTACAATAACTGTTTTACAGGCACCAACTACCGCATTTACAACAGATATAATTTGTGACTCACTCAGCACTTCATTTACAAACAATACCGCAACTAGCGGTAATGCTGAACCGGTTTATAGCTGGAGTTTTTTCACTGCTGCAAATGTATTGCTTGGCAGCAGTGCTGATGAAAACCCCGTCTTCAGCTTCCCTTCCTTTGATAGCTTCCGGGTAGTGCTTTCTGCCAGAAGCCGTATTGGTTGTGCAGCCAGTGACAGTACATCTGCATTTATTTATTTAAAAGCAAAGCCCATGGCAGCTTTTACAGCAACCAATGACTGTGGCAGTTTTGAGGTGAGTTTTACTGATAACAGTACCGTAGCAGCCGATTCGCTTCAATCCTGGTTTTGGAATTTTGGAAATGGACAGGGTTCCGCTGAAAGCAACCCGGTCTTTAGTTTTTCAACGTACGGCGCAAAAACAGTAACACTAGCCACCACCAGCAACCGCGGCTGCAGTGACACTGTAACACAAACTGTTTTAATAAAAGAAAAGCCTGTGGTAAATCTCGATCATACCGGAAATGTATGTGCAAACAGCCCGTTTTACATTATAGCAAGTACCGGCATGGCGGATACAGCAATCAGCGATATACTTTGGTGGATAAACGATGTACCCCAAACTGAAAACAATGACACACTACAGCTGATAATACCAGAAGGAAATTATACCGTAAAAAACCTGCTGGTTTCCAGTGGGGGTTGTGCCGGCGATACTGCAATTAAAAACATAATCATTGAGGAGCAACCACAGGTAACTGCCCGGATTAACAACGGATGCGCAGGCATTCCTGTTAATTTTTCTGCACAGGTATTGACTGGCACAGCAACAACGCATCAATGGAATTTTGGCGATGGAGAGATCAGCACTGTTTTGTCAGGAACCCATATGTATGTATTGCCAGGGAATTTTACAGCCAGTTATATTGCTACCGGCGCCAATGGATGCCGCAGTGCGATAGAAAGTGTATTACTTACAATTGAAAGTAATCCGGTGGCAGCATTTTCATGGAGTACTGCCTGTGCTGGTAAAACACTTGAATTTTCTGCATTGGCAAGCAACAATGCTGTTGGTAATATCACAACTTATGACTGGATCTTTAACGAAACTCAAACTGCAAATGGCATTACTGCCTCATTTCCACCGGTTGATGCAGGCAGTTACAATACAGCATTGATTGTAAGCACAGCATACGGATGTTCGGCGCAAAAGATACAAAGCATTGAAGTACGCAATGCCGACGTAAGCGCTGGCTTTGATGCAGCTGTTACCGCCAATACGCCATACACTTTACAAGGCAGTGGAGCGGTGAGTTATCAATGGCAGCCAGCTGATCTTTTAAACAACAATCTGATCGAAAAGCCCGTGGCCATGATAGAAAACGATCAGTTGTTTACATTGGAAGCAACAGACGTTAACGGGTGTAAAGGTTACGACAGTGTATTTATAAAAGTTGTTGGCAGTGTTTTTATTCCCAGCGCCTTTAATCCATCCGGTACAAATAATAAGGTATGGCGTATTAAAGACCTTGCTGATTATGGCAAGGTGAAGGTAATGGTATATAACCGTTATGGCCAGGTAGTTTTTGAAGGTTCTGCCGCCAATAACTATACCTGGGATGGAACATTTAAAAACAAACCCCAGTCACCAGGCGTTTATGTATATGTAGTTCAAATAAATGACGGCAGGCGGGTACGGGATTATAAAGGAACAGTTACTTTGATCCGTTGATACGCTTTAAGATTACTTCTTTTGAAACGCTTCCAATCCGCATTGCAGCCATTCTGCAAATTCCTCCGGATCAGGGGTATAGTATTTTGTTTTTGTGAGGGCTATTTCATCTGCATTGATGATAGCATACTGCGGTTGTGAAGTAGCCCCAAAATTAGCTGTTTGAAAAGTGGCCCACTTGTCTCCTACGGTGATGATATTTTTATCGGTGGTATCTTTCCCATTGATGATCTTAAAGACCGTTTGCCCGGTTGGAGGCAGTTTGGTTCTTTCATCAACATACAGGCTCAGCACAATAAATTTTGTACGCATTATGCTGTCAACACCTTTGTCCGTCCACACCTTCTCTTCCATTCTACGGCAGTTCACGCAGGCCCACCCGGTAAAGTCAATCAGTAGTGGCTTATTTTCTGCCTTAGCCAATGCCAATGCTTTTTCATAATCATTGTGCAACGGCTTGATGCCCTCAGTGATCAGTACATGCTCTTTATAAACGGTATAATTTAAAGGTGGCGCAAAACCACTGAATAAACCCAGCTTAGACCAGCGGCTGTTTAAAACGCCAGGGATCAGGTACAATGCAATGGCGCCAAACAAAATAATGGTTGTGATCCTGGCAAACGAAAATTTCTTTACCGGGCTGCTGTGGCTCATCTTTAACCAACCCATCAAATAAAACACGATACACAGGCTGATAATGATCCAGGCAGCCACAAATATTTCTCTTTTTAAAATGCCCCATTGTTCCACATTGTCTGCATTGGCTAAAAACTTAACTGCCAATGCCAGCTCCACAAAACCCAGCACCACTTTTACATCCGTCATCCAGCCACCACTTTTTGGCAAAGAATGCAGCCAGTTAGGGAACATGGCAAACAAGGCAAATGGCAAACCTAAGGCTACACCAAAACCTGCGGCACCAACTGTAAGCGGCCAGGGGCCCTGGTCTGCAACATTGGCCAGCAAAGTGCCCAGCAATGGACCGGTACAGGAAAAAGAAACAATACATAGAGTGGCGGCCATAAAAAAGATACCGCTAAGATTACTCAGGCCAGATTTAGAATCAGCGCTGTTGGCAAAAGAAGAAGGCAATACTATTTCAAACAAACCAAAAAATGACAACGCAAAAAATACAAAAACAGCAAAGAAGATAAGATTGAGCCATACATTGGTGGAAATATTATTAAATATCTCCGGGCTGATGGCCTGGCTTGCCACATGAAAGGGAATGGTGATGGCTACATAAATAAAAAAAATGGAAAGGCCGTAAAAAACCGCATTGCTGATCGCCTGCTTTTTGGTGGTTGATTTTTTTGTAAAAAAGGTAACCGTTACCGGTATCAACGGAAATACACAGGGCGTAAGCAAAGCGATCAATCCACCTAATAAACCCAGCAGGAAAATGGAGATCAAACTCTTATTTGAGGTGCCGTCATCCCCACAATTACTCACTGGATTTTTAATGTCAATTGAGGGGACTTTAATGATATCACCTGAAGCTTCACCTCCTTCCAAAGTGGTATTGAATGAAAAAGGAATATCCTGTAAGAACTCTTCTCCTTTATTATAATTCACGGATAACTTACCCAGTAATTGTGCAGGCACTTTATCTTTAAATTGTATAACCACTTTCCATTCTGCACCAGCATCCGTTATGAATAATTCTTTTTCAAAGATGGTGGAAGTTATCTTTTTTGTTTCTCCTGCAGCTTTAAAACCTTCAATAACAATACTGCTGTCAGCAAAACTCAACTCTGCCGAAGGCGAACCACCAAAATCCTGTGAGGGCGCATACAATTGTGTACCTGCTACACCGGGGGTTGTAAAAATGATCTCATATTTTTTATCGGCTATTTTTTTAGATGCCACTTTCCAGGCAAAGGCAGATTGAGCGGAAGGATCCTGTGCAAATGATGCCAGTGAAGCGAATAAGAAGAGGAGTAAAAATCTGAATTTCATTGAGTGAAGTTATACAAGAGTTTTATTTGGCAAGGCACTTCTTTTGTTTAGCCCCTTGCCCTTTGTGAAGAATGGTGCAATGAAAAATGACCATTTTTTTAAACTGCACTAAAACTGCCAATACCGGCGAAGGCATAAAAAAACGGGTCTGTAAAAACCCGTTCTCAATATTCAGTGTACGTTTAATTCAGAGCTACAGTAAAGTCCACTTTTTTTGCAGGCAGGCATTTCTTGTCATCACAGGTTTGATATTCCACACTGCCTACCAAATTTGTTTTTACGTTGGCTTTTAATTTTACCACCTGCACAAAATCCACCTTGCTGGAATACTGGTTGGCAGAAATCTTCAGCTTTTCATCTTTAAACAGCTGCAATTTGCCTACTTCTTTTACCGGGCCAGTCAAAGTAACCAATGGATTTTTGCTGAACAAGATTTCTGTTGGGATATTGATAGCATCCTCCGGCTGGTTTTGCGAATACAAGTGCCAGCTGGGAAGTATATTAGCCGTTAAATGTACTTCGTAGGTTTTGTCTGCTATCTTTTTGGCAGAATAGCTCCACTGAACAGGATTAATTGTCTGTGATGCAGCAGTGCCAAAAGAAAAAGCAAGTACTAAAGTGTAAAAAAATGTTTTCATTCGTTTCTTATTTTTTGCAAAGGCAAATTTACAAATACAACGCCGGGTATGCTGTAACATTGGTTACATCAGCGGCATTTAACATTAGTTTAGCTGAAACAGGTGACAGAAAACTTTTTTACCGTCCTCATTCCCGAGTAAAGGGCTGGTAGCCCTCTCCGGGTGCGGCATCATACCAAACACATTTCTTTCCTTATTGCAGATACCGGCGATATTATGAATAGCGCCATTGGGGTTACCGGCTGCATTAATATGACCATTTTCATCGCAATAGCGGTAGATGATCTGCCGGTGCATTTCCAGTTCTTCCAGCACTTTGGGATCGGCAAAATAACGGCCTTCACCATGCGCTACTGGTACCTTTAGTGGACTTCCCCCTTCAGCAGCGCCTTCTTTTATAAAAACATTTTTACAGGCAAATTGTTGCTTTTCGTTGCGCAACAATATACCAGGTAATAAACCACTTTCGCACAATATCTGGAAGCCATTGCAAACACCCAATACCTTTCCGCCTTTATTGGCAAATTCAATCACGCTTTGCATCATGGGGCTGAATTTGGCAATGGCACCGCAGCGCAGGTAATCGCCAAAACTAAAACCACCGGGCAACACAATACAGTCATCGGTGGTAAACATGCTGATGTCTTTGTCTTTGTGCCAAAGCTCAATTACTTCCTGCCCAAGGTCATTGCGAAGGGATTCAATCATATCCCTGTCGCAGTTGCTGCCGGGAAAAATTACTACGCCGAATTTCATAATGATGGAGTTCCCCAACCTTTCGCCAACCAACAAGCAAAGCCCGGAGAATCAGTATTTAAAAGTTATTAATAATGTAAAAGTCACTGCACGCTGTGTTCAGTAAACCGCTTCCGGAAAATTGACTGCTCCTTACCTTTACCAAAGGTCAACACGATATTGAACTGAACAGAATGGCAGGCAGCAAAAATACGACTACAGCATCACTTTTTTAAGAAGTTGTGCAAACCAAATTGGAGGGCTACTACAAAAGCCACCATCAGCCAGTGCAACAGTTTTGGGAACCATTTTACTTCCGGGTAAAAAAAAGTGGCGCCTGAGGCTGCTGATAAAGGAATAGCACAGAGAATCCAGTACTCAAAACTATGGCTGGCATTGATAAATGGGATGAAGACCGCCACAATGAAGTAAAGAAATACAAGGCTCCAGCTTTTGCGGCTCTGTACCAGTTGCCGGAAATAATTTTTCCGGATAAAATAAAAACCAACCAACGAAGTAAACAGCACAATGATAATGGCCCCCACTGCCCACACATTGTCATAAAACTGCGGCAGAGTAACCGAAACCCCTGGCCATTTATAATTCTTTAGCCGGTCGGTAAAAAAAACAAAACTCAATAAAAAATACCAGGGTGTTAAAATGCCAAGTAAGGACATCAGCCACTCAGCCAGTCTGAATGGCCGGATGATCAGCAGGCCAAATATCATCAACGCCGCAAATGCAATAGAAGGGAAATAAAAAAATGTAGCTATCCCAATTACAATACCCGTATTAAAAAGCGAGCCGTTGGCATTTTTTACGTTGCTGAGTGAGCTCATTTTTGACCACACCCATACCATCAGAGAACCTACGATAAGCGGTGCCGACAGCATATTCCACTCTTTGAACAAAGAAGTGATGAGCAGGTAACTCATCGCTATAAGGTAATTGGGTTTGGGCATCAGCTTTTGCCCGTTCGCCAGCTGGTTAAAAGTGATGGCCTGGGTGAACAATAATAAAAAAGCGATGCTGGCATAGATGGCAGGCAGCGGTCCGGCCACTTTATCCAGCTGCTGCAATAATAACTTATATAGAAACCCGTCGGAAGGTTGTGGTAATGGTTTTACGGGAAACAAAAACATGGGCAGCTTTAGTACCACGCCATACAATAGCAATAAAAATGTATTGATGGGATTATTGGCTTTAAAAGTGCCTGTCACGTATGGTTATGGTTTTGATTGCTGCAAAAATGGGCAATAAATATTGTGCTGCAAAAACTGTTTGGTAATAGCCGGAAAATACACAACCATATACCAGCCACACCTGCCCGTCTGGTAAGGCTGGGTACAATCAGATTAACACAGATAAAAGTTGGCCACGAATTACACAGATGAACACGAATGAACAAGGCCACAGCCTCTTAAGAATTGCGGGGCATATCGATTGCTAAATACAATAAACCGATGTTAAAGGATTTCCAGATACAGCTGGGTTAACCTGTGTAATTAGTGGCAGTGACTGTTAGTGGCCAAATCAAAAATCTATTTTAGCAAAACAAATCTGCCCCCGGTAAGTACAGGGAACAATGATTTGCCTGGCTCCTACCTGCTTGGCAAATTTTGGCATAAATTCAAATCCCTTTTCGTATGTGCGGAGCGTTGGATTCCGCTTTACCTTTCCATCCGGTGTTACAATATTATCAGACAGCAGTTTATCACGCTTGGAGATATCGTTGAAGAGGAAATGAATTTCACCCGAAGTATTAAAAAGATTGAAGGAAAGATAATTATCATTTTCGTCTGACACCTGCTGCTTGTGAATGATATTTGTCCATTCAGGAATACCGGTTTTTGAAACACTTAAAATAAGGATGTTATCGTTGTAATAGCGGATATTGGGATTACCAAAACTGTTAAATGGACGGTACATTCCAAAGTAAGAAGGCGTGTACATGTAATAGTCATACGGCGAGAAGAAAGGAGATCCGTAGAGATAATCAAAGCGGTTGAAATTATTTACTCCTGATGACTGGCTTGTCTGGTCTTCGGCCGTGATGATAAAACTACCATCTCTTTTCAATACAACATTTCGCAGAAAAAAGTCGTCAAAAGCAGATTTATTTCGGCCGGTGGATCTGGCAACCGCCCTCAGTTCGTCATTAAAAGCAGTGAAAACGGCCGCAAACGTGCTGTCTGCAGCAGCATCATAAATATAATTGTATAATCCTTCAATATTGCCGCTCCGTTCGGTATAGTACAGGGTGCTCACAATATATCTCTTATTCAGATTGTCGATCTTTACCATCACTTCGTCAGCATATGCACTATCGAAAGGCACCCGCCTTATTTTTAATGTGTCGTCCCCAGGTGATTTGATAAAAAGTGACATCCTTGATCCCCCATCCCTGTAATTGGCTCTTTCCACATCACTAAAAACAAAGTTGCCATCGTTATCAGCAAAAAAATCTCCAAAGTTGTTCCTGCGGTCTTCATAAGGTATACTAAAACGGCTTTGGTTGCGCAACTGAAGATCCTTATTAAACAGTTTCACTAAAAAGTTTGCCCGCTCATCTTTTCGCTGCATCTTAAACACCACAATGTTTTTTTTATCTTCACTGTAAATGGCAGAATAAATTTTATTATCGCCTACAGAACCGATACTGGTGGTATCTAATTCAACAGGCTCATTTATTTTTTCTCCCTGGGCATCTACTTTTTGTGCCATGCAGTAAAGAATACCCTTTTTCTGATGCTGGTAAATAAGCCAGATATGATCAGGGTAAGCAATGCAATCAACATTAAAAGTTTTAGACGGCAGGTATTCCAGTTCTGATTGCTTTACCAGCCGCATACTGTCGTTAAAAAAATTGATGGCATAGCGCCAGCGGACATTCTTAAAAATGACTGTATTGCCGTTCATTTTACCCAGTATATCAAAATTCATCGTCTGGATATCGTCCCGGTAAGGCTCAGAAAAAGTAATCTGCTGCGCCTCCGCACAAAGCGTAAAGAAGAAAAACAATAGTATGGTGACGAACCTTTTTATCATATCCTGTTGTATTTAATCCTGATCAATGCAAGTTATTATTATCTATACGAAAGTTATGCCAGTGGTGAAACATATAAAGCAAATATTTTACCGGCGGTTTTCCCTGTATAATTTACAAACTATTTGGCTGCTTGTTCAACCTATTGGTACTATATCCTGTTAATATGGATGCGGCACGGTTATTTTTTACATGAAATACGTAAAAAATTTAAAGAAGCTTTACAAATGCTACCCTGAGAAACATCTAACTTACAGCAGGACTATTAAATATTATGCAGACAATTTTAATCACCGGGGGTACGGGCCTTGTAGGCAAAACCCTTACACAGCGGTTACTAAAAAAGGGATTCCGGGTAATTATTCTTACCAGGAAAATTCCCCAATCCGGGTCAATGGAAGGATTACAATATGCCTTGTGGAATGTAAAAGAAAAAAAGATAGACCTGGCTGCTGTTCAAAAAGCAGATCATATCATTCACCTGGCAGGCGCCGGCGTGGTTGACAAAAGGTGGAGTACTGCATACAAAAAAGAAATACAAGACAGCCGTACGCAAAGCAGTGCCCTTATTGTGGATACATTGAAACAACATGTAAATAAAGTACAGACCATCGTGAGCGCTTCCGCTATTGGCTGGTATGGTGCTGATACTGCAGCAACAATAGAAACAGGTTTCATTGAAACATCGCCTGCAGACGGGCAGTTTTTAGGAGAAACCTGCAGGCTTTGGGAAGAAAGTGTGGATGCCGCCACCTCACTCGGTATAAGGGTGGTAAAACTAAGAACAGGGATTGTATTAAGCAATGATGGAGGTGCCTTGGTGGAATTCAAAAAACCGTTAAGAGCAGGTTTGGCCACCATTTTGGGCAGCGGTAAGCAAATGGTAAGCTGGATACATATAGATGACCTGTGCCGGATGTATATTGATGCCATTCAAAACCCGGCCCTGCAGGGAGCTTATAATGCAGTAGCTCCCAAACCTGTAACCAACAAAACACTAACCCTGGATCTGGCCAGAATAGTAAGAAATAAGTTCTTTATACCAGTGTACGTACCCTCCTTTGTATTGAAAATAATGCTGGGTGAAAGCAGCATTGAAGTATTAAAAAGCTGCACCGTCAGTTGTGAAAAAATAAAACAGACTGGTTTTACTTTTTTGTACCCTGACATTGAACCTGCCCTCGTGCAGTTATGCAAGGATTAATTACAGGTCTGTTTTAATGATCCTGCTCCTGCTCCACACATAGAATAAAGCCAGGTACAGCATGGCCAGACCAAAAATGACCCAAGTGTAAGTATGAGGTGCCACAGATGAGTTTTTTGCCATATCCGTTACTACATTTTTTGGAAAGGTCAGCAAGGCATCAGAAGCATTCATCGGCAGGTAGTCAGCCATGTTACCTATATCAAAACCATTTTGCACTTTTAAATAAAATGACAACCCTTCCAGCAACGCCGAAATAAAATTCTCAAAAAACATATACACAAAATACAACCCAATGGCAAAGCCGGTCTTTCTTACCAGCACTCCAAACAACAGGGCCACCATATTATAGGTGAGTGCTTTCAGGAAAAAATAGCCCACTGCCTCAATATTTTCAAAAGAAAAAGAGGTTCCTGATGCAAAACCAAAGACAAGCCCCGTTAAAAAAACCAATACGGTGGAAGCCAAGGCGGCAATCACCACCAACGCCAGTTTTACATTAAAAAATTCATTGCGGCTCCAGCCATCCAGGATATTCTGACGGTGTGTGCGAAAATTAAATTCATTTGTGATCAGCAGAATGAGCAATAGCCCGGGCAACAGCAGTAAATAACCGGAAACATAACTGGTGGTTTGCCAGGTATGGGCAAAATCGTAAAATTTAATGGAAGATATTAACCCCGGTGTGGGATCACTTTTATCGATCACATTTGTTTTAAAAACATATACAGCATAGTTAGCCCCCACAACACCCAATGCAAAAAACAGGCTGAGTACAATAAAGGCAGAGTAGTTTTTTATTTTAAGCCATTCTATTCTGAGTAATTCGGTCATTGGGGTTAGTTTGTAAGTTCAAAAAATTTGGATTCAAGGCTTTTCTTTTTTACCTGCAGGCTGTTCAACACCACTCCCTGTTCAAAAAAGCTGCGGTTAATCTGCTCAAGATTGGCGGTACCAAGCGGATAATACATTTTCAAAAGATTTTCTTCCGGCTTTATACTGGTATATCCGGTTAAAGTACCGGCCACCTGTTTTAATTTATTCATGTCCGCTGCGCTTATTTCAACAATGTCCTCATTGGCTAAGATTTCGTCCACATGCCCTGCGGCGATCAGTTCTCCTTTCTTAAGTATGGCCACATGTGTACAAACTTTTTCCACTTCATCCAGCAGGTGGCTTGCCATAATAATGGTTTTGCCCTGCTGGTGCAGTTTCTTGATGAGTTCCCTTGTTTCTGCTATTCCTACCGGATCCAGGCCATTGGTTGGCTCATCCAGTATCAGTACATTGGGATTGCCCAATAAACAGGAAGCGATGGCGAGCCGTTGTTTCATCCCCAGCGAATAGGTACTAAACCGGCTGTCTTTTCTTTGCGTGAGGTTAACAGCCGCTATCACCCTGTCTATATCATCTGCTCCCCTTTGTTTGATGGCTGCTGATATTTTGAGATTTCGTACGGCAGAGAGATAATGATAAAAATTGGGCGTTTCCAAAAAAGTACCCATTTGTCTTCTGTGACCTTCATTGGGTTCTTCATTGAAGAGTTTATAAGAACCCGAGGTTGGTTTCAGGATATCTGTTATTAATCCCAGCAAAGTCGTTTTCCCGCTGCCGTTAGGCCCCAGTATACCAAACACCGATCCTTCAGGAACAGCGAAACTTACACCTTTCAAAGCCTGTATCCTTCCATAATCTTTACGAAGATTGTCAACTGATAAGATTGCCATAAGTTGTTGTAAGAAGTTTGTAAAAAGGAAAGATAGCGGATTTTGTGCCAATGGTATTTCAAAAGTTTTACAAGCGGCAGCATTTATAAATAAGCCTCGTGCCACAGGGAGGAAAACTTACCCAGGATGGCAAAACCCCGGTCATTAAAATCAAGTTGCTGCAACAGTAAATTTTCAATATCCTGCTGCTGTACTTTTCTGTAAACAGGATTCATGGTACCTCCGTTAAAATTTTCTCCTGCCCTGGCTTGGGGGTTGTATTGATATACTGCATCCACGATGGTGCCTCTTGGGTACATTATACCGGGTACGCCTTTACCCCTTATATCCAGTTTGTGTGGATGAACCAGTCCTAAACTATGTCCATATTCGTGTGCGGCAGTGGTAGCATCCTGCAAAAGATTTGGAAGCAAAAAATAGCCTGTGTTACAGCCAATGGCATCCACAAAAGATACTTCCATCGGAGAAGTCTCTTCAATTCTGAAGTAATTATTCCTTGGGTCTGTATTCCCGGTTACTTCTACTGGAGCCAGCGTTTTCCTGTAACATCCCTCGATATAAAACCGGATTTTATATGGGTTGCTTTTTATGGTGGCATAAAAATCCCCTTCATTCCACTGTTGCTGAATATCATTGGCTACCTGCAAACTCAGTGCTTCCGTAGCGGCATTACCATAAAAGAAAAAAATGGAGTGAATAAGCAGGAGTTGCTGCTGCGGTATGAGTTCGGCGTGGCCCATAAGTATGAAAATTTTGCAGGATGACAATCAGTGGCTGATTTGAAAACTAAAATAAAACTTACCAACCAGACGCAATGTTATTACCCTATAACTTTCCGGCGTGTAAGTTACTCTGGCAAAATTCCGGGTGATCAGTTCAGATTCAATGATCTTGCCACCCTGGAATTTTAATAGCTTATTCCTCCAGATCTCATTTTTCCTGTAGTACTGCCCATCTATCTGTAAAAACTGGTGTTCTTTTTCCATTACGTGATAGGCATAGTCAAGTGCTGTATCGATCAGCAATTCCCCTTCCAGGCATTTTTCGGAAAACCAGCAATTGATCTGGAAAGTATGTATTGTATTGTTTGTAAACTGGTAGTCGAGGTAATTGTAAAATACAGTGGCCCCGCTTCCAAAAGGAAGCACCCTTCCATCATCGGGAAAGGGATCAAAAGAATGATGGTGTCTTTCTGTAACAGTTAACGGGCTATGCATTACCAGCCAGTGTATAAGATTGGAAATCTGGCAAATACCACCTCCAATACCCGCCTGCGCTTTCCCAAATGACAATTCCATCCCCAATAAATATCCCTTTCTTTTTGTTGGCAATCCAACGAGTTTACAAAAAGAAAATGTTTGGCCAGGCCTGATCATAATGCCATTCAATTTGGCCACAGCGATTCTTAAATTGGTTACTTTATTCAGCTGCAGCTGCATATCACTTTCACCGAGTTTTTTCAACATCACCGACTGATGTTTTTTTACTCTGAATGCCAGCTTATTTGTTTCATTTCTCTCATGGGCATACTTCTTATTGCCAAAATACCAGGTTGCGTACCGCTTTAATCTCCTGACCCAAACAGCTATGAAATATAAAAAAGGATGTCGCTGGCTGAGTAATTTTTTTTGCCTCATACGGAGTGTTATTGAAAGTAAGGTAACGACTGCACCATTCAAAAAAAAGAAACCACCATCCTTTTAAATTTCTTTAACCATTCATCTCATATTCTTTAACTTGTACAAATTTCTTTCGTCATGAAAAGTTTATACGTTGACGCCAATATTGCCAAAGCCAAAACGATCGATACAGACTTTTATACCTCTTCAGAACATTTAGCTGCAGCCAAAGAAAAGATATTTGCACCTGCCTGGCAATTCATCGGCAGTAAGGAAATGGTAAAATTTAACGGCGATGTGGTGCCGTTTACATTACTGCAGGATTATATGAACGAACCGCTGTTGCTGACAAAAGATAAAGAGGGCACCATTCACTGCCTGAGTAATGTATGCACCCACAGAGGAAACCTGGTGGCATACAAAGCCTGCAGTAAAGCCCAAACGCTTCGCTGCAAATACCATGGCCGTTTATTTGAGCTTTCCGGAAAATTCATTTCTATGCCGGAGTTTAAAGAAGTGATTGATTTCCCCTGCGAGGAAGATCACCTTCCTTCGTTGCCTCTATTTGAATGGGGCAACCTCTTGTTCACTTCTCTGCAGCCAGTCCAAAAAAGCCATCTCTATTTCCAGGAAATGATGGAACGGCTGCACTGGTTACCCATCCATGAATTTACACACCGGCCCGACCTCAGCAAAACCTTTGAAATGGATGCCAACTGGGCTTTGTATTGTGAAAATTACCTGGAAGGTTTTCATATTCCATTTGTACATGCGTCGCTCAATGCGGCATTAAGTTTTGGCGATTACACTACAGAGTTGTATCCACGGAGTGTACTGCAAATTGGCGTCGGCAAAAATGAAGAAGATTGTTTTGATCTTCCCGAAAGCTCAGAAGATTATGGCACCCATGTAGCAGCATACTACTACTGGGTGTATCCCAACATGATGTTTAACTTTTATCCCTGGGGTTTGTCTGTGAATATAGTAAACCCCGTGAGTGTAAATAAAACCAGGGTGGAGTTTATTGTATTTATGTGGAAGGAAGATAAATATGATAAAGGTGCCGGCAGCGATCTCGATAAAGTGGAGGTGGAAGATGAAGAGATCGTGGAAAATGTGCAGAAAGGCATTGTAAGCCGGTTTTATAAGCACGGACGCTATTCGGTAACAAGGGAAACCGGCACGCATCATTTTCATAGGATGATAGCAGAGAGTATGAAGTAATTGAAAATGATTTAATTGATAATTGATAATTTCCCTGATGCCGCAACCGACTCTTTCCCGTAAAATTGGCCTTTGGACAACGGTATCGCTTGTTGCCGGCAGTATCATTGGCAGCAGCATTTTTATGAAGCCTGCTGTAATGGCCGGCCAATTAGGCTCTCCGTTACTGTTAGTAGGTGTGTGGATTGCAGCGGGCCTTATTTCTTTAATGGGTGCTGCGGTTAATGCAGAGATCGGGGCTATGCTGCCTGTTACAGGCGGACAATATGTTTTCTTTCAAAAAATGTATGGTAACTTTTTCGCTTACCTCTATGGGTGGGCGGCGTTTGCTGTTATCAATACTGCCAGTATCGCCTCCATCGCTTTTATCTTTTCGCAATACGCGGAAACCTTTGTTTCACTGCCCCGTTTTGCACAGGCCACTGAACAATCCATCCAGTGGTACATTCCCTTTATAGGCAAACTGTACCCTTTGGAAAATGCAGGTGTAAAATCACTTACCATTATCCTGATCGTTGTGCTTACCTGGGTAAACTGCCGAAGCGTAAAGGCAGGCGGCAGGGTGCAGGTACTTTTTTCTGCAGCTAAAATAATGGCACTGGTATTAATGGTGTGTATGCTGTTGTTTTCCGGCAAGGGGGATGTGGCTCATTTTACAGAACCGTCTTCCAGTATTCAATTAAGCGGAACCACCCTGGTAGCGGGTATCATTGCAGCCATGAGCGGTGCTTTTGCAGCGTACGACAGATGGAACAATATTAGTTTCGTAGCCGGAGAGATAAAGGACCCAGGCCGGAATATTCCCAAAGGTTTATTCATTGGCCTGGTTACCTGCATTATACTGTATGTAATTACTAACCTGGCCTACCTGTACATATTACCGATCGACAGCATGGCAGGTTCTTCATTGGTAGCCACAGATGCCCTTACACCCGTGGCCGGTACTGCTGGTGCCGGGTTAATTGCAATATTGGTAATGGTATCATCATTGGGCTGCACCAATGGAAATATACTGGCCTGCGCCAGGGTAAGTTTTGAAATGTCGAGACAAGGCTGCTTTTTTGCTTCTGCCGGTAAGGTACACCCGAGATACCAAACGCCGGCTAATGCCCTCTGGCTGCACACCTTGGTAAGCTGCCTTTTTGTGGTGAGCGGTTCCTTTGACATGCTTACCGACCTGTTCATCTTTGTAACCTGGATATTTTATGGCTTTGGTGCGTATGGTGTTTTTATCCTCCGAAGAAAAATGCCGGCTGCTGAACGTCCGTATAAAGTGCATGGATATCCGTGGTTGCCGCTGGTATTTGTGCTGTTTACCGCATTTTATTTTGTAATGACATTATATACGGATATCAGTAATTATGTTTTGGGTAAAACACCATTCATCAGTTCTGTATTTGGATTGCTGCTGGTACTGGCTGGGGTACCATTATATTTCTATTTCAAAATCAGGAACAAGGGGGCTTAAAATGCTGCTACGACTGCAGCATCAGCGATTTTATTTCTTTTACTATGTCAAGATGGGCAGGCGTCATTTCTTCATGCCAGGCAATACCCATTTTTTTAAAATCGAAATGCCGGAGTATGGTACCCGTATTTTTAAGTGAGCCATCGGTGTTGGTTCCATAACCCAGCACATACAAGGAGTCTGCCAGCTCAACAGCCAGCTCAATATCATGGGTGCTGAAAATAACCGTATTCAATTCGTGGCTTTTATTGATCAGTGCCAGGGATTTTTTTACGTTTTGAATATTGCCAACATCCAATCCGGAAAAAGGCTCATCCAATACCATGTAATAACCGGAGCTCAATAACTGCTCCAGGATAGCAGTACGCTGGCGCTGGCCACCCGATAATTCATTCGGATACTGATTTTTGGCAGCTTCAAGCCCCCAGTCCACCAGGTATTGCATGATCTTATCATGGTGATCTGTATCGCTGCCCGCTGCATTACGCAAAGCAAACTTCAGTGCCTGGTAAATGGTTTTATGCCTGAACAAAGTATATCGCTGGTCAACAAAGCCCACGTCACCTTCAGCCACTTGCTTCGCCGGTTGCTGACCATTAGTAACTGCCTGTGTATAATCAGGAATTAATACCGTGCCGCTGGTAGGTTGTTCCAGGCCTGTAAGTGCCCTGAACAAGGTAGACTTGCCCCTGCCCGACCGGCCGACAAAAGCAATGGTTTGCCCCTGCGTGGTTCCTGGCCTCACCACATTTCTTTCTTCAAAGTTAATATCGGAAATAATCACCTTGTTGCCATAAGCAATACTGAGATTACTTACATGCAGTACCGTGTCTTTTTGTTCGTAAGTAGTTGCCATTGATCAGTAAGTTGAGTAGCGGAACAATCCTTTCCTTGTAGTTTGTAAAACCCAGTCGAGGGCAAGGCCGATGAGCAAAATGATGATCTGTAATGCCACAATGCGGCCATGATTGGCAAACTTATCGCTGTTTTTGATAAGAACCCCAAGGCCACCGGCGGCTACGAGTATAGACTCCACCGTTACCAGCATCATCCAGATAATGGCAAGGTTTTGCCGCAATACATCCAGCACATAATCAAGCCTTCCTTTGATCACCACTTCCCACAAAATTTCCCAGCGGCTGCACTTTAGTGAACGGGCATGGTCTATTTCCTCTTCAGGAATATCCTTTAGCACTGCCAGCAAAGAAGTAATAAAATACAAACTCATAAATACCACCAGTACCCATACCTGCATGTTTCTTGCCCCACTAACCAAAATGGATAAATAAAAAGTGATACCCGTAAGCGGCAGGTAACGGAGCCTGCTTAAAAAAACCGCTACCGGTTTTAACGCCGGCAGCGGTGATAAATAAACTACAATAAGTGAGATGACCAATGAAATAGCAGCCGCCTGCAGACAAAGTCCCAGCGAGCTTGCAATATGCACCACCAGTCCTTCGGCATACAATGATTTTAAACCGCTCCAAACCTGTGATGGGGTGGGGAATAAATGCTTTGTGCCAAGAGATGAAAATATCCAATATCCAAGCACCAGCGCCACCCATACCAGCATGATCATCATTCGCCGGCTCTTAGTAACCTCTTCAAAAGGCCTGAATAATTTCTTTATCATCTTATGACTTTAAAAGATTGATGGCTACACGCCTGTTCTTTGATTTGCCGGCCGGCGTAGCATTGTCTGCTACTGGCTCATCCTGCCCTTTGCCTTCCAGCTTTTGAAAACGGGTGGCGGGAATTCCTTTTTGTATAAAGAAATTTTTAACGGCTTCTGCCCTTGCTCTCGACAATCCGTAATTACCTTCCTGTGTACCCGAATTATCGGTATGTCCAAACAATTCCAGTTTGGCATCCTCGGCCTGTATCAGCAGGTTGTAGATCTGGTCAAGCACATCTTTGCCTTCCGGACGAAGTGTTGCCCTGCCCACATCAAAATTGATCTGCCACTCACCTGATGCCACCTGTTGTGTTGCTTTTTTCGTATAGTCGGACACGTCAGCCTTACCGGCATCAATGTTTTCAACCGCTTTTAAGAAAGAAAGATTCACGGCTTCTTCGTAAGGAACGATTCTTTTTACATTCTGATTAAACCCTGCCGGGTTCAAATCCTTTAGATATTTGGACACCTGGTCGTACACCGCTTTGTAACGGTTGGTGCCATCGGTGATACCATAATACTGGTTGGCATCTGCCAGGTTAAAAACCCTTGTGCCACCCATATTATAGGAAATGCCGTTCTTTTCACCTTTCTGTCCTTTGAACATATTGTACCAGTAATCGGCATCTTCCATATTGAAAGTTTTGGCTACATTTTCTGCAGCCTTTCGTTTCCAGCCTTCATATTGCTTCACCTGGTTGCTGGCTATATAAGAGGCTTTAAGAATATTGCTTACGGTTGCTTTGTTTTTGTCCGCCCATTCTTTCAACACAATGATCGTTGTTGCCATCTGGTTGTTGAACTCACGGGTAGAGGCGATGTCGGTAAAACCCGTCAACGCATCAAACACCATTTTATCACCCGGCGTCCAGGTAGCACATCCATCCACTTTTTTGTTGATGGTTTTGCCAGTAAGCTTTCCGTCTTTTACTTCTTTCAATGGGATCGTCCATCCTTCTTTTTGTGATTTGATGAGTTCTTTGGAGGCTTCGATATAATCATCATTGGCAGATGCTAAAAAGTTAAGCGCTTCTGCATCATAGGTTGCAGGATCGGGGTTTACTTTAATGTTGTTGGCAAAAGCATAGTTCACTGCAGTTACCCAGTCGCCATCTCCAATTACCGTGGATACCAAGGCGCCTTTCATTGACTGTGGATTCAGTTTCCAGCTTGGTGGCCCGATGAGTTTGTCTTCGCCATAGCTAAGACCAACGGCGCCGACTACCTGCATATTGTATTTTCCTTTTCCGTATTTATCATCCAGCGATTGCTGAACAGAACTGATATAGAAAGGAACACCATCACCCATGATGATGATACCTGCCACACCATCTTTAGGATTGGCATTGCCTTTATCAAATTCATCTACAAATTTCATGTGCGAATTGCGGAGCTCCGAAAGCCAGTCCTGACGGATGATCTCCAGGTTAACACCATTTTGTTCCATTAACGAACCCTTGGTTGTTTTGGGACCACCATTAGCAACGATAATTCCTGACTGCTCGTTCCATGCGTACCCCGCCAGCTTCACCAATGGTTTTGAAGCAGCTTCTGTCGATGCATCTGCTGATGGTAAAGGCAGCTCTTCAGAGGTTGTTACATTGTTTACATCCTTATCTGTTACCTCCAGCTTGTCTAATTGTTTGGATGCATCGGTACGAAGACCTGGCGATAAATAGTAAACACCGGCGCCGATAGCGCCTGCCACACCCAGTGTGATCAATGCTTTAGAAAAAAAAGTAAGTTTTGACCAGCCCATAGTTTTATTGATTTATGATTATTAAGAGTTGAATATATCGCCAAACCCACCGCTGTCCATTTTATCCTGGCCGGTGAGCTTGTAATTAGGGTTATTGTATTTCTGCGACTCAGGCAAAGCATAACTGTTGGTCTTTATCTGGTCGGCCAGTTTGTCCAGTTTTGAATACAGTTCATCACTGTCCATCGAATACTGGCTGGTAAGAGAATCCAGGTCAAGCAGGTTTTCTTTTGTAGTGGCAAGATCCATTGAAATGGTGTTGGTAACAACATCCAGTGCATATTCCAGCTCCCAGCTTTTGGTAAACAGCATGGCACTTTTTGCTTGCTCTGTTGCCTCTCTTGCTGCCTGTGCAAAAGCGTATTCCTTTTTCAACATATCAATGCTCACATCAAAATCAGCGATCTTAATTTCCATGGCAGTGTCCACCATGTTTAGCTTCCTGTCCAGCTTGCCAATAACATGCGCCCTGCTGCCATACTTTCTAACTAAACTGGTACTTTGATTCAGCCTATGGCTTACCCGTTGTGCTTCGCTCAAGGTCTTCATCAACCCGGTTTGCAATTCTACATACTCATCTGTTTCTTTTGCTGCAGCGCCCTTGGTTGCATCCAGTACGGTCATCTTGTTCTTGAATGATTCGGCCCTCGATTGCATGGTAACAACCGTATCCTGGTATTCTTTGGCTTCCTTTTCAGCTTTCAGCGATTCGCTTTCCATATTGCTTTTGATCGCTTTTATTTTTGCTTTGGCTCTTTTGAAATTTTCCCTGTTGGCCACCATTTTTTGTTTCTGTTCTTCCAGTTCGCCAAACGGATCATACTTGATCAGTAATTTGTGCAAGGCACGGGCAAGTTTTTTAAATGCCTTGATGATCACCGGCAGTAAAATAAAAAAGCCGATCACCAGCACTGCTACAGCAATAGCCCCCAGCGTTTTACCTATCCAGGTAAATACAATGGGCAAAATAAAACTGTAAAGCCCCCACGCAATGGTGCCCAGTAAAACCAGTCCAACAATGCCGGCAATACCTTTTTCGCCCTTACGCCAGTTTTGGGGGTTAAGCGAAATTTCCCCTTTTTCAAAATGTTTCAGTATAGGAAGTTCCAATACTTTTTGTGTTTCGTTTGACATTTTATTGAGGTTGTGTTATTTAATAAATTTAAGTATACCCTCTTTTACCGACATCAGCCGTGACACGCTGATTTGTTTGGCATTGTCATTGGCCAGTAATTTTTCTCTTACTGATGACTCCTGCGGACTGTATTTGGCATCTACCCCGGTAAGGTTGATCCGCTTTTGATTGATCTCTGATTCCAATGCCTGCAACTGGTTACGCAACTGGTTCACCTGCTTTGTCCCCTGTTCAATGTCTGCCATCAGTTTGTTCTTCTCTTCATTGCGCTTGCTGTCGATCTCATTGATCTTTTGCTGGCCCTGCATGGTATACTGGCTATGTACTTCATTTATCTTACTGATGTAAAACTCTGCATCGTTCACCAGTTTGTGTGAACTGATACTGCTGTCCATTGACTTGGCCATCTGGAAGGCCATTGAATATGTTTCGGACCCTGCATTTCCCACAGCACTGATGGCCCTGTAAAACTCATAGAAGTCGTACCCGGGCATATTGATCGAGTCGATGCCTTTTTCATATACTGCCAGTACTTCGGTGAGTGCCCCCTGGTTAAGAGGGGCTGCCTGCTGTGCCGGAGCATCACTAACCGGAATGGTATGGTTTACAGGAAAGGTATAGCCGCCCGGCTGCACGGCCTGGGTCTTTTTTTCATCTTCCTCATCTGTTTTAACAAAGAGACTTTTCCAATTTTTCATTGCAGTAAGTAAAGTTTATATATAGCTAAAGATAAATTACAGCTAAAGATAGTAATAAACCAATATCAAGGTAAAGTTGCCCGGAAGTTGAGGGCAAAAACTTTAAAAGGTGGCGTTGTGTTTACATCGCAGTAGTGGTATGAGGGCGTAAAGATATTAAGAAAGTAAAATGGCGGCAGGAAATTTTACGAACGGTAACACAGCCAGTCTGACCGTCACGGTCTGACTGGGTGTACTGGAAACAGCTGATCATCTTTTTCAAAAGATCCTAAAAAGTCTTTGTTAAATCCTTTTTCCGAAAGTTCGCCAGCCTGATAACCACAATACATGGCAGCCAGCTCTTTATTACATAAAGTTCCATTTCTATTTCCGATATAATCGCAATATGATGAGTATACCCAGTGCTCAGGCTGTTTCACCAAACCTGCTACAACTGGATTCTGATGTATATAATCAAAGCAACGGATGCAATAATCCTTTAAGCTATAGTGATGCTTAACAACCCAATCAGATTCTGCAACATTTTTGGCTTTGGTTTTTTGCCGGAATAACGAACCAGTGCGTTCATATCGCTTATTGAAAACCCTTGCATAGCTGCTCAGTAACTTCCGTATCCCATTGGTGAGTTTTTCGATTTCCAAACCGCCTTGCGTCATTTTATCACAACTTGCCTCGCCAGTATACACAAGTAAATGAAAGTGGTTTGGCATAAGGCACCAGGCAATGATTTCAGTATTACTTTGAATCTGCGTTCGGAGCATACGCAGAAAAATGAGGTAATCTTCATCACAACGAAAAATTTCCTGGCGATTGTTTCCCTGGTTGTAAATGTGATACATATTATTGGGAAGAAATCTCATTGTTACACAGTACGACCGTGACGGTCGGACTGGATTTGAAGATACGAACTTTGGACGTATTTAGAAGAGCAAAGAGCCTGCTACCCAGTCAGACCGGGACGGTCAGACTGGGTGTTAGTTCCTCAGCGGTTTGCCGGTTTTCAACACACTCTGTATCCTTTCCAATGATTTCTTTTCGCCACATAAAGAAAGAAAGGCTTCTCTTTCCAGGTCGAGTAAGTATTGTTCCGTTACAAGCGTAGGTTCGCTCAAATCGCCACCAGCCATTACATAGGCAAGTTTTTTGGCAACGGTTACATCATGCTCCGTGGCATAATTAGCCGTACGCATGCCGTGAATGCCCGCCAGCATAGCACCCAATGCACTGCGGCCAAGTACTTTGATATCTTTTCTTTGAACAGGCATTACATACCCATCATCATACATGTCGATCACCGCCTGTTTAGCTTCTGAAATTCTTCTTCCGGCATTGATACTTACCTGGTCTTTCCCTTTTCTATAGATACCCAGGTCATAGGCTTCATGAGCGGAGGTGGCCACTTTTGCGGTAGCGATATTGAGAAAACGGTTTTGTAAAGTATTGGTATCCACTTCCCCGCTATGCAGTTCGTCACTTGCTCTCAACACAAATTCTTTTGTGCCGCCACCGCCTGGGATTACTCCAATACCTACCTCCACCAAACCGGTATAGGTTTCTGCAGCAGCCACAACTTTATCTGCATGCAGACTTAACTCACAGGCACCACCCAACGCTAATCCATGTGGAGCCACCACAACAGGAATAGAAGAATATCTTGCTCTCATCATGCTGTTCTGAAACAGCCGGATGGCCATATCGATCTCATCATAATCCTGTTCTATTGCCAGCATAAATATCATTCCTACATTGGCGCCGGCAGAAAAATTTTGTCCTTCATTGGCGATAACCAGCCCTTTGTATTTTTCTTCTGCCAAAGAAATGGAGCGCTGAATACCTTCCAGCACTTCGCCACCGATACTGCCCATTTTGGTGTACCATTCCAGGCCCAGTACATCATCCCCGAGATGATAAGTTCGGCAGGCACTGTTTTTCCAAACGGTCTGGTTATCAAAATTCTTCATCACGATAAAGGCATCGCCACCCGGCAATACTTTATAGGCCTTGCTGCTAACGTCGTAACATAGCCGCTTTCCATTCTCTACTTTATAAAACGATTTGTTGCCTGCAGCGATCATTTCATCGATCCATGCAGCTACTTTAAATCCTGCTGCTTTCATAGCCTCGGTTGTTTTTGCCACACCCAGCACATCCCAGCTTTCAAAAGCACCAATTTCCCAGCCAAAGCCGGCCATCATAGCATCATCCACCCTGTATATTTCATCACTTATTTCAGGAATGCGGTGGCTGATGTAGGAAAACAAATTATAGTGAAACAAACGATAGAATTCGCCAGCTTTATCCGTACCTGAACAGAGTGCTTTCAATCTTGTTTTCAGATCTTCAATTGGTTTGGCTGCCTCCAGTGTTGCAAATTTTGGCTTTTGCCTGGCACCATATTCAAGCGTTTGCAAATTCAACGTCAGTATTTCTTTTTCACCAGTGGCAGTTTTTGTCTTCTTAAAAAAACCTTGTTTTGTTTTATCGCCCAGCCAGTTACTGGCAACCATTTTATCTAACCATGCAGGAATGGCAAACATTGATTTTGCTTCATCGTCCGGGCAATTATCTGCCACACCCTTTGCAACTTTTACCAGTGTATCAATACCCACCACATCAGCAGTACGGAAGGTGGCAGATTTAGGCCGGCCAACTACAGGGCCGGTTAAAGCATCAATTTCATCCACATTCAGTCCCAGCTTTTCCATTGTGTTCATAATGGCCATCATGCCAAATACACCAACACGGTTGGCGATAAAGGCAGGCGTGTCTTTACACAGCACGGTGGTTTTGCCCAATACCAGGTCGCCATACTGCATCAGGAAATCAACAACGGATTGGTCAGTATGCGGTGTTGGAATAATTTCTAATAACCGCAAATATCTTGGCGGATTAAAAAAATGGGTACCGCAGAAATGCTTCTTAAAATCATCACATCTCCCTTCCGCCATTAAATGAATTGGAATGCCAGAGGTGTTGGACGTGATCAAGGTGCCGGGCTTACGGTATTTTTCCACTTCTGTAAAAACAGCTTGTTTGATATCTAATCTTTCCACCACCACTTCTATCACCCAATCGCAATCAGCGATCTTCTTCATATCATCTGTAAAGTTACCGGTAGTTATTTTTTTAACCACATCCTGTGTGTACACAGGCGATGGATTCGATTTGATGGCTGCCGTTAAAGCATCGTTGACTATTTTATTTTTTTCCGCTGGCTTTGCACCGGCTGGCAGCTCTTTTGGTTGAATGTCTAATAACAACACCTGCAAACCAACGCCTGCAAAATGACAGGCAATACGGCTGCCCATTACGCCACTTCCTAACACCGCTACTTTTTTGATTGTCCTTTTCATACGACTTGATTTAAGCCCTTTGGGGGTTCTGGGCAAATTAGTTAGTTAAACAACTATTTTACGAAATTAAGGGATTCTGTTTTCTGCAAAAAATAAATGATTGATAACCCCGGCTGCGGTTTAAAACCTAACGGTGGCTGAAGAAAATTATATGAAACAAAAAACCACAGCCGGTTACAGTTGTGGTTTTACAAAAAAAGGCAATCCGGTTTAGCTGACACCGCTTCCTGCATCTATCACCGATTCGGGGCTTACAAAATGCAGTTTACCTGATTTATCCTCCGCCATCAATATCATTCCATTGCTTTCAATGCCTCTCATTTTCCTTGGGGCAAGGTTAGCAACAACCACCACTTGCTTACCTACAATTGCTTCGGGTTGGTAGTGCAATGCAATACCGCTTACCACGGTTCTGGTTTCAAAACCCAGATCAATCTGCAACTTCAATAATTTATCTGCTTTATCCACTTTCTCTGCGGATACAATAGTTCCGACTTTGAGATCGATCTTTCCAAAATCATCGTAAACGATTTCCGCCTTAAGGTTTGAACGTTCTTCTTTCTTTTCTTCCATTTCTGTTTCTGTTGGTTTTACTAATCCTGCTTTTAATTTTTCTACCTGTGCTGTAATTTCTGTGTCTTCAATTTTCCTGAACAATAATTGCGGTTCTCTTAAGCTATAGCCTACGCTGAGTAAATTCGTTTTACCAGCGTTATTCCAATCCAGCATTTTGTCCACCACTTTCATCATGTGCAGCATTTTCTTTGCTGTAGTTGGTAAAAAAGGATTTATTAGAATGGCAAGATTGGCTGTCAACTGTAAGCACAGATGCAAACAGTTATCGATGCTTTTTTGAACGTCAGGGGTTTGTGCAAGTGATTTTGCAACTATCCACGGCTCTTTTTCCTGCATGAACTTATTCCCTTTCCTGCTCAAATCAATCACTTCAAACAAAGCATCACGGAATTTATATTCCTCTAGTAAGCTCTCCACTCTCTCTTTTGCGTTTTTAATCTCGGCAATCAGTGCTTTGTCCTTATCATCCAATATATCTTCATGAAGTTTAGGAACCTTGCCACCGCATAGTTTATGCATCAACACCCAGGTGCGGTTTACAAAATTTCCGAAGATATTGGACAATTCACTATTGCTCCTTTCCTGGAAATCCTTCCAGGTAAAATCATTATCCTTTGTTTCCGGTGCATTGGCACAGAGAACATACCGCAGCATATCTTCACAACCAGGAAAATCTTTGATGTATTCATTTACCCAAACTGCCCAGTTGCGGCTAGTGCTCACTTTTTCCCCTTCAATATTTAAAAACTCATTGGCAGGCACATTATCCGGCAATACAAATCCGCCATGCGCTTTCAGCATCGCTGGAAAAATAATACAATGAAAAACGATATTGTCTTTGCCTATAAAGTGAACCAGTTTTGTATCCTCTTTGCACCAATAATCTGCCCATTGCTCAGTTAGTTCTTTTGTTGCACTGATATAACCGATCGGTGCATCAAACCATACGTACAATACTTTTCCTTCTGCATCCGGTAACGGCACTTTAATTCCCCAATTGCTGTCCCTGGTCATAGCCCTGCTGTGCAAACCACTGTCGAGCCAGCTTTTGCACTGTCCATATACATTGTTCTTCCATTCCTTATGCCCTTCGATGATCCATTCTTTTAACCAGGGTTCATAATTCTGCAGCGGGAAATACCAATGCGTTGTTTTTTTCTTCACCGGCACCGCATCACTCAAAGCACTTTTTGGATTGATGAGTTGCTCCGGTGAAAGACTTGTTCCGCATTTCTCACATTGATCACCATACGCATTGGGGTTAGCACAAACCGGGCAGGTGCCGGTGATATAACGGTCGGCCAGGAATGTGTTGGTCTTCTCATCAAAATATTGCTCCGTTTCCTTCTCTTCAAACAAACCATCATCATACAGTTTCTTAAAAAATGCCGACGCTGTATCATGATGTACCTTATTGGACGTACGGGAATAAATATCGAACGAGATACCCATTTGCTCCATGCTTTCTTTAATGATGGCATGGTAACGGTCAACCACTTGCTGTGGTGTAATGCCTTCCTTCATGGCACGGATGGTGATGGGCACACCATGCTCATCGCTGCCGCCTATAAATTTCACGTCCTTTTTTTGCGCCCGTAAATAACGTACATAAATATCCGCAGGCAAATAACAGCCCGCCAGGTGACCGATATGTACCGGGCCATTGGCATAGGGAAGCGCTGCTGTAACTAAATATCTGGATGGGTTGTTCATTTTTTTAAGCTGTCTTTTGTGCTGCTATTAAACATCGTTGTGTCACTTCCCGAAAGGATTCGGGATGCAATTTCAGCAATATGCAAGTAAACAACGGCTGCAAAAATACCTTAATTGAACCCAACGAACAAACAGCAAAAAAGCCCCCAACAAATTGGGGGCTCCATGAAAAACTGACCTCAAAGTCACTTGTCCAATTTGCTCAATGACGCTCTCAGATCAGGTACGGAGGTTGTTTGGAATTGTAAATCCTTTAATTCCAGGTCGCTGGTTGTTGTATGGGTTACTGAATAAACCGTTTCGCCTTGGTTGTTGATACCTATGCTGATGATCTTAACCGGCTCGCCGATGGGTATGTTGTGAAAAGCCACCTGATTGCCGTCAATAACACCCGTCATCATAGATTTGATCTTATCAAATACCAGCATGGTGTAGTAATTGGTTGCTGCATCGCCCAGGTCAACTTTAAAGTTTACTTTTTTGCGGCTGTCGGAGTAAAACCGGTCGCAGTTGATCCAGCCTAGCTTTTCCAGCGCTACCCCACTTTTCTTTGAAATTTCGTTCATTAACTTGTTATTAGCCGAGATACTTAACAAGTTATTTGCAGGTGACGTACGCAGTGCCGTAATATCATAATTGACAATGTATTTTGTAGCAACAGGAACAAGTTTATATTGATCTGCCATTTCTTTTTCCATCCAAACCGAATCCCCAATCCTTGAAGCCAGATTCCTGTTATAATTCTTTTTCTTATGATCAACTTCATTGAACCAATTCCGATTGTCAGATTTGAATTTCACTTTACTGTATCCGAATTTTTTTCTTAAAATTTTCCTTAGCTCTGTTTTAGTTACTGCGAGGCTGTCACTTATAACAAAAACAGCTTTCATTTTGTCTTCCCCGTTGGGGCCATAATCCACCCGTATGGGTTGATCAATGATGTTGAGCACCCTGACTAAAGTAGTTATTCGCTTTTTTGAAAAATACTGGTGCTGTGGTATCCAATTGATGTTAAGAGAATCGCTATAGGCAGAAAAGCCGCCAGACGTTTTAAATAAGCCTTCGCTTATTGCTTTGGCAGCAGTTAATTTTTCCGTACTGTCAATTGAAAAAGGTTTATTGGTCTTTATTTCCCCTGAGAATAACTGCATTTGTTGCAATGCCGAGCTGGTATCGGGCATAAATAACAGTAAAGAATTGTCTCTTTTAATTTCGATTGTTTTGCCCTTGTAAGTTACATTGATGTACAACATCCCACCAGTCTCCAACTGCTCCTTATTACTCGCCGTACTCAACTTATTCAAAACAATGTCCGATGTTTTATAAAATTCCTTCGCTGTTATCTCAACCCCATCCATGCCACCAAAACTTTTTGCCGGGATCAATAATACCGTTCCTTCCTCAAACTGCAGCAAGGTATCCTTGCTGTTATCAATGGTAAAATACTGTGCTTCTTTTTCTAACTGTGTAAACAGGGTTTGTAGTCTTAATTGCCGCTCCGCATTGCTTATTGCAACCACATCATTTGTTTTGCCAGGACAGTTAAGGCAATCTGTAACATTTAGTTTTATCGTTGCAAGAATCGAATCCTGCTCCGTCCATCGCACCGGATCTCCAAAACCATGCACTTGTTGTATCAATGAAGAATTTATTGAGGCCGGAACTACAGAAACAGTTGGAGTAAAAACTGTATCACTTACCGCAATACCAGCCTCTTCAGCCTGCAAAAAAGTGTTGGCGCTTCCCAATACAGTTGTATCCCGATATACCATTTCATCCTGCTTTACTTCTTTGGCTTCTTTTGATGAAACAAACCAAATCGCCGCACCAACCAGCAGCACCACCGCCGCAGCAGAAAACCCATTCAGCATCCATTTAGGCCAACCCTTTTTCAAAGGTAACACGGGAGGCTGCAACATACCCGCCATCTGCTGCCAGTGAGCGTCCATCTGGCCAAGTTCTGGTTGCTCCATGGCTTCCAGGTCCCTTAGCTTATTTTCTATGTTATTGTGTTGTTGCATTATTGTAAAAAGTTTTCATCCCGTTGTTAAATTGCTTTCTTCATTACCCACTGTTTCTCGAATTTTTTTTTCAGCAGCTTCTTGGCTTCACTCACATGCCACTTGCTGGTGCCTTCAGATATATGGAGCTGCTCCCCAATTTGTTTATGCGTAAACCCGTCGAACACAAACAACTTGAACACGGTGGCAGTAGCGCCAGGCAATTCATTGATCACCTGCAATACTTCCTTATAACCCACCCGATCAAATGCATCCGGCTCGATGATCACTTCATCTTCAGCTATGTAGGGAGTGGCATTTTTAAAAATGTTCTTCTTTTTACAGAAATCAATACAGCAGTTCACTACAATGGCTTTTATCCAGCCTCCCAGTTTTCCTTCCTCGCTGTAGGTATGAATGTGTTGAAACACCCGGAGCATGGCATTATTATAAATACTACCTGCACTGTCTGCATCTCCACCATAGCGAAAACAGGTCTTGATCATCTCAGGATAAAAATGCCTGTACAACTGCTGCTGGCTTTGCATGTCCTGCTGTTTGCAGCCCTGTATCATTATGTGAAGTGGTGTTTCCAAGAATTGATGGAAGGGCTAATTATGGTCCCTTTGTAATATAAACTGGTTTGGGTAAAAAAATGGTTGGGTAAATGTGAAAAATATTTTTCAGGCTAAAAACATGCCAGCTGTTTCCCAAAAAAATACCTCCCTGGCTGACCAGGGAGGTACAAAAATATCTGTCACGCATTATACTAATGAACAGGAATGGAATGCACTTTCATCATTTTATTTCTTTACCTCGGTTATTACCAGCTTTGGCACCAGCACTTTATTGCATTTTTCCGTTACGATGCTTTTGGGAAGATCGAATGAAGCTGTTTGCTTTATATTTAGCGAAGAAGCTCCGATCTTTATCATATACTTTCCTGCATCTGCCACCCAGGAAGTTTTATCTGCATCATAGGATGAAAGCGCATCCTGGTTGATGATAAAGCTCAGCGTTTGTTTTTCACCTGGTTGCAGCAGTTTGGTTTTAGCAAAAGCTTTTAGTTCTTCTGCCGGCTTGTGCAGTGTACCTGCCGGTGCAGTGATGTATAATTGAACGGCTTCTTTACCTGCTGCTTTACCCGTGTTGGTGATATCAACTGCTACTGTAACAGATCCGTTAAATACCGGACTACTCAGTTTGATATTGCCGTAAGAAAAATCTGTATAACTCAAACCATAACCAAACGCATAAGCAGGTTGTACATTAAACGTATTGTAATAACGGTAGCCAACATAAATACCTTCTTCGTACAGCACTTCGGCAGGCACAGCAGGCATTCCCATCATGCCGGTTGTTTTTTTCTCCGGGAATTCCTTGCCGGGAAAATTTTTAGCTGTTATGTCATCTTCATATTTAACAGGAAAGGTGGTGGCCAGTTTTCCAGAAGGATTCACTTTGCCGCTAAGTATATCTGCCACTGCATTGCCTGCCTCCAGTCCTGGCTGCCAAGCCATCAAAACTGCATCCACTTTATCACGCCAGCTGGCTGTTTCTATTACACCGCCTGCATTGATGATCACCACCACTTTTTTTCCTTTGGCGTGAAAAGCTGCCGTCACTTTATCCAGCAGATCAACTTCTGATTGTTTTAAATTAAAATCATTGTCCACTTTCCTGTCAGATCCTTCGCCGGCATTTCTTCCGATGGCGATCAATGCAATATCATTCTCATTCGCTTTGGCTGAAAACAGGTCCGGGGCTATTACCATCTCATTAATCCTGGGCGTAGGTTTAAAAAATTCTTCAAAAAATGTTTTCTTTGGCTGCTTTGCCTTTTCAGTTGAAACATAGGTCTTGTAAACTGCTGCAAGGCTTTCGTCTACTGTATATCCTGCATTCGCCAACCCCTGCACCAATGAAATGGTGTATGCTTCATTTACATCGCCGCTGCCGGTGCCACCTGATACAAAATCATAAGACGTGATACCAAAGGCAGCAATTTTTTTGATGGAGGAAGAAAATGGAAGTGCTCTAGCTTCGTTTTTCAACAATACCATACCGTTTGCTGCCGCCTCTCTTGCCAGCGCTGCATGGGCTGTTAGATCGGGCTTATTGCTGAAAACATAATTTTTATACGCAGGTGTTGCCAGGATATATTTCACCATGCGTTCTGCATTTTCATCCAGTACTTTTATATCCAATGTGCCATTGTTGACTGCAGCGGTTATTGCTTTCTTTTGGTCGGCCCTGCCCGGCATTAACAGATCATTGCCGGCTTTCATTTGTGCTACTGCATCTTTACCGCCAAACCAGTCCGTCATCACAATTCCTTTAAAACCCCATTCCTTCCTTAAAATGGTGGTGAGCAGATCATGGCTTTCAGATGCATAGGTACCGTTGATATAATTGTAAGAACTCATCACCGTCCACGGATTTGATTCTTGTACAGCAATCTGAAATCCTTTTAAATAAATCTCTCTCAAAGCTCTTTCACTGGCGATAACATCCACCGTATTGCGGTTCTTTTCCTGGTTGTTTACAGCAAAATGTTTGATGGAAGTACCCACACCATTTGACTGTATACCATTTACAATGGCGGCTGCAATTTTACCCGTTACCAACGGATCCTCTGAATAATATTCAAAATTCCTTCCGCCGAGGGGATTGCGGTGTATGTTCATGCCGGGAGCCAGTATCACGTCCACACCGTACTCTTTTACTTCATTACCAAAGGCCACTCCTACCTTGCTTACCAGGTCTGTATCCCAGCTGGAAGCCAACAGGGTTGCTACTGGCCAGGCAGTTGCATAATAAGTGTTGTTGTCATTATCACGGGTAGGGCTGATACGCAAACCGGCAGGTCCGTCGGCCACCACGGTAGTGGGTAGGTTCAACCGGGGTATTGCGCAGGTGGTGCCTGCAGCGCCGGGCACTTTATCCATAGTTTGCCCAACACCAGTACCGCTGCCCTCCGCCATACCCGGAATTTTCATTCCCATGCCCACCACCAGGTTCACTTTTTCCTCTAATGTCATTTTGCTTACCAATTCTTTTGCCGAAAGTGCATTTTGAGCTGTGAGAGTTGTGACAAATGCCAGCATCATACAGCAAGCGATCATTTTTTTCATAACAAGCAGTTTAAATTTTCATTGCGTTAATATGACACAATGATAAAACATTTATTTTTGTCTTGCAAGTTTTTGCTGTATTTTTTTACAACTGCTTAATTTAGTGTATGAGTTTTAAAGAGGAAATAACCCGGCATTTCAAGAACGGACAGGAGCTTTACCTGCGCAATATTTCTGTTGACTGCGTAATTTTTGGATTTCATCAAAATAAATTGAACGTGCTGTTGCTGCAGGCAAAGTACGCCGGCACCTGGGCATTGCCCGGGGGATTTGTTTTAAAAGAAGAACATATGGATGTTGCCGCCAACCGCATCCTGAAAAACCGTACAGGGCTGGATAATATTTACTTACAGCAGTTCCATGTTTTCAGCGAACCGGGCCGTTCTACCAAATTAGTGAACCAGCAATTTTTGAAAAATGCCGGTGTAGCCATGGAAGAAAGCTGGATGTTTGAACGTTTTATAACCGTTGGCTATACCGCCCTGGTTGATTTTAGTAAAGCACAGCTAACACCCGATAGTTTTTCTACTGCCTGCGAATGGCATAATATAAATGCATTACCCGACATGATCCTTGACCACCGGGATATTTTAAACACCGCATTACAACAACTGCAAACCAATTTGAATTATCATCCTGTAGGCTATAATCTATTGCCAGAAAAATTCACCATGCCTGAATTGCAGAAGTTGTATGAAACTATTTTGAACCGGCGGCTTGACCGGAGAAATTTTCAACGTAAAATAACCGGTACAAAAATTTTGAAGAAACTGGATGAAACGAAGAAAGGCGTGGCACATAAAGCCCCTAATTATTATAAGTTTGACCTAAAGAATTATAAAAGAGCTTTGAAGGGCGGCATGGGCTTTCAACTGTCATGAACTCAACAATTGCCACACTGCATTGTCTATCGGGAATGCCTGGCATGTTTCAATCAACCTGCAAAAAGCCGTTTTTAAGGTATTTCACTCCTTACAATATCGGTAATTACGCTCTGGATCACCCGGCACCCTCCATTTTGTACAGATTCTGGAAGGAAAATGCAGCAAATTTCCACTATTTGGAGCATTTGGGAATACCCATTTTAATGAAACCCTTTACCAGCAAGGGTTTGGGTGGTTTGGCACTATCTATGAAAACTAACTATCAAACAAAACCACCCCAAATTATGAAAACAATTATCACCATCATCGCAGCAGGTTTCATCCTTAACACAAGTAATGTAACCGCCCAGTCCACAGCATCCATCAACAACGAAGGAATCACCGCAGCAGAAGGTAAAACACCGTCATTGATCATCAGCGAAGTAAACTTCAAAGCTTTAAGGAACGGTTACAATGTAACCTGGGAAACACAAAACCAGTTTAATGTTGCCAGTTTTGAACTGCAGATCAGCGAGAACAACAAAAACTTCAGCACGGTAAAAAGAAGGACCTGCGGACCAGAAAAACGTTCAAAATACCAGGTTCAGCTGAGCAACACCATCATATTTGCCAACCCGGTTTTTTACAGGCTTAAGTGGGTAACAATGGACGGACAGGTTAATTACACAGAAAGCAAACAATTCACCAATAATTTATAAGAGCGTTTGAGTGTTATCAATAAATACAGGTTGCCGGCATATTGCCGGCATCTTTGTTAGTAACAAATAATATGATGGCAACATTGTATTTTTATTCATCAAATCAGCCGGATGAAAAGAAAAGATTTTCTTAGTTCTGTATTACCTGCAACCGCTTTATTGCCACCGCTCTCTTCACTGGCATCCACAATCGAGGATGAAAATGCCCTGGCGGTTATTCCTCCGTATCTAAAAAAAGGAGACCTGGTCGGAATCTGCAGTCCTGCTGGTTATATTACCGTTGAAGAGATACAGCCTGCCATACTAAAATTAAAAGAATGGGGCTTTACTGTAAAAATTGGAAACACGGTTGGCAAAAAAGATTTTACGTTTGGAGGAACCGATGAAGAAAGAACAAAAGATTTGCAGGAAATGCTGGATGATAAAAACATTAAAGCCATCCTGTGTGCAAGAGGAGGCTATGGCGTGATAAGGATCATCGACAGCATTGATTTTACCCAATTTATACAAAAGCCTAAATGGATACTGGGCTTTAGCGATGCCACTGTTTTTCATAGCCATATTAATAAAAACTTTGGCATTGCCTCTATCCACTCAAAAATGTGCAATAGTTTTCCTGCAGACTGGTTTGCGGCAGATGCTGTACAAAGAGAAACGATCGACAGCATCAGGAAATGCATAAGCGGTGAAAAAATGCAGTATGAATTTTCAGCCAATACAAATAATAAAATGGGGATGGCCGAAGGCAAACTGACTGGTGGCAATTTAAAAACCATTGAGAGCCTGGCAGGAAGCAAAAGTGATATTCATACAGCCGGTAAGATCCTGTTTGTAGAAGATACCGGTGAATATTTATACAGCATTGACCGGATGTTCTGGAACCTGAAACGCAGCGGCAAGCTCAACAGGCTAAAGGGTCTTATCATCGGCGGTTTCAAAAATAAAAAAGATGATGAGGGTGATGAATTTGGTAAAACACTGGAAGAAATTGTACTGGAGAAAACAAAAGGATCTGACTATCCGGTGTGTTTTGATTTTCCTGTGGGGCACCAGAAAAATAATGTTGCATTAAAGTGCGGAATAAAACACCAATTGATTGTAAATACTGCTGTTTGTACATTAAAAGAAACAAGATGATAACCATTCCCCCATACCTAAAAAAAGGCGCTACCATTGGCATCACCTGCCCTGCTGGCTATATGCCAAAAGAAAAAGCACAAACCTGTATTGATACATTGCAACAATGGGGTTTTACTGTAATGGTAGGCAAAACACTCGGAAGTGAATCCACCAACTATTTTTCAGGAACAGATGAAGAACGCTTGTTTGAATTACAGGCGATGCTTGACAGTGAGGAGATCAATGCCATACTCTGTGGCCGCGGCGGGTATGGGCTAAGCCGTATTGTTGACCAACTGAATTTTACAAAATTTAAGAAGAAACCCAAGTGGGTGATCGGCTATAGTGATATCACTGTGCTGCACTGTCACCTGCATTCAAAATTAAAAATTGCTTCGCTCCATTCTCCTATGGCAGCGGCTTTTAACGATGGCGTAAAAGGAAATGAATATATAGACTCGCTGCACAAAGCGATCACGGGGAAAAAAGCCAAATACAAATCAGGTGTTTATGCGTTTAACAAAGCTGGCAAAGCTGCGGGTGAATTGGTGGGAGGAAACTTGGCCCTGCTGGTAAACATGATCGGCACCAAATCAGAACCTGCTACAAAAAACAAGCTCCTTTTTATAGAAGATATTGGCGAGTATATCTACAGCACCGACCGCATGATGATGCAGTTAAAACGCAGTGGTAAACTGGACAACCTCGCCGGGCTGATTGTGGGCAATTTTACTGACACAAAAGATACAGAACGGCCTTTTGGCAAAACAGTTTATCAAGCTATTTATGATATTATAAAAGAGTACAGCTACCCCGTTTGCTTTAATTTCCCGGTGGGCCATGCAAAAGAAAATTATGCTTTAAAAACAGGCGCTCAGTATGTTTTAACTGTTGCGGACAAATCGGTTTCTCTCATTGAAAAATGACAACAATTTGGTAACATGCAATTATTGGGAACCGTATTTTTCTCACTATAATTTTGTGAAAAATGAACAAACTTTCACAACCGGAGTTGTGGGAAAAAATTCAAAACTTCAATTTCGATGACCAAAATTCAAGTTACCCCTTCTCCAAAAAATTAGCAAACGAAAACAACTGGTCAAATCTTTTTACCCAAAACGCCATTGCAGAATACAGGAAATTTATCTTCCTCTGCTGTATCTCCCCGTGCGGCGCTTCCCCCTCCGACATTGTTGACAAAATATGGCTCCTGCACTTAACTTATACGAAAAATTACTGGGAAGATTTTTGCAGTAACTCTTTACAACAGGACGTTCATCATCACCCAAGTAAAGGCAGCATTATGAAAAAACTGTACAGTAAAACTCGTACGATATCTATTGTACAGGATTTTTGGGACAGGCAAAATGTAGAAAGATACGGCAATGATGTACTCAATAATTTCTCCATACTTACACAGGACAAAAGATGGATAGGAGGCGATTGGATCAGCAGTTCATCATTTGTCGGAATCAGTGGTAATGGCGGAGGAGGATGTAGTAGCTAAAAGACAACCCTTAAAGACCAGCGTTTCGGCATAAATCGCTTACTTTTACATGGAAATTAAATCGCTTATTTTTAAAAGATTTAACCCAATGACCTTTTGTTTTATTTCTAAAAAAAAATTCTCATTTTTTTCTGTCCTATTAGCTGTCACTTTAATTGGTAATAGCTTATATGCCCAAATGCGGAAGGTGTATCTTGATTCATCAGAAGGTAACCACATAAGTAAAATAAGTTTTTACTCTCCATCCCAGGGATATGTAGCTTTTAATGACTGGATAGGCTACACTACCGATACTGGGAGGACATTTACAAAAAAATACATTACCCAGCAAAATGTGGATTACAATGGATACCTCGTAAATTATCTTGTGGGTTTTGACATCAATGGAGTAAAAGCATTTAACCAATCAATAGTTATTGTTTATGGAGATTATGGGCTTGTGCCGGCGATCCTTTATTCCACAGATGGCGGTGATAATTTCAGAGTTGTTTTCCATTCTCTTTATGGCAGTCTTGACCTGAGGGGAGGAATATCAGACATGATTTTTCCTCAGAATAATAGTACAGGGTACGCAACAGATGCAGACCGAATATTAAAAACAGTTGACGGAGGGCTCAGCTGGTCGATATCTGCTATTTACCAGGATGCGTATTTTGAATACCTGGAAGCGCCTGACAATTTCAATATTTTTGCACTCAGTACAGTTAACCAAACCAATTTACTTGTAAAAACAAATAATGGGGGAGCTACATGGTCAACTGTGAATATGCCCTCGGCCGGGACACAAAAAATGATATATGCTCATTTTTTAAATAGCTTAACCGGCTGGATAAGCATGGCCGATAACGTCGACGGATATATTTATAAAACAACAGATGGGGGAGTTACATGGATATTGCTTAATAATGCAGAAGCAACTTCATTTGGAGGCAAAAGAATAAAATTTTTTGATAACAGCATTGGCTATGCCATTGGAGGGGAATTACTAAATACAATATCAAAAACAACTGATGGGGGTATTACTTGGGAGCCTTTACAAAGAGATAACAATTACTCCTATCTTGGTTATGTCCATAATGATTTATATTTTTTAAACAATAGCCAGTTTTGGGCAGGCGGAGGTCACGGTTTCCTGGAATTAACTACTAATGGCGGAGGCATACCCTTACCTAAGGCTTATTTCCGTATAGATACAACAGGGCTTTACCTTACCAATACTGTAAACCTTCTTAACTTTTCAAAAACAGGATACAGCTATCAATGGTTCCTCAATAGCAACACATTAAGTACATCATATAATGCCTCTTACACACACGATGTTTTTAAACTTGGCGATACCATAAAGCTGGTAGTTTCAAATGGCAGTAAAAATGACACACTTACCAGGTACATTTATTTCACTCCACCAATTATTGTAAGATCATTTAGCCCCACAATTGCGGGTGCAGGTGCTGCTATCCTTATAAAAGGACAGAATTTTACAGGTGCAAACAGCGTAAGTTTCGGAGGTACGCCGGCGGCATCGTTTACAGTACAAAATGATACTACTATAAGCGCCAGCCTGGGATCAGGGACAAGTGGTGCTGTGAAGGTTACCAGGCCAAATGGTATAGGATCCCTTGCGGGATTTACTTTTATAAGTCCGCCAACAATTAGTTCATTCAATCCAACCGCAGCTGTTGCCGGCAGTGTAATAACAATTACAGGCACCAATTTTACTTCGTCCGGAACGGTTAAAATTGGAGGTATCCAGGTATCATTTATTGCTGTTAACCCCACCACAATTTCTGCGATCGTGCCATCAGGGCCATCAGGCAATATACAGATCACTACACCTGGTGGAACAGCCTCTATACCCGGTTTTGCCGCATTGCCAAAAATTAATTCTTTTCTTCCTGCCAGTGGCCCAATAGGTACAGTAATGAATATTACCGGCACTTCGTTTACAGGTGCAACAGCTATAACTGTTGGGGGTACCCCAGTTGCTTCATTTACTGTTAACAGTTCAACCAGTATTACTGCAGTTATCAATAATGGTTCTTCAGGAGATGTTGTTGTTACAGTGCCGGGTGGAAGTTCTTCACTTTCAGGCTTTACCTGGTTTGCAACTCCTGTAATAAATTCTTTTTCTCCTGTATCAGCAACTGCGGGTGCAACTATTACCATTACAGGAACTGGTTTCAGCCCTTTGGTTCCAGGTAATATTGTGATGTTTGGTTCAGTAAGAGCCGCTATTTTAACAGCAACCAACACTGTACTTACGGTAACGGTTCCGCCCGGTGCCCTCTATCAGCCCATAAGTGTTACTTGTAACAACCTTATCGCTTATTCTCCAAAACCTTTTGTTCTTACTTTCCCCAATGGAGGCAGTATAACCGCCAATTCATTAATTAATTCAACGCCCGTCCCATTTAGTGCGGGCACTTTTTCTTCGGATGTTTTAATAAGTGATTTTAACAATGATCTTAAAAACGATATCGCAGTGTTTCACTCCTCTAATCCGGATACAATGACGGGCGTGTCTGTTTTAAAAAACAATAGTACAGGTCCTGCAATAAATTTTTTACCTCAATTATACCTTAAAGGATATGACGTTGCAGGAGAATCTGCTGACCTGGATGGTGATGGTATGCTTGATATAGTCATAACGAGTAAACACAGTAATTCTGACAGCATATACTTAACCGTATACAGGAATATATCAACCACTTCATCAAATATACAATTTGATACTGCTGTGAAAATAGCAATGAGGACACCCTATATTGAAAGTCTTTGTCTTGCTGACATAGATGCTGATGGTAAAACGGATATAATCGCTTCGAGTTCATGGAACGGTATTTATATGCTAAAGAATATTGGCTGGCAGGGTAATATTAATTTTAAGCAACCTGTAAGTATTTATGGCCAGGGTTCCAGGAATATGATTGCTATGGATCTTAATGGCGATCAGAAACCAGAAATTATCTCAGCCGCCGGAGTTATCCTGCAAAATAATTGTACACCTCTCAGTATCTCCTTCACACGGGTAAATATACCATTGGGCTTAGGTTATATAACATACGGAGATTTTGATAACGATGGAAGAATAGATCTTGTACAAGTAACTGACCTAAGTTCCAATTTACTTGTTTTCAGGAATACCAGTATGGGCGGGGCTATTACGTTTAACGATCCCTTGTATTTTTCCTGCCCTTCAAGAGGATATAGTCCTGAAGTAGCTGATATTGATGGAGACGGCATGGTTGATATTATCGCATCGTTAACTTATCAAAGGCTTTGCATTCTTAAAAACATAGCCAGTTCAGACGGTATATCTTTTGCACCGGCTATCGGTTATATTAATACGCCATCACTTGAAAATGGCAGGATCGCTATTGGGGATATAAACAATGATAACAGGAATGATATTCTTGTATCAAGCGGCAAAAATAATTTATCCGTATTTCTTAATAATGTAAAAAAGGAACCGTTTATAAAAAGTTTTTCGCCAACTTTAGGAAGCACAGGTACTGTTGTCACTTTTTCGGGTATTAATTTTACCGGTACCAACGCTGTCTTTTTTGGTAATACACCGGCAGCTTCATTCTCTGTTATCTCAGATACCGTTCTTACAGCTATTGTGGGTGCAGGCGCTACAGGTAATGTAATGGTAACAAATACTGCTGGTTCTTTTGTGTTTAATCCATTTATATATGGCATTCCTCCTTCGGTTACATCATTCGCACCTGTATCTGCTGCTCCTGGAAGTTCAATAATGATTACGGGAAGCAATTTCAGTACAACACCCCAAAACAATATTGTGTACTTCGGCGATATAAAAGCCAGGGTAGATAATGCAACCGCAACTACTTTGTCTGTTACAGTTCCTTATGGCAGCCAGTATGAACCAATATCGGTAACAACAGGCGGGCTTACCAGCTTCTCTGTTCTTCCTTTTACAACACTTATTCCGGGCACAAATATTTTAAGCAGTTCTTCGTTTGCCCCAAGAATGGATATATATGAAGGCGTGGGGGCAAATTGCGATATCGATGGAGATGGAAAGCTTGATTTTCTAAATGTGTTTCCAACATACATAACAGTCAAACGAAATACAAGCACTTCCGGTAATATTTCTTTTGGCACAAAAACCAACGTGAATTTTACAGGAAGTATATCATCAGGCACTACCGGAGATGTAGACGGTGATGGGAAAGAAGACGTCATTCTTATTTCACAGGACAGCCTTAAGCTTTTCATGCTTCGCAATACAAGCAATCCTGGTGTTGTATCATTTGAACCATTAAGATATTTGTATACTTTTTTAAATACACCCAATGCTTTTATTGCTGCTGTAGCCGATATGGACATGGATGGCAGGAATGACCTCGTTTTCTGCAGTTATAGTTATCGTGGCTTCTATATTTTAAGAAATACAAGTACCCCTGGTAATATTTCATTTGGAGAACGAAAAGATTATATTGCCAGCGGTTATGCCACAGGACTAAAAGTCTTTGATATTGACGGGGATAAAAAACCAGAAGTTATTTGTACCAGTAACGGTTCCATTAGTTTCGACATATTCAATAACCAGTCTGTTCCAGGGAATATTTCATTTGGGCCCAAAACAAGTATTGGCTCAGTGTATGGAGTTATTGAAAAAGCTGATATTGATTCTGATGGAAAAATGGATATCCTTTTTTCCAGGAGCGGAACTATTTCGGTTTACAGGAATACGTCTTCCATCAGCAATATAAGTTTTGCGCCTAAAGTTAATTTTTCATCTGTCACCAACGCCGGGATCAGCGTCAATGATTTTGACGGAGACAGTAAACCTGATGTTTTATTTACACAAACTTCTTCAAGCAAAATATCCATTTTAAAAAATACTTCTGTACCAGGGACTGTTTCATTGAGTAGTACAGATATTAGCTTTAGCGTACAAGCAAATACTTATAATTCATTTTCAGCCGATCTTGATAATGATGGAAGAGCGGATATATTTTCAGGTACTATTGTATACAGAAATCAGCTTGGTGGCGTTGGGCCCACACTTTTATCATTTACACCGGTAAGTGCTTTACAGGGTATACCCGTTACCCTGCAGGGCATAGGTTTTAACAGTGTATCGGAAGTTAATTTTGGCAATACACCTGCCGACTCTTTTATCATTAATTCTGACAATGTAATAACAGCTTATCCTGGCAATGGAGCTACAGGTTCTGTTGTAATAAAGACGCCAACAGGTAACGCAAGTCTTGCCGGGTTTACTTATTCGTTAAAACCAGTAATAACCGGCATAAATCCTGCGATTGTAAAAGTTGGCACATCAGTTAAAATAAGTGGTGCCAATTTTTCCGGTATCAGCTCAGTAAGTTTTGGAAATGCAACCGCAGATTCTTTTCAGATAATTTCACCGGTTGAAATAATTGCATGGCCATCTGCCAACAGTCAATCAGGAACTGTAATGGTAAGGTCTGCCACAGATACTGCATTAATCGCCGGTTTTAAATACTATAATAAACCCATAATAACATCTTTTGCTTTGGGTGTTTCAGTAACTATTGCAGGACACGATTTCATTGATGTTTCTTCTGTTTCTTTTGGTGATGTACCTGCTGAATCATTCAACGTAATATCACCTGATACCATTAAGGCAGTTGTATCCAACAGCAACGGTGCATCTGGTAATATTACAGTTACCACTCCCGGAGGTACAGCTGCATATGGTGGTTATTTGCATACAGGTGTACCGTGGATTGAATCATTTTATCCACTAAAAGCTCCTCCCGGGGGAATAGTTACCATTAAGGGAAGGAACTTTAACGGCGCAAGTGCAGTAAAATTTGGAGGTACGGCTGCGGCTTCATTTACTGTAAATTCTTCCACCAGTATAACTGCAGTAGTTGATACAGGATCCTCCGGAAAGATCTTTGTTACAATGGGATCAGTTACCAACCCATCTGATTCATCCTTTACGATCCTTTCTGCCAACACACCCTATATCGTCTACTTTGCCCCGGTAGTGGCTGCCCCGGGAATGAGAGTTACAATAAATGGATTCAATTTCGCTAATGTTTCTTCTGTTAAGTTTGGAGGAGTAGCAGCATCTTCTTTCACTGTTGTTTCCCCAACGCTGATAACAGCGATTGTACCTGCAGGAACAGCATCCGGTAATGTAAGTATAACAACGGTTAATGGTACTGCAACACAAGGTGGCTTTATATTTTCTACAGTTATTCCATTTATAACATCATTTTCCTGCATTTGGTAATAAGGGTACCACAGTTACCATTAAAGGCGCTAATTTCAATAGCACCCCTTCTCAAAATACCGTTTATTTTGGAAGTATTAAGGCATCAGTACAAGTCGCAACAACTACATCTCTTACTGTACAGGTACCTGCGGGCACTGTATACACAAAGATTTCTGTTACCTCAAACGGGCTCACGGGTTATTCTGCCCAATATTTTACTTCTACGTTTGCCGCCACGGGGAGTTTAACCCCAATAAGTTTTGCTGTTCGTACAGATTCAGTGTCAGACTATGGTCCCGGGGGTGTAAGCCTGGGTGATATTGATGTGGATGGAAAGCTGGATATTGTAACATGTAATTCAGGATTGGGTGCCCAGAACCGCAGGATAAGTATTTTCAGAAATTTATCATCCGGTGGTAAATTATCACTGGCATCAAGGTATAATTATCTTCCCATAACCACTCCCGGCAAATGTTATTTCACTGATTTTGATGGTGATGGAAAACAAGATATTGCGACAAGCAACGGTAATGATGTTAATGCAGTAGCTGTCAATAAAAACAGCAGCACTCCCGGAAACCTGTCGATAGCGACAACCCCCGTGATAGTAACTGCAAGTCTTGGCCCTTTTGCCAATGCCAATACCGATTATGATTATGACGGCAAACCAGATATATTAGTCGGAGGATATTATAACGCTACAATATTTAGAAATACTACAACAGCAGGTAATATATCATTTGCGCCAAGGGTGGATTTTGGAAATGCGGGTGGTATCCTTATTTCGGAAGATTTTGACCTTGATGGGATGACAGACATATTAATGCCCAAGGATAATACAGATATATACAGGAATACCAGTAGCCCGGGCACTATAAGTTTTACCGCCTGCGCCGATATGTTTAAATCATATTATCCTTGCGCTACTGCAGATTTTGATAAAGATGGCAAAGCAGATGTGATTACTTACCTGTCTGCTACCGGAGCATATAGAATTGCCGTTTTTAGAAACACCAGTTCGCCAGGACTTGTATCTTTTGAAAAAGTATGGGAGCAGACTTTACCAAGTTCCTATGCCCCGCTGATCACTATAAACGATATTGATGGTAACAGCAGTGTTGACATAATAGTAAGTCACCAAAATGCAAACATGATCTCAGTGTATGCAAACGCAAATGCCAATGGAGGTTTCATTTTTTCTGACAGAATGGATTATGGAACTAATGGCAATGCTACAGATATTGTTTCAGGCGATGTTGACGAAGACTCAAGACCCGATATTATTTTGACAAATTATAATTCAAATACCGTTTCTGTTATTAAAAATCTTATAGCCGTTGCGCCAACTGCATTGCAGGTTTGTAAGGGAGGCAACACTATTATCACATCCAATATCACCGGGGCATCTTATCAATGGGAGGTAAATACAGGAAATGGTTTCTCAAACATCAGTAATAACGGTAATTATTCAGGTGCTACCACATCGTTTTTACAATTAAATAATTTACCATCTGCCTGGTATGGATATGTGTACCGGTGCCGTGTTGGCAATAAAACGAGTAGTGAATTTTCATTGAAATTTGTAAATACATGGACAGGAACTATTAATTCATCATGGGAAAATACAGGTAACTGGAGTTGTAATATTTTACCAGACGGGAATACAGATGTTGTACTTAACAGCGGCACGATTGTACTTAATTCAACAGGCTTCTGCAGAAGCATTGCCATAAATGCCGCTGCATCTTTTAATATAACTGCTGGTAATAGGCTCACTATAACTCACTAAAAAACAATCAGGCTGGATTCATTTCATAAGCAGTGAATCCAGCTTTTGCTGAAACAAAGGATAATCATTTAAATTCCGGTGTGTTCCGCCTTCGATCGTCACAAACTCATCCGTAGCTTTTAAAACTTCTTTCAGTCTTGCTGCATTACGGTAAGGAATCACTCCATCATCAGTGCCATGAAAAATTGTGATGGGGTATTTGATATTACTCAAATAATCATAGGTGGGGATCTTATAACTCGCCATCCGGCTATTGGGGTATATGGGTGCGTAGCAGTTGTATAGAGAAGGAATACTATAATAAGGCGTTTCTACAATCAGCCGACGTGCTTTGCCCGCAGCAGCAGTATAAGCTGCGATGCCCGTTCCCAGGGATTTGCCATAAATAACAATGCTGTCGGCAGCATACCTGGATAGTGCCAGTTTATACAGCTGCGTTGCCTGCTCATACAGTATTTTCTCGGTTCTGTTACCAACGCTTTTACCAAAACCAGGAAAGTCACCCATCCATACTTCATACCCGTGTTTGGTAAAATTATTTACAAACCTTACATAACGTTTAATATTACCCCGGTTGCCATGAAAGTAAAGCACCACTCCTTTTCGGATGGAATCTGATGGAAAAAACTGAACCAGGTTAAAGGTATCTGTTTCATTCATAGGTACATCTACTTCCTTAAAAGGAATATCAAATTGCCAGGGCACATGGCGTTCAATTGCAGTGGGGTGAAATAAAAATTTTTCCTGCAGGTAAAACAAGGCAATGCCGATAGCTGAGTAAAGCAATACAAAGACTTTAATCCAGCGGAACAGTTTCTTTTTTTTATTGTGATCCATAAATATTCCATCGAAATCTTACATTTTAAATGGCCAGGATATCCCTCAAAAAATTATGATATTCCGGAAAAGACGGCAAATTATTGTGACCGCCGCCTTGTATCCTTATCAAAGTAATTTTTCTTGGGTTCAGTTCCTGCAACTGTTCACTCTGGCTCACCGGTATCAGCCAGTCTTTGGTGCCATGAATGATATAAGTATGGCAATTCACTCTCTTGATCCATTTATCGGTACGTAAATGAAAACGCAATACAAAACGCATTGGAAGAATCGGCAAAAAACGCTGCACTGTTTTTTTGAAATTAAAATAAGGTGCGTCTAAGATCAGGTACCGGGGTTTGTTATCGCTCGCAATTTTTGTGGCAAAGCCGCTGCCGAGGCTCCTGCAATACACCAGGATATGATTTTCGTGATAGGTGGCTGCCAGCGTATCATATACAAACTGCATATCGTTCAGCATGTCTTTTTCATTGCGCTTGCCGGTACTTTTACCAAAGCCGCGGTAATCCACCAGCACCACATCGTAATTGTATCTTGAAAAATCCCTGGCGTATTTTGCCCAGCCTTTGATGCTGCGGCTGTTGCCATGAAAGTACAACACCAACCCATGCGGCCTGGTGCAATAAAAATGCAGACCGTTGATCCTGACCCCCTCTTCCACATCAAAAAACAATTCTTTAAAAGGCACATCATACTTGTACTGGAAATTTTGTTTCAGTTTTTCCGGCTTAAAAATAAAACGCTCCTGCAGAAAGTAAGCAAGACCCAGCAATACGATGTAGCCGATGATGATATAGATGATGGTAGTAGAGATCCTGTTTAAAGTTTAAGTGTTTAAAGTTAAAGGTTTGCCTTTAACAGCACCAGCTAACTTTTTCTACAAATACGGAGCAGCGCAGATTGTCTTTCTCCGCAATCATCACAAAGATGATTGCCGTAAAAAGGCTGCAACCGGTCTTATCACTGTGATGGAGTTGGCAAGTTGTTATTCAGATCACACGGCCATTGCTTTCTTCCAGGCTTCCGTACCTCCAATTAAATTGTACAAATTATCAAAGGGGAATTTATCCTGCAATTTCTGAATGGCGATCTGGCTGCGGATACCTTTCCTGCAATACAGTATAACAGGCCTGTCTTTTTGTATTTCATCAATATGGGAGGCAATTTCACCCAATGGCATTAACACACCACCGATATTAAACACTTCATGTTCATCGGGCTCCCGTACATCCACCAGTTGAAAGTCTTTTTTATCAGCAACCAGTTGCTCCAGCTCTTTTGCAGTGATACTTTTCATTTTTTTCTATTCCATATCTTCATCTTCATATACCCTTTTCATGTTGAGTTTGCTTGGAGGTGCCACCACCAATGGGTACTTCTCCACCATCACATTGCTCTGCTGCAGTCCAAAACCTCTTTCTTCACTCAATGAAATTTCTTTTATCCAAAAATGAAGCTGCATAATGATCTTTTCAGCAAACGGCAGCTCCTGGTCGGTTGACAAATATTTTTCCATCACTATAAACTGGAAATCACCTACCACATTATTCCTTTGCTGACTTTCGTAGCGGCTTGTAACGTTTACCTCTTTGTTCGTTACCAGGTCCTGTACCACTTTTTTAAACATCAGGTTAATACGTGGTGCCATCCGGAAGCCCAGCCTGAACTCAACCCGAATGATATCGTTGGGAATGATATGTTCCACCACATATTCGCAGGTATAGGGATCGTCCAGTGTATCTACATGCACAAACCAGTATATATCGGCACGTTTAGGTTTGCCGCTTAATATCGAGTAGATGATCTTATGTTCTATCTCCTTCGGATTATTGGCACTGGTAAGATACACAAGATGAGTGGCATACTTGGTAACGGTAAGATCATTGCTCAGTTCTTCCAGTTTAGGTACATATTCTTCCAGCCTCACAAATTCCACATAGCGGTTCTTGATCTTCCTTGCCCTGTACCACACATACATCACTGAGAACATTACAAAACCTATGATAACCGTAAAGAAACCTCCGTGAAGAAATTTGTCCATCAAGGCGATTATAAAAGCTGTTTCGACTACCAGGTAAATAGCCAGGAATATATATATCAGTAATGGATTTACCCTGTGCAGCACCATATAATTGGCAAATAATATGGTTGTCATTATCATTGTGGTGATAATGGCGAGACCATAGGCAGCTTCCATGCTGGAGGATTCCCTGAAATAAAGTACCACGCCAACACAGCCTGCGTACAATAAAAAATTCAATGCGGGTATAAATATCTGGCCTCTTGCTTCGGTTGGATAATTGATCTTAAGCCGGGGCCAAAGATTAAGCCGCATGGCTTCATTAATAAGAGTGAAGGAACCGCTCACCATTGCCTGGCTGGCGATAATGGCAGCACTGGTAGCAATGATCACACCGGGTACAATAAACCATTGCGGCATCAGGTCATAAAACGCATTAATACCTTCTCCCTCCAGCACCTGCTTGGTCATTTCTTTGCCCATGTGGTGTTTCATGATGCTGGCACCCTGTCCAAAATAATTGATCAGTAAACAGCTTTTTACAAAAACCCACGACACCCTGATATTGCCCCTGCCGCAATGCCCCAGATCGCTATACAGTGCGTCAGCACCCGTAGTACAAAGAAACACTGCCCCCAATAACCAAAAGCCTTCATCATAATTCAGCAGGAAGTTGATACCATACCAGGGATTAAATGCTTTAAGAATGGCGAAATCATCGCTGATATGAAGAACACCTAACACAGCCAGCATACCAAACCAGATGCCCATGATGGGGCCAAACATTTTACCGATACTGGCCGTACCAAAGCGCTGCATAAAAAAGAACAGCGTTAAAATACCCAGAACAATGTATACAATCGTATCCTGGTTTAGATTGTGAAAATTGGGCAATTCCTTTAGCCCTTCTATTGCAGAGGTTACAGAAATTGGCGGTGTGATAATACCATCCGCCAGCAAAGCTGCTCCCCCGATCATAGCGGGTATCACCAGCCATTTTTTTCTCCGCCGAACCAGCGCAAATAGTGCAAATATGCCACCCTCACCCCTGTTATCTGCCCTCAGTACCATTATCACGTATTTCACGGTAGTAATGAGCGTGATCGTCCAGATGATCAGGGATAGCGTACCAATAATGAGTTCCTCGCTGATAACCCGGCCTTTGATAATGGAATTAAAAACGTACAATGGTGAAGTGCCAATATCTCCATAAATTATTCCAAGGGCAACTATTAAACCTGCGGCTGTTACCTTATTAACGTGCTTTGACACTTAGGGAAGTTTTGGTGTAAGAAAATAACACAGTTTTGTTTGTTTACCGTATTAAAAAGATTGAAACCACAAATGTATAGTGAAAACTGATATGAAAAACCAATGTGTTATTTATCACTTCCCTCGCCCTTATGTCTGCCTGTGTAAAGATTTAACTGCGCTTTCAAAAAATAATCCGGCCTTTTAAGCGTTTCTAGTTTTTAATGGTTTGCTTTTTGTTTATGTGCTAGGGCAAACCATTCACCCATTTTTAGCGTTATTATCAATACCTGTTCAAATTTGTATATGAAAAAAGTTTCTTTACTGCTGTTATCGGGCATGCTGCTTGCAACGGCGGTTGTGGCACAGGATCCTGTAATAAAAAGGGCTGCCTGCCACAATGAAATGATAAAAATGCAGGCCGACAGCGTAAAACAAACCATGGCAAAGGACGGGTATGTGGTGGTGAGAGAAGCCTCTATGGCGATGGAAAGCGAATACGAAATGGCCGTGCTGGTACCACTTACAGAGGGCAGTAACTACCAGTTTATATTTATAGGCGATATTACTTCCAGGTTGTATGAAGTAAGAATGTATGACAGTGAAGAAAAACAGGTGATCTATCAAAAGAAAATGTGGGGCGATGTGGATGGCAACGTCATCAGTTTCTCTTACATACCCCGGTTCTCTGAGTTTTTTGCCATCCGCCCGGTACAGGTAAATAAAAAGAAGAAGGAATTGTGCGGCTATGTGATGTTACTGAAAAAGATGAAGTAAATACCAAAGCAAATTCCTTTATTAATTTAGCAGACCGACATCCCTAAACTAGCGTTTTACCTCCAGGTATTTGTCAAACCACTGCACAAATTCCTTTTCGTCCTCAACCATAGATCTCCATCCGTGATCAGCACCTGCTTTTACGGTGAGTTGCACGGGCACTTTAGCAGCCAGTAGCTTTTCTTCCATTAATTTTGACTGTTGCAGCGGTACCAGTTTGTCTTTATCGCCATGCATGATGTAAGCGGGTGCGTCATCTGCTGTTACCATTTGTGCCGGAGATATCAGTGTATCAATTGAAAGTCTTTTATTGTCATCTTCTACCGGTACGTACATAAATTTTTTAGCGTCCAACTCGGTATAGGCAAAAGCGCCTGACAGGCGCAGTTGCTGCAATAATGGTTTCTGCATACCAGCATTCAACCCTTGGCTCCCATAATTTAAAAAGTCTGTAGGCGGACAAAAAACAGCCACTGCCTGTACTTTGGAGGAAACCCTTTCAACCGGATCGTTTGATCTTGTATTCATCACATCATTGGCCGTACCAGCACATAAAGAAAGATGCCCGCCAGACGAAGTACCTGTAATGCCGATGAGGGAAGAATCAATTTTATACAAAGCTGCATGGTAACGTACATACTGCACCGCTCTTTGCACATCTTCAATGGCATCTGGTATAGCATAGCGTGGTCCGGAGCTATGCATGGTAAGAAACACCGTATACCCACCGCCAACAAAAGGTTTTGCCCTGTTGATCATCCGCTCTAAACGATCATATCCTGATAGCCAGTTACCGCTTACCATACTGATGATGCCCTTACCATTTGCTTTGGCAGGTGTGAGCACTACCATGGTTAATGCCATACCATCCCTGCGGCCATAAATTACTTCCTGTTGGGAAAAAGAACTGTCTTGCGAAAACGCAGGCGTTGCAAGGAAGAGGCCAATAATGATTGTCAGTTTTTTCATCACTTGATTGATCGTATAGAGATGGAATAGTTTGTTAAGTGCTACTTTTTCAGGATACACGGTCTTTCTCAAATATACATTGGTTTCATTTTGTTTGAGAAGGCTGCAATTTATTTTGCAATGAAGGGCGGGTTTTGATCTTCAGTCATTTCATTCCTGCTTCAGTCTTTTTATCTCTTCCCTGCTCAATTCTCTTATCTTGATCAGCAACCCATCCAAATGATCCAGTTTCATTTCAAAATGCCTGTAAGATGCTTTGGGATTGCTCAGAATGCCTGGTGCGCCTAATAATACGGCACCCACTATCTTGTGACCCGCTACATTATCATACGTAACGGCTGCCTCACCTTTCAGATAAAAATCATTATCCCGCTTTTTTAAAATACCATAACCACGCCCTGCCGGCATATAGATAGTACCCGCATGTATCACTGCATACAATTCCCTTGGGTTCACACGCAGGGTACCACCATCTTGTTTTTTAGCATGCAACATGGCAATTTCATTATCCGAAGTATCCACCGATTTTATTTCAAGATCCGGCACCTGGTTTTTAAATGACGGGTAGGTTAAATAAATGCCGTCCTTAAAGGAAGAAGCTGAATAAATGGGGATCGCTCTTTTTTCAATACTGTCCACCTGAACTAATTGCTCCAGTGTATAGGAGTCTGCATTTACCGGTGCAATCACAAGGTTTTTACTGATGAAAGCTGTTATCGCATGGCTGCTTTCTTTAAACAACAAAGCATTGAGTTCTGCATAACTGGACCGCCTGATGACAATTGCGGTGTCAATAACGGAGAGTGGAAAATACCTGCCGTCTTTTTTTGCATACATATTCGCCCTGAAGTAACAATAGCCTGTTTGCTTTGAACGGTCCATCAGTTCAGTGAATTTGAAAAACCTCAACAGCATCAGCAGGTGTCCGTTTCCTGCACCTGGAGCTATGGCATCCAGTACCTTTTGAGCCTGCACGTTAAAAGAAGTATCAGGCACTACGGTATAGTTCTTTTTTGAAAAACCCTGCTGAACCATTCCCAAATTACTGCTGTCGTAGCGTATATCTGTCACTGCTATTGTTGAATACAAGCTGCCGGTGATCTTTTCTGCAGGAGGGTTAAGGGAAAAACGGATGGTGCTTTCCTGTGCTGTTGCCTGCAGCAACAATAAACAAAACAGGGAAAAAAGAAATGGCCTCATAACTGTTCATTGAAGGGTTATAAACAGCACCTAAATTAATCAAATAACCACAAAAAAATTCCCGTCTTTTTCAAAAAAACGGGAATCACTATTTCAATTTCGTCATTACTGCGCCAGCGATATCCTTACCTGTACACCTGCCCGGGTATTGATGGTTGGCGGGCTGCTGGAAATATAGGGGGTTACCCTGCGCTGGTCAAAGAAGAGTTTTACATTCACCCTGCTGCTTAAGAAATAGTCAATGCTTGGGCTGAGTGTAATCTCCTTACTGCCGCTGGTGGGTAAAGTGGCATCCTGGTCGAGCCGGTTGTTTACCGTTACATTGTCCCTTATCCTGAAATCGAGCCGGAAGTTGATCTCGTTATCCAGTTTATTGGTATTGTTACCACTCAGGAATTTGGGCAGCTTAATAAACTTCGGCAGGGTCAATCCTTTTTTGCGGTAGCCGGCACCGATAGAGAACTCTGTAGACCTGGTTTCACTCAGCTGGTAATCAATCAGGCTCAGGCTGAGTGTGCGCTGCTTGGTAATTTCAAACTTAGCCTGGAACTGGTTGGTGAACATCAGGTCAACTCCCACCAATGGTGCAAATTGTTCCTGTATGGTTACATTCGGCACCAGGAAGTAAGGCACATAGTTCTTTGAGGTTGTATCGTAAAAAGAAGGATAACTGTATCTGGAAACATCCTGGTACAGCAAGGCTGAATTAAATCCGTTCATACTCAAACTGCCGGTATACCCATGCGAAATGGTAACGTTGCTGAATATCTTATCAAGTCCTTTTATCCTGCTCAACCCGGTATAGTCAATTTTCCAGTTGGGCATAGGCAGAAATTTCTTAAACGGATTAGAAGATATTTTTGGATTACCCTGGTCAAGCAAGCTGACAGTATTGGGGTCTTTGCCCGTATAGGCGGCCACAAATGCCGGTATCAGCACATCTGTTGCATACTTACCATAACCATAGTAATATCCTTCTGCATCCGGGTTAAGGTTACCAGATTCCTGGTTGTATTTATTGGCAACACCTAATCTTTGAGAGATCACCTTCCTGTTCTCCTGGAACTTTTGAAAGGTTTGAGATAATTGTGTTGGGTTAAAACTCTCAAACATGGTATTGAAAGCAATAAAGCTGATATCAAAACTGCCGCCTGAATAAGGACTTAAATGTCCAAACCGATTGCCTGTTCCGGAAGTATCCTTAAAGGTTTCACTGTAAGATTTAGTGAAATTTTTATTCAGGTTCACGGATATGGTAAGGTCTCTAATTGGTTCAATTTGAGCTGTGAGTGTAAGACGCTGGTTGTAATTCTGCTGAAACAATGAATTGAAGAATGAGTCACTTGAAATGAGCTTATTTCGTGCTGCCTGGTTGAGCCAATTGGTATCCGGCTGCCGGCCAAATACAAAGTCCATTCCCGGCTGCATGCTTTTCCAGTTTTGTCCTACATACTCTGTGCTGTCCATATAACCGGGCAGCCTGGTATTACCGGTTTCAGAAAGCGAAAAATTCACCTGCTTTACACTGGTAAGCAATTTGCCAAAAATTCTCAATGCAAGATTAGGATCCGGCAATGCATTCGGGTCTTTGATCTTTTTTATTTTTAGCCGCTTAACCTCTTTTGTTTTGATGCCGTTTTTTGTGACCTTACGAAATACCGTATCTGTCCTGGTACGGGGTTCTGTTTTTACACCAGATCCTCTTGGTTGATCCAGCGCCCTGAAGAATTTGAATTTGTTGTACAGTTTTGTAAAGTCAAGCTGCAGGGTGGCTTCTTTGGTCTGGCTGTTCTCCAGGATATTACCCAATTCAATTGCCAGCCTGGATGCACCGATCCATTTATAGGTAGCCTGGTACTTCAGGTTCACCGCCGTCCAGTCAATCAGCGGGAATTTTGTGGTGGGCAATGTATAATTGAAATTGGCAGTTTGATTGTAGATGGTGTTTCTTCCGCCACTGATCAAACGGCGCCATACGGTATCTCTCTTTTCTTTGGTATCTAACCGTCCAAATGGTTCATCCACCCTGGAATTATTAGTGGCAGTAAAATCCACATTGAGCGAACGGGTAAGGTTCCAGCGGAAAATATAATCCCGCTGTAATACCAGGTATTTGTCGTAGGTCTCTGGTATTTTGTATTTGTCGGAGCCAATACTTCTGGGCCGAACTGCGCCAAACTGTCTTTGTATATCCGTACGGAAGCTCAACTGTGCCGGCGCATAGTTAAAATTAAAATCTTTTATCAGGTCGAACCAATGTGTTTTTCTTTTCTTAAAAAATTTAAGCTTTTTAAACGGCTCTATATATTTTGGCTGGGGTGCAAAATTATACCCCAGGGCACCCCTGTGCCTTGTTACTTCATTGCTTTCAATTAACGGGTTGTGCGATTTGTTGTTGAAATAAGAATAGCTGATATCAAAATTTTCAATATCATATATTTTGGGGGTAGCCGTTCCTGTCCGGTTCTTTCTTACATTGGTGAAATTAACAGTGGTGGTGCTGTTAAAGTCAATGGCTGCTTCGTTGATGGAATCCCGTTGACCAGAAGAAGTGGCGGCATTCAGTTTGTCCTTCAGTTTGATATCCATATCAAAAGGATCGTACTCGGGCTTGCTCACCGTTTGTGAATAGCTGGCAAACACCGGAATTGAAATCGCTGCTTTTTTAGGCAGCAGTTTTCCCAGTTCAATATTGGCAGCCACATCAAACTGTGTCATATTATCCCTGAAGCGTTCATTCACCCTTTGCTCCAGTGTTCCAAAACCGGTGGTATGCATTGCCACCGAGGCTGTAACAGTACCCAGGTCGGCCAGGGTAATATCTGCCCTTGCCATAGCTGCATAACCAGACTGTTCATTGATAGAGGTCATCCTTAATTCATTCACCCATATTTCGCCGCAGGCTTTTGGATTACTTACGTTTTCAACACCAATGAGTATGCCCCTGATTTCACCCAGGTTGGGATCACCCATGATCGAGTAAGTATGGCCGTTAGGTTGCAGCTGGCGGTATGGCTGGTTGAGCGCTGAACCGGAAGCATTCCGCTCTGCCTTTAATTTGGGCAGCAGTTTAAGATCCAGGTCAAGGCTGTTAAGCGGTAGCCATAGAGTGTCATTGTAGGCATCGCTGTTGGGATCAAGCCGGGTGGCTGCATCCAGCTCCGTTAACCGCAGTGGTATCTTTACTTCATAATAGTTACCGGCAAAATCGGTACCCACTCTTACGATGGCATTCAGTTCACCATCCCGTATATTGTTGGGTTCTTTTACAGCATTTTCCGCATGGATATACATCGACAGCTTACCAAACTGCCTCAGATCCCTGTTGGCAAAAGTTTGCTGTACCCCCCTTGCTTCCCCCTGGTTAAGGTTGCAGAACTTCAGTGACATACTCTGTTCATTCTGCAATAGGTTCACTCCATTATTACTTTGTATCTGCTGGCGCTGAATATCTTTTGGTGTACGGTATGGTAAGGGGGCACGTTTGTCGTTCTCTTCTATATTGATACCATTTACATCCAGTGTTGCCTGTCCGCTAACGGGATTGTAGTTCCCGGTTTCATCAATATTAAAAGGAAACTTACGCCAGATATTTCGGGTGAGTTCAAGTTTGCCAAAACGCATTACGATGGTGCTGTCAAAACCGGTGAGGAACATCCTGATAAAACGGATCGATTTAAAATCGGGGATATTACCCACCCTTTTATTAAACGACCCGATCGGTATCCTGAACTGGTACCAGGTTTCTTCCCTTGCACCCCCGTTTGGCAGGCCGGTGATGGGTACTGATTTTTTGTCTACAATAAAATTCTGACCGATCTGCATCACGGAATTCTCCTTTGGCTGTATCTCTACCGTGTATTGAAAATATTGCTCGGTTTCATTCATGGTGTTATCCCTGTTCAGATCTTCCCCATCTGGATACAAGGTAGCAGCAGAAGAAAAAACAGAAGAGCCATCATTGATAGCAGAGTTACCTTGCGGACTGTTGAAATTTTTATAGCGTTGTATAACCCCATCATTTCCTGAAAAAGCAGGATCACGATACCACACATAATTATCCTGTGCAGGATCATTTTGCACCCGCTGCAATGCTGTTTGATTCAATGCGCCTGCCAGATCTGTAAGATAAGTAGCCAGGTGTACTCTTTCAGAATCGTCGTTGTTACCATCAAGCCCTACATCCTGGAAAGGCCTGTCCGCGGGTTCATTACTAAAGGCATTGGTAACCTGTATCGGGTTGAGCGGCACTTTGCCCCAAATAGAAACATCGGTGGGTTGATTTTGTGTAGGTGTAGGCAAACCATTTTCATAAAAACGTTTGCCATCTTTCAGGATATCTTCAGAAATATTACCGAGGTTGAAATACAGTTTACCACCAGTTGAACCACTTTCATTTCTTGATTCAAAAGGAACATAAGGATCCTGCATCCAGAATTCGATGAATTCAATATTAGCGGTTTCAAAATCTGTCTGGTCAATATTGCGCATCAATCCACCCCACCTGGTTTGTGGATTTAACAAGCGGTTGTCTGCATCAATACTTCCTGGTCTTGCATCAAAATTGTATGGACCTTTTTCTTTTGGATAGTAAGCCAGGTCAAAGGTGGTTAATTGATTTTGTCCAAAATCAGTGGTACGTTGCGGAAATATCTCACTTTGTTTTACCAGCCTGGTGCGGGGGTCGCTCAGTTCTACCCGGTTTTCCCCGAGGGGATTGTTGGCACCTTTGAACTGCTGCAAGGCAGGTTCTATCTGGTACCAGGCCAGTTTGGCCCTGTTCATTCCATAGTCAAGCGATGCGGCAGGAGCAGATGCTTCTGGAAAAAGTAAACGGGTGGTATCAATATTATCTGAAGCCTCTCTTGGAGTAGATGCCAGCATCCAGCTAATGGCTGGAAAACGAAGATCGATACCAGAACGGCTGCCTTCAAAATCATCTAAGTAAACCGTACCTGCAGAGCCTGCACCTATCTGTGGCGCATGCCCAGGTTTCAGCATGGCACCTTCTGCATAAAAATTAATGGAAGATGGTGCGGTGGTAGTATAGAATGGAAGCTTGTCTAATATTTTGGTAAGCCTTGGTAATTCTTTCCGATAACTTACATCCATGCCATACATCGCATTGCGGATGGGTTCCTCACCCAGGTTATTTTTTGTAAAGAAGGGTCTTTCGCTCAAGCGGACCATGGTGGCACCAAAAGCCAGTTGTTCTTTTAATTTATCCTTGGCCAGGTAATCGAGCCGCAGCCCCAGGTAATTTCTTTGCTGTATGCCAAATGCGGCATTGTTTTCAAAGTTTACCTGCACGGGCAAACCTGCATTCAGTATGGCCTGGTTCAATATCTTGATAGTACCCAGGTCATAGTTGATATCATAATCGGTTCCTTCAATCAGCATTTGTCCCCCGGCAGTAACGGTTACGCTTCCACGAGGAATATTATAGCCAATACTGATGTCGGACGAACCGGAGGTTTTTGCGGAACCTTTTAAAACAAAGCGGTTAAGGTTAGGGTATTGCTGCGCCACTGCCTTGATGGTGTCATACAGTGCGTAGTATAAAGTGTCTTTAATATTGGGATTGGTCGTATCAGTGTACAATCCGGCAGCCAGGTCGCGGCCAAAGGGTTCCAGCACGGGGAACACTATGCGGCTGTACTGCGACAACACGGTATAGCCCTCTACAAAGTCAAACACACCATCGGGCTGCGGATCATTCTGATTGTTCAGCCGGTCCAGGTTTACTAAACTCAGCAAAGGTGTACCCTCATTTTTATTGCCAAAGGGTACATATCTTTTCCAGCCCTGGCCCGGCTCCTGGTACAGCAGGTTGATCTTAAAATCCTGTGCACTTAATGTACCATAGCCAACAGAATACACATTCTTCATCATCCATTGCCAGATGGGCAGCCGGGGGCGTTGCGAAGTGGCCTTTAATAATTTTAAGAACAGTACCTGTTGTGTGGCAACGGCACTGTCTGGCGGCAGGTCCTGCGAAAATTCACCTACCTGGTAAATGCGGCCATTATAAGAATATTGATATGCTACAGCGAGCACCTCGTCGGCCAGTAAAGGCTGGCTCAATGATATGTAACCCGCCTGCCGGTTAAAATAGTATTGTGTAGAGTCCAGTTTACGGGCAAATGTTTTTTCAAAATCCTGTACCGGCAACAGGTTTAAATTCTGCAGGCTGTTGAAAATAAGCGAAGGCTGCCTGTTACTGGGGTTGTTTTTTAAAGTGGCATACAGGTCATTCACATTATTATCGGGCACTCCTGCATAATTGGAAACCGGGTTGATGATATCCCTGCGTTAAGGGCTTACCTCACCGAGATCCATCAGGCCCACCACATCCCTCGTATTGGTCGTGGTGCCGTTCCGGTTAGTTACCCATACTTCAAGCCGCAGCACCTGCACCGGAGTGGTGAGGGCTGGTATCCTTTGTAAAACTTTATTGTAGTTATCTTTAAAATACTGCCCTAATAAAAAGTGGCGGTTTTCTTCATATTCATCTGCCTTTACTTCAATTGGCTGGGAAGCGGCGCCGCCCTGTAAATTCACCGACTGGCGTTGGGATCTTTGGTTGGCAATGACCGCTGTTACATTCAGCTTGCCAAACTGCAGTTGTGTTTTTAAACCAAACAATTGCTGAGAACCGGGAATAAAAGTACTTCTGGACGCAAACTGTACCACGCCTGCTTCAAAGCGTTTGATGATCTCGTCATCCATACCGGTATAATCCAGTTTCAGCTGGTTCTCCTGGCCAAAGTTGGCCAGCGTGTTATAGGCGATGGGGAATTTTAGTTTATCACCGATGTTGGCATTCACATTCACCTGGGCATTCATATTAAAATCGAAGCCGCCGTTGTTTCTTGCCCTTTCCGGCAGTGTGGGGTTATTGATCTTTTGCCCCTGGTACCCGGCCATGATATCCACGTTGCCCTGTGGGGAAATTTCAATTTTGCCATTTCCAAATAAACGGTTGAAAAGATTATCGTACAGTTTAAGTCTTGGTTTTACGGCGCCCCTGTTGAGCAGGTTCATGGTATTGGCCCTTTTTTGCCAGTACTCATTCTCTGCTTGTTTGCCCCGGAGTTTCCAGTATTCTTCTGCGGTATAGGTGATGGGGGTGCGGTAATAACGGTTGCCAATTTTTTCGTACAGGGTATAGGTATTGGTCACCGGATCGTAAGCTACTGAATCTTTTATATTAGATGGCAACCTGAAATCATAGGTGCTTCTACCGCCGTTGCTTAAAAAATCGCCGCGATAATCATTGATGGGAAACTGTAAAGGGCCAACATATTTGGGTTCTGAATTGCCGAGGATAGGTGTATCGGGAGGCTTTGCAGCCGGCGTAACGGTTGTGGCGGAAGCAGCAGGGATGGGTTCTTTTGGTTCTTCCTTTTGCCCCAAAGCAGGCAAAACAGCTATGAGTGTGAAGAACCCAAAACATGCAAAAAAAACACTGCGGTGCAGCAACAATTTACTATTAAACAACATTCCTGTAAAGTCAGTTAAGGTAGATTTCCGTCAAATTGTTTTCAGTGCTTTTTTTATCAGTTCTTCAAGTGAATGAATACCAGGGTCTGCTTTTATTGTTTTTTGAATAGATGTTTCGGCCATTGGTTTTGAAATACCCAGCGCCACCAAAGCATTTAACGCATCCTGCTGTAAACTATTGCCCCAAACCGGCGTGGAACCGGCACCTGCGCCCGGTTTACCTACTTTGTCTCTCAGTTCCAGCACCAATCTTTCCGCTGTTTTCTTTCCAATACCTTTGATGCTCTCCAGCAGCTTTACGTTGCCTGTCAAAATTGCTTTGCTGATCTCATCAGGCTTTTGGTGAGACAGCATCATTCTTGCAGTTGCTGCACCAACCCCGGAAACACTTATCAATTGCAAAAACAATTCTTTCTCTTCTTTTTCAAAAAAGCCAAACAACACATGCCCATCTTCTTTCACCTGCAAAAAGGTGAACAGTTTACCTTCATGTAATGGCTGGATATGGCTGTACGTGTTAAGGCTGATATTGACTTCGTAGCCCACACCATTTACATCCACGTATACCTGGGCTGGATTTTTCAGTGTAAATTTTCCCTGGAGGTATGCGTACATATAAAAATAACAAAGGGCGAATATAGGAAAAAATGCGTTTGCGAATGTTAAAGTTGCATTTGATATTTTCGTTAACCCCTGGCAACAACTCCTGTGCACCGGCTGTTGCCGCAACTTTTAAACCTTACCATAATTCCATTACTTTTGCCACGGCTAACAATTAAAACTGACTTAATGCAAAAGATCACTGCTGCCATTACCGCTGTGGGCGGTTTTGTACCGGAATACAAACTGACCAACGCGATTTTGGAAACCATGGTGGATACCAACGACGAATGGATCAAGACAAGAACAGGAATTGAAGAGAGAAGGATATTAAAAGGTGAAGGACTTGGCACCAGTGATATGGTGGTGCCGGCCGTACAGGATCTGTTGAAAAAAAGGGGTATCGGGCCGGAGGAAATTGACTGCATGATTGTAGGTACGGTTACCCCGGATATGGTTTTCCCGGCCACAGCCAATATTGCCTGTGATAAACTGGGAGCCAAAAATGCCTGGGGATTTGATATCAGTGCGGCCTGCTCGGGTTTTTTATACAGCCTTACCGTGGGTGCCAGCCTTATTGAAAGTGGACGCTATAAAAAAATTGTGGTAGTGGGAGCGGATAAAATGAGTGCTATTGTTGACTATACCGACAGGGCCACCTGTATCATTTTTGGTGACGGGGCCGGTGCTGTTTTGTTAGAACCTTCGGCAGACAGCCATGGCATAAAGGACAGTTTATTAAAAAGCGATGGCAGCGGCAGGGAATTTCTGCACATGAAGGCTGGCGGTTCATTAAAGCCCGCCTCACACCAAACGGTGGATGCAAAAGAGCATTTTGCTTTCCAGGATGGGCAGCCGGTTTTTAAAGCAGCCGTGAAAGGCATGGCGGATGCCAGTTATGACCTGCTGCAAAGAAACAATCTAACAGGGGATGATATTGCGTGGCTGGTTCCTCACCAGGCTAATAAAAGAATTATTGATGCCACAGCCAGCCGCATGGGGCTAAACCCCGATAAAGTAATGTTGAATATTCAGCGCTTTGGTAATACTACGGCGGCCACTATACCGCTTTGTTTATGGGAATGGGAAAAGCAGTTGCACAAAGGCGATAAGATTGTGCTGGCTGCTTTTGGCGGTGGATTTACCTGGGGCGCTACGCTGGTGGAATGGGCGTATGATACGAAATAATATCTCATCACAATAAGTAACCAACGAAGAGGAACCCAATAAAAAGGTTCCTCTTTGTTTATCCCAGATTTCCACCGGAATAAAGATTACCGTTATAGAAACATAGCCATTAGCCTGGTTCGGCGAAACTTTGTACCTGCTTTCAAAAGCGCATCCGCCGCCGAAGATTCGTAGCATTACTGCAACCGCAGGGTTTTATATGTTTTCTATGTGAATTTCATACTCACCATAAAGCCAACCCTCCTGATGACATATGCTGACCGGACAGCTCCAAAAAAATATTTCAAAAAAAACACGTTCTAGAAAATAGTACAACCCGGCTGCAGTTGACATTACTCCAGTGTTTTAAATACCAGGTGTTCCAAAAAAGCCTCGAGCTCCTTGGGGTTTTTCTTTTTTGCAAAATCGCTGAGTCGGGGTAAATGGTGCATGAAAAAAAACTGCAGGTGTGACAGATCAATGATAGAACTTGCGAGCGTGTTAGGATACTTGTATTTAGGATTATACTCCAGAAAAACCGCGGCTATCCGGGCCGATAGATCTTTAAATGGTTTATAGAGTAAATCCTTATTGTTTTCATCCACATCTTTAGACAAGTAAGTTTTGTTTGCTTCCCCAATTGCTACGAAATACAATGCCTGGTGATCAAATCCGCCAAAGTCGATCTCGAGGTTATCCTCCCATACTAAAATATCAATGATCTTTTTGATCTTATCTTCAGCACTGGATATATTGTTAAGCTGAATAACGATCTGGAATTCAAGATATGACCAGTACCAGCTTACGAGGTAGATCAACAGCTTATGCTTATTTAAAAAATACCTGTAAATAGTAGCTTCAGTAGTTTCCATTGCAACAGCCAGCTTTTTAAAAGTAAACTGTTCGTATCCTATTTCCGCCATTAACTGAATTGCTTCTTTAATGATCCGTTTTCCCAACTCCGTGTTTTGCGGGTTTTTTACAAACAGCCTGTCGTTGAGAGAAGGGGTAAACACAATATTCATTTCATAAAATTTTCCCAAAAGTAACAACATTTTTAAAATATTACTGTTTACTTTTATTTTTGATAGTATTACTATTATATTTGCAATTATTACAATCATCAAAACTGATAACATGAAAAAACGCTTCCGCTTATTTCTGCAACTATTACTTTGCAAGCCCGGCTCTGCAAACATGTTTGCCTGCGAAAAAGCCCGTTCAAAATGGAAAACCAATGCACCGTTACTTTTCGCTATGCCCATATTTGTTTTCCTGGTCAGCAGTTGTGCGGTAATTCGTCCCGGGGAGGTCGGTATAAAACAAAAATTGGGGAAACTTTCCGATGAAGTAATTACACAAGGAACGGTGTCGTATAATCCATTTACCAGCAGGGTGGTTAAAACATCCGTTCAGACTAACAACCTTGAATTGTCTTTAAGCCTTCCAAGTAAAGAAGGGCTCAGCATCACCTCACAGATCTCTATTTTGTACAGGCTGGAGAAAGATAAAGTAGCCTCCGTAATAAGGACGTTAGGTCTTAACTATACTTCCATTATTGCCAATGTATTCAGGTCGGCCTCTGCCGATGTGTGCGCTAAGTATTTCGCAAAAGACATGCATTCCGGTATGCGTGCCGAAATTGAAAAAGCCATCAAGGATAAAATGGATCAAACGCTGATACAACAAGGAATATTAATTGAATCAGTGTTGATGAAAAGCATTCAATTACCAGAGGGGCTGGCAGGTTCCATCGAAAGGAAATTGCAGGCCGAGCAGGACGCTATGCGTATGGAATTTGTATTGCAGCAGCAAAAACTGGAGGCGGAACGGATCATTATTGAAGCCAGGGGAACAAGAGATGCACAAAAAATTTTAGCAGAGGGGTTAACACCTGAAATTATAAAAATCAGGAGCATTGAAGCATTTATACAACTGTCCAAATCACCCAATGCCAAAATGATCATTACCGATGGAAAAACACCATTTCTGATTAATGGAGATAGCAAGTAAAAAAACATTTAAAAAAGGCAGTAAAAATGCAGGTTTGGTTTTGGTTAATGTGCCAGCTTAAATGGGCCCGTTTAGGCTGGCTTTTTTCCTTCCTTAACCAGTTACCATGATTTATTATTTTTTGCCCCCATAACGGACATGCTGAACACCGTATTAAAAAGTAAGCAACAAAAAAATTAAACAATGAAAAGCACTACATGGATTGGCAGTTTGTTACTTGTAACCGTTTTCACCACTTCCTGCAACCAGGCAGCGGAAAAAATAAAACAGGAAACAACCAACGTAGTATCACAAACGAGCGATAAGGTTCAAAAAGTGATTGATGATCTTGGATTAGTGTATGTAGAAGAAGGGGCACAGGATATCATTACTTACGATGAAGTAAATGCCGCTCAGCAGGCGTGGTGCGATGCGTTGGTTAAAATTGGACAATTGAAAGAAGAAGGAGGAGACTATAAGGCTTTCGCAGAAAAAGTGCTCTCCGATGCTTATAACTACGACAGTGGTAAAGTTTTCTTTAAACCCACGCTGGCATTTGGCGAACAAACTTTTAGAAATACAAAAAAGGGTGCATTGGCTTACTTCATAGGTGGAGATCCTGATTATCCCAATGACAAAGGTTTTGCATTAACCCCCTGGGTAAAGGCACGTTACGATAATGCCGGGCAAAAAAATGAGGGCATCCAGATTTACGGCTCCGTAGCTATTACAATGGGCAATGTGTGGGTTACAGGTAAAGATGGCAAAGAAGTAATGGTAGATAAAACCTGGGTGTTCAAAAAAGGAAAAGATGGTAAACTGAAAATAATCGTTCACAAATCGGCACTGCCATTTACGCCGGCAGCAAAACAATAAAAGGAAACAGGATGAAAGTACCGACCGGTACAGCATTAGCGATACTGCAGAAACTGTGTATTGCATACAATTGAAAAACGCGTTACTTTTTTGTACACGCCTGTTGTTATTGGAATACAACTGAAAACTGATGTATAAAATATGTAATCCTTTTCAAATGGTCCTTACAGCTTTATTTGCACATTGTAACACCTGTTACCAGGCAGTTTGTTTTATATGATATTTTACTGAGTATTTGTTTTATGCCCGGCCGCTCATTACAATAAGAATGATTAAAAACTGGTAATCATTTAAAGCACGCTCAAGAAAAAAATGAACAAATTCTACTTCTTTTATATTGCTGCAACAGCATTGTTTTCCTGTACTTCGGCAAAGGAAGATGGTACAACAGAAATATTACCAGAGATCCTGGTTACAACAGCCGAGGTGAAAGATACAATCCTTCGCACACCCTATGTTGCAACCCTGCAGGCGGTTCAATACACAGAGATAAGAAGCCGTGTACACGGTTTTCTAGAACAGATTTTAATCGACGAGGGAAAGCCCGTAATAAAAGGGCAACCGCTGTTTCGTCTGAGTACGGGGGAATTATTGATCAACCAGTCTAAGGCACAAGCCAATCTTAACATAGCCATTGCAGAAGCAAAAACAGTAGCATTGGAAGTGGAACGGGTAAAGGTGCTGGTTGAAAAAAAAGTAATAACCCAAACGGAACTGGACCTTGTAAAAGCAAAACTAAAAGGGGCCGAAGCCAGGGTAAGTGAAGCCAATGCAATACTGGCAGAGGCAGATCTTAAACTAAGCTATGCTACCATACGGGCACCTTTTAACGGTTCAGCAACCCGGTTGCCATTAAAAACCGGGAGCCTCATCGAAGAAGGCACGATGCTTACTTCCATATCAGATATCCAGTCGGCATTTGCTTATTTCAGTGTTTCTGAAAATGAATATCTCCAGTTTACAAAAATGAAAAAAACGATCGGAAATCAACTTGACAGTGTAAAGCTGGTACTGAGTGATGGCAGCGATTACAGGTATGCAGGTGCAATAGAAACCATGAATGGTGAAATTGATCCAAGCACAGGATCTATTGCTTTTAGAGCCAGGTTTCCAAATCCACAAGGGCTTCTAAAACATGGCGCAACAGGCAAGGTAATAATGGAGACTTCTATAAACAGCACTTTGCTGATACCACAAAAAGCAGTGTTCGAGATCCAGGACCGCAACTTTGTTTTTTGGGTTGATGAATCCAATACAGTACACCAGCGGGCTTTTGATCCTATCAGGAGGCTGGGCCAGTATTACCTTGTAAAAGCCGGCTTACAGGAGGGCGACCGGATCGTATATGAAGGCGTTCAAAACCTGCGTGAGGGCAACAAAATTATTCCTAAAATGATAACTGCAGATAGGCTGCAGCACAATTGATGCATCTGCGCCACCAATTCATTACAAATACCGGGAATTGTGGGGCCATAACACATAAAGAGCTTAACCTGTTCAATTATAAAAGACAATGGTAGCAACTTTTATTCGGAGACCTGTTTTATCGCTGGTAATATCATTGATAATAACGCTGCTTGGTGTACTGGCTCTTTTTACATTGCCGGTTACACAGTTTCCTGATATTGTGCCACCGAGTGTAATGGTAACAGCCAAATACACAGGGGCAAATGCGGAAGTGTGTACCAAAGCAGTAACCACACCATTAGAAAGAGCCATCAACGGCGTTCCCGGCATGACCTACATGAGTAGTGTAAGCAGCAACAATGGCACTACATTGATACAGGTATTTTTTAAAGTGGGTACCGACCCCGATATGGCAGCAGTAAATGTACAAAACCGGGTAATAACAGTGCTGGATGAATTACCCGAGGAAGTAATAAAAGCAGGGGTAACCACCGAAAAGGAAGTGAACAGTATGCTGATGTACCTGAACATTTTGAGTGATGATACCACAGCAAGCGAAGCATTCATTTACAACTTTGCTGATATAAATATTTTACAGGAATTAAAACGTATTGAAGGTGTTGGTTTTGCAGAAATAATGGGTCAAAAAGAATACAGCATGAGGGTGTGGCTAAAGCCGGAAAGAATGGTGAGTTATAACATTAGTGCCGATGAAGTTGTAACTGCATTGAGAAGCCAGAATGTAGAGGCTGCACCCGGGAAAACAGGTGAAAATAGTGGCAAAGGGGCATTCGACATGCAGTATGTGATTAGGTATACCGGTAAATTTTTAGAACCCAAACAATATGAAGACTTACCACTCCGCAGTATGGAGAATGGTAATATTCTGCGGTTAAAAGATATTGCAGATGTGGAGTTAGGCGCCATGACTTATAGTATGGTAAGCAAAACAGATGGTAAAGCCTCTGCCAATATTATGATGAAACAACGCCCCGGCAGTAATGCACAGGACGTAATAAAAAATGTAAAAAAGCGAATGGAGGAATTGAAAGCCACCCAGTTTCCTCCCGGCATGAAATTTAATATTGCGTATGATGTAAGCCGTTTCCTGGATGCATCGATATATGAAGTACTGATTACTTTGGCAGAAGCATTTATACTTGTTTTTATCGTTGTATTTATTTTTCTTCAAAATTTCCGATTCACGTTAATACCTGTATTGGCAGTACCGGTAGCCCTTATAGGAACCCTTGCCTTTATGCAACTCTTTGGGTTCTCTATCAATCTGCTTACCCTTTTTGCACTTGTTTTGTCTATTGGTATTGTGGTGGATAATGCGATAGTGGTGGTAGAAGCCGTGCATGTAAAAATGGAAGAACTGCACTTATCGGCAATGGATGCCACTATTGCCGCCATGAAGGAAATAACAGGTGCTATTATAGCCATTACACTTGTAATGAGTGCTGTATTTATTCCGGTAGCATTTTTAAGCGGACCGGTAGGTATTTTTTACCGGCAGTTTAGTATAACCATGGCAATAGCCATTGTCATTTCGGGCATCAATGCATTGACCTTAACGCCTGCATTGTGTGCATTGTTACTAAAACACAATCCAATAGCGCCTGAAAAAAGAAAGGGGTTGGTAAACAAATTTTTTAATGCTTTTAATAATGGATTTGGCAAGGTTGAAAAAAGTTACAGGCTGCTTGTTTATAAAACTGCCGGACGACGGGTGGTTACGGTAAGCCTGCTGGTTATTTTTTGTGTGGCCACTCTTGGCATTAGTGCTATACTGCCTGGAGGGTTTATACCTAACGAAGACCAGGGTATGATTTACGTAAATGTAAATACGCCTGCAGGTGCCACGCTGGAACGTACAGAAAAAGTGATGGATCAGATTCAGCAGGCTGCTGCAAAATTAAAATCCGTAGAAAATGTAACTACGCTTGCAGGTTACAGCCTGGTGAGTGAGGTAGCTGGCGCTTCGTATGGTATGGGTATGATTAACCTTGCTGCCTGGGATAACAGGAACGAATCGGTGAATGATGTATTGAAACAACTAAAAGAAGTTACCAAACATATTCAGGATGCAAGAATAGATTTTTTTCCACCACCCACCGTACCAGGTTTTGGTAATGCCAGTGGTTTTGAATTGAGGATACTTGATAAAACAGGAAGTGGCAATCTGCAACAAACAGCAAGGGTTACCAACAATTTTATTGATGTACTTAAAAAAGAAAAAAACATCGGTGGCGGCTTTACCAATTTCGATCCCAGCTTTCCACAATACCTCATTCATATTGATTACGATTTAGCTTCTAAAAAAGGAATTTCAGTTGATAATGCCATGAGTACCTTACAAACAATGATTGGCAGTTTTTACGCCACCAATTTCATTCGTTTTGGACAGATGTATAAAGTGATGGTACAGGCATATCCGCAATACCGTAGCAAACCGGAAGATATCTTGCAACTCTTTGTAAAAAATGATAAAGGTGAGCAGGTAACATTTGGCACTTTTATCCGGCTGGAAAGGGTGTATGGCCCGGAACAATTAACCCGGTATAATATGTACACCTCAGCAATGATTAATGGAGATGCAGCAGCAGGTACAAGCAGTGGTGACGCTATTAAAACGGTACAGGCTGTAGCAGAAAAACAACTTCCCCGGGGCTATACCTATGAATTTAGCGGGATGACAAGAGAACAAATTATCAGTGGCAACCAGGCCGTATCTATTTTTATCATTTGCCTGGTATTTGTGTACCTGCTGCTCGCCGCCAAATACGAAAGTTTTTTACTTCCATTGCCTGTAATATTATCATTGCCTGCAGGTGTTTTTGGTGCCTTCTTAGGTTTAAAACTAATGGGGCTTGAAAATAATATTTATGCCCAGGTGGCATTGATAATGTTGATAGGCTTACTTGGAAAAAATGCCATCATCATCATTGAATTTGCTGTGCAGCGGCGCAACGAAGGTTACAGTATTATGCAGGCTGCTGTAGAAGCTTCGGTAGCCCGGTTACGGCCAATTTTAATGACATCTTTCGCTTTTATAGCAGGGCTTGTACCATTGTGTATTGCCAATGGCGCCGGTGCAATGGGCAGCAGGAGTATTGGAGGTGCAGCCCTCTTTGGAATGCTGGCAGGTACTGTGGTAGGTGTGATAGTAATACCAGGCCTGTACGTTTTGTTTGAAAAGATAGCATCCCGAAATAAAAAAGAACAATTAACAACTGAAAGTTTGGAAAATAGTCTTCCAAACAACAATGGGCATGCAACACATGCAACCAATTCTTTAACGGAACAAACTAATCATAATGTTTAGAATTTTATTGATAAAAAAAATTATTTTATCATGTACTGTTACAGGGCTGATACTAACGGCGTGTAATATCCCAAAGAAACTTACACAGCCTGCGAAAATTATAGAATTACCTGCAACCTACCTGGATGGCAGTGCAGATAGTAATACAATTGCAACCACTCCCTGGAAGTTGTTTTTTACTGACCCCGTTTTGCAGCAACTGATAGATACTGCTTTAAATAAAAATCTTGATCTGCTTAGTACCGATCAGCAAATAAAAATTGCGGGCTCTTACCTTGGCATGGCAAAAGCACTCACTTTACCAACTTTGGAGGCCGTAATTAATACCCAGGTAGATCGTTATGCTTTTTACACCATGAATGGAATAGGGAACTACGACCTTAATAAAAGCAGCAACATTACAAAAGATATGCGTATCCCAAATGCAGTTCCTGATTTGATGATTGGGCTGAGAAGCCAATGGGAAATTGATGTGTGGGGAAAATTGAGAAGTATGAAAAAAGCTGCCCTGTCAAGATACCTTGGATCTGTGCAGGGTAAATTGTTTTTGCAAACAAATATAGTAGCTGAAGTGGCTTACCATTATTATGAATTACTTGGTCTTGATTTTGAAATTGATATAGTAAGGAAAAATATCTCCTTGCAGGAAGCAGCCCTTGAGATAGTAAAGGCACAAAAACTCGGCGGAAGAGCTACAGAATTAGCTGTATTGCAATTTGAAGCATTGGTTTACAAAACAAAAGCTATTGAATTTGCCGTACGCCAGCAAATTGCTGAAACAGAAAACAGGCTGAATCTATTGATGGGAAGGTATCCACAGGCAATTAAACGGGGAGCTGGACTGATGGAATTAAACCTTCCGGTAAATGTACAAAGCGGTGTACCCTCCGGTCTTATGCTGATGCGGCCTGATGTACAAAAAGCCATGAATGATTTAACTGCCGCCTATGCAGATGTTGCAGCTGCAAGAGCTATGTATTTGCCTTCATTTAATATTGTGCCTTATATCGGACTACAGGGATTTCGTCTTCCTGCTTTTTTAGAAGCTCAGTCTATAGCCACAGGCATTGCAGGCAATATTGCCGCTCCGGTTTTTAACCGTAGAAAAGTACGTGGTAATTACAGTATCAGCGAAGCACAAGCAAAGCAAGCCTGGCTTGCTTACAATAAAGCCATGCAAACCGCTGTGATGGAAGTGCAAACGGGTTTGCAAGGCATTCAAAATCTTGACAATCAATATACACTAAAGAAGCAAGAGGTAAAACAATTATCTACAGCTATTATCACCGCTAACGATTTATATATAAATGGTTATGCCAATTACCTCGAGGTAATAACAGCACAAAAAAGTTTGGTGGATGCAGAGATTGAGTTAACGCTGATGAAGAAATTTCAGTTTCAAACAATTGTGGCTTTGTACAGAGCCGCAGGCGGTGGCTGGAGATAAGTGAAGGTGTTTTTACTGGTATAATTAATCACAAAATTAAATATGCAACTATGCCAACTTATGAAGAAAATCCAATTTCAAGGAGGGCAAAAAAGCCTTTCACCGGGCTGTCAAAACTTAGTTTAAGAATGCCCTTTCAACCATCTATCTGGAACGATGCCAGCATTCAGTCTGCTTTGTCGCACATAACTATGCTGGCTGCTGCAAAACTTAAAAATAAATACATCGCTAAAGATGCTGACAATATACTGGGCAGGCTGCAGCAGGTATTAAGTTCGCTTACATTATACACCCATAGCAAAAGTGTTGCCGTAATACTTTCAAAAGAATCAGAGAAAATAATTTATTTAAATTTTCCTGTACAACTTTCTATTTCCTGTAGCAATGATATTTCTATACTAAACTTTGCCATTGCCCAACCTGAAACAGATTTTTATATTTCCCTTGCAGATAATGATAAAATTATCCTGTACGAACACATCAACGGTCACCTGCATAAAGTGTATGAGCAGCAATTAAATGAAACAAACAAAAATGCAGGTGTGGAAGCAGGTAAAAAAATATCCTCGGTACTGGCATATATGACAGATATGTATCAGAAGCCAGTTTTTATTATCGGCACCAGGAAGCAGTTGAGTTCAATACAATGGGTAGCACCATTTCCCGAAACGATTTTTGAAATGATAAAACCTGAGACTACCGGCAATGCAGATACGATTTCGACCATAGTTACAGAAATTATAGCCCGATGGAAGTACTGGTTATCAAAGTTTCATTTAATCAACATAAAAAGGGCTACTAAAAACAATAGTCTTGTTTATGGCTATGAAAAAGTTTTTGAAGCATTGTGTAAAAATGCCGGTGGCTTATTGTTGATAGAAAAAAGGTTAAAAAAAGAATTTCAAAACAGGGCGGGTTTCTTTTCTCAATTTGAGTCTAAAAATGATTTTCTCAACCAAATTGAAAAATTTTTATCGAGAGGTAACCAGCTTATATTTAAAGAAAACGGCTTCTTAAAAAATTGGGGAGGCATTGTGTTGTTGCCAGAGAAAATGTTTGGATACCCGGGAGATCTTTCTTTTAAAAATCAACGGAGGTCTGGAGATGGGGGTTGCCTGTTTTAAATATTTTTAAAACAGCCAAAATAAAAAAGGGAAAAAGGTCATTTCAATAAAAAAAATATGAACCACGAAGAGCAACGCATTAACAATCATCTGTGGAGAAAATGGGGCCCTTACCTTGCCGAAAGGCAATGGGGTACTGT